>Ga0182013_10002213_pt1 | contig 25677 bp, 22 predicted proteins | sample 612S2MmetaG_FD_120487 | JGI IMG/M metagenome (GOLD analysis project Ga0182013, IMG submission 120487) | Permafrost microbial communities from Stordalen Mire, Sweden - 612S2M metaG | ecosystem: Environmental > Terrestrial > Soil > Wetlands > Permafrost | place: Sweden: Stordalen | collected...
GATTCCCCACTGCTGCCTCCCGTAGGAGTCTGGGCCGTGTCTCAGTCCCAGTGTGGCTGATCGTCCTCTCAGACCAGCTACCCATCGAAGCCTTGGTGAGCCGTTACCTCACCAACAAGCTAATGGGCCGCGGGCCCATCTCGATGCGGAGGCCGAAGCTTCCTTTCCCCTTGCGGGCACATCCGGTATTAGCCCGAGTTTCCTCGGGTTGTCCCGGTCATCGAGGCAGGTAACCCACGTGTTACTCACCCGTTCGCGGCTCTGCCCCAGGGCAAGCCCTGGTTCGTCGCTCCACTTGCATGTGTTAAGCACGCCGCCAGCGTTCGTCCTGAGCCAGGATCAAACTCTCCGTGAAGAACTTCACGAAAAGCTGTCATGGAGTTGCCGGTCGCCACCCGAGCGAAAACGCCCGTGAAGCTCCCGGCGGCCGGAACCCATACACCGTGGTTCCGAACCATGACGGGGTACTTCTCTACTTGACTCTTGACCGCCAAAGGGGACGCACGAAGCGCTCCCGTCGGCGGGTCGAACCTGGACGCACACCGCGATCCGAAGTAGATCGCAGATGCGCATGCTGTTGAGTTTTCAAAGACCGCCGTGCCTCACCGAAAGGGGTTCCTTCTGGAGGAGACCGATCAGACCCTGCGCCCAGGGGCGCCTGCGGGCCGACCGGGGAGTATAGCGCGATCCAGCGGCCGTGCGGTCACGCGGCCCGCAGCCGCCGGAAGCGCCGCTTGCCGACCTTCAGAACCTGGCCGTCCAGGCGCTCCACGGGGAGATCGTGCTCGCCGCGCTCGAGCGGAGCCTCGGAGAGCGTCACGGCGCCCTGATCGATGAGCCTGCGCGCCTCCGACCGCGAGATCCCGAACTCCTGGGCGATCACCGCCGGCAGGTGGACCAGGCCCTCCACGGGCCGCACCGTGGCGTCGGTGATCTCCTCGGGCTCCTGCTGATCGACGACGACGCGGTTGAAGTGGGCCTCTGCGGCGGCGGCCTGCTCGGGGTCGTAGAGCATCGCGACGAGCCCGCGGGCGAGCGCCCGCTTGGCCTGCATCGGGGTGGCACCCGCGGGAGGGGCATCCTCATCGAGCAGGAGCCTGAAGTACTGGTCCATCGCGTCATCGGGCAGCGACATCGTCTTGCCGTAGATCTCCTGCGGCGGATCGGTGATCGCGATGTGGTTGCCGAGCGACTTGGACATCTTGCGCCGTCCTTCGGTTCCGACGAGGATCGGCATCGTCAGGATCGCCTGCTCGGGGCGCCCGTACGCGCGCTGGATGTCGCGCCCGAGCAGGAGGTTGAACTTCTGGTCGGTTCCCCCCAGCTCCACGTCCGCGTCGATCGCGACGGAATCGTAGCCCTGCAGCAGCGGGTACATGAGCTCGAGCATCGAGATCGGCTCCTGCGCTGCCCATCGTTTGGCGAAGTCGTCGCGCTCGAGCAGCTGCGCTGCGGTGGTCGTGCGCACCAGCCCGAGCAGGTCGACCATTGGCATGTCGAGCCATTCGCCGTTGCGCCGCACCTCCAGAACTGCAGGGTCGGGGTCGAGGATCCTCAAGGCCTGCTCCTGGAAGGTCGCCGCGTTCGTCTCGATCTCCTCGTCGGTGAGGATGGGCCGGAGCGTCGAGCGTCCCGATGGGTCGCCGACCCTCGCGGTGTAGTCGCCGACTATCAGGACAACCCTGTGGCCGGCGTCCTGGAACTCGCGCAGCTTGCGCAGCACAACGGCGTGGCCGAGATGGATGTCGGGCGCGGTCGGGTCGATTCCGAGCTTCACCCGGAGCTGGCGGCCCTCGCTCTCGGCGATCCTGATCTTCTCGGCGAGCGCCCCCTCCGGCAGGCAATCGACGGCGTTCCGGGCAAGCGCGGCGGCGTCCGCGGGGACCGCGTTAGTGGCGTTTCCCATGTGCCCCCAATGCTAGACTCTCGCGGTCCGGAGGGTCCCAACGTGCCGCGCAGCAGGGGGGTACGTGCCACTGGGATCGGGCTCTCCCGCCACCCCGGGGACTCCTCCCCGCAGCCCATGAGCGTTTCCGATCGGCTCGACATAACGCCCGCGACAACGTCCGCGGCCAAGCCACGACTGAAGTGGTTGCGTCTGCTTGCGATCGTGTTGACGCTCGGCTTGCTCGGCGCGGTCTCCTTCGTGTTCGGGATGTTCGTGTCGATCGCCTCGGATCTGCCGTCGCTGACGGCCTTCTCCCAGTACAAGAACGAGCAGAGCTCGACGCTGCTGGATGATCTCGGCCACCCGATCGGCGTACTGAGCCAGCAGAACCGTGTGATCGTGACCCCCGAGCAGATCCCGAAGATCGTCAAGGAGGCGGTGATCTCGATCGAGGACAAGCGCTTTGAGACCAACGGCGGGGTCGACGTCCGCGGGATCGGCAGGGCGCTGATTGCCGACATCACCCATCACGGCAACGTCCAGGGCGCGTCCACGATCGAGCAGCAGTTCATCAAGAACGCGCTGCAGGCGCAGTCGCACCGCACGATCTTCGAGAAGCTCAGGGAGGCCGCGCTCGCCTACCAGCTCTCCCACAAGTGGTCGAAGGAAAAGATCATCACGGCGTATCTGAACACGATCTACTTCGGCAACGGCGCCTACGGCATCGAGGCGGCCGCTCAGACCTACTTCGGCCATGAAGTCAACCATCTCGGCTGCGGCACCCCCGGCCAGAAGCTCTGTGTCGAAGAGCTCGAGCCATGGGAGGCGGCGCTGCTTGCGGGAATCATCCGCTCGCCCACCGAATACAACCCGGTCTACTACCCGATGGCGGCGAAGGAACGGCGCGATGTGGTCCTCGAGCAGATGTACCAGCAGGGATACATCACCCGCCCCGTGTACGAAGAAAGCGTTCGTCAGGCCCTCCCCTCCCCCAGGGAGATCCAGGCTCCGCAGGAGGAAACCGTTGAAGGCGTCGACGCGGGCTACTTCACGAGCTGGGCCGCCCAGCAGGTGGTTGAACGCTACGGAGCGCCGCGCGCCTACAACGGCGGTCTTCGAATCCGGACGACCCTGGACCTCAAGCTCCAGAAGGCGGCGGAACAGGCTGTCAGCGGCTACCTCGACAACCCTGAAGGCCCGAGCGCCTCGCTGGTCGCGATCGAAAACTCCACCGGTGAGGTCAGGGCGATGGTGGGCGGGCGAAGCTACGCCGAAACGCCCTTCAACCTCGCGACCGAGGGAGAGCGCCAGCCGGGGTCGGCCTTCAAGGCGTTCGATCTCGCGGCTGCACTGAAAGAGGGCATCTCCCCCTACTCGGAGTGGACGTCAAAGGAAAAGACCCTCTACTACCACGGCGAACACGGCCTGGAAGTCTTCCACGTGCACAACGACGAAGGCTCCTACGCGGGGGTGACGTCGCTCGCAGCGGCGACCGCGAACTCGGATAACTCGGTGTTCGCCGAAATGGGCCTGCAGGTCGGCACGCGGAAGATCGCCGACGTCGCGCACCGCATGGGGATCACGACACCGCTGTCGACGAACGCCGCCATGACGATCGGCGGCCTCACCGTCGGGGTGACGCCGCTCGACATGGCCCATGCCTATGAGACGATCGCTCACGGCGGCCAGCGTGTCAGCGGCTCGATGGCCGAAGACTGGTCCCCGGTGGGCATCCAGGAAGTCGAAGCCGGCAGCGGGACGCTGCCCGACGGCTCGAAGCGGGACGTCAACCGCGTCGAAACCAAGCCGATCCTCACTCCGTCCGAGGCGGAAACGGAGACCTCGATGCTCGAAGGGGTCATCCAGGACGGCACCGGCAAAGCCGCCGCCATCGGCCAGTTCGCGGCTGGCAAGACCGGGACGACGTCCAACTTCGGCGACGCCTGGTTCGTCGGCTGGGACAGCAAGTACACCGTGGCGGTGTGGGTCGGATACCCGAACAAGCTCGTCCCCATGACCACGGACTTCGACGGCGGCCCGGTGTTCGGCGGGACCTACCCGGCACTCATCTGGCACGACTTCATGGTCTCCGCCCTGCAGGTCGACCAGGAACGTGCCGAACAGGCGGCATCGCACGGGCATTCCTCCTCATCGTCGACGTCGACCACCGGCACGGCGGAATCGGCGCAGCCGACCTCGACCGGCTCGCAGTCCACCGGCCAGAGCACCACGCCCTCGAGCGGCAAGACCGGTGCGGGCGGTGAAGCTGGCTCGACCGGTGCGGGCACCCAGAGCCCCGAACACGCCGCCGCCCCCGCCACCCCGGCTCCCGCGCAGGAAGCGCCGGCGACGCCCGCCCCGAGCACGAGCGCGCCGGCCGCTCCATCCTCGCCCTCTCCGACCGGCGGCGTCAGCCCCGGGGGCTAACTCCCTCCTGGACCGGTGGGCGGGGCCGTGAGACGTGCCGGCTGCCCGCGACGCAGAAGCGCCACGGCAGGTCGACGGCCTGGGTGATCCCGACCCGCGTGCCCGCGACGACGCTCACGTCCCGCCACTCGCCCGAGCGTGCAGAGATGCGGATCGGGCCGTCGCTGAGGTCGCTGCCGTTCTCCTCGAGTGAGATCCCCAATGCCTGGGTCAGCCGGCCTGGGCCGGAGCACAGCTCGTGCTCGCGCGCGGGGCGTCCGAGCAGGGCGGCGCGGCGGACGGACATCTCCTGGATACCGTCGATGGGCGCGAGAGCCCTGATCAGGACCCCGGCGCCTACCCCCTCCGGCTCGCAGACCGCGTTCAGGAGCGCGTGGACGCCGTAGGAGCGGTAGACGTACGCGCGGCCGGGGGCGCCGAACAAAGTGCGCGTGCGGGGTGTGAGCCCTGCGAAGGCGTGGCATGCGGGCTCGCTCTCGTGGTAGGCCTCGGTCTCGACGATCACGCCGCGGGCGCCCTGGTGCTCCACCGTGCATCCGATCAGGTCCTGCGCCACCTCCAGCACGGGCCGCTCGTAGAAACCGGCGCGGAGCGGGGCCATCAGTCCGGGTCGCCGAGCTCGGCGCGCGCGAGCTCGAGCTGCTCGCGCACCCGCGCGAGGGATGTTCCGCCCTCTGAGACCTTCGACTCGAGCCAGGAGCTCTGGGCGAGCACCTCCTGGAGCTCGACGTAGTGCTCTGAGAGAAGGGGACTGAGGGCCTCCAGCTCCCCCGGCGAGAGCTCGGAGAGGGGCTTGCCCGCGTCCAGCGCGCTGCGCACGAGGCCAGCGACGACACCGTGGGACTCGCGGAATGGCATCCCCAGGCGAACGAGCAGGTCCGCGATGTCCGTCGCTGCGATCAGCTCGTCAGATGCGGCATCGCTCATCCGGCCGCGGTCGAAGCTGGCGCCCTCGATCATCCCCGCCGCGGCGGCGAGCGTCAGGCCGAGCGTGTCGACTGCGTCGAACAGATGCTCCTTGTCCTCCTGCAGGTCCTTGTTGTAGGTGAGTGGCAGCGCGTGGATGACGCCGTGCAGCGCCGACAGGTGCCCGACGACACGGGGGGCCTTCGCGCGCATCAGCTCGGCGGCGTCGGGGTTCTTCTTCTGGGGCATGATCGAGGAGCCCGAGCTCCACGCGTCCGGCAGCTCGCAGAACCCGAACTCCGAGCTGGACCACAGGACCAGCTCGGCCCCGAGCCTTGAGAGGTGGGTGGAGCATGTCGCGGCCGCCGAGAGATAGTCGAGGATGAAGTCCCTCCCCGAGACCGCGTCGATCGAGTTCGGTGCCACCTCCCGGAACCCGAGCGCGTCCGCGACCTGCCGGCGGTCGGTGTCGAAGTTGACGCCCGCGAGGGCGCCTGCACCGAGCGGCAGGCGTCCGCTCTCGTGCTCGGCGAACGCGAAGCGCGTGCGGTCCCGTGCGAGCATCCAGAAGTACGCGAGCAGATGGTGGCCGAGGTATACCGGCTGTGCGCGCTGCAGATGTGTGTAGCCCGGCATTGCCCAGTCGATGTGATCCTCCGCGCGCGCCAGCAGGACCGACATGAGCGCCGTGATGTCCCGTTGAGCCTGCGCGGCGCTCTCGCGGGTGTACATCGCGAGGTCTGTCACCACCTGGTCGTTGCGCGAGCGCGCGGTGTGCAGCCGACCTCCGACGGGGCCGGCGATCTCGGTCAGCCGGCGCTCGACCGCCATGTGTATGTCCTCGTCGTCGGCCCGGAACGGGAACACGCCCTGCAGGAGCTCCCGTTCGACCTCGTCGAGTCCCCTCAGCAGGGCGTCACGATCGTCGGTCGTGATGATCTGCCGGTCGGCGAGCATCGCGGCGTGCGCACGCGACTGGGCGAGATCCTGCGGCCACAGGCGCCTGTCGAAGTCGATCGACGCGTTCAGGCGCTGGAAGTCGGGGTGCTGGGGCTCGTGGAAGCGTGACAAGGCGCTCCAGTTTACGTCCGCGGGCCCGGCGCGCCCGCTCAGGCGCGGACGGCGGCAAGGAGCTGCTCGCACACCCTGTCGACCTGGCCCTCGCTCATCTCGGGGAAGAACGGGAGTGCGAGCGAGCGTGCGGCGACGTCCTCGCAGACGGGGAACTCGCCCTCGCGGTGGCCGAAGCGCTCCCGGTAGAAGCTCATCAGGTGGATGGCCGGCAGGTAGGGCTTGCTTTGTATCCCGGCGGCGGCGAGCTCTCGGATGGTGTCGTCGCGGTCGACGCCTGCGGGCAGCTGCACGACGAACACGAACCATCCACGCCGGTCACCACCGTGGTCCGGGCATGGCAGGCTCAGGCCTTGCGCGTCGGCGAGCGCCTGGCGGTAGAGGCCGGCCACGCGCTCGCGGCCCGCGAGCATCGCGGGCAGCCGCTGGAGCTGCGCGAGTCCGACCGCGCACGCGATGTCCGACAGGCGGTAGTTGAAGCCGAGCCTGTCGTGGTCGAGCCACCCCATGTCCGGCGCCCGGCCCTGGTTGCGCTCGGAGTCGATTCGGCTCTTGCGCTCCGGCCCGGCGAGCGTGATCATGCCGCCCTCGCCGGTGGTGATCTGCTTGTTGGCGTAGAAGCCGAAGACGGCTGGGTGCCCACGGGCTCCGACACGTGTGCCGTCCGCGTGGACAGCGCCAAGCGCCTCGCATGCATCCTCGACGATCTCGAGGCCGTGGCGCGAGGCGATCGCCTCGAACGCGGGCATGTCTGCGGGGTAGCCGAAGATGTGGACGGGCAGGATCGCACGCGTGCGCTCACCCACTGCCGCCTGCGCCGCGCTCGGATCGAGGTTGAGCGTCACGGGGTCGATGTCGGCGAACACGGGCCGTGCGCGCTCGTAGATCGCGGCGTTTGCGGAGGCCACGAAGGAGAAGGGGCTGGTGATGACCTCATCGCCGTCGCTGACGCCGACGGCGCGCAGCGCGAGGTGGAGCCCCGCCGTTCCGCTGCTCACGGCGCTGGCGAGCGGGCTCCCGATCTGCTGTGCGAATGCGAGCTCGAACTCCTCGAGCCGCGGCCCGAGCGACAGGTGACCGGAGCGCAGCACCGCGAGCACCGCCTGCTCCTCTGCGTCGCCGAGGACCGGGCGTGCGAGCGGGATGCTCTCCAGGCCCTGAAGTGTCACTGCGTGCTGCCCGGCGATGAGACGCCCGCTCCGGGGGAGCGGCGCCCACCGGGCTGCATCCCGTACTCGAGCGAGTCCACGAGCGCATCCCAGGATGCCGCGATCAGGTTCTCCGAGACCCCGATGGAGCCCCATACGTCCTGCCCGTCGGAGGCGTCGATCAGCACGCGTGTGACGGCGTCCGTGCCCTTGCGCTCGTCGAGTATGCGCACCTTGAAGTTCACGAGCTCGATGTCGCGCAGGTGCGGGTAGATCTCGCCTATCGCCGAGCGCAGTGCCTCGTCGAGTGCGTGCACCGGCCCGTTGCCCTCGGCGCTGCGCACATATCGCTCGCCGTCGACCCATATCTTCACGACGGCTTCGGTCTCGACCTTTCCGTCGATCCGCTTCTCGACGATCACGCGCCAGGACTCGAGCCTGAAGAGCGGCTCGTACTCGCCCGCCTCCTTGCGCATCAGCAGCTCGAACGAGCCGTCCGCCGCCTCGAACTGGAACCCGTCGTGCTCGAGCTCCTTCACGCGGTCCACGACCCGCTGGGCGAAGTCCTCGTCCCCCTCGATGCCCGCCTGCCCGGCCTTCTCGACGACGGTGCCCCGGCCGGAGAGCTCTGAGACCAGCACATCCCTGTCGTTGCCCACGACAGCGGGGTCTATGTGCTCGAAGGTGTTGGAGTCCGCCCGGATCCCGGCGGCGTGCAGCCCGGCCTTGTGGGCGAACGCGTGCTTTCCGACGTAGGGCTGCGCGGGGTTGGGCGAGCGGTTCAGGAGCTCATCCACGAGGTGGGCGGTCTCGGTGAGGTGTCCGAGCTGCTCGGGCGTGATGACCTCACAGCCCATCTTCAGCTGCAGGTCGGCGATGATCGTCACGAGGTTGGCGTTGCCCGTGCGCTCGCCGATGCCGTTTACGGTGCCCTGGACCTGCGTCGCGCCGGCTTCGACGGCTGTGAGCGTGTTGGCGACCGCGCAGCCTGAGTCGTTGTGCGTGTGGATCCCGAGCGCCGCACCCGGCAGAGCTTCTGCGACGACGGCGAGCGCGGTCCGGATCTGCGGCGGCAGCGAGCCGCCGTTGGTGTCGCACAGAACGAGCCGCTCCGCTCCGGCGTCCGAGGCGGCGCGCAGGCAGTCCAGCGCGTAGCCGGGGTCTGCGGCGAAGCCGTCGAAGAAGTGCTCGGCGTCGAGCAGCACGCGCTTGCCGGCGTCGGCGAGGAAGGCGACTGACTCGGCGATCATGCGCAGGTTCTCCTCGCGAGATACGCGCACGACCTTCTCGACGTGCAGCACCGAGGCCTTCCCGACGATGGTGCAAACCGGCGCGAAGCAGTCGGCGAGGGTCTGCAGACCCTCGTCGTGTGCGGCGGTCACCTCGCGCCTGCGTGTCATGCCGAATGCGACCACCTGCGAGGCGGTGAGCCGCTCGCGCTCGAGGAGCCCGAAGAGCTCCTGTTCCTTCGGGTTGCTGGCCGGGAAGCCGGCCTCGACCATGTGCACGCCGAGGGCATCGAGCGCCCTGACGACACGAATCTTCTCCTCCGCGGTGAGGGTCAGCCCGCCACCGCCCATCCCGTCGCGGAGGGTCGCGTCGTATAGCTGTATGTCGCTCACGGCGGCCCCTAGCCTGCTGCGGTGGTCTGCGCGCTCGGCGCAGCCGACTCGCCGGCGGCCGGTTTGGGCTCGGCCGCCGGGACGACGTCGAGCCACTCGCGGTAGCGCTCGGTGCGCCCGTGCAGCGCCGCGTCGAATGCGTCCTGAAGGACCTTTGTGATCTCGCCGGGCCCGCCGCTTCCGATCTGGTGGTCGTCGACCTCGCGGACCGGTACGAGCTCGGCGGCCGTGCCGGAGAGGAACATCTCGTCTGCGAGGTACATCTCCGCCCGTGCGACGCTGCGCTCGGAGACCGGGTATCCGAGGTCGCGTGCGATCTGGATGATCGACCGCCTTGCGATGCCGTCGAGGATCGAGTTGTGCTGCCCGGGGGTGATGATCTCGCCGTCGCGCACGAGGTAGATGTTCTCGCCGGTGCCCTCGCAGACGTAGCCCTGGTCGTCGAGCAGGATCGCCTCGTCGTAGCCGCCCTTCACCGACTCGACCTTCGCGAGCACGCTGTTGAGGTACTGGCCGGAGGCCTTCGCGTGCGGGATCAGTGACTGTGAGCTGATGCGCCTCCATGAGGAGACCTTTGCCCTGATGCCCTTTCGCTTGCCCTCCTCGCCGAGGTAGGAGCCCCACTCCCAGCACGCGATCGTCACTTCGACGGGTGCGTCGAGCGGGTTCAGACCCATCTGCCCGTATCCGCGGTTGATGATCGGGCGGATGTAGCAGGAGCGAAGGCCGTTTCGCGCGACCAGCTCTAGGGTCGCCGCGCGCAGTTCCTCGGCGGAGTACGGCACCGGCATGTAGTAGAGCTCGGCGGAGCGCAGCAGGCGCTCGACATGCTCGGCGTTGCGGAACACGGCGGGGCCGAGCTCGGTGTCGTAGCAGCGCACGCCCTCGAAGACGCCCGTCCCGTAGTGCAGACCGTGCGTCAGGACGTGGACCTTTGCGTCCTCCCAGGCGACGAAATCTCCGTTCATCCAGATGAGGTCGGTCGGCTCCACGTTCATCGCACTCCTATTCGAGGTTCTCGAGCACTGCCCGGGTCGCGCGCTCGGTCCCGTCACTGCCGCCCAGGTCGGGCGTCCGCAGGCCCCCTGCAAGCGCGCGCTCCACAGCGGATTCTACAGCCGCCGCCTCGCTTTCCAACCCGAGCCCGTGCCGGAGCAGCATCGCGGCCGAGAGGAACATCGCCAGCGGGTTGGCGACCCCTGTGCCCGCTATATCGGGCGCGGACCCGTGGACGGGCTCGAACATGCCTGGCCCGTCTCCGCTCAGGGACGCGCTGGGCAGCATCCCGATGGAGCCCGTGATCATCGCGGCCTCATCGGAGAGGATGTCGCCGAACATGTTCTCGGTGAGGATCGTGTCGAAGTGCCGCGGCGCCGAGACGAGCTGCATCGCGGCGTTGTCGACGAGGACGTGCTCGAGCTCGATGTGGGGGAACTCGCGCGAATGCAGCTCGCTGACGACCTCTCTCCACAGCCGTGATGTCTCGAGCACGTTCGCCTTGTCGACGCTTGAGACCTTCGCGCGCGCGGCCCCGAACGCGGTCCGCGCGATGCGCTCGATCTCGGCGGTCGTGTAGGTGCAGAGGTCCGATGCGCTGGTGGCGGTGCGAGTCTTCTCGCCGAAGTAGATGCCGCCCGTCAGCTCGCGCACTACGAGCAGGTCGGTGCCCTCGATGCGCTCGCGACGCAGCGGCGAGGCGTCGTAGAGCGCTGGGAGGGGCTTGACGGGCCTCAGATTCGCGTACAGCCCGAGGCCCTTGCGCAGACCGAGCAGGCCCTGCTCGGGCCTCGGTTTGGCGGGGTCGGTGCTGTCCCACTTCGGGCCGCCGACCGCCGCGAGCAGGACCGCGTCGCTGGCGCGGCAGGCCTGCAGGACCTCGTCGGTGAGGGCGGTCCCGTTTGCGTCGATGCTCGCGCCGCCGAAGAGGTGCTCCTGGAACTCGAAGTCGCCGAGCTTGCCCAGCAGCTCGAGCGTCGGAGCCATGATCTCGGGGCCGATCCCGTCTCCGGGGAGGGTTGCGATTAGGTGTGCCATGCCGCGCGACGCTACCAGGAGAGCCCCACGTAGAGGGCCTGGACCCGCTCTATCAGCGTGTCCTGGTCGTACTCGTGCAGCTCGGCCACGGGCGTTCCGTCGGCCCACCTGTAGGTGATCGCGATCGACCGGACACCCACATAGACCTGCTCGAGGTCGAAGCGCAGATCGGGCAGGCGCTCAAGGCCCCGCGCGAAGTGCTCGCGGAGCATCGCTGCACCGTTGATCCGCCCGTCGGGGATACCGAGCGAGCTGATCGCCGTCGGGGTCTGGAAGGTGATGTCCGGTGCGTACATGCCCATGATCGCGTCGAGGTCGTGGGCGTTCCAGGCGGCCACCCACTCCTCCCCCAGTCGCCGTCCTTCCTGTTCGCTGAGCGCCCCTGCGGTCAAAGCGCCGTTGTCACCGGGCCCCGGCGCTCGCGCTCGAGCTCGTAGCTGGAGATCGACGCCTCCTGGCCCAGCGTCACCCCTATGTCGTCCAGGCCCTCGAGCAGCCGGCGCCTGATCTCGCTGTCGATCGCGAACGGGACCGCGATGATCTCGCCGGACGCGTCTGGGTAGCGGATCTCCTGCGCGCGAAGGTCGACCTGGCCCTCGCCGGCTCTGGCGAGTGCCTGGCAGTACTCCTCGTCGAGTGCGATCGGGAGCAGCCCAATCTTCGTGCAGTTCGAGTAGAAGATGTCGGCGAAGCTCGGTGCCACGATCGCCTGGAAGCCGTAGTCCTGCAGTCCCCACGGGGCGTGCTCGCGGGATGAGCCACAGCCGAAGTTCTCGCCGGCCACGAGGATCGGGTTGGCCGGCAGGTCCCAGCCAGGCTCCTTCGCCCAGTCGTAGAAGAGGAACTCGCCGAACCCGGTGCGCTCGACGCGCTTCAGGAACTGCTTGGGCATGATCTGGTCGGTGTCCACATTCGAGCGGTCGAGATGGCTGACTGGCCCGCTGATGATCTCTATCGGCTGCACGGCGACCTCCTAGGCCCACTCGCGGATATCGACAAAATGGCCTGCTATGGCCGCCGCGGCGGCCATCTGCGGGGATACGAGGTGGGTGCGCCCTCCCCTGCCCTGGCGCCCCTCGAAGTTCCGGTTCGACGTCGAGGCGCAGCGCTCGCCGGGAGCGAGTGTGTCCGGGTTCATTCCGAGACACATCGAGCATCCCGCGACACGCCAGTCGAAGCCGGCGTCGCGGAAGACCTTGTCCAGGCCCTCCGCCTCCGCCTGTGCCTTGACCTGCTGGGAGCCGGGGACCACCATCGCGCTGACGGTGTCTGCGACGGTGCGCCCGGCGATCACCTCGGCGGCCGCGCGAAGGTCCCCGATGCGCGAGTTCGTGCAGGAGCCGATGAACACGCGGTCCACCGCGATCTGCTCGATTGGCGTTCCGGCCTGCAGGTCCATGTAGTGCAGCGCTCGTTCGGCCTCCTCGCGGTCGGCGGGTGCCTGGAAGTCATCCGGTGACGGGACCCGCTCCGTGACGGGCCGCACCATCCCGGGGTTGGTGCCCCACGTCACCTGAGGCGAGATCGCGGATGCGTCGACGATCACCTCGGCGTCGAACACGGCACCCTCGTCGGTGCGCAGCTCGCGCCAGCGCTCGATCGCCTTCTCGAGCTCCTCGCCGCGCGGCGCACCGGGTCGCTCGGTCTCGGTGAACCATCTGAAGGTGGTCTCGTCTGGGGCGATCATGCCCGCTCGCCCGCCACCCTCGATCGTCATGTTGCACACCGTCATCCGGCCCTCCATCGAGAGCGCCTCGATCGCGGGGCCGGCGTACTCGACCACGTGGCCGGTGAGTCCGCCGACGCCGACCTGGCCGAGCGTCGCGAGGATCAGGTCCTTGGCTGTGACGCCGAAGCCGAGCTCTCCCTCGTAGCGCACGCGCATGGAGCGGGGCTTGTGCTGGACCATGCACTGTGTGGCGAGGACGTGCTCCACCTCGCTGGTGCCGATCCCGAAGGCGAGCGAGCCGAAGGCGCCGTGCGTGGATGTGTGCGAGTCGCCGCAGACGATGCTCATCCCCGGCTGGGTGACGCCCAGCTCAGGTCCGATCACGTGCACGATCCCCTGTCGATCTGAGCCGAGCGAGTAGACCGGGACGCCGAACTCGGCGCAGTTGCGCTCGAGCGTCTGGACCTGCACGCGCGAGAGCTCGTCCTTGATCCTCGCAGCGACGGGCGTTCCGTCGGTCGGCGTGTTGTGGTCCGCTGTCGCGAGCGTGCGGTCGGGGCGGCGCACCGTGCGCCCCGCCAGGCGCAGACCGTCGAACGCCTGCGGGCTCGTCACCTCGTGCACGAGGTGCAGATCGATGTAGAGCAGGCCGGGCTGAACCTCGTGCGCCTCCCAGATCTTGTCGAACAGCGTCGTTGGCATCCTGGTCACCTCTTCTCGTTGTCTGTGACGGCGGCGTCCTAGCTGCGCCGCAGCCCGGCCGACACGACGGCGAGGAAGACTGCCTCGCCGTCGGACGGGTTCTCGAAATGATGGGGCAGGTCTGCGTCGAACGTCACGCAGTCGCCCTCGGTGAGCTCGTGTCTGAGGCCGTCGCACACGAGCACGAGCGACCCGGCCTCGACCAGCGCCGTCTCGCGGCTGCCGGGCTCGTGCATCGGCGGGTCGTCGGCCGCACCGGTCGCTGCTCCGGCTGCGAGCGTGTGCCGCGAGAGCTCGGCGCGCTGGCCGGGCTGAGATGAGGTGAGGACCTCGAAGCGGTGCCCCCGGCGTGCGCTTCCGCCCGCGCGGCGCTGTGCGCGGCCGGTGATCGTGACCGACCCGCTCTCGTCCAGGCGAAGGAACTGCGATAGGCGCAGGTCAAGGCCCGATGCGATCCGGGCCGCAACGGTGAGGGTGGGGCTCGTCTCCCCCCGCTCGACCTGCGAGAGCATCGGTGCGCTCACCCCGCTGCGCTCGGCGAGGTCGCGCAGTGAAAGCCCGGACGCCTCGCGCAGGGCCTTCACCCGCGCGCCGATCACGGTGGGGGCGAGCTCGTCCGCGGGCGCCGGATGCGAGCGGGCGTGCGCGCGGGCGGTCCTGTCGGCTCTCTCCGCAGTCGGCATACGGCCGTATGCTATCACGGACGCCTGAGTCTTGGCGTCAGCCGCGGGCGTCAGCCGCGCGTGCCGATCAGCGACGCCCAGCGCTGGCGGAAACGCAGCTTTCCTGCGTGGCCCGGGCCGGACACGTCGGAGCTCGGGCGCTCGAGGATCTCACGAATCCTCCGGGCGTGCTCGGGCCCGGCGTGTGCATGCTCGAGCCAGGGCCCCGCGTCGCGTTCGACGTACCTGTGCTCCACGGACACCACGCGCACTCCGAGCACCTCGAACTGAGCGCTCAGCTCTGCGAGCGTGAGGACACGCGTGTGCGACGGGTCCCGCACACGCTCGATCTCCTCCTGACGTGCGGCGGCGGCGTGATCCTCGTCGGCGACCATGTCGGCGAGCGCGAGTGTGCCCCCCGGTCTCGTGCACCTGATCATCTCCGCGATCGCGGCCTGCGGATGGAGCATGTGGTGCAGGGCGAAGCGGGAGAGGACGATGTCGAACGACGCGTCCATGAAGGGCAGCGCCTCAGCATCCCCCTCCATGAACACGATGTTCCGCGCCCCCTCGCGCAACGCGGCCTCGTGTCCCTGGGTGAGCATCGCGGCCGTGGCGTCGAGGGCTATGACGCTCCGCACCCTGCCCGCCAGCGACCGCGCGGCGAGAGCGGTGCCCGCGGCCACGTCGAGCACCATGTCCTGCGGCCGGCACGGCAACGCGTCGAGCATCCACGCCGCGCCGGTGGTGAACGGCTCGTTGTGCGCGGAATCCTCGAACGCGGCCGCCTGCGCGGTGAACGCGTCGCGCACCCGGCTCGCATGATCGTCGTGCATGACGGCGCTCAGGGCGTCGGTGTCGCGAGCGTCTCGGACACGTCCTGCTCCTCGCGTCTGGCGCGCTCGACCGCGACCGACAGCGCGCGCACATATGCCCGCGCCGCTGCCTCGATGATGTCCGTGGAGACACCCTGGCCGGCGCCCGTCGCCCCGGCGACCTCGACGACCACCGCGACCTCGCCGAGCGCGTCCTGCCCCTCGGTGACGGCGCCGATCTTGAAGTCGCTGAGCCGCGCGCCGACGCCGGTCGCGGCGTCGATGGCGCCGAGCACGGCGTCTATCGGGCCGTCTCCCATGAACGATCCCGCCGCGGTGTTCCCGTCCGGGAGCGTCACGGATACGCGGGCGTGCGCCGGCCTGCGGGGCTCACGCGAGGATGCCTCGACTTCGAACCAGTCCAGGACGAAGCCGTGCGTGTCCTCGCTGCGCAGCTCGTCGGTGACGAGGGCCTCGAGATCCATCGCGGTGACGCTCTTCTTGCGGTCGGCGATCTCCTTGAAGCGCTTGAACGCGGTGTTCAGCATCTGCCCGTCGATCTGGAAGCCCATCTCCTCCAGTGCCTGGCGCAGGGCGTGCCTGCCGGAGTGCTTTCCGAGGACGAGCGAGTTGCTGCTCAGGCCCACGGTGGTGGCGTCCATGATCTCGTAGGTGGTGCGCTCCTTCAGCACCCCGTCCTGGTGGATGCCGGCCTCGTGAGCGAACGCGTTGCGTCCGACGATCGCCTTGTTCGGCTGCACCGGATAGCCGGTCAGGCGGGAGACCAGCCGGCTCGTGCGCGCGATCTCCCGCGTTTCGATCCCGGTCCACAGCCCGATGCTGGACTCGCGGGTGTGCAGCAGCATCGCGATCTCCTCCAGCGACGCGTTGCCGGCACGCTCGCCGATGCCGTTGATCGCACACTCGACCTGCCTCGCCCCGGCCTGCAGGCCCGCCAGCGAGTTGGCGACCGCCAGGCCGAGGTCGTCGTGGCAGTGGACGGAGACGACGACGTCACGCAGCCCGGGCACGAGCCGGTAGAGCTCGGTGAACATCGCGGCGTACTCGTCGGGCATCGTGTATCCGACGGTGTCCGGCACGTTGATCGTGCTGGCGCCCTCGTCGAGGGCGATCTGGATCACCTCGGCCATGTACTGCACGTCCGAGCGCGAGCCGTCCTCGGGGGAGAACTCGACGTCCTCGCAGAGCGCGCGGGCCTGCGAGACCGCCGCGCGCACCTGGCCCTTGACGTCCTCGCGGGTCGTCTGCAGCTTGCGCTCGATGTGGATGTCGCTCGTAGCGATGAACGTGTGGATCCGTGGCCGCTCGGAGTCCTTCACGGCGTCCCATGCGGCGTCGATGTCCTGCTTGCTGGTGCGTGCCAGGCCGCAGATGACGGGTCCTTCGACGCCCTGCGCGATCGCCTGCACGGACTCGAAATCCCCTGGTGAGGTGATCGGAAAGCCGGCCTCGATCACGTCGACGCCCAGCCTGGCGAGCTGCTGTGCGATCTCGAGCTTTTCCTGCCTGTTCAATGAGATGCCCGGCGACTGCTCGCCGTCGCGCAGCGTGGTGTCGAAGATCAGGACGCGATCCGCGTCGCTTCGCTGATGGTTCTCGGTCATGTCGTCGTTACTCCTTCTCTATCTCGCTTTGGCTTCCTCTCTGCTGGTTTTGCGGCTACGCGGCCGCCACGCACTATTCCCCCCGAGGGGGGAGCAGGAGAAGCGAGAGAAGCGAGATCTGAAACGACATGTGCTAACGCGCAGGGTAGCACCGGCACGCGACCCTTGCTCAGGGTGTCAGTACGACCTTGCCGGTGTTGCGGCGCTCGAGGATCATGGTCTGCGCGGCGCCTGCCTCGGCGAAGCTGAACGAGCCGGCGACCACCGGCGCGATCGTCCCGTCCGCCAGCAGCTCGCTCAGCGGCTCGACCCACGGCTCGAGCGTCCCGCGATCCTTCCAGAGGGTGAGCATGTTCAGTCCGATCACCGACTTGGATTCGCTCATCTGCTTGACGAGGTTGAAGCGGGGCATGCTCGCGACGGCACGCAGCGCCGCGGGAATGTTGCGCTTCTCCCCGGATACCACCGATGAGGCGCCGTATGCCACCAGGCGCCCTCCCGGCCGCAGCAGGCCGTAGCTGCGCCGGAAGCTCCTGCCGCCGACGGCGTCCATGATCACGTCGAACTTGGGGAGCCCTCGCTCCCAGCCAGGGCGGGTGTAGTCGAGCGCGTGGTCTACGCCGAGCTCGGTGATCCGGGCGTGCTTGCCCGGCGATGCCGTTCCGTAGACCTCTGACCCCCAGCGCTTGGCTATCTGCGTCGCGGCGATCCCGACGCCGCCGCCCGCCGAGTGGATAAGCACGCGCTCGCCCGGACGCAGCCCTCCGTATCCCACGAGGCCGGCCCATGCGGTCGCGTAGTTCACGGGGACCGCGGCGCCCTGCTCGAAGCTGAGGTTCTCCGGCAGCGGGACCACGTCGCCGGCTGGTACCGCGACCTGCGAGGCGTAGCCGCCGAACTGCGTGCCGGCGAACACGCGCTGCCCCGGCTGGAGTCCCTGCACGCCGTCACCGACGTCGAGGATCGTCCCGGCGACCTCGTAGCCGACGACGCACGGCGGATTCGGAGCGTCCGGGTAGACGCCCATGCGGGCCATCATGTCGGCGAAGTTGACGCCTGCCGCTGCCACGTCTATGCGCACGTGGCCCGCTCGCGCGACGGGATCTGGGCGCTCCTCGACCCGCAGGACCTCGGGCCCCCCATGCGCTGTGATGACGACCGCCTTCATCAGCGGCCAGCCTAACCGATCAGCCGAGGTCCACGGACCAGCCGTTCACGAAGCCGTCCGAGGCGAGGATCTCCTGCAGGACCTCGTCGGGCACGGCCGCATCGGTCGTGACGACCATCGCAGCCAGGCGCTCCCCGCCGCCGTTCGCTGTGTGCCCGACGGCTGCGGATGAGATGTTGATGCCGTGCCCGCCGAAGATCGTCCCCACGCGGCCGATCATGCCGGGCAGGTCCTCGTAGCGGAACACCGTCACGTGGGGCTCGAGCTCGATCGTGAGCCGGCGCCCCTGGACCTCGACGAGGTGCGGGACCTGGCTCGGGCCGATCCCGGTGCCCGCGACAGCGACGCGCTCGCCGCCCGCCACGACCGTGACGCGGATCAGCTCGTTGAAGTCCTGCGCCTCGGAGACCGCCTTCTCCTCGAAGACGATTCCGCGCTGCTGGGCCATTGTCGGGGCGTTCACGAGGTTCACCTGCTCCTCGGTACGTCCCTGGAGCGCGCCCACGATCACAGCCAGACCGAGCAGCCGGGTGTCGAACTCGGCGATGCGGCCGAGGAACGCCGCCTCGATGCGCTCCACCGAGCTGCCCTCGGCGAGCGCCATCGCGAGCTTGCCGAGCTGTGTCGCCAGCGGAAGGAACGGCCCGAGCATGTCCATGTCCTCGGCGCCGATCGCGGGGATGTTCACCGCGGTGGACACGACACCGCCGGTCAGGGCCGCGACGACCTGCTCGGCGCTCTGGTAGCCGGCGCGGTCGGTGGCCTCGGCGGTGGAGGCACCGAGGTGCGGGGTCACGACCACGTTCGGGTAGGCGAACAGGGGCGACTCTGTCGTGGGCTCGCTCTTGAAGACGTCGATCGCGGCACCTGCGACCTTGCCGGAGTCGAGCGCGGCGATCAGTGCGTCGTCGTCGATCAGCCCGCCGCGCGCGACGTTGAGCACGCGCACTCCGTCGCGCATCTTCGCGAACGCCTCGGCGTTCAGGAAGCCTTCGGTCTCGGGGGTCTTCGGGAGGTGAATCGTGAGGAAGTCGGCCTGTGCGTAGAGCTCATCCGGGCTGTCGGCCTTCTCGACGCCGAGGTCCCTGTAGCGCTCGGCGCTGACGAACGGGTCGAACGCGACGACGTGCATCCCGAAGCCCCGCGCGCGCTGCGCGACGAGCTGCCCGATGCGTCCGAAGCCGAGGATCCCGAGCGTCTTCTCGTAGAGCTCGACCCCGGAGAATTTGGAGCGCTCCCACTTGCCGGACGTCAGCGACGCGTAGGCCTGAGGGATGTTGCGGGCGAGCGCGAGCAGCAGCGCCATCGTGTGCTCGGCGGCGGTCACGACGTTCGACTCGGGCGCGTTCGCGACGACGATCCCGCGCCTGGTCGCAGCGGGGACGTCGACGTTGTCCACGCCGACCCCGGCGCGGCCTATCGCCTTCAGTCTCGTGGCGCGCTCGATGACCTCCGCGGTCATCTTCGTCGCCGAGCGGATGACGATCCCGTCGTAATCGCCGATCCGCTGGTCGAACTCCTCCTCGCTCCAGTCGACTCCGAGGTCGACGTCGAAGTGCTCCTCGAGCAGCGAGACACCTGATGCGCCGATCTTCTCCTTGACGAGCACCCTGGGCCGCTCGGCCGGGGTCCCGTTCGCGCCGGCGCTCATGCTCCCATCCTCTCGACGACCCAGTCGATGCAGGCGGTCAGCGCCTGGACATCGCCGGTATCCACGGCTGGGAACATCCCCACCCTGAGCTGGTTTCGCCCGAGCTTGCGGTACGGCTCGACGTCGACGATGCCGTTCGCCCGCAGGGTGCTCGCGATGGCGCTCGCGTCGACGGAGTCCTCGAAGTCGATCGTGCCGACGACGAGGGAGCGCTTGGCGGGGTCGGCGACGAAGGGCGTGGCGTAGGGCGAGGCCTGCGCCCAGTCGTAGAGATGCCTCGAGGACGCGGTGGTCCTCTGCACGCACCAGTCAAGGCCACCGTTCTCGAGCATCCAGGTGATCTGGTCGTTGAGCAGGAACAGCGTCGCGAGCGCTGGGGTGTTGTAGGTCTGGTCCTTCGTCGAGTTCTCGAGCGCCGTGTTCAGCGACAGGAACTCGGGGATCCAGCGCTCGGATGCGTGAAGGGCGGCTATCCGCTCCTGGGCTGCGGGGCTCAGCAGCGCGAGCCACAGGCCGCCGTCGGCAGCGAAGCTCTTCTGCGGCGCGAAGTAGTAGGCGTCCGCCTGCGCGACGTCGACGGGCAGCCCGCCGGCACCGGAGGTGGCGTCGATCGCGATCAGCGCGTCGCCCGCGCCGGCCGGGCGCACGACGGGGACCATCACGCCCGTGGAGGTCTCGTTGTGGGCCCACGCGATCACGTCGGCGCCGGCCTCGACGGCCGCGGCGCCGACAGAGGTTGCGTCTGGTGCGTCGCCCGGGTCGGCGGCCACGACGACGGGGTCCCCGAGGAACGGTGCCCCCTTCGCGACCGTCGCGAACTTCTGTGAGAACTCGCCGAATGCCAGATGCAGTGAGCGGTCTCTGATCAGGCCGAACGCTGCGGCGTCCCAGAACGCTGTCGCTCCGCCGTTGCCGAGCGCCACCTCGTAGCCGTCGGGGAGGGAGAACAGTGAGCTCAGCCCCGCGCGAATCTCACCCACGAGCGACTTGACCGGCTTCTGCCTGTGGGAGGTGCCCATGATGGCCGCGCCGGCCTGGCCGAGGTGCTGCAGTGCCTCGGGACGAACCTTCGACGGGCCGCATCCGAAGCGCCCGTCGGCGGGCTTCAGCTCATCGGGGATGGCCGGTGCGGTGTTCGCTGCAACCTGGCTTGTAGTCATGTGGGGCTCCTCGCTCTGCCTGACCGGGCGTGAGTCGTCGGTGATCTGAGGGGTGCCCAGGCGCGCGGCTGTGTGGTCCGGTCCGCCGCTCCCCGGTGGTTAGATCCACCCGAGCGCCAGTCGCGGCGACCAGCGCGAGTTTAGCGAACCCTGGCCGCCGGGCGCGCCGCGGCCGGGCGGGCCGCTCAGCGTCCGCGGCCGTGCGGCTCGTCCCAGTCGTAACCGGGGCCGACGGGGATTATCCGCTTGGGATTCAGCTCGTCGTGGGTGGTGTAGTAGTGGCGCTTGATCTGCTCCATCGCGAGTGTCCGCGCCACGCCCGGCCACTGGTGCAGCTCGCGTGCGTACCCCCACAGGTTCGGATAGTCGACGACCCGCCGCCGGTTGCAGCGGAAGTGAAGGTTGTAGACCTCGTCGAACCTCGCGAGCGTCGGATGCAGTCGCCAGTCCGCCTCGGTGATCCGGTCGCCGAGCAGGTAGCGGCGCTCGGCGAGGATCCCCTCGAGCCAGTCCAGGCTCTCGAAGAGTTCCCCGAACGCGAGCTCGTATGCGGCCTGGGTGCGTGCGAACCCCGCTCGGTATACGCCGTTGTTGACGGTTTCATAGACACGCGCGTTGATCTCGTCGATCTCGGCGCGCAGCGGCTCGGGATAGTGGTCGAGCTCGCCGCCGCGGCCCAGGCCCCCGAGGGAATCCTCCTCGGCCATCATCCGGATGATGTCGGAGGACTCGTTGTTCACGATCCGCCCCGACCGGGTGTCCCACAGCACCGGGACGGACACCCGGCCCGCAAATGCGGGGTCGCTCAGCTGGTAGGCCTCGCTCATGAACCCCCAGCCGTTGACGGCGTCGACATAGGTGCCGCCGGGGCCGTCGCTGAAGCTCTCGCCCGTGAACGCCCACCCGCGCTCGTCCCGGAACGGCGCCACATAGGAGACCGGGACGGCGTCGGTGAGCGCGGCGAGCTCTCGCAGGATCGCTGTGCGATGACACCACGGGCACGCGAGTGAGATGTACAGGTGGTAGCGGCCCGGCTCGGCGGGGAACTCGCTGGCGCGCCCGGAGCGCGAATCGACCCCCACCCAGTCACGGAAGACGCTCTGCTGGCGCTTGAACGCGCCGTCCCGCACCTCGCCCGCCGTGACCATCTCAGCCATCGAGGAGCGCTTCCCGGCGGATCGTCCGAGCCTGCCACCCTGCGGGCAGGCGCTCGGGTGCAACCCCGGTAGGGACCTCGTCGGCGAGAACGCAGAACTCGGGGGCGGCGCCGAGCACGAGCTGTCGCCTCCACACGCTCGCGTGCCCCGGCTCGCTCCCGTCGCCGAGCAGCTCCGCGCACGTTCCGGGGTTCGAGCCCACCGGGCGCGCCACCCACACCGCGACCGTCGCGGACCGGATCTCCCGGTCCACGGACTCGCCCTCGATCAACCCGTACAGACCGGCGGCGCCTGTGCCGAAGGAGCTCGCGGCGTGGTCGTGTGCGGTGCGGTGCCCGCGGCCGACCGCTGCCTCTCCGAGCACGCCGAGCGCGGCGAAGTCCTCGAGCAGATACCAGTCCTCATACGCGGGGCCGGCTTCCTGCTGATCGCCGTACGGGAGGCTGTCGACCCTCGAGATCGTCGACCCGCGCATCCCTGCGGGGGCGCTGCGGGCGAGCGAGCGGTGAAACGCGAGCTGTGCCTGCTCGTAGCGCTCGACGTCGGCTCCCTCTCGCGGGCGGTGCCAGAAGAGGTAGGCGAGCACGGTCGAACCGGTCAGAACGCCGGCTTGATCCAGTCCATGTGCGACCGAAGCTCACTGCCGACGTGCTCGACCTGCGTGTCGGCCTGCTCCGCGCGCATGCGCTTGAAGTTCTCCTGCCCGGCACGGTTCTCGGCGATCCACTCGCGGGCGAAGTCCCCGGACTGGATCTCCTTGAGGATCTCGCGCATGTTCTCCCGTGTCTGCTCGGTGATGACCCGCTTTCCGCGGGTGTAGTCGCCGTACTCGGCCGTGTTGGAGATCGAGAAGCGCATGCCGGCGAGACCCTTCTCGTGCATGAGGTCGACGATCAGCTTGAGCTCGTGCAGACACTCGAAGTACGCCATCTCGGGGTCGTACCCGGCATTCACGAGCGTCTCGAAGCCTGCCTGCACCAGCTCGGAGGCGCCTCCACAAAGAACAGCCTGCTCGCCGAACAGGTCGGTCTCCGTCTCGTCCTTGAACGTCGTCTCTATGACCCCGCCGCGTGTGCAGCCGATGCCCTTCGCGTATGCGAGCGCGAGTGCGCGGGCGTTGCCGGTCGCGTCCTGGGCGACCGCGATCAGGCCGGGGACGCCGCTGCCTTCTGTGAACTGCCGCCTGACGAGGTGCCCGGGTCCCTTCGGGGCGACCATCGCCACGTCGACGCCGGGGGGCGGATCGATCTCCCCGTAGTGAATCGAGAAGCCGTGGCCGAACAGCAGCATGTTTCCCTCTGAGATGCCGTCGCGGACCTCGTTCTCCCACACGTCGTGGTGGAGCTCGTCTGGGACGAGCATCATCACGAGGTCTCCGCGGCTGGCCGCCTCGACGACCGGCAGGACCTCCAGTCCGTGCGCGCGGGCGTCGGCCACCGAGGAGGAGCTCTCGCGCAGACCGACGACGACTTTGACGCCGGAGTCCTTGAGGTTGAGGGCGTGGGCGTGGCCCTGCGAGCCGTAGCCGATTATCGCGACGGTCTTGCCGTCGAGGAGCGTGAGGTCTGCGTCGTCGTCGTAGATCATGCTCGGCAGGCTATCCAAACTCGGGCCCGGCGGCGGACCGGCGCCTCGGGCGGGGAGTGCGCCGGTGGGGCTCAGGCGCCGGCTGACGCCACGAGCGTCGAAGCCGGGATCGCGAGTGAGCCGTCGGGTTCGGTGTGGGGGGCAAAGCGCTCGGCCAGCGAGCGCTTGATCTCCTCGATCTCCTGCTCCGGGCGCGAGAGGACCGCGTCGTGGAAGCCGCGGGACAGGTCCAGGGTCGTCTCCCACAGCTCCTCGAAGCCGGGGTGGCGCCTGACGAGCTCGATCGACTCGACGGTGACGTCCGAGAAGCCCGCGTCGTGCAGGAGCTCGCGCAGCGTGTCGGCGTCCCCGAGGGCGAACGGGCCCGGTCTCCATGCCGCGTCCGGGTCCGGCTGAGGGGCCAGGGAGCGCGCGATGAGCTCCTGCGCGGGCAGGAGCGCCCACGGGTTGCTGGCGATCCCCGCCCAAACGGCGAGGGCGACGGTACCGCCGGGACGCAGCACGCGTCGTGTCTCGGCCAGCGCGGCCGCTGGGTCCGCCATCAGCATGTAGCCCCAGCGGCACATCACGGCGTCGACACTGGCGAGCGGCAGGTCGATCCATTCGGCATTAAGGACCTGGAACTCGGCGTTGGGAACACCCATGCGTCGAGCCAGATCCCTGGCCCCGTCGAGCATCGCCTCGGCCTGGTCGGAGATGATCACCCCGCCCATAGGAGCGACGAGCTCGGCGGCGAGCATCGAGCTCTCCCCGAGCCCGGCTGCGAGCTCGAGCACGCGTTGCCCGGGCTGCGGGGAGATCGCGTGGACCATCCAGTGCGACACCGGGGCCGCGAACGTGCTCGTGAGCTCGTGCCGGCGGACCCAGCCGGCGGCTGCCTCTTCCCAACCCTGCAGGCTCTGCTGGCGGTATGCGCCGGGGTCGAAGCTCATGCAAGGGCTCTGCGCAGAAGCTTGCCCGAACGTGTTCGCGGCAGCGGCTCGTCGCGTACCGTGATCGCCTTCGGGACCTTGTATGGGGCGAGCGACAGCGCGCAGTGCTCGCGCAGCTCGCCCTCCGCGGGCCGGTGGCCCGCCCGCGGGACCACGATCGCGATGACGGCCTCGCCCCACTGCGGGTCCGGGACCCCGAGCACGGCCGCCTCGAGCACTCCGGGGTGGGCCTCGAGGACCGCCTCGACCTCCGCCGGGGCGACGTTCTCGCCGCCGCTCACGATCGTGTCCGCCTTGCGTCCGGTGACGTGGAGGCATGCACGCTCGTCGAGGCTCCCGAGGTCGCCGGTGTGAAGCCATCCGTCCGCCGCTCGAGCCCCCGGGGAGACCGTGGGGCCGCGAACGAGGATCTCATCGTCCGGCGCCAGGCGCACGGTCGTGCAGAACAGCGCCGGCCCCGCGCCGGGTCCGGCGGCGGAGATCTGGGCGACCGGAGTAGTCGTCACCTGCGAGCAGCTCTCGGTGAGGCCGTAGGTGAGCGAGACAGGGACGCCCGCCCGCCTTGCTCTCTCTACCAGTGCCGCGGGCACCGGCCCGCCTCCGGTTAGCGCGCAGCGGAGCTTGGGAGGGTCCTTCAGCCCCGCATCGAGCAGCCGGGCGAGGGTTGTCGCGACGAGGCTCACGAGCGTCACATCCTCGCGCTCGAGCGAGTGCAGCACCCGGTCCGCCTCAAAGCGCTCGTGCACGACGGCGGTGCTCGCGTAGATCGCCGAGCGGATGAGTATCGACAGGCCTCCGACATGTGAGAGCGGCAGCGCGCACAGCCATCGCTCGCGCGCGTCGAGGCCGAGTGCGACAGCGGAGCCGAGGGCGCTCCAAAGCAGGTTTCCGTACGTGAGCTCCACCGGCCGAGGCTCGGAGCTGGTCCCCGAGGTGTGGATGATCAGCGCCACGGCGTCGAGGTCATGGGTGCCCGCGGGCGCGTCGTGACCGCGGCTTCCCTGCAGGGGCTCGTCGATCACGAGATCGCATTTCGCTGCCAGCGCGTCCCTCTCACGCTCGGACAGGCGCATGTCGAGAGGCACACATACCGCTCCGATCGACATGCATGAGTGCAGCGCCACGGCGAACGTCGGCCCGGCGTGCAACGCGAGCGCCACACGAGTGCCGGGACCCGCGCCCTGCTCGGCGAGGATGCCGGCGCCGCCGCGAGCGCGGTCCGCGAGATCCGCGTACGAGAGGTGCCCGGCGGGGCTCTGCACAGCGGGAAGATCGGGGTGCATCCGGGCGGCACGGGGCAGCCATTGCTCGACGTGCATGCCGCACAGGCTAGCCTTCGCGCGGTGAGGACTAACTGGATACCCGCATTCGACACCGCCGCGACGGATTTCACCGACATCCGTTACGAGCGATCGACCGGCGAGGACGAGGGGATCGCGAAGATCACGATCGA
>Ga0182013_10002214_pt1 | contig 25672 bp, 22 predicted proteins | sample 612S2MmetaG_FD_120487 | JGI IMG/M metagenome (GOLD analysis project Ga0182013, IMG submission 120487) | Permafrost microbial communities from Stordalen Mire, Sweden - 612S2M metaG | ecosystem: Environmental > Terrestrial > Soil > Wetlands > Permafrost | place: Sweden: Stordalen | collected...
CTGATCCCCTCCGCCATGGCGGGCGCCTCCGCCGCGCGGATATATTCCGGCGGAATCAGCAGCGTTATGGCATCGCGGACAATCCGTATTTCGGCCGGCAGTCTGCCGGCGAATTCGCCATCGATCTGCACGTAAATACGGGGGTCGCTGGGGCAGCAAACTGTTATCCGGTCTGAGCGCAGGACGGTGGCCCCCTTCATCCCTGCCAGAATATTCAAAGCCATGCCGGCGAAATATTTCACGTAGCGCAGCGTGTTGCGTCCTTCGAGCAGCACCAGCTCGAATTCGTCGTCCATGATGTTGACGTTGCGCGCGATTTCGAAATCGCCGCCATAGTTGCGAACCTTGCTGATCAGCGCGAACGAGCATTCGCGGCGATGTCCGCCCACTTCCACGGTAAACTGCCCCAGCCGCTTGCCCAGCAGGCTCCAGCCGGCCACCCAGTAGGCCAGCTTGCCGACGCGCGCTTTGATGGCGGCGTTCACGTTGTACACGATATGGGCGTCCAGGCCGATGCCGGCCATCAGCATGAAATGACGGTCCACGCGCCCGCCGTCACAGATCAGACGGCCCACCGGGATACGCTGCGGGCGGCATTCTTCGAGACGTCCGGCCACGCGCTCCAGACGGCTGCCGAGTTTCAATTCCATCGCCAGCACATTGGCGGTACCGGCGGGCAGGATGGCGAGCGGCACGCGGCTGTGCACCATTCCCTCAACCACTTCGTTGACGGTGCCATCGCCGCCCGCCGCGATCACCAGGTCGGCGCCGCGGGCGATGTGCTGGCGAGCGATCTCCCCGGCAGTACCAGGACCAGTGGTGGGTGCAACGGTGACGACGTGACCGTTTTTCTCCAGTATGGCGACAGCGCGATCGAGCAGCGGCATTCCGGCGCGCCCGAATTTACCGGCCCTGGGATTGTATATAAGGACAGTGTTGCGATATTGGGTGATGGTGTTTCTCCGCGGGCCTCGTTTAAATTATAGTTGAGAGTTCCATGAAAGATCCCAGGGCCGAAGTGGAGAAATTGCGCAAGGAGCTTCGCCGGCATGAGCGCCTCTATTACGTTCTAGACCATCCTGAGATCGGCGACGCCGAATATGACGCTCTGATGCGTCAATTGCGCGAACTCGAAGAGCGTCACCCGGAGCTTGCGGCGCCCGATTCCCCCACCCAACGCGTCGGCGGCAAGCCGCGCGAGGGTTTCATCAAGGTTCCGCACAGTTCTGCGATGCTGAGCCTGGACAACGCGCTCAACGAAGCGGAACTGCGCGCCTTCGATTCGCGCGTGCGCGACCTGTTGGGCGGGGCGGAGTATGGTTATGTGACCGAGCTCAAAATGGACGGCCTTTCCATGGCGGCCCACTATCGCGCCGGCCGATTCACCCGGGCGGTGACTCGCGGCGACGGCAGCGTGGGGGAAGATGTCACCGAAAACGCCCGCACCATTCGCTCGCTGCCATTGAGCGTCGAGACCGATCTGGACGATCTCGAGGTGCGCGGCGAAATCGTCATGAACCGGAAGGCCTTCGAGCGTCTGAATCTGGATCGTGACGAAAAAGGCCTCTCGCGCTTTGCCAATCCGCGCAACGCCGCGGCCGGATCGCTGCGCGTACTCGAGCCGCAGATCACGGCTTCGCGCCGCCTCGAGTATTACACTTATTTCCTGCTCACCGAAGGCCGTCCGGCGAAGGACAGCCACTGGGCCTCGCTCGAGGAACTGGTGCGCCTCGGTTTCAAAGTAAATTCGCACCGCCGGCTTTGCCACACGGTGGACGAAGTGCTGGCCTTCTGCGCCGATTGGGAAGAGCGGCGCGAACAACTGCCCTACGAGATCGACGGCGTGGTGGTGAAGATCGATTCCGTGGCGCAGCAGCGGCAACTGGGATTCACGGCCAAAGCGCCTCGCTGGGCCATTGCCTACAAATATCCGGCCCGCCAGGCGAAGACAACCGTTCTGGGAATCGAAGTGCAAGTGGGGCGAACCGGCGCGCTCACGCCGGTGGCCGTGCTCGACCCCAGAGAAGTCGGCGGTGTGACCGTGGCTCGCGCCACTCTGCACAACGAAGACGAAATCGAGCGCTTGGGACTGCAGGTGGGCGATGAAGTGGTCATCGAGCGCAGCGGCGACGTGATTCCCAAAGTGGTGCGGGTGAGCGCGCAAGGCTCCAAGCGGATCCCGTTCAAGATGCCGGATCAGTGCCCGATCTGCGGGGGCGCGGTGGTGCGCGAGGAGGGCGAGGCCGCCAGCCGCTGCATCAACATCAACTGCCCGGCGCGGCTGAAGGAATCGATTCTGCATTTTGCCTCCCGGGGGGTGATGAATATCGATGGCGTGGGCGATGCGCTGGTGGATCAACTGGTGGATCGCGGTCTTGCCGAGAGCGTGGCCGACCTGTATACGCTCACCAGCGAACAACTCCTCACCTTGGAACGCATGGGCCCGAAATCGGCCGCCAACATCCTGCGGAACATCGAAAACTCCAAGCGAAATCCCATGCCGCGGGTGATCGGCGCGCTCGGTATCCGCTTTGTCGGAGAGCGGACCGCGGTCTTCCTGGCGGAGGCATTCAGAAGCATGGATGCCATTGCCGCTGCGTCGGTGGATGAATTACAACGGGCCGAAGAAGTGGGGCCGAAAGTGGCGGAGAGCGTTTTTCGTTTCTTTCACGAGCCGCACAACCGCGAACTGCTGGACCGGCTCCGCGACGCCGGTTTGCAATTCACGTATGCGTCCAGCCGTCCCAAAGGAGGACCGCTCCACGGCCTCACATTCGTCCTCACAGGCACGTTTCCCACGCTCAGCCGCGAACAGGCGAAGGAGTTGATCGAGGGCGCCGGCGGTAAGGTAAGCAGCGCGGTCAGCAAGAAGACGAGCTACGTCGTGTCCGGTGCGGACGCCGGCAGCAAGCTTACGAAGGCGGAGGGCCTGGGGCTGCGCATCATCGACGAAGCGAAGCTCCTCGATCTGCTAGGGGCCGGATAAAATTCAGCCCCAGATGAACACCGATAAAGACCGATGACAAGGCAGCTGGTTTTGATCGGTGTTCATCCGTGGCCAATCATGTTCTTGCCCCAAGCGAGGAGAGGCTCCGAACTCCTGATGTCGTCCCGACTCCCTAGCGGTCGTGGCTTCCGCCGATTCCGCGGCGCAGCAGACCTTCTTAAGGATTGTGGTGATGGTGGTGGTGATGCCCTTCGTGGTCTTCCAGTTTCACGGGGATCGCGCAGCCGGTTTCGGAAATCGCGCAACTGACGTGCTCGAACTGCACGGTGGTGTGGGCGATATGGAACTTCTCCTCCAGGACACCGTTAAGTCTCCGCAGAATGACGTCGCTCGCCGATGGTGGCACGTCCTCGATCAGCACGTGGCAACTCAGCGCATGAGCGCTCGAACCGAGACTCCAGATGTGGAGATCGTGCACGTCCAAAACGCCGGCAGTGGCTTTCATGGCGCTGGTAACGTCGCCCAGGCGGATGCCGCGCGGCAGACCTTCGAGGAGAATGTTCAGCGACTCGCGGATGATGTCCCACGCCGTCCAGACGATCAGAAGCGCGATCAGGATAGACAAGATCGGGTCCACTTGCCACCAGCCTGTGTAGTGGATGGCCAGGGCGCCGGCAATGATCGCGACTGACCCCAGCGCATCGCCAAGCATGTGGATGAACGCCCCGCGGATATTCACATCGCCGTGGCTGGCCCGCTTCAAAGCCAGCATAATTCCGCCGTTCATCGCCAGTCCCAGTCCCGCCACCGCCATCATCACCGTCTCATTGACGAACTGCGGATGGGTCAACCGGGCGACACTCTCGTAGAGGATCCACGCTGAAAGCGCCACCAGGGTCAGGGCATTGACGAAGGCCGAAAGAACTCCGGCACGGTGATACCCGAAGGTCTTGATCTCATCGGCCGGTTTGGACTGCAGATAGAAACCCAGCCATGCCAGCCCCAGTGCCAAAGCGTCCGTGAAATTATGCCCGGCATCGGAAATCAGGGCCAGGGAATGAGCCCGGATGCCGGCCACAACCTCGAGGATTACAAATGCCGAGGTGACCAGCAGCGACCAGCGGAGGACGCTTCCGGTCGATTGGCCGTGATGATGGGAGTGGGAGTGCAATTGTCTCTCTTCGTCCAGTTTACCGCGCTCCCTCAGGCCAAACACCAGGAACTTCCCCGCCAATGAGGGCGTGGACATAAGGCCGCGCAATTCGTATCATCCATGACAGGCTATCGAATGGTCGAATTCTTATCGAATATTTTATCTACCTCCCCATTTATGCCGCACGGGATGTGCTTCATGTGGGAGCCCGGAGTGCTCTGGCTGCACGTCATTTCGGACCTGCTGATCGCCGCCGCCTATTACGCCATCCCGGTGTTGCTTTTCAACTTTTCGCGCCGGCGGCCCGACATTGGATTCAAGTGGATCTTTATGGCGTTCGGGGTCTTTATCCTGGCATGCGGGACCACGCATCTGCTGGCAGCGGTTACGGTCTGGCATCCCATCTACCGGTTGGATGGGTTGGTAAAGGCAGTCACCGCAATGGCCTCGATCACTACTTTCGCCATGCTGATACCGCTGATGCCCGTTTTGATCGAATTACCCAGCCCGGCACAGTTGGAGCGGGTGAACGCCACGCTGGCTGCCGAAATCGAAATCCGCCGTGCCGCCGAGGCCGAGGTCCGGGAAGTGAATGAAGAACTGGAGTATCGTGTAGCCGAGCGCACGGCCGACTACAAGAAGGCGATCGAGGATTTGCGCGCTGAAATGCGCCGCCGGGAAGAGTTGGAACAGCAGTTGATCCAATCGCAAAAGATGGAGGCCGTCGGACGGCTGGCTGGAGGGGTGGCTCACGATTTTAATAACCTGCTGACGGTGATCCTGGGCTACAACGAAATGCTCCGCGATCACCTGAAGGACGACCCGGTGGGAAGCGATTACGTTGCCGAAGTTCTGCGAGCCTCGGAACGCGCGTCCGGCCTCACCAATCAACTTCTGGCCTTCAGCCGCCGGCAGGTGTCGGTACCCCGCATTGTGGATCTCAACGATCTGGTTCGCAATATCGACAAGATGCTGCGGCGAATCATCGGGGAAGATATCCGGCTGGACATCAAACTCACTCCCTCGGTTCCCAAAATAGAGGTTGACCCAGGACAAATCGATCAGGTCGTGATGAACCTGGCGGTAAACTCGCGCGATGCCATGCCGGCCGGCGGCCACTTGGTAATCGAGACAGCCCACGTCGATCTTGATGAGGAATACGCGGCCAGCCACGTCACGCCCGCGCCGGGATCTTATGCCCTGCTGACTGTGAGCGATACCGGAATGGGTATGGACGCCGCCACGCGGGTGCGCATCTTCGAACCCTTTTTCACCACTAAGGAGCAAGGTAAAGGCACGGGCTTGGGCCTGTCGATCGTTTACGGGATCGTGAAGCAGAACGGCGGCGAAATCCTCGTCTATAGCGAGCCGGGCCAGGGCACGGTATTCAAGATTTATATCCCGGCGGCCCGCGGATCGGCGCAGACACTCCCGGTGGCCATCAAAGATACACTGCCGGAGCAAGCCACCGGCGCGATTCTGCTGGTGGAGGACGAGGACCAAGTACGAAACTTGACGCGCGCCATGTTGAAGCGGCAGGGATATCGCGTATTCGATTTCGGGTCGGGCGCCGAAGCACTGGCATTCCTGCGCAAGGATTCCGAGCAGATCGACCTGCTCATCAGCGACATCGTCATGCCGCAATTGGGCGGGTTCGATTTGGCGCGTGAGGCGCAGACTCTTCGGCCCGGCGTTCGGCTTCTCCTGATGTCGGGTTATACGGAAACGAGTGTCTCCGCGCACGGCCTGATTTCACCAGGTACGGTGTTTATCCACAAGCCTTTTACGGCGGCTGCATTGCGCGAGAAAGTTGGGGAAGCGCTGCGGTAGTTAACGCTTCAATGGATCTTCGATCCACGGAGGCGTGGCCTCGATGAGGCGCCCCAATTCGGGCTCCAGTTGCTCCATTTTGCACTTCATCTGCCAGGCGATTTCGCGGTAACTGAAGTGGCCCTTCACCCCGCTGCGCAGCCGCGAGATGTACTCGGCCTCGGCAAAATCCATCTTGAAAAGGAAGCGCGACCGCGCGCCGAACGGCAGTAGATAATCGGCGCCCGGGGAGGGAAGCCGGCGAAGCGTATCGAAGGCCTGCCGCATCGCCGCGCCGTAAATTTCCGAGGCGCCCGATTCTCCCACCAGTTTGGGAGTCTCGAACCCGAGCTCACCGGAATACGATTGCCGGAATTTCTGGCAGCGGCGATGACGATGCAGATCCCGATAAGCCCCGATATCGATTGCCATATCGTAGGCGTATAGGCCGCCGCGGAAACCACCCAGGATTTCGTCGCGCCGGGTGCGCGATGCGAGCGCCACATCGATTACCTCCGCGCGCCGGCGATCGTTCCATTCTTCGGCCATCTGGTACAACTCGCGGAACGGCCGGTTGGTAACGGGATACAGCAGGGTGGCCACGATATCGGCTGGGACACTGGTGGGCCGCACGAGGTCGACGCGCTCGGGCGAGGCACTGGACACCGCTGGCAGGTTCTGCTCCGCCCACTGGCGTAATTGCGCGCGCGAATTCGCGGCGTGAGTGTCCGCATCGGCGTGGCGCGCGAGCGTGGGGGCGAGCGGTTCGGCCGGCGCGCTCGGATCCCAACGGCAATCCGGTTCGGCGGCGCAGGCTTGCGCGAGTTCCTCGGCGAGCGCGCGCAACTCGCCGTATTCCGATGCTTTCAGGCGGCGGATCTGCTTTTCGAGCGTGCGGATGCTGCAGACCTGGCCGACATTGGTGGGCACGGCCCAGAACAAGAGATAGCGCGCCACGTCGAAAGCCCGCGCGGCGATGTTGCGCCGGTAGGCGTCGAGCTTCATATCGCCGGGGCGCGGCAAGCGCTCCGCCAGGCAGTCGAAAGCCCGCTGCTGCACCTGGGTATACGCCGCCAGCAGCGCTTCTCCCGCTTGCTGAAACGCGGCGGCGTCACCATTCGCCAAATCCTGCGGAGCGATAAATCCGGACCGTGAAAAATCCTGGTAGCGCGACGATTTCGCCTGGCCGTCCCAGAGGGGCTCTTCCTCGATTTCAGTGGCCGCCAGCTCGGAAATCCCCTCGAAGCACACCACCGTGTGGCCGAGGTCGGCAATAGACGCGTGGCCATACTGGAAGTAGAAGCTCTCCAGGAATTTCTGCGAATCGTGCGTGCGCACCCAGTCGATGGAGTCGCGAATGGAATCGGGCGAGCGGCTATAGCGGGCCAGCGCGTACGCACTCTTCTCGGGCGGCATGGGCGCGACGGTGATGACGCGTTTGGTAGGGGTCAAGAGGTTATGATAGCGGGGTACAAATGCAAATGCGAATTCAAAAGCTGAGGCCGGATGCCGTCCTGCCTAAATACGCTCACGGCCCTCACGAAGATGCCGGCATGGACCTCTGCGCGGTGGAAGACGCCACGCTCGAGCCTGGCGTGCCGCGACTGGTGCCGACCGGGTTGACGGTGGAGATCCCGCCGGGGTACGAAGCCCAGGTGCGTCCGCGCAGCGGCCTGGCGCTGAAGCATGCCATCGCCATGCCCAATGCGCCGGGGACGATCGATCCCGGATATCGCGGCGAGCTTCGCGTCATCCTGCTGAATTTGGGCCAGGATGCGTACACGGTGCATGCCGGCGACCGTATCGCCCAGATGATTGTGGCGCGCTATGAAGCGGTGGAGTGGGTGGAGGGCGAACTGGCCGATTCGGCGCGCGGAACGGGTGGATTTGGCTCGTCGGGGCGATAAGCCGTGAACGTTTTTCGACATTGAAGCCAAATTTGGAGTGTTTTTCGACCGCCGTGAAGGTTTTTCGACATATGCCGCTCAAATCTCCGGCTGGCTCGGTGTTCCAAGAAAGAACCGTTCCCGCGGGCCGGCCTGTATCGCTACTACGATTGCACGGAAGAAGCGGAGTTTTTGTATTCCTGCGTCAGGCGCACGGTGGATGAAGACCTGCCGCGTGAAATTGCGTATCTACGCCGCCATGACGAAGCCATCCGGCGGATTATGGACGTGGTGGAGATGCCCGACCGGATTGCCGAAGACCTCGTGTGGTATGTTCGCGAGAACAAGGGCACACTGGCGAAGAAGCGGCGCAGAAGCGAGTTCAAGAAACTGCGGGATGACGAAGTCGCCTCGATCGAAGGCATCGTGCGCGAAGTATTCCAGAGTGAAACTCCGGCGGTATTACCAAAGCCAGGATAGTCCGCGTCACCTATGCGGGCGATACTCCTGATGCGGCATGGAGCGTGATCGTCTGGCCACGTTTCGCAAGTATCTGGTATCGCTTCCCGAAGATCTTCTGGAAAGCGTGACTGCGGATTACGTGTGGCTGGCGGGTCTCACGTTCGATCACGGCGCGCAATCGGCAGATTTTCTTGAGCGGCGCGAATGCTGCCGCGAGGAGTGCACGCGGCGGGGAGTTCCACAGCTCTACGAACTCGCCGAGAGTATCGTTTCACCCTACGCAGAGGGACTGCTTTCCAGGGGCTGGAAGGAAGAAGTTTAGCCACGGATGGACACGGATTCACACGGATAAGAAAGGCCTCGGTTTTATCCGTGTGAATCCGTGTCCATCCGTGGCCCATAACGTTTTTGTCTTTTATCGCAAGATGCCGAACAGATTGGAAAAGTCGTCCGTCCAGGTGCGGAATTTCGGCGCCTGGCGTAGCAGCTTGGCATTGTCGTGAAGAGCGATCTGCGCGTCCCAGGTGCGGCGATCCATAATCAGCGCCCAGGAGGAATTGAAACAGACTTCATCTTCCGGTGCGCCCTCATAGAAGTACGAATACGCCACCTTATTGACCGCCGCGGCGGCGCGCTCCATTACCGGTTCCAGGTCGAGGTAATTGTTGGTAATGTTCACCGCCAGAATGCCGTCGGGCTTCAAGTGGCGAAAATAAGTCTGGAATGCTTCGCGGGTAATCAGGTGAACGGGCACGGAATCGCCTGAAAATGCGTCCATCACCAGAATGTCGAACTGCTGGCTCGGCTCCGCTTCCAGATTCAAACGGCCGTCTCCCATGGCAATTTCGACTTTCGCCGGAGTATCCCGCAAATAAGTGAACTCGCGGTTGGCGATGTCGACCACCAGCGGGTTGATTTCGTAGATACGGAGAGTATCGCCCGCTCGTCCGTACGCCGCGATCGTGCCGCAACCCAAACCCAACATCCCGATCCGCCGCGCATGGCCCTCGAGTGCGCGCATGCCGCGTCCCACACCCGAGTCCGGGCAGAAATAGGTGACTGGTTGGTGGCGGAGCGGCTCGCGGACGAACTGTTCGCCATGGTTGATGGTGCCGTGAATCAATTGCAAGCACGCGAACTCGTCGATTGCCGGGTCGCCGTCTTCGCGCACTTTGAGCTGGCCGTAGAAATTGCGCTCGGCCAGCCGATAACCGCCGGTCATTTCCTGCATGACCACGATGAGCCCAGCCACGTAACCGCAAGCCGCCGCCGCCAGCGCTCCGGTGGCGATCCATTTCCAGACGCCGCGGAGACGCGATGTATCGGGATAGATGACTCGAAACACCAGCAGCCCGCATAGCGCCAGCCCGATCGGAAATTCGTCATACGCGCGGAAGATGCTGGGCGCGAGCAAACCCACGAAAAGACCGCCGCCAACGCCGCCGAGCGAGATGGCCACATAAAAGCGCGTGAGGTAGCGTGGGTGTGGCTTGGTGCGCACCAGTTCGCCATGGCAGACCATGCAGCAAATGAACAGCGCCGCCGCAAAACCGACGATCGAGGCGCGCATCGGCAGGTTCTGGATATACAGCAACGCCGGCAGCAGGAAATCCGGAGGCGTCAGGTTCTGGCGATACGGCCAAAGTTCGTACGCCATGAAAAGCAGTGCCACGGCCACGAGCGGCAGGAAAACGATGCGCCGGTAGAATCGCGGCGATTCGAAGCAGACGATGAAGCTCAATAAATAGACGCTCAGCGGCAGAATCCACAGGAAGGGGATGGCGGCGATGTCCTGCGTCAGGTGGTTGGTCACCGCCAGCAGCAGCACCGATGCGCAAGCGGAGAGCGTGAGCCACAAGAACCGATCGGTAGAGGGCGGCGGACTGCCGGCCTCTTCTTCGCGCGCGTCCACCGCGACAACCGGCTCCCGGGACGATCGCCATGCGGTGAGTCCGCAGAGCGCCGCGAAGACGACATAGGCGGCCGACCAGGCGATGGCCTGCACACGCGTCGGCAGCGTAGGTTCCACCAGCAGCGGGTAGCTGAGCAGGGCCAGCATGGACGCGCCATTCGACAGCGCGAACAGGCGGTAAGGCGTTCCGCCGCGGTGATGGCGCGCGTACCAGGCCTGCAGCAGCGGACTGGTGGAGGAAAGCAGAAAATAGGGCGCGCCCACAGTGACTGCCAGCACCGCCAGGATGCGCAGCGAGGGATTTCCAACAGTGGCCGTCTTCCACGCGGCGCCGGGGATGATGGGCAGGGCAGCCAAACTAAGCGCCAGCACGGCGATGTGCACCCACGCCTGCTTGCGCGAAGGCAGCCTTTCGTGGAGCCAGTGCGCGTAGAGGTATCCGGCGAGCAGCACCGCCTGGAAAAACAACATGCACGTGGTCCAGACCGCGGACGTGCCGCCGAACCACGGCAGGATCATCTTGGCGATGACTGGCTGGACCTCAAAAAGCAGGAAGGCCGATAAAGAAATGGTGAGGGCGTATAAGAGCATGGCGTGCGCCGAACTCTATACGCTACTCCATTTGCGGCCGGGTGTGGTGGTTGTGCCACTATAGAATTGAATGGCAACCGCTACTCTCTCCCAATTCCGCAATGAGCCCGTCACCGACTTCTCCCAGCCTGCCAACCGGCGCGGTATGGAGGAGGCCCTTAAGAAAGTCCGCGCCGAATTCGGGCGCGAATACCCGCTGCGCATCGGCGGCCAAGAGATCTTTACCGGCGATAAGCTGATCTCCGTCAACCCGTCGAACACCCAGGAAACGGTCGGCATCCACCATAAGGCCACCGCCGAACTGGCCAATCGCGTGGTGGAAGAGTCCTACGCCGCGTTCCCGAAATGGAGTGCGACGCCGGAAAAAGAGCGCGTCCGCATGGCCGTGGAAGTCGCCCGCCAGATCCGCTTGCGCAAGTTCGAATTCGATGCCTGGCTGGTCTACGAAGCCGGCAAGACCTGGCCCGAGGCCGACGCCGACGTCTCCGAAGCGATCGACTTCTGCGAATATTACGCCCGCGAAATGGAGCGGCTTTCCGGTCCGCAACCGGTGGTGCAGCTGCCCGGTGAGCACGACGAGATGGTTTACATTCCCCTCGGCGTCGGCGTGGTGATTCCGCCATGGAATTTCCCGCTGGCCATCATGGTCGGGATGACCGTCGCTTCCCTGGTTAGCGGCAACATCGCCATCGTCAAGCCTTCCAGCGAGACCCCGACCATCGGCGCAAAATTTGCCGAGGTGTTGCTCGAAGCCGGATTTCCGCCCCACAGTTTCACCCTGCTCACGGGCAGCGGTGCGGCCGTCGGAGGTGTCCTGGTGCAGCATCCCAAGACGCGTTACATTTCATTCACCGGCTCACGCGACGTGGGCCTGCGCATCAACGAACTAGCCGCCAAGCCGCAGCCCGGCCAGATCTGGATCAAGCGCGTGATCGCCGAAATGGGCGGCAAGGACGCCATCATCGTCGACGCCGACGCCGACCTCGACAAAGCTGTCGATGGCGTGCTCTTCTCCGCCTTCGGTTATCAGGGGCAAAAATGCTCCGCCTGCTCGCGCGCCATCGTCGACGCCTCGGTGTACGACCAATTTCTCGAAAAGCTGGCGCCGAAAGCCAAGGCCATTAAGGTGGGGACCTCCGACGATCCAGGCAACTACATGGGGCCGGTGATCAGCGCCGGCGCACGCAAGTCCATTCTCGACTACATCGAGGTTGGAAAGCAGGAAGGCCGGATGGTGGCGGGCGACACTCCTGTTCCCGAGAACGGCTATTACGTTCCGCCCACCATCATTGCCGATATCGAAGCCAAGGACCGAATTTTCCAGGAGGAGATTTTCGGCCCGGTTCTAGCTGTTGCGAAAGCCGACAATTTCGAGCATGCTCTGGAACTCGCCAACGACTCGCAGTACGGACTTACCGGAGCGGTCTTCTCCAACAACCCGGAACATCTGAACCAAGCCAAACGCCGTTTCCATGTGGGCAACCTGTATCTCAATCGGAAATGCACTGGAGCGATGGTGGGCGCGCACCCCTTCGGTGGCTTCAACATGTCCGGAACGGACTCCAAGGCGGGCGGTCCCGATTACCTGCTTTTGTTCCTCCAGGCAAAGTCTGTAGCTACAAAAGTGTAATGGAATCAATGCAGTGCCGATAACATAGGTTAATCCCATAAGGTTAATCCTGTAATGGTTGACGGCCCATTTGCCGATCTAAGATAATAGGTCGTCACAAGTGAAACGCCTCCTACTGCCGTTTGTGGCCGTTGGGCTGATCGTTGGCCCCCAGTTCGCCGGAGCGCAAGCCCAGGGGAAAGCCCCGTCGAAAAGAACAGCAGTCAGGCGCGCACCGTCAGCTCCGCCAATAGATCCGACCGAGGGCGACAACGTCGACGGTGAGGATCTGACTGTACGCCGCGCCGCGGTAGCGGCTCTCGGAACGACGCGCGGCAGCGTGGTGGTCGCCGATCCCAACACCGGCCGAGTTTTGACCATGGTGAATCAGAAGTTGGGATTGCAAGCCGGCTTCACACCCTGCTCCACCATCAAACTGGTCACCAGCCTGGCGGCGCTCAACGAGCATGTCGTCGAGCGCGATACCGTGATCCATATCGGCCGGTACACCAGCTTCAACCTCACGACGGCGATCGCGCATTCCAACAACGACTACTTCGCCACTCTGGGTACCCGTTTGGGATTCGAGCGGGTCACGCGTTACGCGCAAATGCTCGGTTTAGGCGAGAGGGCCGGCTGGGAAATTCCAGGCGAACAACCCGGCAGCCTTGCGCCAGCCCCTCCGAGAGCCGGCGGAATGGGTATGCTGACGGCTTACGGCGAGGGCTTCCTGGTGACACCGTTGGAACTGGCGGCGCTGGTCTCATCGATCGCCAATGGCGGCACGTTGTATTACCTGCAATATCCGCGCAGCGACTCGGATGTCTTCCGCTTCACTCCCAAGGTGAAACGAACGCTGGAACTAGATCCGCGAAGTTTCGCGGACCTGAAGACCGGCATGCGCGGTGCGGTGGATTTCGGGACGGCCACACGCGCGGCTTACGCCAGCGACGAACCGGTCCTCGGTAAGACCGGCACATGCACGGATTTTAATTCCTCCAACCACATGGGATGGTTCGGCTCTTTTAACGACGTCGGCAGCCATCAACTGGTGGTAGTGGTGATGCTCGCCGCAGTCAATAGGACGGTCAACGGACCCGTGGCGTCCGGAGTGGCAGGGGCGATATACAGGAGTCTCTCGGAACAGCGGTATTTCACTGCCGATGGCGGCGACAAGCGACCGGCGGCGTTTCCGATTTTGGTCAGTACGCCGACAGCCGCGATCGCCAAGCAGTAGTTCTTACCGCTTGCGCTGGCCTTGGGCCTGATGGCGGATCTTCTTCTTCATGGAACCGCGGGCCACACCGGCCGCGCGCTTCGCCTTGGGCGCCACTTTCTTGCGCGCTGTGCGCTTCAGCTTCTTGCGTTCAATCTTGTCGGTAACTTTCTTCGTATTCATCAGTTTCTTTTTAGTCCTGCGTATTTTTCCACTAGTTTCTTGAGTCCGTAGCGGGGGAAGTTAACAGTGATCTTAGCATCATCGCCGTCCCCTTCGCGCCGCACCACGGTTCCGGTTCCGTATTTGGGATGCTCCACCGTCATGCCGGCACGCGCCCCGCGGCGAACCGGCGGAGCGGCCGGCGGCACGGGCTTGGCCGGCAGCGGAGGGCGAGGCAACTGCGGCGCCATGGGCGCGGGAGGCTGCTGCGGCGCAGTCACGGGCTTGTTGGCGGCATTGAACGGAATACCGCGATCGCCGAAAAATTGCGAAATGTTGTCGACCGAGTTATAAGTCTTTCCCGTGAACGTGCTGCGTTTGGCCGCCTGGCGAACGTCGTACCGCTCGCTCGTCAGATTCACTTCGCCCGGCTCGTCGCGCTGCCCCAAGTCGACGATCAATTCCGCCGGCACCTCGCTCAGGAACCAGGACGGCGTGGAGCGCTCCTGCTCGCCGCCGCCAAATCGCCTCCGGTAGCGCGCCCAGGTGAGAATCAGCTTTTTCCGCGCCCGCGTCATGCCGACGTAGCACAAGCGCCGCTCCTCTTCGAGCGCAGCCTCGGAATTCATCGAGCGGCTGTGCGGAAACAGGCCGAGTTCCATCCCGGCCAGAATCACCATCGGAAATTCCAGGCCCTTGGCGTTGTGCATCGTCATCAAGGTGACCGGAGCGCGCTCATCCACTGCGTCGGCATCCGCCACTAGCGCCGCGTGATCCAGAAAATCGCCGATCGACTCCCCGCGCTCCGCTGCTTCCGTGGCGGCATTGATCAGTTCGTCCAGATTCTCCAGGCGCGCTTCGGCTTCCGGCGTCTTTTCCGCTTCCAGCATTTTGCGGTAACCGGTGCGGTCCAGGATGAAGCGCAGCAGTTCTGGAAGCGGCCGCGAACTGGCCACCAGCGACAGCTCCTGAATCAGGTTGCGGAACATTACCAGCGACGATTGCGAACGCGTGGAGAGCTTCTCGTCGTCAATGATCCTCTCGATGGCGTTCCACAGGCTCACGTTGTGTTCGCGCGCGTAGCGTTCAATCTGATCTACGGTAGTTCGGCCGATGCCGCGTGCCGGAGTGTTGATGATGCGCAGCAGGCTAACCGAGTCGTAGTTCGACGCCGCCAGCTTCAGGTACGCGACGGTATCTTTAATTTCGGAGCGCTGATAAAAGCTGAAGCCGCCCACCACGCTGTAGCTCCGCCCGTAACGGCGCAGCGCTTCTTCGATTTGCCGCGACTGGAAATTGGTGCGATACAGCACCGCCACGTGATCGGACGGATTCGCAACCAGGTGCTTCTCGATGGTGTCGGCGATGAAAAGCGCCTCGTTCTCGGCGTCGAAACCGGCATACAACCCCAGCTTGTCGCCGGCGGCGGCATCGGTCCAAAGCTTTTTGCCTTTGCGCTCTTTATTGTTCTCCACCACCGCTCCGGCCGCGCCCAAGATGTTCTTGGTGGAGCGGTAATTCTGTTCCAGCCGGATGATCTTGGCGCTGCCGAAATCGCGCTCGAAGTCGAGAATATTGCGAATGTCCGCCCCGCGCCAGCTATAGATCGATTGATCCTCATCGCCCACGACACAGACATTGTTTTGCTGTTCGCTGAGCAGGCGCATCAACTCGTATTGGCTTCGATTCGTATCCTGATATTCGTCCACCATCAGGTAGGTCAGCTTGCGGTTCCAGGCCTCGCGGGTAGCATCGTCATGCCGCAGGAGACGAACGGCTTCCAGCAGCAGGTCGTCGAAATCCAGCGCGTTGGCCGTGCGCAACGCCTTCTCGTATTCTTCGAAGACAGCCGCTACCGCTTCGCTTTCCTTGTTGACGGCGGCTTTATAGAGGTCGGCCGGGCCCTGCTTGGTATTCTTGGCGTGGCTGATCTTCGAAAGGACAGCACGGTACTGCAGAAAATCCTTCTCATCCAGGCCGAGCGTGCGATAAGTCGACTTAATCACGCCCAACTGGTCTTCATCGTCGTAAATGGTGAAGCGCCGCGTGAACCCCGGACGAATGCGCGCTAACGGATCGCCGTCGCGCCGCAGGAGTCTTACACAGAAGGAGTGAAATGTAAAAATATTGGGCGAGGAATCCAGCTGGACGTCCGCGAGCAGATTGGTTACCCGATCGCGCATTTCCCCGGCGGCCTTATTGGTAAACGTCACCGCCAGGATTGCAGACGGGGGCACATGCCGCGCCGTAATAATATGGGCGATGCGATGCGTGATAACCCGGGTTTTGCCGCTGCCGGCGCCCGCAAGAATCAGAAGCGGCCCTTCCGTGGTGGTAACCGCTTCCCGCTGTTGCGGGTTCAGTCCTTTGAGGAAATCCATGATGAGGGGACTCTATAGAGTTTAGCAGGTGGCGCATTCAGCTACCATTCGGCGCGGGATTAGCGGGCTAGTTACCGAGCCGCGACCAGAGGAAGTCGGTTTTCGCACCCGAAACTGCTACCGACTGCTCTTGTTTACGCGCGCGGCTGGAAAACTACATGACTGGATAGGCGCCGCTCCCTCGCGAGGTGCCCTCTGGGCCCGGCTCAGTATGGCCGCTGTTTCAACACCGGATTAATGAGCCGCGCGCACAAGCGAGCGGTTTCCGGGAATATTGCAAGTCCCTCTTACGGCTCGAGGAACATTTCGCCGCAGACGGCGTCCCAGTCAGCTTGCGGACAGCTCCCGGCGATATCCGCGACCAGGACGCCGCCATCGGCCATCGTGTAGGCGCCTTGCGAGGGCGAAATCGCCTTTTGCAGCCGTTCCATTTCGCGCAACAGCCACGGCTTGATCTCCACACCGCGCAGCAGATGGCGGAACGCCGCCTCGCCTGCCGCTGCCGGGCGGACTTTCAGATACCAGGCGGCATCCGGGCCGCCGGTCGCCACTACCTCGCCATCCACCGGGGAGAGCACTCGCACATCGGCATCGCCCTTGAGTGCGCGGAACGCTGTGCCGTTCGCTTCGACTTGAGCGCCGGCTAGCGGAAGCTCAATAGCGTCCGGTTTTCCAAGCAGTCGCGCGCCCAGATCATCCAGTCCGATGGTCACCGTGCCATCGGTTTCGGGATGCACCCAGGTATGTCCGCGATGATAGTAGCGATCGAGCGGGAATGTCATGCCAAAGAGATCCTCTTCCGGCTGTTCCGCCGCTTTGAGCGGATGGCGCTCGATCAGTTTGGCGTGCGTCTCGCATTCCCGGCAATCGAATGCGTGCGGGCACTCGCGGCTCTGGAATTCGCCCGTGAGCACGTGCCGGCAGACGCGATCGCGCGGCGGCAACTCGTGAAAATCCGCATGCCAGCCGATCTGTTCGACACGATGGTCGAGTATTGCCCTGCGCGATCGGCGTGCCGCCGCGAATAAGGTCGCCACCACCGTCATCAGCACGATGTAAAACGCGCCGAGAAAAATAATGTGTCCGAGATTCCAGTGAAATCCATAATTCCAAGGCAGCATGATTAATACCTCCCCACCAGTTCAGGCTCTTCCACTTTGGGCAGTTCCACTTTGAGCTCCCGCTCCTGCGGGAAGAGCTGGAAATACCGGAAGGAGAAGGAATAGACGAGAACGCCGTACGCTACCACCGCGAGGAACGTGCCGGTTTCCTGCCAGCTCGGCGTATAGCTCAGGAATCGGTCGAACGACAACGTCGGCAGCGCCAGCGTTTGCACCGTAAGCACGAAGCGATTCAGCGCCACGCCGAGACAGGCCAGAAACGCGCCCGTAACCAGCCATCCGGTCCTGCGGCGCAGCTTGGGAGTGAGCAACATCAACGCCGGAAGTAACCCGCAGACGCCGATCTCCGCCACCAGAATCCACGACCCGAATGGCTTCCAACTGTAGTATTGCCATGCTTGGAAACCCGTTTCGGGCGAGGTGCGATTGATCCAGATGAGCGTGTCGATGCTCTTGGCCAGTACATACACGGCCAGCAGCGATCCCGAAATCCGCCCCAGAAGCTGGAGCACTTCCGGCCGCACCAACCGCTTGCGCGAGATCTTTTCTACCAGCCAGGTGGTCAACAGAATGAAGCTCGGACCCACCGCCGCCGCGGAGATGATGAACAGGAAGAATGTCGATGGCCAGACCGCCAGCCCTTCCCGGAAAGCGAAGGGGCGGCCGCGGAGAACGCCATACAATCCACCGAGCGATCCCTGGTGGAAAAACGAGAGAAACGTGCCGACGCCCGCCAGCACGTAGATCAGCTTATGCAGCTCGAATTCGAATACCAGGAACGACGGCACCTGCCGCAGCTTGCGATTGCGCAGTACGATCGGCACATACTCGATAGCCAGCACGGTGAGATAGCAGCTGATGCAGAACGTGACTTCCGTCAACATGGAGTGCACGTTGGGGTACCAGAAGGTGAACCAGGCGCGCAGCGGCTGCCCGACATCCACCGCCAGCACGCACATCGCGCCGCTATAACAGACGAGGCCGATGACCACTGCGCTATTGATCACCGATCGCAGCTCGTCCACTTTGAGAATGTACAGCAGAAAGCCCGTAAAGAAAGCGCCGGCGCCCAACGCGATCACCGTCAGATCGAGGAAGATCCACAGGCCGAACGCGAAGCGGTTGTCCATGTTGGTCTGATTCAGGCCTTTGATGAGGCAAAGGGCAGCCGAGTACAGGCCGAAGAGCAGGAGCGCGGCCCAGGGAGCGATCCACAAGAGAAATTTCGGCGCGGAGCAGCGCGATAAACCGCGAGCGATGAATTGCCTATCTATCGATAGTCTAGGCATGGACCTTCTCCTTTCGGGCGCCTGGCTGGGGCGCTGCCGCTATCTCCCGCACCCAGTCCTTCTTCGACCGGTAGTAAATCTTCGGCTGGGTGTTCAGCTTCTCCAGCAGGCGGAAGCTCTCCGCCCTCGCTGCCTCCATGGCAACTGGGCTGGCGGGGTCGTTCAGATCGCCGAAATGAATCGCACCCGTGGGGCACGCTTCGGCGCAGGCCGGTATATAGTCCACCGGCTCGGTATCGGGCTTTCCCGCGGCGGCCGCGGCTTCCTTAGCGGCATGCCAGCGTCCATGACAGAGATTGCACTTCTCCACCACCCCGCGCATGCGCGGAGTTACGCCGGGATTCAGAGTCTTCTCCATGCCCGCCGGCCACGCCGGATCCCACCAATTGAAGTACCGGGCGTGATAAGGGCAAGCCGCCATGCAGTAGCGGCAGCCGAGACACCGCTGCGGCATCTCGCCGACCACGCCCGTGGCCGGATCGATGTCCACCGCCTGCTGCGGGCAGACGTGCACGCAGGGAGTTTCGTTGCCACAGTGTTGACACATCACCGGCACGAAGGCCGTCCGGCGATCGGGATATTCTTCGCCGTTATCCACTTTGTATACGCGGATCCAGGTGAGTCCTTTGCGGTCGGTGGCACCTTCGTGGGCCGGGGGCACATTGTTTTCCACGGAGCAGGCCACCATGCAGGCCCCGCAGCCGTTGCAGCGGTCGACGTCGATGGTCATGCCGTACCGTGCCGCTCGAATCTGTTTGTTCGCGGAAGTCATACTCGCACCACCTTGGCGCGCGCACCGGCGGCGCAGAGATCCATTAGTGCCGGTGAGCCCGATACCTGCACCACGCCGGGCGGAATGGCCGCATCGAGCGTGACACCGACGCGGCACTTGCCCAACAACGTCTCAAAGACTGCCAGCGCGTCCTCGTCCAGCCCGCACGAAGGATTCAGCGCCACGCGGCCGGGAGCCAGCCGCAGGTTCGATTCCCGATACACCTTCGATAGCAGAGGCGACCCCGGTGTCAGCTCGTGGGTGAGGACCACCGCGAGCGGTAACTCCGATTCCTCGGCCGGCCGGGTCTCGGACGCCACAGTAGTCAACCGGGCGGCGGAAGGCTTGCTGTCCGGCTCATCGATCCAGCAGCCGCCGGCGTTGAGCGCCTTCCAGAAATTGTCGGCGCTGACATCCTTCAGCGCTTGCGACTTCGCGTCCGCATAAGTGAACAACGTGCCCCGTCCTGCCTTATGGATCGCATCGGCGCGCTCGCGAAGCGTGTCGCCGATCGCCAGGCCAGCAGCAGCGGCGACGAACGCTTCCGGCTTCACCATGCCTGCGGGCGGCGATACCAGCGGCGCCGCGATACGAAATGTGGCGACAACGGAATCGATGGCCGGCGGAATATCGTCGGCAACCTCGGGATAAACGCCAACCGGCAGCACGTAATTCGCATGCCGCGCATATCCTTCGCGCGAGCAGGCGAACACCACCACCACCGGATTATCCGCGACCAACTTCTTTTCGATCGCGTTCCATGGAAGATACCCACCGGGCGCCGATTCGTCAATCAACAGCACGCGCACCGAGCGGTCGGGCAGCGATGCCAGGTCGGCGGCCGGAGCGGCCTTCTTCCATTCTTCCGGCGCCGGAGTTTCGCGCCGCGCGACGACGGCGCCGGCGGTGCTTGCGAGCCGTGAAGATCCCAACACCAGCACCGGTCCGTTCTGTTCCAATTCCTGTGCCAGCGCCGCAATTTCCGGTACCGTGAGTCCGGCGGCATCGGCAGCCGCGGCATGCGAGATCTGGCCTGCCAGCGCCTGCGCCAGTGCATCCTCCGAACCGGGTCGCACGCGCAACCACCGGTCCGCCATCGATGCGGTGCGCGACTCCACGGGTTCCACCTGAATCAGACGAAATCCGGCGCGCGCGACGTTCACATTTCCAGGCGTGCCCCATCCATCGAGCACCGGTACGCCGAAGCTCAGCACCGTGCGCACTTTGGAGAGATCCACCGCGATAGAAGTATCGATGGACGGCGCCACGTAGCGGCCGTTCTTTAGCGCGGCCATGGCTCGGCGATAAGTCCACGAGGCAGTGCGTGCGGGCCGCGGATCGAGCATCGCTACATACTCCGTGGGGCCGCATTTGGCGATGCCATCGGCAACCGCCGCTGCCGCTTCTTTCACCGGACCTTCTTTGACGCGTGCCGGCATGTAGGGCAGGTGATGGCCCACGATGCCGAACGGGCACAACGCGCCGTGCGACAAGGGATGGCCGCTCACTCCCGACAGTTGCACCGGCTGATCGCCCACGCAACGCGCGCGTACCGCGCATCCCGCCGTGCAGAGCGAGCAGTTGGTGAATCTGGCGCGAATCTCGCCGCGCGCCGGCGCCGGAATTCCCGGCCAGTTTTCCGACCATAAAGCGGTGTCCGTGATCAGCCGCCACGGAGCCGGCGTGAACAGGACGCCTACGGCCGAGCCGCCCGCGAACATCAGAATTTCTCTGCGATTGGTTTTCATGAGCGCCTCACTTATGGCAATCCAGGCAGCTGTGCTCCAACCCTTTTTGCCGGTGGCAACTGACGCAATCCGCCATTTTCATGCCGTGCGGCGTGCCGGGGGTTTTCCAGATATCGCGCGAGTAGCCGCTGATACGGTCGATCTGATAAGGCCGCAGGTTGTCGCTGGTTCCGGTGTTTCCGTGGCAGGTTTCGCAGGCCATTTTGGCGGGTTTGACGTGCGCGGCGTGGGAGAAGGAAACATTCTCCGGCTGGCGGGCATAGGCGGCCCATTGCGGTTCGCGATTGGGCGTGACGTAGTCGTCGATGAAGTTCTTCTCGGCGGCTGTCGTGCCCATGGGCGCGGCGTGGCAAACGGCGCACTTGTCGATGGCAGGCATTCCAGCGAACGTGCCGTCATCCCGGAAGGAGTGGCAGTCTTCGCACTTGGCGCCGGCCTTATCGGCGTGGATCTTGTGGCTGAAGTTCACCGGCTCCGGCCGGCTCCGGTAGAGGACGCGCGGAAAGGCGAGCCAGCCCGCGCCCAGGGCCATCGCCAGTCCAGCCAGAAACGGAATTGTTCGGCGTAGTGTCACGGTCTCACTTCCTGCTCGCGTAAGGGCGAGAAGAATTCCTGAAAGAGTGCGAACATCTGTTCGCGTTCCATATGCCGCGCGAGGCCGGCGGAAAACATTCCGCCATCGGCCGCGGTCGGGCCGGCTGGCCCGGGTAGATGCTGGAGGAATTCGTGAATACCGCGCACTTCTCCCTCCATCCAATGCTGCGCCTGCTCACCGCGCAGCAGGCCATCCGCCGCGCCGGCATCTGGCACTCCCGCGAATAGCCAGCCCCTGGTGTAAGGCTCGCCTGTCAGCCGTTCGGGATTCGCCCGCAGGTAAAGATTGCACCCCGTCAATTCCAGTGGAAACGGCAGCGTGATCTCCAGGTCGACCCCGCCGGAAGTTACCACCGCCGCGGGGCGATGGTGGCCTTTCTGCCAAACGAACCCGATCCGTTCCACCTCGCCCAAAGCGCGGCTCAGGAATGCATCGATGCCCGCATGGCAAACCCCGTCTCCGCCTATATCGAGCCACATGTGATTGGCCGAGTAGCCGAGCTCCGCGGGCATCGGAATGCCGTCTATCGTCTCTGGCGGCGGCAGCGGATGCAGCATTTGCAAATACAGCTCGCAGTAGCGAAAGCTATCGTTCCCACAGCGCGAAAGCAGCGATTCGCTATAGGGTACAAACTTGGCTACCGATGCGGCGCCGCAATACTGCATCAACGAGTCGTGCAGAAACGGGCAGGCGCCAAATGCGGCGAATCCTTCGGCGTCGGGGTGTTGCCGGAAGACCGGGCAAGTGGAGTAGTTCTCCGAAGAGCACCGCTCCTCACCCCGGCCCGCCTGCGCCAAAGGAATCAGCTTGCGGATGGATGAGTTCCGGCAATACTGAACCTGTGCTTCTTTGAGGAACGGGCAGGTCATAACGGCTACCGCTCTTCTTTCTTCCCCAGTTCCTCGCCGCCGTCGGCCATGGTGAGGCCGAGGGTGGGGCTATCGAACGCATGGCCATCGCTGAACGAGGCGACCAGATCGGACACCTCGGCGTCCAGTTTGGATAGCGCGGCCCGCTTCCTGGCTCTCGCGGCCAACTCCTGCAGTACACCGATGCCGACAGCTACGATGCAGATGAGGGTGACGGCTCCCAGGGCGATGTTGGTGATGGTCAGCCATAACGTGGATGGATCGTTCATGGAGACTCCTTTCTCTCTGGGTAAAGGCACGGCGAAGGCCATGCAGACAGGAAAGGAGTTATGGGTGTGCTGGCGACGCGAATGCCGGAATTTCAGACACGATATTCGGGTATTCGGACAGGCTCAATCAATGGGCCACAAGTAAACGCGGATGAACATAGATCGAATTGTCTGTGCTTATTTTAAGGACTTCCTGGGCACGTCGAGCCGGCTCTGCGGGCCGTTGGTCCAGGTGACGCCGGAGAAACCATACGTCTCGAATTCCTGCGTAAGCGGCTTGGTGGTGCGCTCCATTTCGACGCCGTGAAGCGCAAGCAGATCGGCGATCTGCTTCCAAGCGGACGGAATCAGGTAGCCGAGCGGCATTTGCGCTTCCGCCGCGAACATTGCCGGCGAATCGGAATCATTTTTGTATCCCAGCGGGATCGCGCCGGCGGCGCGGTATAATCCGGTGAATGCCGCCGGTCGCGCGAGTCAAGCGGGCGAAAGCGCTTTTCCTTCTTATTCTGTCGGCTTTCACCGCGGCGCCGGCTGCGGAGCGCGCGGTCAATCTGGTTATCGCGGTGGACCGGTCGGGCTCTGTCGAGCGCGCGGGGACGGCCGGCACGATTCGGCGCGCCCTGACCGACTTCGTCCTAAACGATGGGCCGAACGGAGCACCGGCCTTGGTCGAGGGCCGGGACATGATCGGTATTGGCAGCTTCGGCGGAAGTTGGAAGCTCGATCTCTCCCCGACCTCCCGATTTCGCACGGGGCGGCCAAGCGCCGCCAAGACGATCGAGGAAATGCCGTTCGGGGAGGGAGTTACCAATACGGCGGAGGGACTCTACCAAGCCTATGTCCTCCTGTGGTCGATCGCGGACCCAGGGGCCCTCAACATCATTGTGCTTCTTACCGACGGGCGGCCAAACGCCTTCACGGCGATTTTCGACGTCGCCGGCTGGTGCGGCGGCGGATCGCCGAAAAAGGGTTACATTACGGCTCTGATAGGACCGTCCTGGCCGCCCTTGCCGCCGGAAACTCCGGGAGAGCGCGGCATATATACGCTCGGTCTTTATAAGCCGGAGTGGACCGCCGCCGGGGACATGACTTTAGTCGAGAATAGGGACGGCTGCCGCTTTTCGGAGAGCTCCCGGCTCTTCAGTTCCGACGCCTCCATTTTTCTCGAGCGCGACGCGTACGGGAATTCGACGGCCGGGCCGGTCTACCCGCTGCAGTCTATAAGCACATCCAACCCCAGGGCGGTGCGCTACGCAGCTATCAATGCCGCCGATAACATGGCTGCGCGGATCCGAAAAGACTCAGCGATCCACCCAATCTTAATAGTCATTGGACTAAACGAACCTCCGCAGGCGGGCGAACCCCTGGACGCCGGCTGGCTGGCGGCCATCGCCAACGACCCCACGCATCGCGACGCGCGAGGTGTTATTACAATCCAAGCCGGTCAGACTTCCGGAAAATATTACAATACCGTGCCAGCGACACTCGCGTCGGCGTTTCAAGATCTGGCAGTCCAAGTTGGAAACTGGAAGGCCCGCTAATTACGGCCTTCGGACTGCCTCGCCAACCGGCGCGGACTAGTAATGTGGGCACACTGCTCTTGGCCGTCGAGGACAAAAACCTCAAAGAAACCGTATTGATCTTAAAATGAGCTACTTAGCCGAGAAAGCTACCAGGTCTCGCATTTTCGCCTTGTATAGCCGGGGGCTCCATGAGACAATCTGGCAAAACTAATACCTTTGGATAAAGAATCCGGATTGAAATAATCCGCGCGGAGATTTGGAATCGCCGATGCCGCACACATATCTCATGAGGACACTCGCCAGTTGTTTGCTGGCAGCGGGGAGCATGGCGCTCCACGCCAAAGCGCTTGCACGCCGAATTCGCCTACTACTCAGAGCTTTTCCAGTAGCGGCGTTGCAATTTACCTTCCTGCAATACCAGCGTCCGCCTGTCCGGTCTATTTGACCGTCCCTCAAGGAAGACGGTTCGTGGTGGTGTCGATGAGCGCAAGCTACGGCTATTGGCAGGGCGGTCAGGGCTACTGCGTCAATCCCGACCCCATGTATCACTGCGCCCCACAAACCGGCACGGTCACACTAACCTCCCTGACCGGACAGCCGTTGGCTAGCTTTTCGAGAACGGCCACGCCCCTGGCCGCGCCCCCGCAATTCCCAAACGAGGTTCAGGCGAATCCGCCCCAGCCCGTCTGTACGCAGGAACCCGCCTGCGACAACTGCGAATCGCAGTATAGATTCGCGTATTTAAACTGCAACCAGGATGAGACCTGCATCCAGCAGGCCGTGGCAGCCTATCAGGCATGCACGGCGCCCCTCGCATGGGACACATGGATCACGGTAGGTGGGGATGTAGTGAAACAGGCCATCGATGTTTCAAGCCTGACGCAAGCCGGCCCCAACACTGTGATTCTCCAGAGCTCCGTTACCGGTACCGGCACGATCGCGTCCTACCCAATCTCGGTTAGTTAGTGCCGAGGTGTGGAGTGACACCCGTTTCGTGCTAACGCAGACCCCAAGCGGATTCAGTCCCCGCGACGCGCGCGATCCGGCTGCGAATTGCACCACACCGGATGCTCAAGGCGAGACGCACGACGGCGATTGTCACCCGCAGTTCACCGCGGAATTCGTCTACGGCCCGATCACGCCGTTACAAGCGGGGCCGATGCCGCCGGTTATACCGCCCCGATCGCACGCCGCATTCCCGCAGCCAATCGGCAATGCGGCGCAGTTCCCCCGTGAAGGTGCCGAATCGGCGAACGGGCATCTGGTGGCGTGCGTCTACAGCGACATAAATGACTTCCGGGCTGATATCGATGCCGGCCACGTCGGGACGTACTTGGGGTGGTTCGGTAACGGATTGC
>Ga0182013_10002217_pt1 | contig 25647 bp, 20 predicted proteins | sample 612S2MmetaG_FD_120487 | JGI IMG/M metagenome (GOLD analysis project Ga0182013, IMG submission 120487) | Permafrost microbial communities from Stordalen Mire, Sweden - 612S2M metaG | ecosystem: Environmental > Terrestrial > Soil > Wetlands > Permafrost | place: Sweden: Stordalen | collected...
ACTGCGACAGCGGGGCCGGCTTGCCATCGATGGAATTAAGGGTGAAATCGAGCACGTTGGAAGCTCCGAATAGCGCGGCAGTCATAGCGACGCCGGCGAAGATAAGTTTGCGCATATCAAGTCCATGATGAACGCGGGGGCCAAAAGTCGCAGGAATTAACAGTTGTGAATCCCATCAGAGTCGCGTGATTCGTGCCAGCCAAGCCTGAACTTCGGGCGGATCCATCAGCGTGTCGAACTTCGCGGGCTCGATGGAATCGATGCGCCAGCCGTCGGCGAAGCTGGCGCGGATCTCGCCTTCGGTCACACGCCGCGGGCCCCAATCGCCGGGTTGGCGGTCGCTGAAGCAGGCCATGAAATAGCGTCCGCCGGGCGCGACGGCGGATTTGAGGCTCTCCACGTACGCGCGGCGGTCCGCGTCATTGAAGCAATGGAAGAGACCGCTATCCAGGACGGTATCGAACGGCCCATCGAGCGATGCCAATTGAAGGGCGTCGTGTACCAGGAAGCGCGCCGGAGCCCCCCGTTCCCGCGCCTTGCCTTGGGCCAGCGCGATGGCGGCGGGGGCGAAGTCGATACCGGTGGCGTCCAATCCTATGCGCGCGGCCATCAGGGTATGCTCGCCGGTGCCGCAGCCGGCGTCGAGAAAGCGGCCGTGGAATTCGCCGGCGTCCGCCAGCGCCTGGAACACCGACTGGGGGCGCCCGATATCCCAGGGAGGTCTGCCCGCGTAGGATTCGTCAAACTCGTGGGGCGGCCGCGTACGGCGGGGCGCGGTTACCGGTGGGTCGTCGTGAGTCTCGGCCATATGAATTTATTATCGTCCTCGAAAAATGGGAATGAGCTCGATGATCAGGATCACGATCACCAGCACTTCCAGAAAGAAGCCTCGCGCCTCGCGAAATTCGTTCACCATGAACTCGTACAGTTCGCCGGCGATGCGCAGTTTCTGGTCGACCAGGCCGCGATAATCGCCCGCGCCGACCTTGGCGGCCGCTACGCGATAAGCGCGCGCGTAGAACATATCGCTGAGGAACTTGATGGCGTTGTCGGCGCGCTCCGTGAGTTCGGTGACGTCAAGGCGGAGGCGGTTCAACTGCTCGGCGTCGCGCGCCAGGCGCCATCGCGAGAAAAATCCGGCGCGCCGTTCGAGGGCAGTGTAACCGTTCTTCAACAGGGCGGTGAGGATCTCGTCGTAGCGGCGATATTCGAGCAGCTGCGTGTTGGCGTATTCCAGTAACTGAATGAGCGGCGCGGCGCCTTCGGGACTGTCGTAGACCAGGGCGGCGAGCCAGCCGACCACCAGCAGGTCGGTGGGGTAATAAGACAGGCTGGAAGCGAGGACCTCCTTCTGCTCCCCTTCCGAAAGCGGCTGCATTTCGCCGCGGATCACCAGACTGATCTCGGAGCCATGCCGGGTGAGCAGATCCTGCCCGGTGAGCCGCACCCCATCGGGCCCGCGAACGTCGCGCAGTTCGACCACGTAGTAAGCCTCGTCGACCCATTCGGCGTACGGTTTGCGCAACGCTGTCGCCAGGCTGTTGAGGCGGTCGCGGACCCGCTTCAGGCCGCGCTGCTCCACCTCGCCGGCTTCAATCCAGCGATTGGAGAGCGCGATCAGCCCCGGCCAATCCGTCTCGAAGGGCATCTCCACTTCCAGGCTGACCACGCCGTAGTCGAAGTAGCGTATGCTGGCGTGGGCGGTTTCGCCGGTGGCCAGATGGATGGGCTCGCACACTTCGGTGAGCGGAGGCCGCTCAAAACGGACATAGCCCGGCGCCGATAATTTGAACCCCGGCGCGCGTTCGGGAGGTTTGGCTCCCAGCAAACGGCGCAATTCGGCGATGTCGAACTCCTCGGCGATATCGTAGAGCAGCAGCGCGCGGAAGGAGCCGTGGCAAGTGGACACGCTTTTAGTGTAGGAGAGAGAGGACGTGAAAGGTTACACGGTGCGATCCGGGATGGCGCCTTAACATCTCCAGGTGAAAATACAAAAGAGATTTCACGCAAAGACGCAAAGAGAATCTAAGAAGTTTTTCTACCGTGACAAAATCTTTTGGTAGCGCGACGAATCGCTTGACCAGCGGGACGTTTCCGCAGTATTCTCCTAGATATCTAGGAGAAGTGACCATGGGACTATTCCGCAAAGTGCGCGATACCTTTCTCCCGCGTCGAGTCGAGGACCGGATCGACGACGAATTTCAGTTTCACCTGGAACAGCGCATCGCCGATTTGATGGCGCGGGGCCTGCCGGCCGAAGAGGCCCAGCGCGAGGCAGCGCGGATGTTCGGCAATCGCGCCCGCATTGTCGATTCCACGCGCGATCGCGACATTCTGACGTGGCTGCAATCCATCCTGCAGGACCTGCGCTTCGCGGTGCGCAATCTCCGCCGCAGTCCCACATTTACGGCGGTCGCCATTCTTTCGCTAGCCTTCGGAATCGGCGTGAATGCCGCGATTTTCACTCTGGTGGATGGTATTCTGCTGGAGAAACTACAGGTGCCGGACCCGCAGCGCATCGTGCAGGTGCATGTACGCCTTCAGGGATTCGAGAACGACGGCTTTAACATTCCGATTTTTCGCGAACTCCAGCGCCAGCAAGACATCTTCACGGATCTCATCGGCTTCCATTCCAATCCCGTCCTGATGGATCTCGGTGGCGATCCCCAACACGGCTCGGTGCAATTCGTCACCGGCGGATATTTTCGCTTCTTCCGGGCCCGTCCCGCCCTGGGCCGCCTGATAGATGACGAGGACGACCGTTCGGAAGGCGCCCATCCCGTTTGCGTGCTCAGCTACGGTGCCTGGCGGAATCTGTTCGGCGGAGATCCGGGGGTTTTGCGGCGCAGCGTCCGCATTCGCGGAATCCCGTTGCAGATTGTGGGAGTAGCTCCTCCGGGTTTCGCCGGCGCCGAATTGCAGAGCCGCTACGATCTGTTCGTTCCCACCTCCGAGGGCAACGATCTGGCCGGGATCCCGCGGGAGTCGTCAAATTATATTTATCTGCGGATTCTCGGCCGTCTGCGGCCGTCCCTCACGCGGCAGGGCGCATCGGCCCGCTTGGCGGCGGCCAGCCGGGCCATCGAAGAGGCTCTGCCCAAGGAACACGCCAACGGTGACGGCACCTATCAACTACTCGACGCCAGCCGGGGGTTCGATAGCTGGCGGTCACAGTTGCACGATCCGCTACTGATCCTGATGGGCGCGGTATCGCTGGTACTGCTGGTGGCCTGCGCCAATCTGGCCAATCTGCTGCTCGCGCGGACCGCCGAACGGCGGCAGGAGTTCGCCATCAAGCTGGCTATCGGGATCAGCCGGTGGCGCCTGATGCGGCAGCTATTGGTGGAAACGGGACTGCTGGCGGTGGCCGGTGGCGCTTGCGCTCTTCTCGCGGGCGCGACGCTCACCAGAATCCTACTTTCCATGTTCAATGCCGGCAGCGAGTGGTCGGTGTTGCACGTCTCGCCGAACACCGCGGTGCTGTGGTTCACGTTTGGCGCATGTCTTCTTACCGTCGTGCTGGCCGGCGTGTATCCGGCCTGGAATGCCGCGCGCACCGACCCGGCGCGGGGTTTGCAGGCATCGTCCCTTGCCGGCCGGCACGAGCTGATGCGCCGCACTTTGATCCTGGTGCAGGTGGCGCTGGCGGTAGTGCTGCTCTTTGGCGCCAGCCTGTTCTCGCATAGTCTTCGGAACCTCAAGGTAATCGATCTCGGTTACAGCATCGACCATGTGCTGAACGTCGACATCGGTCTTCGGGGGACGCTGAAAGGGGATTATGGGACGGTCGCTCCGCCGGAAATGAGGGAAGTGCTGGAGCGCGTCCGGCATCTGCCCGGGGTGGAATCGGCCGCGCTCAGCGTGTGGGGCATTCTGTCCGGTGGTAATGCCGCAAGCAGCTTTAAACTTACCGACGCGGGCAGCGGCGGCGCGGCAGCGGAACCTGCGAACGTGGTGGTAACCAGCCCGGACTTTTTCGGCACGATGCACCTGCGGCTCCTGCGGGGGCGCGATTTTTCGAAGGCAGATGGCCCCGGTGCTCCGCCGGTGGCCATTGTGAATCAGCGGCTGGCCTCGATGGCGTGGCCGGGGCAAAGCCCTATCGGGAAACATATGGATGGATGGAATTTCAAGGGCATCGAAGTGATCGGAGTCATCGCGGACAGTCACAATGGGGACATCCGAAAAAAGCCGGACCCCACGGTCTATCTCGCTTACGATCAGCAAAAGACCATGGGCGGGGGCCTGGAACTGCGCTGCCGCGGCGCGATGCCGCCGATCGGATCCGCGGTGCGCCTGATCGTCAAGTCCGTGGCGCCGAATTACGAGGTGTCCCGCGCGTCCAGCATGGAACTGATGCGCGACAACCAGATTTCGCAGGAGCGCCTGCTGGCGTTTCTCTCCTCGCTTTTCGGTGCACTGGACACTACGCTGGCGCTGGTGGGCATTTACGGACTGATCGCCTATTCGGTGATGCGGCGCACGCGCGAGATCGGCATCCGCGTGAGCGTGGGCGCGCAAGGGCGCGACGTGGTGTGGCTCTTCCTGCGGGAAGCCTCGCTGCTGTTGACGGCAGGCGTGGCAGTGGGACTGCCGTTGGCGCTCCTGCTGGCGCGTTTCGTGGGCAAGCTGCTCTATCAGGTGCCGGCCATCGATCCGGCCAGCGCGGCGGTTACGGTCGCACTGATTGCTCTCGGCGGCGCGGCGGCATCGTTGATTCCGGCGCGGCGGGCGGCACGGGTGGATCCGCTGACGGCGTTGAGGGCAGAGTGAGGATTTGAGGCGAGCTCTGCTCGCCTTGGGCAAGCTGAAGCTTACCCTATTTTCCTTGCAGCGCGTTGGCCGTCTCGCGGAGTGTGTTTTCCAGGCTTTCCCGCGGCAGACTGCGGATGATCGGCTCGATCAGCCAGCCCAGCCCGGTGGGAATATCGCGCGTGAGCGAAATCGCTTCGCATTCAATCCAGGTGCCGCCGTCACGCTGCTGGAACCGCCAAAAAGTGTCCAGCTTCCACAGAAAACCGTGGCCTGTTCCGGGAGGCATCTCGTGCTCGTCGCGCTTGCCGGCGTTATCGACCTCGGCGATCTTGACAGTTCGCGACTCGCTCCGGCAATGCGTGGAGTCGATGGGGAAATAGTGAACTTCGTGTTCGCTATCCAGCACCACGGTGATCACCTTTTTCTTGAGCAAGCGCATGGAGACCAGAAAGTCGTTGCCGTGGCGCCAAACGATGTGCGATGCGATTACCTCGCGATGGTGGGTGCGGGCGTGATCGTAGTCTTCCACGTGTTCCAGAGTGGTAGCCAGGCTCACGCCGGGCACAAAGACGGCGCCCATCCAGTCGTGGATCAATCCGCCGGTGACCTCCATGATGGGACGCTCGCCCGTGGGTTCCACCACCACTTCGCCATGGCGCACGCGATTTCTGCGATCCGCCGACTCGTCCGCCCAAAGAAATGTTTTGCGCTGATTTAGCCGCTGTTCGGTCTGCTGGATGTAGCGGTCGAAGGCTGCCACCGTGGCGGGCTTCAGGTCGCCCGGGAAGGCGCAGGTCAAGCCACCCGACAAAAGCAGCACCGCGAGGGCGCACAGTCTCATTTCTCTATCGTAAACCGGAGCGAGTAGCTGCTAAGATCCGATACATGGATTTGCGTTATCCAGTTGGTAAATTCGAGTGGTCCGCGCCGGTGGATCCGGCCATGCGGCCGCAATGGATCCTGCGGATTGCCGAAGCTGCCGGCCGATTTCGGGAGGCCGTACGCGGTCTCGACGACCGCAAGCTCGACACTCCATACCGGCCGGACGGTTGGACCGTCCGCCAGGTGGTGCACCATGTGCCGGACAGCCACATGAACTGCTACATACGTTGGCGTCTCGCCCTCACCGAGGACGAACCCACCATCAAGCCGTACGACGAAGCCAAATGGGCGGAATTGCACGATTCGCGGACGGCCCCCGCGGAGGTCTCGCTGCAACTGCTGGAATGCCTGCACGATCGCTGGGTGAATTTGATGGGCGCCATGTCCGCCAGGGACTTCGAGCGCAAGTTTCGCCATCCGGAGAACGGCCTGCTCGACCTGAATACCGTGCTCGCGGGCTATGCCTGGCACTGCCGGCATCATGAAGGGCATATCACGGGGCTGCGCCAGAGAATGGGGTGGGTTTAGACGTTTAGAACCGAATAGAACCGAACGGGCGCCGGGCGCGTCCAATGGCAGTAGGGGCCCTGGCGTATAATGTTTCTAGGCCGCCGGAGAGAGTTTCACACCTATGAATAGCCGCATTAAATGGACCGTAGTTTCGAGCTCGATGTGTCTCAGTGCGTTTCTCCTTACGGGAATGATGTTGGGGAAGAGCGCGGACCAGTCGGCCGACACTTATAAGCACATCAAAGTGTTCAGCGAAGTGGTGGCGCACATCAAGGAAGAGTACGTCGAGGAGCCCGACATGAAGGCGGTGTCGCTGGGCGCGCTCAACGGAATGCTGGAATCCGTGGATCCCTTCGCGAGCTATCTGGATGCCCATCAGTACCAGGATTACTTGAAGGCCAAGGACGCGCATCGCGCGGACGTGGGCTTGATTCTCTCTAAGAAGTTCCCCGGTTATCTGGGCGTGCTCGATTCCGTTCCCAACTCTCCCGCCGCCAAGGCCGGCCTGGGATATAGCGACGTCATCGAGGGCATCAACGGCACGACCGCGCGCGATATGTCGCTGGCCACCGCGTACACGCTGCTGCAAGGCGATTCCGGCACCACGGTGGAATTGACGGTGGTGCGCTTGCGTCATCCCGATCCGGCTACCATCACCCTGACGCGTTCCAATATCGTTCTGCCGCCGGTGCAGTCGAAGATGCTCGATAGCCAGGTGGGTTACATCAATATCGACGCGCTCTCGCCGGCTTTGGTGAAGGATACTGCGGCGGCCATCCAGAAGCTGCAGGCGAGCGGCGCGCAGAAACTGGTGGTGGACGTACGGGACTGCGGTACCGGCAGTCCGGAAGACGGAATCGCTCTCGCGAACCTGTTCCTGAAGCAGGGGCGCATCACCTATCTGAAGGGCCAGAAGTATCCGCAGAAGAATTTCGATGCCGACCCGTCGAAGGCGATCACCAGCTTACCGGTGGCCGTGCTCACCAACGCCGGAACGGCGGATGCGGCTGAGATTCTGGCGGCCGCGGTTCAGGACAACAAACGCGGACAGCTGGTTGGCGAGCGGACCCACGGCATCGCGGCGTTGATGCAGCCGATCACCATGGACAATGGCGGCGTGATCATTCTGTCGGTTGCCAAGTATTATTCGGCGGACGGCAAGGCCATTCAGGACGTCGGCGTCACTCCGGGTACGGAGGTGAAGGAAGCCGACATCCAGGTGGATTACGACGACAATGGTCTGCCTATTGCACCCTCGGCGGACGATCTGGAAAAGAAGAAGACCGAGAACGATCCGGTGGTGAAGAAGGCTCTGGAAGTGCTCAGCACGAAAGCCTAAGTCGAACGGTCTTGCCGAGCCGCGAGCGAAAACCGCTTGCTTGCGCGCGCGGCTCGGTAACACCACGCGCGTCGCTCGGAAACACCTTTACAGTGTCTTCAAGTAGGCGATCAGGTCTTCCTTCTGCTGATCGTCGAGCACGTCCTTATAGCCGGGCATGCCGTTTCCGCCGTCGTCGATGCGCGCGCGGATGTTGGCCTCGTTGGCTGCCTTCCCGTCGTTTAGCTTACCCCTCTTGAAAAGGCCCTTGAGGCCCGGCCCCATCTTCTTTTCGTCGCTATCGGCGTTATGGCAGACGGCGCACTGTTCGAATACTTCCTTACCCTTGGCAGGAATGCCCTTGGCTCCCATCAGAGCTGTGACCGAGCCGGCGGCGATTGTCAGACACACTGCCCGTATGCGAAATCGATTCATACAGACAATTTTACAATGCCGCTGCGACCGTTACGCCAGCGCTTTGCGCTGTGGACGGGGAATATCGGCAATATTTACGACTGCTTTGTCGAAGACGGTCATGTCCTGCACGAGGCGTTCGACATCCATGCCGTCATCCAGGGGAATTTCGTGTTCGATCCAGTCGGAAAGGGGGAGATTCCGGAAGCACATGCGTTCCTGCAGTACGACGCTTTTGCGATTGTGCAGCAGCAGACGATTCTCGCGCGTGTAGTGGCGCTGTTCCACTTTCAGCTCACCCAGGAAGTTATCGAGTGCCTGACGCAGGGATCGTTCTTCGGCGGCGTGGACCGCGATGGCCACCGAGTCGCGGACGGCGTTGCGCTCGGCTTCCAGCGCGCCGCGCGATTCGGCCAGCCGCTCGCGCTGCTGCGCCAGGGCCACGTCCATGCGCGATTGCATCACGAACCACGCCAAGACGCCCGTACCGACAGCGGTAAGGCCGGGGAGCATGATCCAGAGGAGAGCTTCCATAGGGTAAATGTTATCCGCCGCACAGGATCGGACGCTAGATATCAAAGGTAAACGGGAAGCTGTCAACCGGGGGTAGCTTGAGTGCGGCGCTACGCCTGCGTGCCGTCGATCTTCTGGCCCGAAACGGTGCGGCTGAATTCGCCGAACTTGAAGGAAAAAAGCGTGCTGAAAATGGCCGATAAGCGGGCCTGCAATCCCGCGCCGAAGCCGCGATATTTTTCCAGAAACACGGCGCGGCCGAGCAGGAAATCGGCCCGTTCGGCGGGAGAGTATCCGCCGCTGCCCTCGTGACGGGCGCGGGCGTCCGGAACCAGTAAAATCTTCTTCGACGCCTTATGGATCTGGGCCGCCAGATCGGCGTCGCCGCCGAACTGCCCGTAGTGTTCGTCGATCTGCCGGATCGCCTTGATCAGAAATACGCGCATCATGAGAGCGGCGCCGCGCGGATATTCCACCGGGTAGGGCTCATTGCCCGGCGGGACGGCCGGCCGCCAATTGCCGTCGGGGGGAAGGTTGCCCAACTGCGGCACTGGATGCCCTTCGGCATCCACCAGCAGAGGGCAGACGGCGGCGGCATCCTGATTGGCGTCGAGCACGTCAGCGAGGCGGCTGACGGTGGAGGGTTCGACGGCGGAATCGTCGTGCAGGAATAAGACGTAGGGAGCGTCGGCGGCCCGCCAGCCGACATTCAAGGCTTTGGTGAGGCCAAAATTCTTCGGGAGGCGGACAAATTGTACTTTGGGGAATTCGCCGTCCCATCGGGCGCTGCCGTCGGAAGATCCGTTATCGATGACGATCGCTTGCAGGCGGCCGCGGCCTTCCGAAGCTTCGAGCGATTCCAGGCATCGGCGCAGGAGTGCGGAGCGATTGTGGGAGACCACCACCGCCGAAACGCGCGGCGCGGCCGTTTCCTGATTGGGATGTTTTGCGGGGGTCAAGAAGATAGGATAACGCTATGGATCGCGCAAAGTCCGGAAACCCCATTTGCGCTCCTCACCGTTTTTCTTTGCCCCTTTGCGGCTTTGCGGGAGAGATTCTTTTCATTTCCCGCAAAGGCGCAAAGGCGCAAAGAAGAAGAGAAGCCAACTTCCTTTCTTTTGCACGTCCGTGCCTCTGTGAGAAATTCGGTTCCTTCCAGGTTGACACGCGCCCCCGGAAAGCGATATCACTCATAGATCCCCAGAAAGGACCCTGTCTAATGAGATGTCGCGCTACTACCGCCAGTCGTGCTCTGCTGGCGCTGTCCCTGATTCCCGCAAGCATGGCCGCCCAGACGCAGACCAAGAAAAGCAAGTCTACCGCCGCTCCCGCATCTGCGCCAGCCCCACAGAAGCTCGATGAGGAGTACACCAAGCTCATCAAGCAGTACCTGCAAGACCCGCGCATCTCCACCGAGCTGGTGGATCATATGCCCGCTTCCGATACCGTGCCCTCACCGCTCAAGTTTTTCGGCCGGATTCCCGGCACGCCGGGCGAGCTCACCTACGCTAAGGACATCAATCGCTATTACGACGCCCTTGCCAAAGCCTCCAAGCGCTGCAAGTATTGGGTTCTCGGCACCACCGAAGAGGGCAAGCAAGAAGTGGTCCTCGCCATCGCGGACGAGGCGACCATCGCCTCGCTCGATAAATATCAGGGTATGCTGGCGGAACTGGGCGACCCCCGTAGGACCAGCGAAGCGCGCGCCCAGGAGCTGATCCACACCGCCAAGCCCATCTACTACGCCGCCAGCGGCATCCACTCGCCCGAGACCGGTGGACCGGAAATGCTCATCGAGCTCGCGTACCGCCTGATCGTCGAAGAGACGCCGTTCATCCAGAAGATTCGCAACAATGCCATCGTGATGATCACTCCCGTAATCGAAGTCGACGGCCGCGAAAAGGTGGTCGACGCCTATTACGCCAGCAAGAAACTGGGCGAGCCGCGCAACGCCCTCATGATGTACTGGGGCAAGTACGTGCAGCACGACAACAACCGCGACGGCATGGGCCAGTTCCTCAAGTGCACGCAGAATTTCACCAAGGCCGTGCTCGACTGGCACCCCACCGTCCTGCACGATCTGCATGAAGCGCAGTCTTACCTCTACGTGTCCACCGGCACCGGACCGTACAACAATTCGCTCGACCCCATCGCTATCGACGAATGGTGGCTGCTGGGCGAAACCGAAGTGATGGAGATGGCCAAACGCGGCGTGCCCGGCGTATTCACCTATGGCTTCTACGATGGCTGGGTCCCGAATTACCTTTTCTGGATCGCGCTCACCCACAACTCCTTCGGCCGTTTCTATGAGGTACAGAGTTACGGCCCCGACGTCAATCCCAACCTGACGTTGCCCGCCACCACCACCAGCCGCGAATGGTTCCGGCCCAATCCGCCGCTGCCGTCGATCGCGTGGGGGCCGCGCAACAACACCAACATCCAGGAGTCGGCGCTGCTGATCGCCATGAATCAGGTGGCCAAGAACAAGGAGCTGTACCTGGAGAATTACTACCTGAAGAACAAGCGCTCCGTCGACAAGGGCAAGAACGGCCCGACATATGGCTGGCTGATTCCCGCCGGGCAGCGGCGGAAGGCCGACGCCGCCGACATGGTCAACGACCTGCGCACCCAGGGCCTGGAAGTGAGCCGCGTCGATTCCGCCTTCAAGGCCGGCAACATCGACGTGGCCGCGGGCGACTACATCGTTCGCGCCGACCAGCCCTACCGCACCCTGGCCGACATGTATTTCAGCATTCAGAACTACCCCGTGGGCAATCCCAATCCCTATGACGACACCGGCTGGACCATGCAATATATGCGCGACGTGAAGCTGGTCCCGCTGACCGATTCTTCGGTGCTGCAGAAGCCTATGACCATGCTGACCTCGCCGGCGCTCGCGGCAGGCGGTGTGGAGGGCAGCGGTTCGACCCTCATCGTCGACAATACCGCCGACAACAATCTCACCGCTTTCCGTTTCCGCAATAAGGGCCTTTCCATGATGGCCGCCGAGGAAGATTTCGATGCCGCGGGCCACAAATTCCGCGCCGGCGCGTTCATCGTTCCGAATGCCGATCGCGCCGCCATCGAGCCGCAGCTCAAGGAGCTTGGACTGTCCGCCTGGGCCGTCTCGTCGGCGCCGGCGGTGAAGAGCCACCCGCTCACCACGCCGCGCATCGGCTACGTGCACTCCTGGAGCAGCACGCAGAACGAAGGCTGGACGCGCGCCGCTTTCGATTACTACAAGATCCCCTACACGTATTTTGCCGACAAGCTTCTGCGTGAAGGCAACCTGCGGAGCAAGTACGACGTAATCATCTTCCCGACCGTGGGTGGCAACGCGCAATCGATGCTCGCCGGGGTCGGCGGAGACAAGCCGATCCCGTATAAGAAGTCCGATGTCACTCCCAATCTGGGAGCGCTGGACTCTTCCGACGATATTCGCGGCGGCATGGGATTCGAAGGTCTGCTGGAACTCTCCAAGTTCGTGCAGGAAGGGGGAACGCTGATTACCGAAGGTTCTACCGCTTCCATGATGGCGGAGTATGATTTGGGAGCGGGCGTTACCGTGGAGCATCCCGCCGACCTGTTCGCACGCGGCGCCATCATGCGCGGAGTATTCGCCGATTTGAAAAGCCCCATCGCCTACGGGTACGACGGTAAGGATCTGCCGGTCTACTTCAGTCAGGACCCGGTGTTCAACGTCGCCGCCGGCGGCGCAGGTGGGTTCGGCGGCGGCTTTGGCGGTCGCGGAGGGTCGGGACGGGTGAATTCCGAAGGCCAGGTAATCGGCCAGAACATCACACCGAATTCCGCTCCGATTCACGTCTCGCCGTTGGATCCCTCCGATGCGACTGCCAGCGTTACCCCGGCGGCCGGTACTGCACGCGGCGGCGGACGGGGACGTGGCGCCGCGGCGGGAGCTCCCGATGCCGCGGCTGGCGGAGGTTTCGGCGGCGGCGGTGGACGTGGCGGCCGCGGCGGCCCCAACCCGGATGCGGCGCGTGTGATTCTCCGCTTCCCGGCCAACAAGGACGATATGCTGCTCTCCGGTACGCTCGCCGGCGGCGAGACGATCGCCAATCGCGCGCTCGCCATCGACGCTCCGCTGGGCAAGGGCCACATCGTGATGTTCGCGCTCCGTCCCTTCTGGCGATGGCAGTCGCAAGGCACGTATTCGCTGGCCTTCAACGCGATTGTCAACTGGGACCACCTGGACGCTGGGAAATCCACGCCGGCGGCTGGCAGCACGGCATCTCCGGCGGGCCAGTAAAACGGTTGCTTGCGCCACAGTGAGGCTCGGCTGAGGTCGCCTTGACCACACCGGCAACTGCGGGACCGGTAAACGCTGGGCGCCCAGGGAGGAACCGGCCAGAGATCGTATTCCGAACCGCCGGCCGGGCCAAAGTACGAGACGTCTCGGCGAAGTAGCCGGCTGCCGAACGGAGGTCTCCCGTTTTCAGGTAATGGCGTATCAGGGGATCCATCTATGGAACCGGCTGGACGAACACCCAGCGGGCCGCGATCACGCGAACGCTTTCAGAGAAATTGTACCGGTTTTGGCGCTTACCGCCCTGCAAGGTTTACTATTCGAACTTACAACCCTTCGGTTAACAGCAAACCCGGTTTGCAAACACTAATGCTGACGCGAGAAAACGGATTCTTGGGTTAATTGGGGGGACTCTGGGGGGACTCTCACGGTACCTACGTTGCTCGGCGCCGGGATGGCGCGCGCGGCCGCAGTTTGACCCAATACGCGGCGCGTAGTATGTTTAACGTGTATGATTCGCTCGTTCCGATGTCCGGAAACCAAGGCGATCCACGAAGGATTTGGCAGCCGGAAGTTTCGCGGGATCGAAGGACAGGCACGCAAGCGGCTGCGCTGGCTGGACGCCGCCACGAGTCTCACCGACTTGGTCGCCATTCGGGGCAACCACCTGGAAGCACTGAAAAGGGACCGTGCCGGCCAGCATAGCATTCGGATCAATGATCGCTGGCGGATCTGCTTCACCTGGCGTGACGGCAGCGCGCACGAAGTCGAGATAGTGGATTACCACTGAGAGAGGAGAACCATGGCACAACGTAGGAAACTGCCGCCCATCCACCCGGGCGAGCTACTTCGGGATGAACTGGGTGAGATTGGTGTCAGCCTGAACGAGCTGGCGCGCGCACTCCGTGTTCCGATGAACCGGATCAGCGCGATCGTCAACGGCAAGAGGGCCATCACCGTGGATACCGCGATGCGTCTGGCGCGGTATTTCGGCACATCGCCGCAGTATTGGTTGAATCTTCAGGTCGCCTACGACCTCGAGGTCGCCGGGCAGGAGATTCAGCCGCAGATCGAAAAGGAAGTACTGCCGCGGACCGCAGCCTAGATCGAGTCTAGTCTAGTGTCAATCGTTCATCGGCCAATGTAATACGCCCCTTGCGCAGCGCCGATTTTGGGAGCAGCCGCCGGCGTGTCCACTCGTCGAACTCGGGAAGCTGAAAACAGGTGGTAATGATTGTTCAGTCCGTTGAGCCCGTCGTTCGGCTGCAGCCCTTGTAACTGCCTTGGAGGAGGCGATGAAAAGACCAACAGATTCTCCGTTTCAGATGGCGGAAACCATTGTGGGGGAAGCGATTTCCGCATTTTTCGGCACGAAAACTATTTTCAGGGTAGCTGCGGCCGCGAGGTTCTTGTGAGGTCGCTTTGACCACACCGGGAACTGCGGACCCGGTGAACTCTGGGCGGGAGTTGTTTCGGGACGGAATTATTGAAACGGCCTTACTCTAGGGTCCGCGCCTTACTCCACAGCCGCGGGCGCCGTGACTATCGCCGCCGCCATTGCGAGCCTGTGATCGTTGTTCCAGGGCGGCCCGACGGCCCTCCGCACCTGGAGGAAGTGAGCGTCGAGGTTCTCTACACGCAACGCCTGGCGCGCCGCACCCAATACGCTCTTCGCGTCGTACCAGTGGACGGGCCAACCCCGTGCCTCGGCCGCGGAGGCCAGGGCCTTGCGGTACATCACCCAGTCGGCATTGTTCTGCGCACGGTAGTCCTTGATTCGCTCGGCAATCGTGGGTGGAAGCTGTGGGCACTTGCGAAGGGCGACACCAAGAATACGCGGCACGGCCATCGTGACAGCTTCCAAGGCAAGCACCGCGTGCCTCTCCGCCGACACGCGCACGCGCTCTACTAAATCCACGGCCTCGTCGAGCGGGAGCCGTTGGCCTTCGCTGTGGTGCGGGAGCTTCGGCAGGCCCTCGCCCACGAGTTCCACCCGGCGGCGGTCGAGGAGCGTCCCATCACGCGCCACCGTCACCAGCACCGCCCAACCGCCATGATCCGATACCCCGATGATGCCACCGTTCGTCGACATGATGTTCCCTCACGCCTAACTTCACCCCCTTTCAGGGCCGGGGGGTGGTTGATTGGGGCCGATACGGCCCCTAATGTTTTGCCTCGACTCGAGGGAAAGCCGATCCTGAGGGCGAGACCGAGGCTAAACTGCTGCTAATTCCTTGAAAGTCCGCCCCTGCGACGCCGCCACTCCGGCATGGGTCACATACCCGTTGTAGGTATTCACGCCTTTCTTCAACGACGCGTGCCGCTCGCATGCGCCTTCCAGGCCGTGATTCGCCAGCTCCAGCAAATACGGGAAGGTGGCGTTCGTCAGCGCGAAAGTCGAGGTGTGCGGCACTGCCGCCGGCATGTTGGAAACGCAATAATGCAGCACGCCGTCCACGAAATAAATCGGCTCGGTATGGGTAGTCGCGTGCGATGTCTCGAAGCACCCGCCCTGATCGATGGCCACATCCACTACCACCGCCCCGCGCTTCATCTTGGCGATCATCTCGCGCTTCACCAGCCGCGGCGCCGACGCCCCGGGAATCAGCACCGCGCCCACCACCAGATCGGCCGTCTTCAGATTCTCGGAAATCGTCCAAACGTTCGACGCCAGCGTGACCACTTCGCCATTGAAAATGTCGTCGAGCTGCCGCAGGCGATTCAGATTGCGGTCGATGATGGTGACATGCGCGCCCATGCCGACGGCGATTTTGGCGGCGTTCGTACCTACAATTCCGCCGCCCAGGATGACCACGTTGGCCGGCGCCACACCCGGCACGCCTGCCAGCAGGATGCCGCGCCCGCCATTCGGTTTCTCCAGGTACTGCGCGCCCACCTGCACTGACATGCGCCCGGCCACCTCGCTCATCGGCGTGAGCAGCGGCAGCGAGAAGTCGCTCTCGAGAATAGTCTCGTAGGCCACGCCGTTCACCTTCGAGGAAAGCAGGCGATCGGTGAGCTCGGGAAGCGGCGCCAGATGCAGATACGTGAAGAGGATCAGACCCGGCCGGAAGTATTCGTACTCCGATTTCTGCGGCTCTTTCACCTTGATCACCAGGTCTGCGCGCTTCCAGACCTCTGCGGCCGACTCCAAAATCGCCGCGCCGGCGTGCATGTATTCCCGATCGGTGATCGAACTGCCTTCGCCCGCGTGCGTCTCCACCAGGACTTCGTGGCCCGCTTCCCGCAATGCGATCACACCGCTCGGCACCAGCCCGACCCGCGTCTCGTGATCTTTGATTTCCTTCGGAACGCCGATAATCATGAGGATTTCTCCACGAATCAGATTAGCACCGGGCGCTCGTGGCGCGGACTTTCAGTCTGCAGCGCCGAGACTCTTCTCGGCGCGACGGGTCGAGAAGAGCAGGGGACGGTCCCAGCCGGGAACGTCTCTGGCGGCAGAAACCAAGAACGCCGGCAGGAGTGCCGGCGCTGCAGACTGAAGTCTGCGCCACGTCCCTACTTCGAATCCAGTTTGGAGATCGCCCTCACGAAATCGGGGTAAGGCCGCGTCCCTTCGATGAGCTCGCCATCTACGCCCTCCGGAGTGCTCTTTCCGAGCACGAATGTCGGGGTCGCCTGAGCGCCGATTTTCATGGCGTCCAGCACGTCCGTCTGCACTGCTTCCTTATATTTCTGCGATTCCACGCAGGTCCGGAACGTCTTGGTGTCCATCTTCAGCGTTCCCGCCTCGGCGACCAGGTTTTCGAGATCGAGCTTATCGGGGTTCGATCCCATCAGGTCGCGCATCGACCAGAATTGCCCCTGATCGGCGGCGCACCGCCCCGCTTGCGCCGCGCGCGAGGCGTTGGGATGAATCTGATCGAGCGGCAAATCGCGGCTATAAAACCGCACCTTCCCGGTGTCGATGTAATTCTTCTTCAGCTCATTGAACACGCTCACGTGAAACTGCCGGCAGTATGGACATTGGTAATCGGTGAACTCCACCATGGTGACCGGCGCATTCTTGGAGCCCAGCATCTGGAAGCCGCTGAGGTCGAGCTTGGCGTGCGCCGGCCCTTGCGGCGCATTCTTCTCCGCCATCGCCGCTAGCGTGGCTGTCTGCTGCTGTATCAGCTCACGAATCTGGCGCAGCTCATCGAGAATCTGGTCGGCCTGTTCACTGGTGATTCCAGTGTCTTTCTTGGGTTTCTTGGAATCCTGCGCGCCCAGAGGCAACAGCAGTAAAAGCGGCAGAGCCGCGAATCTGGCATATCGCAAACAGTTTTTCATTGGTTCTAGCTCTTCTCCAGCAGCAGCATGTACTGGACGTTCTTGATGTGTTCCTTCTCCATGATCAGGTGGAATCGGTTGGCTTCCACCTCCTTGATCACGTCCGGCATGTCGAGACGGATATGCGTGAGGGCGCGGCCTCCCGGCATGGCCGACTCGCGCTTGTAATATTCCACAATCACCAGTTTGCCGTCGGGCTTAAGCGCCTTGTGAAGCGCCGCCAGCATCTTCTCGGGATAGTCGAAATGGTGATAGGCGTCCAGCACGAGCTCCATGTCCACCTGCCCCTCGGGCAAATTCGGATCGGTCTCCGAGCCTTTAATAAAGGAGATGTTGGAGAGCTTCTGCTCTTCGGCGGTCTGTTTGGCGCCCGTCAGGAAATCGTCGAAGATGTCTTCCGCCAGCACGCGGCCGGCTGGTCCCACGCGTCGGCTCAGGAACGGCAGCATGAATCCTACTCCGGTGCCCACGTCTGCCACTGTCATCCCGGGCTCGAGCCCCATCGACTGGATGAGCTGGCCCGGCTTCTGCGTCGCCTCGCGAGTTGGAGCGTTCAAGCCCTTGGCCACGTTCTCGCGGCCCGATTCCGTCTGATAGGTGGAATTGGCCTGTTGCGCTACTTGTGCCGCGAGCGTGCCCGCGGCCATCAGGAAAACGATTGCCTTTCTCATAGCGCGGTCTCCATGGGCAGCGCCAAGGGCGCCTCTTTCAAGAAATCCAGCCGCGACATCTCTTCCACCGCCTCGCGAATCGCCTGCTCCGACGTTTCCTCGGTGGTGATCACGAAGGGCAGGTCATGCTTGGTATCGCACGGCTCCTGCAGGACGGCCTCCAGGCCGATCCGCTGGTTTGCGAGAATGCCCGCCAGTTTTGCGATGATACCGGGACGGTCATCCACGCGGAAGCGCAGGTAATACGCCCGCCGTTGCAGCGTTACCGAGACCGGCTTATTTTCGCCCAGCCGCTCATGCGCGAACGGCGAGACGCGCTGCGGGCTGCCACTGCGAATTTCACGCGCCACACGCATCAAATCGCTGACCACCGCGACGCCCGTGGGAAGCGCGCCCGCGCCCCACCCGTAATAGAACGTATCCTCGCCATAGACGCCCTTCACCCACACTGCGTTGTACGCGCCCTGTACGCCCGCCAGGATGGTCGAGAGCGGAATGAGCGCCGGCCGCACGGAGAGAATCAGCCCTTCGGGAATCCTGCGCGCCCCGCAGATCAGGCGGATGGTGTGTTTCAGCTGCAAGGCGTAGCGGAAATCCACCTCGCTGATGCGCCGGATGCTCTCCATGAAAATATCCGATGGCGTGATCTTCTCGCCGAACGCCAGTGCGGCCAGCAGCACCAGCTTGGAGCGCGCATCGTAGCCGTCGACGTCGGCGCTCGGGTCGGCCTCCGCATACCCCAGCCGCTGCGCTTCTTCCAGCACCGTCGCCAGCGACACGTTGCGCTTCTCCATCTCGGTGAGGATGTAGTTGCAGGTGCCGTTCAGAATGCCGTAGAACGCCTGCACGCGATCGCCCGAGATTCCCTCCCGCAATACCGCATGAATCGGGATTCCGCCGCAGACGCTTGCCTCCATCGCCAGATTGATGTCGGCGCGAATGGCGCGGTCCCAGATCTCCGGACCGCAAGCCGCCATCAATTCCTTATTGGCGGTGACCATCGACTTGCGATGTTCGATGGCCGCGTCGAAAATCTCCGCCGCGACGGTAGTCCCGCCGACAAGCTCGGCGACAATCTGCACGTCGGGGTGCGCCACCACTTCGCGCCAATCGGTGGTGCGAAACACCGGCCCCAGGGCCGGCGGCAAGTTCTTCGCATGCGCGGTGCGCGAGCACACCGCCGCCACTTTCAGCCGGAACCCCAGCTTCAGAGCGATCTGCTCGGCATTGTCCGCGAGAATGGCAAGCGTCCCCGAGCCCACGTTGCCGAGGCCGATAATACCGAGCCCAACTTCGTCCATCTAGACAGGATAACAAGCCGGGGGAACTTGTATATCTCACGCGAAGCCACAAAGGCACGAAGAACACTACCTGCATTCCGTTTTCTCTGCGTATTCTGCGCCTCTGCGAGAACTGCCTTTAAGATCTTTTCTCGCAGAGCCGCAGAGTACGCAGAAATCAAATCAAATAGGCCGGCTGCTCCTGCCCAGACGCCCACATTGCGCCAGCCAACTCCTCCGCGTCCTCTGCCACCTCAGCGCCCTCCTGGTCTTGATTTTGACCTTTGTTTTTCTCAGCGTCTCTGTGCCTCTGCGGTGAATATTCTTTTGCGGCAATATCCCTGAGCTTCTACCGCGCGTCAATCGGGAATGTCGAAGAAGCCATGCTCCCTTTGTTGGCTTCCTCCACCACGGCGCGGAGTGTGTACACGCCTGGAGGCGCCAGGAGAGTTAGTTCCGCATTGATGCCGGTTTGCATCAGACGGCCGTGAGTCTCGGGCGTTAGCGCGAGCTCCATGCGGCCTTCCTTGGCGGTGACGATTCTCCCCTGCGCATCGACAATGGCAGCCACAATGGTGAGGCGCTCGTTCTGCCGGCCGTCCTTCGCCGCGAATGGCAGAGCGGTAATATCCACGTGGGTTTTCACGTGAATCGCCCTTTGCGTATCGGACCGCCTCTCCACCTGGAGAGACACTGCGGCAGCAACATCCGCCAACGAGCCGGACCCCATGACTTGCTTGTCGAGATTCGACCGCTCGGTCCCCACCTTCTCTTCCTGCGCGAAATATCCCGGCCGCGCTTCCAGCGAGTCCGATTTCCCATCCACCAACTCTACCCGCAGGTGGTGATAGGCCCCGTCGGAAACTACGCCTTCCGGATTGAAGCTCATTCGATAGGTGACTTCGGGCGCCACGCTGGTCTCGCGAAATCCGGCGTTAAGGTCGTTGTTGTTGTGGAACAGTACGCCGCCGGTGCCGCGCGCCAGATTGCCCATCGCGTCGTCCATCACCATTGGCCGTTCGTCGACCTCGGCGTTCTCCGCTTTCGCCCAAGCCTGGTAACGGGGCATTGCCGTGTAATACGCTTTCTGCGGCGCCGGATCTTCGAACCTCTCGCCCGCCATCTGGTCGTTAAAAAGACCCTTGGTGACGAGCGAGTTGACCACCACGCCTGCGTGAACCGCCTGGTCGACGATGCGGTCCTGATCCAACTCCATAGTCTGGCCGACGAAGCCGGAGGACGCCAGCAGCAGCACGCGCTGCCCCGGCTTCTCGCCGAGATAATTGACCACACGGGCGACAGACGTCAGCGTTTGGGTAGTAATTGCTTTGACCCGGTCCCAAGTCTCGGCAGCCTGCACCATGATGCCGTTGGGGCTGTTCGGACATTGATGACGGGAGGCTGCGATGGCGACCAGCCGGATGGTTTCCCGATCGTTCAATTTGGCAATCCGGTAAGCCTGGTATGGGTTCATGCCGAAGCAGACCTTTTCCGCGTACTGCGGACGGGCCTTCACCTCGGCAATGGCCGGCAGGAGTTTTTCGGGGTCCGCGGTAAAGTCGACGGCAGGGGTCCCGGAGGCGGTGAAGATTCCGATCTGTACGCCGGGCTGCAGGGAGCTCTTCACGTATTTGGAGGCTGCGGCTTGCGTGCGCTGGACATCGCCGGCTTCTTCGCCGTAGGCCGCGTTCAAATCGTCGAAGAAGACCGCGAGGAATCGCGTGCGGCCCGCCATTGCCTGCCCAGGCTCCGGAGGAGCTGTCGGCGCGGCGCCGTCCGGACTTGCGGCGGTGGGGGCGGTTCCAGCGCCCGTGTCTGCGTCGCTTCGGATACCGGAGAAGGCCGCGATCTTCCGTTGCTTGCCATCGTCAAAGACGCGGAAATCCGATGGTGTGAGACCCGCCACTGCGCGCCCGTGACTATCGCGAACCGTGACGCCGACCTCTACCAGCCGGGACTCGGTGCGGAAGGTGAGCGGCTGCGGCGCATAAGGCTGGCTGCTCACGCGTACTTCGCCGGAAGCGGCGGGTTGTTGGCCGTGGAGCAGCGGCAGCAGGAGTGCCGCGGCAGCCGGCAAAACAGCCATCCGATAGAAATGTCGCCTCATCTGCCCCTTCCCAGCTGTCTGCAGATATTATACGCGCGCTATTGGGGCACTGCCGCATCTCTGGTTAGCGGGCATCCAGTATTCTCTTCTCTGCGTACTCTGCGCCTCTGCGAGAGAAATCTTAAGAAGTCTCTCACAGAGGCACAGAGGACACAGAGACCAAATCAAACTACTGCGTCCCCTTCGGAATGACATACCCTTTGCGAGCGAGCACCTGGGCGTCCGGATAGCGGCTGTGGCCCTGCGGACTCATCGCCACGTCCACCTTGCGCGCAGAGCCCGCCTTCCCCGCCGGCATAGCGTAATAAATGCTATACCTCCGGCGAATGCTGCGCAGCATCTCGCGCAACGCGTGGCCGGGGTCGTTGGCATCTACCGTTTCGCCGCCCGTCTTGGCCGCCACTCCCAGCATATTTTCCTCGCCTTCCCGCCACCCAACGCCGCGCTGCGACATCGGAGTGGGAATAATCAGCCCGCAGACCAGGATGTCGTCCGCCCACATGTGTTTCACCACGGACGTCTCACTGGCCGAGTACTGCCCGTCGTCATCGGTGAGAATCAGGATGGCGTGCCGCCGCTGCGGATCGGCGTGCTTGTGGAAGTACTCGCCCGCCGAATCGATGGCCTTCAGAATGTGCGTGCCGCCGCCGTATCGCAGGTCCACCACGCGCGCCACGGTCCGCTCCACTGCTTCCAGATCGTCGCTGAATTCTCCGATCAGCCAGGCGTCGGCGTTGAAATTGGCCACCGCCACGCGATCGCCCCGGCGCAGTTCGGAGAGCGCCGTGTGGGCCGAGGCCGCAAGGCGGCGCATCGCCGGCAACATGCTGCCGCTGTTATCGAAGAGTAGAAGCAGATCGAGCGGCTGATCGTCCTGTGAGCAGTAGAGCACGTGCTGCAGCTCGCCATTGTCGCGAACTTCGAAGTCTTCCTTGGCGAGTCCGTTCACTCCGCCCGTGCCGCCGTTCACCTGCGCATCCACGCGGACCAGCGCTACGCCCGTTCGAAACACCACGTCCTGCGCTGCCAGCACGGTAGCCACGGCGATCGCACCCCACAGCACCTTATGCCGCCGAAACACGGTAATGCCAGTATGCCGCATTCCTGCGGGGCAAGGGCGAGCTCCGCTCGCCGTGGCAAGCTGAAGCATGCCCCACGTCTGCACACAGTGGGACATGCTTTAGCTTGTCCTTTCGTCTCGCGCTATCCTATACCTTTCGAACACGTCTACATCTGAAAATCCTATGTTGAAACGCATTCTGGGCGTCGCGGTAACGGCCGCGGTGTTCCTTCTGTCCGCGCAGGCACAAACCAAGCTGCTGCGCTTTCCCGATATTCACGGCAACCAGGTAGTCTTCAGTTACGGCGGCGACCTTTGGACCGCCTCGGCGGCCGGCGGCGCCGCGTCGCGGCTCACTGCGCATCCCGGCTTGGAATTGTTCGCCAAATTCTCGCCCGACGGCAAATGGATCGCCTTCACCGGCCAGTACGACGGCGATGAGCAGGTCTACGCGATGCCCTCGACGGGCGGCGAACCGCGCCAGCTCACGTTCTATCCGGCGCGCGGCCCGATGGCGCCGCGCTGGGGCTACGACAACCAGGTCTACGGTTGGACCAACGACGGCAAGCGCGTCATTTACCGCTCGCTTCGCGACGGCTGGTTCAACGGTTCCAGCCGGCTGTATACCGTTTCCATCGATGGCGGACCGTCCGAGCCGCTTGCCATGCCGAATTCCGGCGCGGGGTCGTTTTCACCCGCCGGCAATCGCATCGTTTACTCTCCGCAGGCGCGCGACTTCCGCACCGAGAAGCGGTACAGCGGCGGCACCGCCAATCAGCTTTACATTTTCGACGTGGAGACGCATGAGGCCAAGAAAATCAGCGAAGGCGAACGCGCCAGCCGCGACCCCATGTGGGTGGGCAACGCCATCTACTACGATTCCGACAAAGACGGCCACTTCAATCTCTACGCGTACGACGTGGGCAGCGGCAAGACCGCGCAGCTCACCACCAACAAGACGTACGATGTTCGCTGGCCCAGTACCGACCGCGAATCGCGCATTATTTACGAGCTCAACGGTGAACTGCAGATTTTCGATGTGAAATCGAAGAAAAACACGCCGATTTCAATCATTGTGCCGAGCGACGAAGTAGCGCGCCGGCCCAGCCGCGTGAACGCCGGCAACCTGATCGAGGAGTTCGAGCTCAGTCCCAAGGGTGAACGCGCGCTGTTCGCGGCGCGCGGCGATATTTTCACCGTGCCGATCGAAAAAGGGCCGGTGCGCAACCTGACCGACAGTTCGGGTGTGCACGAAAAGGCGCCCGCCTGGTCGCCCGATGGATCGCGCATCGCCTATATTTCCGACAAGAGCGGGGAGGAGGAGATCTGGGTAGCGCCGCAGGACGGCAGCGGTAAGGCGGAACAGATTACCAGCGGCGATAAGGCCATGCTGTATCGGCCGAAATGGTCGCCCGACGGCAAGAGTATCGCGTTCACCGACAAGGATGGGCGGCTGCTGGTGGTGACGGTGGCCGACCGCAAGGTGAAGGAGATCGCCCGCAATAAGCGGGGCGGAATCTTCGATTTCACCTGGTCGCCGCGGAGCAATTTCCTGGCTTTCAGCATGAACGGCGCCAACGGGTTCTCTTCGCTCTTCATCGCCAGCCCGGATGGCCAGTTGCATCACATCAGCGACGAAGACTTTAACGCGCGCGAGCCAGTCTGGGATCCCGACGGCAATTATCTGTACTTCCTGGCCGACCACGAATTCGGGCCCATCGTCTCCCAGGCCGAAAACGACTACGCCACCACTCGGGAAACCGAAATCTACGCCATGGCGCTGCGCAAGGACGTGAAACATCCGTTCCCGCCGCAGAGCGACGAGGCGACCGTCACGAAGGATGACGATTCTAAGAAGGACGACAAGAAAGACGACAAGAAGGACGAGAAAAAAGAAGAGAAGCCTGCCGACCTGAAGATCGACTTCGACGGTATCCAGCAGCGCGTGGCGCGCGTTCCGCTGGAAGCTCAGAACTACGCCAACCTGTTCGCCAAGAAAGAATATTTGATCTACACGGTTTACCCGACCCCATATTACAGCCGCGAGGGCGAGACCAAGACCACGCTGCGCATGTATTCGCTCAAGGACCGGAAAGAGACCACAGTGACGGACGATTACTCCGGCATGGCGCTCTCCGACGATGGCAACAAGTTGCTGGTGCGGAGTTCGTCCGGCTTCGCGCTGATGGACGCCACGCCCACTGGATCTTCCAGCAAGAAATCCGTGTCCACTGCCGGCCTCTATGTCGACCGCGTGCCGGCCGAGGAGTGGAACGAAATCTTCAACGAAGTCTGGCGCCGGTATCGCGACTTCTTCTACGTGCCCAACATGCATGGCTTCGACTGGGAAGGGCTGCGCAAGCAATACCAGCCGCTGCTGCAGTACGCCACCCACCGGACCGACGTGAACTACGTCATCAGCGAGATGATCGCCGAACTCACGGTGCAGCACGCTTACATCGATGGCGGCGATTACCAGATTCCGCCGCGCCCGCGCGTGGCGCTGCCGGGCGCACGGTTCGATCTCGACGCAACTTCCAACCGCTATCGCATTTCCAAAATCTTCGCGGGGCAGAACGAAGAGGAAGAGTACCGTTCGCCTCTGACCGAGATCGGCGTGGACGTCAAGGTTGGCGATTACGTGCTGGCCATCAACGGCCGCGACCTCACCGGGAAGGACGATCCCTATCGCTTCCTGCGCAATGCGGCGGACAATCCCGTGGAATGGCTGGTGAACTCCATGCCATCCACCGAAGGCGCGCACAAGATCGCCTATCGTCCCGTCACCAGCGAACAGAAGCTCGTATATTTCGACTGGGTGGCGGCCAACCGCAAGCGGGTGGAGCAACTCTCCGGCGGGCGCATCGGCTACATTCACGTTCCCGATATGGGCGCCGACGGAATCTACGAGTTCATCAAGTGGTATTACCCGCAGCTGTGGAAAGAAGCGCTGATTATCGACGATCGCGCCAACGGTGGCGGCAACGTCTCGCAAATGCTGATTGAGCGGTTGAACCGGCGCGTACTGGGCGCGCAGTTCAGCCGTACGAACGAAGACCCGAGCTTATATCCCGACGCGTTTATCGGGCCGATGGTGACGCTGCTCGACGGCAATTCAGCCTCCGACGGCGATATCTTCCCGGCGATGTTCCGCGCCGCCGGCCTGGGTCCGCTGATCGGCAAGCGGAGCTGGGGCGGAGTGGTGGGAATTACCGATCACGGACCGCTGATCGACGGCGGCCGCGTCAACGTGCCGGAATTCGGATTCAGCAACCTCAAGGGCGAGTGGATCATCGAAGGGCATGGCGTGGATCCCGATATCGAAGTGGAGAACGACCCGGCATCGCTGATTCAAGGCAAGGACCCACAACTGGAACGCGGCGTGGCCGAGCTGATGAAGAAGCTGGAGGCCAATCCGCCCAAGCGTCCCACGCGGCCGCCGGATCCCATGAAGGCGAAGTAGCGACGTGGCGCAGGTACTCCTGCCTGCAGCGGCGAGACTCTGGACTCCTGAGGTCGGGGAATCAAGATGAGCCTCTCCTGGCATCGAGGTAAAGACATTATTGGCCACGGATGG
>Ga0182013_10002219_pt1 | contig 25636 bp, 27 predicted proteins | sample 612S2MmetaG_FD_120487 | JGI IMG/M metagenome (GOLD analysis project Ga0182013, IMG submission 120487) | Permafrost microbial communities from Stordalen Mire, Sweden - 612S2M metaG | ecosystem: Environmental > Terrestrial > Soil > Wetlands > Permafrost | place: Sweden: Stordalen | collected...
CTGGCTCTGGCGCGGGAGGCGATGACGGTGGACGCCGATGTCATCGTTCTCGCGGGTGTGCATTTCATGGCGGAGACCGCCAAGATGCTGAACCCGGCGAAGACCGTGCTGATCCCGGATCTGGAGGCGGGGTGCTCGCTGGCGGCCTCGATCACCGCCGCCGACGTGCGGTTGATGCGACAGCGACACCCGGGCGTGCCAGTCGTTACCTATGTGAACTCATCCGCCGCGGTGAAGGCCGAGTCCGATATTTGCTGCACCTCCGCCAACGCGAAGAAGGTGGTGGAATCGCTCGGCGTGCCTGAGGTGATCATGCTGCCCGACGAATATCTGGCCCAAAACGTCGCCGCCCAGACCCGGGTCAAAATCATCGCCTGGGCCGGGCATTGCGAAGTGCACGAGCGCTTCACGCCGAAGGAAGTTCGAGCCCTGCGCGAGGATTATCCCGGCGTCATCATCCTGGCGCATCCGGAATGCCCGCCTGACGTGGTGGCTGAGGCGGACTTCACCGGCTCGACCGCCGACATGTCGAATTACGTGGGGCGTGAAAAGCCGGCGCGAGTCGTGCTGCTGACGGAATGTTCGATGGCGGATAACGTTTCGGTCAATCATCCGGCGGTGAATTTCGTCAAACCGTGCAATCTCTGCCCGCACATGAAACGGATCACGCTGCCGAAAATCCGACGCTCGCTGGAGACGATGACGCATGAGGTGACGATCCCGTCCGATCTCGCCGCCGCCGCGCGCCGCTCCGTGGAGAGGATGCTGGCGGTATGAGCGGAAAGCCGCTCTCCCCGGTCGTCGTCCAGGCTCGGCGGAGCGTCGGGCCGGCGGATAAAGCGGATGCCGGCGGCACGAATATCCCGCCCCTGCCCGCGATCATGATCGAACCAACGGTGCGCGCGGCGCTGCTGGAGGATCTGGGCCGCGCCGGCGACCTGACGACCGACTCGATCGTTCCGGCCGGCGAGCGTACCACCTGCGCGCTGGTCGCCCGCCAACCGGGCGTCGTCGCCGGACTGGATTTCGCGCTCTGGGCTTTTCGATTGATCGATCCGCGCATCGAGATCGACGTCGTGCTGCCCGACGGCAAACGCCTGAAGCCGGGCGACGTGATCGCGACCGTTTCGGGACCGGCGCGGGGCATCCTGACCGCGGAACGCGTGGCGCTGAATTTTTTGTCGCATCTGAGTGGCGTGGCCTCGGCGACACGCGGCATCGCGGATGCCATCGCGGGAACGAAAGCGCAGGTCTGTTGCACGCGTAAAACGATGCCGGGCCTGCGCGCGGCGCAGAAATACGCAATTCGGGTCGGTGGCGGATCAAACCATCGGTTCGGCCTGGATGACGCCGTGCTGATCAAGGACAATCACGTCGCCATCGCCGGGGGCGTGAAGCCGGCGGTGGAACGCGCGCGCGCCGGCGTCGGCCACCTGGTGAAGATCGAACTCGAGGTCGATACGCTGGAGCAACTGCGTGAGGCGATGGAGTTGCGGGTCGACGCGGTGCTGCTGGACAACATGGGGCCGGATTTGTTGCGAGAAGCGGTCTCGATCGTTGGCGGGCGGGCGATCACCGAGGCGTCCGGCCGCATCCGGCCGGAGACCGCTCCGGCGATCGCGGCGTCGGGCGTGGATTTGCTGTCGGTGGGGTGGCTGACGCACAGCGCGCAGGTGCTGGACATCGGGTTGGATCATCGCGACGGGTGACGGCGCCGATTACTTCCGCGCCAGCACCGCCACGCCAGCCAAAGTCAGAGGCGGGATCACGAACGCTCCGGCGTTCGCGTGACCGGCGAAGGACAATGCGGTCATGACCGCCACCAGGATCGCGACGACGGACAGGTTCCAGGCGTCGCCGAACAGGGTTTTGACGAAGGCGCTCATCGCGTGGCCCGCATGGTGACCGGGCGCCGGGCGATGGTGGCCAGCAACAATCCGCCTCCGGCGTAAAACACGACCAATCCCGGCAGGCTCCAGTCGCCCCCTGGCCACACCCCTGGGCCGCCGATCGCCTCCAGGGTCCAGAACGTGCCGAACGATACGATCATGGCGCCGACGACGAATTTGATCGCGTTCTCGGGCACGCGGGCCAGCGGGGCGCGGACCACCAGGCCGGCGGCGCCGACGACCAGCAGGGCGGCGATCGCGGCGCCGGCGCTGGAAGCCCAGGATCCGTGGATGCCGAGGGCGACGACGATGAGCCAGACTTCGAGGCCTTCCAGCAACACGCCCTTGAACGCGATCAGCCAGCCGGCGGAGCGGTCGCCTCGGGTGAGTTGGGCGCGGGTGTGCTCGAATTCTTCGGCTTCGTCGTGCGGCGCTTTGAGGCCGGCGTGGCGCGCGACGGCCTTGGCCAGCCAGCGGACACCGAACAGCAGCAGGAAAACGCCGATGACCAGTTGCAACCAGAAGATGCTGACGCCGAGGCTCAGCGCGCCGCCGGTCGCGACGGTCATCGCGGCGAGCACCAGCAACGCGGCGAGGGCGGCTCCGCCGGCGGCGCGCCAGCCGATGGTCAGGCTGACGGCGAGGACGATGGTGAAGGCCTCGACCCATTCCACGGTGGCGGCGAGGAAAGTGGGAACGGCGACGGTCCAGTCCACGGGACCCTCCTGGTGTTTGACGGTGATGTAGTATACGCTACATAAAAGCGATCAATGTAACAAATGGATCATCGTGAAGATTTCGCCATGAGTGAGGCTCCGCCAGCCGCCGTATCCGCGTTGTTGCGGGATCGGATCGGTGACGCTGTTGGCGGATTGCCGCCGGCGACACTCAAGGTGCTGCGTTTTATCGAGGCCAATCCTGGGTTGGCTGTTGCCGGCTCGGCCGCGGATCTGGCACGCCGGATGGACCTGTCCGACGCCAGTGTGATCCGCGCGGTGCAGGCGCTGGGGTTCGAGGGGATGGGCGGATTGCGGCGGGCTTTGGCGTCGGCATTGGAGGGGCAGTCGCCGGCGGCACGGATGCGACGGACGTTACAGGACGCGGGGGCGGATTCCGGGCGAGCGATCGACCTCGCGTTGGACGCGCATCAGGAGGCGTTCGCGGCGTTGCGCTCCGGCGTGGCGCGGGAGCGTTTGCTGATGGCGGCTGGGGTTTTGGGTGGCGCCGAGCGGATTGTGGTGTTCGGAATTGGGCCGTCGGCTTTGCTGGCGGGTTACGCCGTTACGCTGCTGGGTCGCGCGGGCCGTCGGGCCCGGGCATTGGACGCGACGGGGATTGGACTGGCGGATCAGCTGATGGATCTGCGAACGGGGGATGGGGTTTTGCTGCTGGCCTACGGGCGCGCGTATCGGGAGGTGACGGCGACCATCGCCGAGGCGCGGCGGCTGGCGCTTCCGGTTGTTCTGGTGACCGACTCGCCGGAATCGGGATTGGCGCGGATGGCGGATGTCGTGGTGCCCGCTGCTCGGGGTCGATCTGGGCGGGTGGCGCTGCATGGCGCGACACTGGTGGTGCTGGAGGCGCTGGTGTTGGGGCTGGCGGCGATTGACCGGCCGCGGGCGTTGGCGGCGCTGGAACGTCTGAACGAGTTGCGGAAGGCGGTGTCAGGGGCGCGGCACGCGGTTGGCGAGACGGGCGGGTAAGGGTGGATTTTGGTCCTGCGACAGAGCCAGCCATTCGGCGCGGCATGTGTGGCGACGGATCAGCGGGTCGGGGCCCGGTGATGACGATTTCCAAATGAACCGGTGATGACGGTGCCCAAATGAATATGCATTTCAAACGCGGTTGGATCGGCATCCAGGCCTGAACAGGTCAAGCAGCCAGTTTCGCCGGAGCGATCAGCGTGGTCGGCTCGATGCCGAAGGTGTCCCGCAAACCGACTCGGCCCTCGTCGGTGACGCGGATCGATCGGCTGTCGCGCATGCGCTCGATCCAGCCCAGTTCGAAGCAGCGAGAGGCGAGTTTGGTGCCGAGGAGGCCGGCGAGATGCGGGCGGCGCTCGGTCCGGTCGAGGCAAGGACGGCAGAACAAGCGTTGTCCTGGGTGGGCGGGATCGATGCCGAAATTGGTAAGAAACAGAGCGCCTTTCGAGGTGACCGCGCCGGCGTCGTCGTCCAGCACCACAAGGTCGCTGGCGACCATGGCGTCGGCGATCGCGACCCCCAACCTCCCCGCCAGATGGCTGTAGCACGACCTCGCCTGGGCGAATTCATCATCGCGCGGGGTGCGTGGGCGGTGGCGCGGCGGACCGTCGATGGCGGCGACCAGCATGATTTGCTCGATCATGTCGCCGACCCGCGACGACGCCAGCCGGTAATAACGATGGCGGCCCTGGCGAAGCACGGCCAGCAGCCCGCCATCGACCAAACGGGCGAGGTGCACGCTGGCGGTCGGCGGCGTGATGCCGGCGACGTAAGAGAGTTCGCCGGCTGTGAGGGCCCGGCCGTCGGAGAGCGCGTCGAGCATCCGGGCCCGGGCGGTATCCCCGACCAGCGCCGCGACCGCCGCCAGGCCTGCTGAGTCCAATATCATGGCCGCACTATGGGGGTGCCGGGCCGGGTGGGACAAGCGCGGATGCTTCGGTGGCGGGCGAAGCGTTCGGACGGTATCGCGGGTGGGGTGAGGGCCATATTGGGTGCGAACAGGCAATGGAGCGTTGCGATGGCGGTTCGTGTTCAATTCGGCTTTCCTGCGGTCCCGTATAGCGCGGTGTTCCGGCGGGCGGTGGACGGTGGCGCGGTGCGGTGGGTTTACGCGGCGGTCGCGCGCTGGAAGCAGCGGCGGTTGTTGGAGGAACTCGACGAGCGGATGTTGCGCGATATTGGCATCAGCCGGTCGGAGGCTCTGGCGGAGGCAAACAAGCCGTGGTGGCGGCGGTGATGATGGGTCGATGGCGGGGCGCGCGTGACTGGCGATCGCGGTGGGGTGCGCGGGTAGGAAAGTAAGAATCTAACACTGAGGACACCGAGGACCACGGAGTGCCACTGAGAAGAAAGAACAATAGCGCTTCGCGCGGGCGTGCGATCCACAACCGCGCGAAGCGCCACCCGTTCTTCTCAATGGCCCTTCGTGGTCCTCGGTGTCCTCCGTGGTAGAATCTTTTCTTGTTTGCTTGCCGGTGCGTGGAAAACCCTCGAACCTCACCGATATGCGATCGAAACGGGCGTCGCGCGAAGGGCGAGGCGGTCAGGATAGCGGTGGCACGACATCGCACCGTTCGTCGAGCAGGCTCGGCTTTCCGGTCGCCGATCCGATTCCGTCATGGTAATAAATGGTTCCGTCAGCGCCGACCGACGTAACGGTGTGAAATTTGGTCCCGTGCCATTCGACCGTGACGGTCAAAGCGGGCCTGGCATTTCGCACGACCACGAAGCGGAGTTGATTGTCGTTCATGCGCACCGCCGACGCGACCGTATCGATCAGCGCGAACGTCCTGCCGTCAAATGTCACGGCATGCGTGAATGGCCCGGAGTCGCGCGGCCGCCAGAACACACGGGGATTGTCGATCGACGGGTCGCGCCGGCAATCGGGCGACCAAACGCCGTCCAGGCCGAAATTCCGGAAAGTCTGGGACGGATCCGTCCCGGCATGCGCGCCCGCCGTGACGAACAGGCAAAGCGGGACGAGCGCGACGGCGATGAGTCCAGTCCGGATCATCGCCCTCGGTCCAGGAAAAACCGCGCGATCCCGGCCGTGTCGTGCGCCGGGGTGTCATTGGCGTCGTAGCCTCTGACGTGGACAGCGGCTGGCTCGGACGGAAATGGCGATGCGGCGAACGTGCGGGCGGCGACGAGATTTTGGCCGATAACCGGGAAGCGCGCGGTGACCTGGCGCAGATCGTAACGGCCGCCGGGACGCCGGACCAGGAACCAGGCGCCGCCTTCCAGTCCATGAATTATATCGAGCACGACGTGGCCCAGTGGTCTGGGTGACGCGGGCGGAATGAAAGCCTCCAGCCCGATCAGCAGGTCGCCGCCCGGCAGCTTCGCCATGTCGTTGTACGCGGCGACAACATAGCTGACCCGGGTGCCCCAGGCGGCGCCGAGGAACGCATCCAGGTCGATGTCGGTCGTCTCAGTCCCGGTCGCTGGACCGACACGGACGACGCGGTTGCCGTTGCCCTCCACGGCGGCGAGCAGGCCTCGGCGCGCGATCCTGGTGTGCGCGGCTGTGTCCCTTGGGCTCGGCTGGGTGGATTTTAGCAGTGGCGACTCGCCCGAGAAACCGCGGGAGTTGCCGAACGCGTCGGGCCACTTCGCGTGGCGAGCGATGGCACGGTCGAGCGGTGCCTTGACGTGGCGGGGAACGAGGATGGATCGCGTTGGGTGGCGTTCCTGGTATGCTGCCGCGGTCACCGGGGAGTGTTGAACCATGCTGCCACAAGCGGCCGATTTCCGGGCCGAAGCGGACGCGCTGCGGGACCTGCTGTCGACATTGTCCGCGGCGGACTGGGATCGCGCCACGCAGTTCAAGCGATGGACGGTCAACGACATCGTACAACATTTGCACGATGGCGATCTGATGGCCGCCGCGTCGGTTTCCGGGCCGGAGGCGTTCGCGGCATGCCGCGCCCAGCGTCGGGCGCTGCTGGATCTCGGGATGACTCGCGTGCGGGCGGCGCGGGAGCGGTTGGGCGATCTGACGGGCGCTCGGTTGCTGGAGCAATGGCACGCGAAAGCAGTTGGTTTGAGCGAGACACTGTCCGCGCTGCCGTCCGATACGCGATTGAAATGGGCGGGGCCGGACATGGGAGTGCGCATGTTCACGACCGCTCGGCAGATGGAAACATGGGCGCACGGACAGGCGATTTACGATCTGATGGGCGTTGGGCGCGGGCCGGCGAACCGGTTGCGCAACATCGCCGAGATCGGGGTTCGCACGTATGGCTGGACTTTCGCCAATCGCCGCCGTCCGGCTCCAGGACCGGCGCCGTATGTGCGGCTGACCGCGCCGTCGGGAGCGATCTGGGAGTGGAACGATCCGGCGCCGGACAACGTGGTCGAGGGCGATGCGCTGGCGTTCTGTCAGGTCGTGACGCAGACACGCAATATCGCCGATACGGATTTGCGGGTGACGGGTGAACCCGCCCGCGTCTGGATGAGTTTGGCGCAATGCTTCGCCGGACCGCCGGAGGATCCGCCGGCCCCGGGGGCGCGATTGGCCGTTTGAAGTCGTGGTGCCCACCGGAGGCAAGGTCCACGGCGTGGTTCTGGCCGACCAGACGAAAAGCATCGGCTACGCGGCGCGGCATGTCCGGCGCATCGCGCGGGCGCCTGACGGACTTGTCGAAGGCGTGCTCGTACTGGTCGCCGCGATTTTGCCGATTTAAGCGCGGCCGATCTCAGCGTGGCGGCCGCGGTTTCGCATCAATGCCGATCCGGAACGAACAGGCGGCTGGCGGCGCTTCATTTGCTCCATGCGCCGATCCCGCTAAAATCCCGCCATCGATTGAGGAGGAGCGTGGAATGAAGCAACGTATCGCCGTCGTGGGTGCCGGCGCCGTGGGTGGTTATGTCGGCGCGAGCCTCGCCCATGCCGGCCACGACGTGACCCTGATCGATCCCTGGCCCGCGCATGTGGAGGCGATCCGCGCGCACGGCATGAACCTCTACGGCATGACGGAGGCGGAACGGAAAACCGTGAAAGTGCCGGCGATTCATTTGACCGAGGTGCAGGAGATCGCCAAGGGACGGCCGATCGACATCGCGCTGATCTCGGTCAAGTCGTACGACACGATCTGGGCTTGCCGGATGATCAGGCAATATCTGTCGCCCAACGGCATAGTCGTGTCGATGCAGAATTGCGTGAATGAGGAACGCGTCGCATCGGTCGCCGGTTGGGGCCGCACACTGGGGATTATCGTCGGCGGCGGAGTGGGCGTCGATCTGTACGAACCGGGCCACATTCGCCGCGGTTACGCGAAACGCCCGCACGTGACGTCGTTTTACGTCGGCGAGCCGAGCGGTTTGATCACGCGACGATCGCGCGCGCTGGCGGCGATCATGAACGATGTCGATAGCGCGAAGGCCACCGACAATCTGTGGGGAGAGCGCTGGACCAAGCTGTGCGTCAACGCGATGCGCAACGGCGTATCAGCGGCGACCGGCATGGGCGGCAACGACCGCGACCGGCACGACGCCGTGCGCCGCGTGTGCATCGCTCTGGGCGGCGAGGGCGTACGGGTCGGGCAGAAACTGGGCTACAAGCTGGGGCCGATCGGCACTCTGCCGCCGGACAGCCTCGCCCGCGCGATGGAGGGCGACAAAGCGGCGATCGCTGAGATCGACGGACTGATGCTCAGCGGCACCGGCGAGGATTTGCGCGCGCCGTATCAACGCCCCTCGATGGCGCAGGACATGGCGAAGGGCCGGCGAACCGAGATCGAACTGATGAACGGCTTCGTCGCCAGCGAGGGCGCCCGTGTCGGCGTCGCCGCGCCGGCCAACGAGATGATCACGCGGCAGGTGCTGCGGGTGGAACGCGGGGAGATCCCACCGCGGCCGGAGAATGTGCTGATCAACACTTGAGGGCTGGCGGACCCTGCCCGTTGTCGCGATCTGGCCAAGGTTTCACGTTGCAAGTTGCGTGTGATGGCGGCGGCGGCGGTCAGGCTTGGGGAACTCCGCCCGCCGCCGAGCAACCGTCTGGAGGCGCGGGCGGGCGGGTGGCGGAGGTAGTCGGCCAGCGCCGCGTCGACGTCGGGTGGGTTTGAGCTATTGCTGGGAGAATTCTGAATGAAGACGCTCCGCACTCGACTGGAGGACCGGCGCCAGCGCGAACAGGAAAAGATGGCGATACAGGCAGTAGATCCCGGGACGAACGAGAAGAAGGTGGTTGAAGCACCTGCTTGGCTGTTTCGTGGTGAGCGAGCTGTTTATCCCAGAACTTGCTCGTCGTTCCACAGGTTCTCGATGTCAGAACTGTCAGAGACTGCGCGGAAAGAGGTGCAGCGGCAACCAGGAGGCTGGACTACATTCTACAACGCCATGGTCTGGAGCCGATGTACTCAGCGGCGCTTTTGCAGCACTGCTTTCTTCCAACCGAGCTCATCGATCTTACTGAGTCCTTGGACAATGCCGGCGCGTTCGCAGCGTACAAAAATGCCGGAGAGGTGGGTGTGTTGATGGCGTTTCCGACCGAGCATTTGCAAAAGCACGGACTGGTGATAGACCTCAAACTCATCCACTTCGCCAGGCGACCAAGACATCAGCATGCCTATGTCTGGTTCCACCGCTCCGAACCAAATCTCAAAGAAGAATCACTCTTCGAAACGATAAAAGCAGAAAAGGTTTACTTTCAAGGCGGCTCCGAAAGATCTGGATCATTATCAAAAGCATTACACAGGAATTTGTGGAGCCCCAAACACGGATGCGACTTCCGGGCTTCTCTACAAGCTCTTTAACGACGTTGTTCTCGTGGATCATGATAGCGGGGTCCGATACTCGATCCGCGCGGAAGCTCGGAATTGGATCGAAGAAAGGATCCCATGGGCACCTGTTCCAATGCGGGAGTGCGTGGACGCCCCAGGCACGATGGAGCCAGCATGGGACCAGTTCCAGGATGTTGGAGCACTGATTCAACAGCGCCGTGTGGACACCCGCTCGAAGGCGATGGGTGATGCGGGTAGGCCGCGGGGGGTTGTCGGCGTCGGACCAATGATTGTTATCTGAACACACCTCATAGTCAGCTGCCTTTTGGTGAACACCATATGGCTGGTGGACCGCGGCCAAACCGCCAGCCCCCTATCATGCGGGATAATCCGAGTTTCGGCATAACAGTCAAGCGCGGAGGCACATGCAACGGGCGGCGTGATGGACGAAGGCGCCGCCTGGCTCCCGCGGGACGCCCCCCTTGCGGGACCCTGGCCCACGCGGTTAAGTCCGCGTGGCTGGCGAAAGGGACGTTCATGGCGGTCAACAAAATCTACCCGGATGCCGAAGCCGCGCTGACGGGACTACTGCGCGACGGCATGACCATCATGTCCGGCGGGTTTGGATTGTGCGGCATCCCCTCGGCGCTGATCGAGGCGATCCGTGCCTCGGGCGTCAAGGATCTGACGATCATTTCGAACAACGCGGGCATCGACGATGCCGGGCTCGGCTTGCTGCTGCACACGCGGCAGGTGAAGAAGATGATCAGTTCCTACGTCGGGGAGAACGCGACATTCGCGCGGCAATTCCTCGCGGGCGAGTTGGAGATCGAGTTCAACCCGCAGGGTACGCTGGCGGAACGGATTCGCGCCGGCGGGGCGGGCATCCCGGCGTTCTTCACCGCGACCGGGGTCGGCACCCAGATTGCTGAGGGCAAGCCGACGCAGGTGTTCGACGGCCGCACGTATGTGATGGAGCGCGGGTTGTTCGCCGATCTGGCGATCGTGCATGCCTGGAAGGCCGATCCCGAGGGCAATCTGATCTATCGCATGACCGCGCGGAACTTTAACCCGATCATGGCGACCGCCGCGAGCAACGTCGTGGCGGAAGTGGAAGAAATCGTCGAACCTGGGCAGATCGACGGCGATCACATCATCACCCCGGGTATCTACGTCAACCGGATCGTTCCGCTGACGACAGTCGAGAAACGCATCGAACAGCGCACCGTGCGCAAGCGCTACTGAAGGGAGACCGCGAGCATGGCCTGGACCCGCGATGAGATGGCCGCCCGCGCGGCGCGCGAATTGCAAGACGGCTTCTACGTCAATCTCGGCATCGGCATTCCGACTCTGGTGGCCAACCACCTGCCGGAGGGCGTCGCGATTCAGTTGCAGTCGGAGAACGGCATGCTCGGCATGGGTCCGTTTCCGTTCGAGGGCGAGGAAGACGCCGACCTGATCAACGCCGGTAAGCAGACGGTGACCACGCTGCCGACCACCAGCTTCTTCGACAGCGCCGCGTCGTTCGCGATGGTGCGCGGCGGGCACATCGATATTTCGATCCTCGGCGCGTTGCAGGTGGCGGAGAACGGCGACCTCGCGAACTGGATGATCCCGGGGAAAATGGTCAAGGGGATGGGCGGCGCGATGGACCTCGTCGCCGGGGTGCGCCGCGTGGTCGTGCTGATGGAGCACACCGCGGGCGGCAAGCCGAAGCTGTTGAAGCGGTGCGATTTGCCGCTCACCGGGGCCGGCGTGGTCGATCTGATCATCACCGATCTGGGTGTGTTCGAGGTGCCGGAGAAAGGTCGCGACGGCGATTTGCGGCTGCTGGAGATGGCGCCGGACGTGACCCTCGACGAGCTGCGGGCGAAGACCGAGGCATTGTTCCGGTTGTCGAACGGCTAATTTGTGTCAGCCGGGCAATCTGGTCAACCCGGGCCGATCAGCTCCGCGATCACACGGGTCCAGACGGTTTCCATTTCGCCGGTCCATTGCTCGGCCAGAACGTCTTTGAACGTCGCCATCACGATCAGGTAGAACCGGTCGAACATTTCGGGCTCGACGCCCAGTCCCTGATGGTTGACGCGCTCGATCTGGATGAGGGCGGCGCCGTAGGAACGGTCGCCAAGGAAATCCAACAGGCTTTCCATCGTCACCTGAAACATCTGGCCGCGCACCAGGCCGCCTTTGTCGCGGACGAACAGGGGCTCGGCGTCGGGGATTTCGGCGAACAGGCGTGCGAAGATCAGCGGCATCGGGTCGCCGACGCGTTCGACGACACGCTCCATCGTTTCGGTAATGATCGCGGCGTCGTTGTCCATGACCGCCGAGGTTGGTCGATCCGGCGCGGCGAGGCAACCTGGGCGCGGTCGCATCTTTGTCCTTCGGGCGCCATCCGCCCCGTTGATATTGAACGACCCGTCCGGTGACCCCGGAACCTTCATTTTCCAACTTCCAGGCGCAGGATTAATCCGTTCGCATAGGCAATCCGAATGTAAAGACCTTCGCGAATTGGCCCGCATGGGCGGCGGTGGTGTGGAACCCGGAAGTGACGACGTAGTCCGAGTAGGAGAAGGGATGACCGTTGACCGAGAAACTTTCAACGGAACGACCGCTGTTGGCATAGTCGGTGACGGGACCTTCCACGACCTCCTAGAGACCCTGCTCCAGGCGATGTCCCGCACCCCAGGAACCCATGGCGGTGATTAAGAACGTGATGAATGTCCAAACCGAGGCAACAACGACGATTGCCCGGTTGAAAGACCGTCCGCCTGGCGAGCCCAGCAGAAGGTCCGGGCAGTATATCCGCGAAAACCCGTAGGCGACGAAAACCAATCCCCCCGCCGGGAACCACCAGTTCGAATAGCCTTGTCGCCCGGCGTCGAAAACGGTCGTGAACGTCATGGATGATCCTTGGCGTTATTCGCGTTTGATTCTTGTCTGCCCCTCCGCCGTCGTTCGCCATCGGCAAAGGGAAACGCGAATCACGCCAAGAAACGCAAAGGGGCCCGCGACCATGATCGGCCGCTCGGGCCATGATACGGTGGCGATCAGACAAAACATAACACGATGCGGATGTGGCGGGGAACATGACGAACTTCCCGATGAACGGCCTCACGGTTCGAATTGCCCGTACTGTATTATTATGGCATGCCAGTTTCGGGCAATGAAATCGTCGCTGTCGCCATGCCGGCCGCGATCCAGATCGGTGACGGAAAGACCTTCGCATTGGCTGACCTGTTGCGCCGGCTGAACGAAATCCAGGCGATGGCCAACGGCGGACGGCTGGCGGAGGCGGAAGCAGCGTGCCGTGCCGTTATCGCCGCGGCGCCCGACATGCCGGAGGCGGTCGCGGTCCAGGGGTTCCTCCTCGGTCGGCTGCACCGGGTCGAGGAGGCGCGGGCGCATCTGGAAGCCGCCATCGCCGCGCGGGGCGACGTGCCGCACTGGCACCTGGAACTGGCTCAGTCGTATCGCCGGACGTTGCGGCTGGACGATGCGTTGGCGCGGTCGCGGGAAGCGGTGCGGCTCGATCCGAACGATTCGCGGTTCCATCTGGGACTGGCTCGGGTGCTGGTCGATCGTGGCGACAATGACGCGGCGCGCGAGGCCTTGCTGGCGGCGCTGGCGGTGGCGCCGGACGATGTCGAGGCGCATCTGGCGCTGGCGCATCTGCTGCTGGCCGAGGGCGAGTATCGAGCCGCCTGGGAAGAGTATGAATGGCGGTTCCGGGCGCCGCGGTTTCAGACGGCGATGCCTCGGTTTACCGCGCCGGTTTGGAACGGGATGCGGTTGCCGGGGCGGCGGATCCTGGTGGCGGCGGATCAGGGGTTTGGCGACGCGTTTCAGTTCTGCCGGTATTTGCCGCTGGTCGCGGAGCGGTGCGCCGGTGTGGTGGTGCTGTGCCGGGCGGCTCAGGTGGCGCTGTTTTCGCGCATTCCGGGGGTTGAAGCCTGTGTCGTCAGCATCAACGATGTGGGGCCGCACGCGGTGTGGTGCTGGATGGGCAGTTTGCCTCGGTTGTTCGGCACCACGCTGACGAACATTCCGGGCGGGCGGGCGTACCTGTCGCCCGAGCCGCGGCGCAAGGCGATTTGGCGGGATCGGTTGGCGCCGCTTTCGCCGGCGGGAAGCGTGCGGGTGGGCGTCGTGTGGGCTGGCAATCCGGAGAACTCGATGGACTGGCGGCGGTCGGTGCCGCTGTCGCTGCTGGCGCGTTTGGCCTCGATCGAGCGGCTGGCGTTGGTGTCGCTACAGGTTCAGGCGCCGGAGGCGGATCGCGCCACCATGGCGGCCATGGGGTTGCTGGATGTGTCGGCGGAGCTGACCGACTTTCAGGAGACGGCGTCGCACATCGCCAATCTGGATCTGGTGGTGAGCGTCGATAGCGCGGTCGCGCATCTGGCCGCGGCGATGGGCGTGCCGACCTGGGTGTTGGTGTATCGCCCAGCCGATTGGCGCTGGTTGATCGGGCGGGAGGACAGCCCGTGGTATCCGTCGGTCAGGCTGTTCCGGCAGGACACGCCGGGGGATTGGACGACGCCGGTCGGGCGGCTGATCGAGGCACTCGGCGGGCCTGTTTGATCCCGGCCGACGGCGGCCATGGGGGCGCTTCCCGGTGGGAGGCGATCCTACCGCAACCGCAGTCCGGCCGTGGTGTCCACAGCCAGACCGCCGGCGGCGGTGGCGATCGCGGTCATGTCCTGAGGCGACAGGGTCAGGTCGGCGTCGGTGCCGCAATCCGTCGCCTTCTCGCTGGTGAGAGGCCCGGCCCAATGGGCGCGGTAAAATCGGTCCGGACCGGTGCCGCGCTGCTCCACCACCAGGCTGCCGCCGGATCGCTGAATGATCGCCAGGTCCAGGACGCACTGGGCGCGGCCGGGCCGGCTGGCGGTCAGCCGCGCGATGCTCTCGAACGGCGAGGGATGGGTGGGGCCAAACACGATCACGTCGCCCACTCGGGGCCCCAGTTCGGCGACTTCGCGGGCGAGGCTGGCGACACCCGAAACGGCGGCGAGCACGGTGGCGGTCGCCAACAGAAGTATGACGGGAGTCTGGCGGGTCCTGGGGTCGTTCTCGGCCATTGAAAGCGCTCCGGCGGGCATCGTGGTCCTTCCGGCGAAATCGTGCGCCAGAGGCAATGTTCCCCCCAAATGGTCCTCCCTGGTGTTTTCCCGAGACGTCACGGCGTGCGATCCGCGATGGCGAACCGCTATGACGCCGTGGGAAAAAATGTGGCGGCACCGAATGGGTGCCGCCGAGTTTGGGGAGGAGTCCAAGAAAGAAGCGAGACGAGCCCGCCTCTCGAAAAGCGTTTTGCCAGCCGGGGGTGGCCGCCTCATTGATATGAATCAAAGCGGCCGATTATTTTCAGAAATTCGCGATCAGCCGGTGAAGGCGGGCATCACGTCACGGGCGAACCAGCGCAACTGTTCCTCGAATTCGTTGGGGGACAGGCCTTCAGCCCAGTGGACCATGAAATCCTCCATGCCGGGGTATTTGGCCTCGACGGATTTGATGCCGTCGATCACCTGCTGGGGGGAGCCGCAGAACCACGCTTTCTGTTGAACGCCATCGCGCAAGGAGGGGGTCCTGGCGGTCGCTCCGGGCGTACCCCAGGTGCGGCCGTGCTCGTCGGCGTAACGGACGAAGCCGAAGGGGGCGAACCATTTATAGCGCTCGTCGTGCGCGGGTTCGACTTTTCGGATGGCTTCCTCCTGGTCTTTGGCCAGATAGAGGCCGGCGCCCCACACCATGTCCTGGCCGAGTTGCTTCTGGTGGCCGTATTTGGCGCAGGCTTCCTGGTAGGCGCGGATGACGTCGTCGAGGATCTTCTCGCCGTTCAGCACCACCATGCCTTTGAGGTCGTATTTGCCCATCATGTCGATCGTTTTGCCCGACGCGATCGGCATGTAGATCGGCACCGGACGGTGGATCGGCCGCGGGACCAGGGTGATCTCCTTCATTCTATAGCCGCGGTAGTCGACCGGCGGCGGCACGTCGAAGTACTTGCCATGGAAGCTGAAGGATTCCTCGTTGAAGGCTTTCAGCATGAGCTGCACGCCTTCTTCGAACATTTCCCGGTTCTTGTCGGCGTCGAGCAACGGGCCGCCAAATGTCTCGACTTCCCTTGTGTGGTAGCCGCGGCCGACGCCCATGATCACGCGCCCGCCGGTGACGATATCGGCCATCGCGTAGTCCTCGGCGAGGCGCAGCGGGTGCCACATCGGCAGCACGTTGAAGCCGCAGCCGAACTTCAGCCGCTCCGTTTGGGTGGCGAGCCAGAGGCCGAGCTGGATCAGGTTCGGCAGGCATTCATAGCCCTCGTGCTGGAAGTGGTGCTCGGCGGTCCACAGGGCTTCGTATCCGGTTTCGTCCATGACGCGGGCGATGCGGCGCGCGGTCCAGAACACCTCGGCGAGGCGGTCGTTGCTGTAGCGGCGGTCGTTGGCCGGGGTGCCTTCGAGGCCGACGTTGTCGAGGTCGATCTGACCGACATAGAGCACGTGGAAGCGTTTGATCATGGATGGTTCCTCTCGGTTGGCCCGGGTTCGCCGAGGCATCGTTTTATCCTCCACGGGCGACGCGCCGGCGTTCGCGACGGGCGCCCAACTGGATGCGGCCAAACATAACCTCGCCGGTTGGGAATGCGCCATGGTCAAGGCCGGCGGAGATGCGAGGTTGCCATGAGCCGATTATTCCATCATTCTGGACTTATGGAATCAATAGAAGCCGCCGCCGCGTTCGCCGCTTTGTCCCAGGAGACACGGGTCGATCTCATGCGCCTGCTGGTGGCGGAAGGGGCGAGCGGACTGCGTGCCGGTGACATCGTCAGCCGCCTCGCTGTGCCGCCCTCCACCTTGTCGTTCCATCTCGCCGCGCTGGAGCGTGCCGGCCTGACGCGATCGACCCGGCATGGGCGGCACATCGTCCACGCGGCGCGGATCGCGGGCCTGCGACAACTGCTCAGTTTCCTGACCGAGACCTGTTGCGGAGGCCGCCCCGAATTGTGCGGCGACCTCGCGCGTTTGCTGCCCCCATCGCCAGACGAGGACCAAGGCATGGCACCGGCCTTCAACGTGCTGTTTTTGTGCACCCATAACGCGGCCCGCTCGATCATGGCCGAAGCGATCCTGCGCAAGATCGGCGGCACGCGGTTCCGGGCGTATTCCGCCGGGTCCGATCCGGCCGCCGCGCCGAACGCCGAGGTGGTGGAAAAGCTTCGCGCGCTCGGTCATGACACCGGCGACCTTCGCAGCAAGTCGTGGAGTGAATTCTCCGGTCCGAGCGCGCCGGAGATGGATTTCATCGTCACGCTTTGCGACACCCCCAACGGCCAGCTTTGCCCGGACTTCGGCGATCTCGCGGTCACCGCCGCGTGGCCGCTGCCTGATCCGGCCAGGTTCGATGGCAGCCCGGTCGAACGCGCCGCCATGCTGAACATGCTTTATGCGAGTCTGCGGCGGCGGATCGGGATCTTTACCGCTCTGCCGTTCGCGTCGCTCGATCGCATGGCGATCAAGGCCCGACTCGATCAGATCGCGGACGGTGGTATCCCGGCTCTGGCCGGGGGACGCTGATCATGCGGGTTGGCATCAACGGAATGGGCCGCATTGGCCGGTTGGCGCTGCGGGCGGCGATGGGCGGCAATTATCGCGCGCCCGACGATCCGCGCGCGGGTAACCGGCTGGATGTGGTACATGTGAACGAACTGAAAGGGGGCGCCACGACGGCGGCGCATCTGTTGGAATTCGACAGCGTGCACGGCCGGTGGCGGGAGCGGTTCGGCGTGGAGGACAATCGCGCCATCCTGATCGGCGGCCGCCGCATCGGCTTCACCGACGCGCCCACGCCCGACGCGGTGCCCTGGGCCGATCTCGGGTGCGACATCGTCCTTGAATGCACCGGCAAGTTCCTGAAGGCCGAGCAACTCGAGGGCTATTTCGCGCGCGGCGTGAAAACGGTGATCGTCGCGGCACCGGTCAAGGACGGCAGCGCGCTCAATATCGTGGTGGGTGTCAACGACCATCTCTATGATCCGGCACGCCAGCGGCTGCTGACCGCCGCGTCATGCACCACCAATTGCCTCGCGCCCGTGGTGAAGGTCCTGCAGGAGGCAGTGGGCATTCGTCATGGCCAGATCACAACGATTCACGATCCGACCAATACGAATGTGGTGGTCGATGCGCCGCACCGGGATTTGCGGCGCGCGCGGTCGGCGATGCTCTCGCTGTCGCCCACGACGACGGGCAGCGCCACGGCGATCGCTCTCATCTACCCCGAGCTTAAAGGCAAGCTGAACGGCCACGCGGTGCGCGCGCCGGTGCTCAACGCCAGTTTAACCGATTGCGTGTTCGAAATGACGCGGCCGGTCACAGAGAGCGAGGTCAACGAATTGTTCCGCGCCGCCGCCGCCGGACCGCTCGCCGGCATCCTGGGTTTCGAGACGCGCCCGCTGGTATCGGCCGATTACGTGAACGACACGCGCAGCGCGATCGTGGATGGGCCAAGCACGCTGGTGACCGACGGGACGCTGCTCAAGGTCTATGCCTGGTACGACAACGAAGCCGGCTACGCGTGCCGCATGGTCGATCTCGCCAATATCGTCATTCAGAGGAGCGTGTGATGTCCGCCACGCGAAACTACGTGATCGTCACCGCGAGCTACTGGGGCTTCACGCTCACCGACGGCGCGCTGCGCATGCTCGTGCTGCTGCATTTTTACAGCCTCGGCTACACGCCGTTCATGCTGGCGTTTCTGTTCTTGCTGTATGAGACGGCGGGGATTTTCGCCAATCTCGGCGGCGGCTGGCTCGCGGCGCGGTTTGGCATTCCGCGCATGTTGATGACCGGGCTGACGCTGCAGATTCTCGGTCTGCTGCTGCTGTCCGCGCTGAACCCCAATTGGAGCGCGAGCCTGTCGGTGGCCTGGGTTGTCGCCGCGCAGGGCATCGCCGGCGTCGCCAAGGATCTTACGAAGACCGCGTCGAAGTCCGCGATCAAGGCGACGTCCGAACGCGGATCGGGCCAGTTGTTTCGCTGGGTCGCATGGTTCACCGGTTCCAAGAACGCGATGAAAGGCATTGGATTTTTCTTCGGTGGCCTGCTGTTGGAGACGATCGGGTTTCGTGGCGCCGCGTGGCTCATGGCGGGCTTGCTTGCCTGTGTTCTGATCGGGGTGGCGGTCAGCCTGCCGAGGACTCTGGGACAGGCGAAGGCGTCGAAGTCGTTTCGCGAATTGTTCGCCAAGACGCGGGCGATCAACCTGATGGCGGCGGCGCGGATTTTCTTGTTTGGCTCACGCGATGTCTGGTTCGTGGTTGGCCTGCCGGTGTTCCTTTACAGCCAGGGATGGCGTTACATGGAAGTCGCCGGCTTCATCGCCAGTTGGACGATTGGTTATGGGTTGGTCCAGGCCATCGCCCCGTCGGTCATCCGCCGGAGCGGCGACGGATTGTCGCGGGAGGTTCCGGAAGCCCGGCTATGGGGTGCCGTGCTGACGGGCAGTCCGGTCGTCCTGGCCGTCGTTCTTGGCAACACCCATGCCGAACGGCTCGACCTGATCGTGACCGTTGGGTTGTGCGTGTTCGGCTTTGCCTTCGCGGTGATCTCGTCGCTGCATTCGTATCTGATCCTGGCCTATGCCGGATCGGCCAAGGCGGCCGAAGATGTCGGATTTTATTACGCGGCCAATGCCGGGGGCCGGCTGATGGGTATTTTACTGTCGGGTGCGCTGACTCAGATGGGTGGGCTGGGGGCGTGCCTTTGGGGATCGGCGGCGATGCTGGCGTTGTGCCTCGCGGTGACCTGGCTGTTGCCATCCGCCGAGACCGCGCGTCGCGCCCCGGCCTGACACGTGCCTGGGCTGGCCGGGGGGCGTGATGAACGGTGGTCCTCGATCGAACGCGACGGGTGCGATCACTTCGCCAGAATGCGCGCCAGTTCCAACAATTCGTTGTCCATTGGCTTGGTGCGGCCGACGACGTCGGCCAGCGGCGTGCGGGTGACTTCGTTCTTTTGCCAGCCAACCAGGACGCCAGTCGCGTCTTCGCTGAGCGCCTTCACCGCGCCCACCCCCAATCTCGTCGCCAACAGTCGGTCGAACGCACTGGGCGGCGCGCCGCGCACGACGTGGCCCAGGGTGGTGGCGCGCAATTCAAAGCCGGTCCGTTGCTTGTCGGCGTCGAAATACGCCAGAATCCGCGAGGCATTTTCCTTGACGCCCTCGGCGATCACGACGATCGCGTGAGTTTTGCCGCGCTCATACGCGGCGTGCAGGCGTTGCGCGATTTCGCTGGCGGAGACTTCGAACTCCGGTGTCGAAATGACTTCCGCGCCGCCCGCCAGACCGGCCATCATCGCCAGATAGCCGCAGTCGCGCCCCATGGTTTCGACCAGGAACGCGCGATTGTGCGAGGACCCGGTCGTGCGCAGATGGTCGATCGCCTCCAGCGTCACGTTGATCGCGGTGTCGCAGCCGATGCTGACGTCGCTGCCGACAAGATCGTTGTCGATGGTGGAGGCGATGCCGACGACGTGCACGCCCAACTGGCTGAGCATGTACGAACCGGACTGCGAGCCGTTGCCGCCAATCACCACCACGCCATCGATGCCGCGTTGCGCGAGGTGGCGTAACGCCTTGGAGCGGCCGCTCTCCTCACGGAATTCGGCGGAGCGGGCGCTGCCGAGGAACGTGCCGCCGACCTGAATGATGCCGCCGACGTCGCGCGCGGTGAGTTGGCGGAACTGACCATCGACGAGGCCTTGCCAGCCCTGACGCACGCCGTGCACCGTCATGCCCTGATCGAGCGCGCTGCGCGTCACGGCCCGGATCGCCGCGTTCATGCCGGGAGCGTCACCCCCGCTGGTCAGGACCGCGATGTGTTTCATCATACCCAGCTTATGACCGCGTGTCAGCGCCGTCTACTGAATCACGCGCCTGTCGGCGGAAAAGACGGTCATTCGCCGGAGATGGTCTTGCCGATCGGCACCCAGCGGCCGCTCTCGAAGCGCTGGATCTGAAACGAGTTGATCACGCTGTAATCGGTGGACGTTGTCGTGACCGTGATGCCCGGCAGCAGCATCGGCGCGGGGAGATGATCCAGATGCGTGGCGATGTTCAGCACGTTCTCTCGGGTCAACGTCGCGCCGGCTTTTTCCAGCACGTAAGCGGTGAGCCAGGAAATGACATAGCCGCTGACGATGCCGGTATCGCGCGGATTGCCCTGGGTCAGATTGTCTTTGACCCAGGCGAGAAATATTTTCACATCCGGATCGTCGGTCCAGGTTGGATCGAACGGATCTTTGGCGTAAGCGGTGGAGATGAGGCCTTCGGCATTGTCCAGGCCGGCGGGTTTGAGGACTCCCTCGACGCTGCTGGCGATGCTGCACACCAGGTGCAGCGGATCCCAGCCCAGGTTGTGTCGCGCCCTGATTTGTTCCGCTCCGGCTTTTTGCGTGCCGGCGTAATAAAGAACGTTGGCACCGGAGGTTTTCGCGGCGACCATTTGCTGCTCGACGGTCGGGTCGGAGACCTCGAAGGTTTGCTCGCTGACGATCAGGCTGGCGGCTTTATCGCCGAGCCCGGCGCGGAAGCCCGCGCGAAAGTCCTTGCCCAGATCGTCGTTCTGGTAAAGCACGGCGATTTTCGGCGCGGCGACGGTGGCCAGGACGTAGCGTGCCATTGCGCGGCCTTCGGCGATGTAGCCGGGCAAATACGCCATGGTCCAGGGGAAGGTTTTGGGATCGCGGAAGCGGCTCGCTCCGGTGGTGATGAAGAGTTGGGGGATTTTCTTCGAATTGAGGTATTTTTCCACCGCCGCGTTGGTGGGCGTGCCGACGGAGCCGAACAGGAAGAGGACCGCGTCGTCCTCGACCAGACGGCGGGTCGCCTCGACGGTTTTCGGGGGGCTGTAGGCGTCGTCGAGCGACAGAACTTTAATCTGACGGCCGTTGATGCCGCCCGCTTTATTCACAGCATCGAAATAAGCGCGCGAGGCGTATCCGACCGCGCCGGCGACCGAAACAGGACCGCTGAATGGGGCGGTCTGGCCGAGCCGGATTTCGGTGGCGGAGGCGCCGGGATCGTACGGTTGAGCCATCGCCGGGGCGGTTGAAACCACGCACATCGCCAGTGCCGCGCGGAGTGTACCGCTTCGCATATGCTTCACTCCCCTGACATTGCCTTGCCGATCGGCACCCAACTGCCGCTTTCGAATCGTTGCACCTGAAACTTTCCGATCCCGGTGTAGTCGGTGGGAGTCGTCGTGACGGTGATGCCAGGCAGCAGCATCGGCACGCGGACGTGGTCCAGATGGGTCGCGATGTCGCGGATATTCTGCCGTGTCAGTGTCGATCCCGCCTTTTCCAGCACGTAAGCCGTCAGCCAGGACACCATATAGCCGCCGACCACCAAAGCATCGCGCGGATTGTTGCCCTGGGTGAGGTTCTCTTTGGCCCATGCCAGATAGGCTTTCACGTCCGCGTCATCCGCCCAGGTGGGATCGAGCGGATCCTTGGCATAGGCGGTCGAGATGAGGCCTTCCGCGTTTTGCAGGCCGGCGGGCTTCAGCACCGCCTCCACGCCGGCAGCGACGCTGCACACCAGATGCAACGGCGACCAATCGAGGTTGTGACGCACTCTGATATGTTCGGCGCCGGCGCGCTGCGTTCCGGCGAACCAGAGCACGTTCGCGCCGGACGCCTTCGCGGCCACCATCTGCGAATCGACGCTCGGGTCGGCGACTTCGAAGGTTTGCTCGCTGACGATCAGGGTGTCCGCCTTATCGCCGAGGCCGGAGCGGAACCCGGCGCGAAAATCCTTGCCGAGATCGTCGTTCTGATAAAGCACGGCGATTTTGGGCGCCGGGACTGTTTCGAGGACGTAGCGTGCCATCGCCTTCCCTTCCGCCGCGTAGCCGGGCGCGAAGGCCATGGTCCATGGGAAGTTTTTCGGATCGCGGAACCGGCTCGCGCCCGTGCTGATGAACAGTTGCGGCACCTTCTTCAGGTTGAGGTATTTTTCCACCGCCGCGTTGGTGGGCGTGCCGACGGAGCCGAAGAGCATCAGGACGTTGTCGTCCTCGACCAGGCGGCGCGTCGCCTCGACGGTTTTCGGTGGGCTGTAGCCGTCGTCGAGCGACAGGAGTTTGATCTGCCGGCCGTTGATGCCGCCGGCTTTGTTGAGGGCGGCGAAATAAGCCAGCGAGGCCTGGCCGATGGCGCCGGCGACCGCGACGGGACCGCTGAACGGCGCGGTTTCGCCGAGCCTGATCTCTGTGTCCGAGGCACCGGGATCGTATCGTTGTGCCCACGCGGCGCCGCTCGCGATCACGCACAGCGCCAGAGTCGCGCGGAACATCGTGCCGAGCATTTGCTCGTCCTCCCTCGCATTGTTGGCGGACGCATTGCTGGCGTCCCATGTCGATGGTCGAGTGCCGTTTCATCGCGGTCAATCCCACCGGGCTCTGGTATGAAGGCGGAACACACCAGGGAGCAAATCGCATGGACCCGCTCGCGCGCCGGCGTCTGGGCCGAACCCAGGTCGAGGTCACGCAACTCGGCTTTGGCGGCGCCGGACTGGGCGATCTGTTCGAGGTCATTCCAGAAGCCCAGGCCGCCGCGACGTTGCAGGCGGCGTGGGACGCGGGGATCCGGTATTACGACACGGCGCCATGGTACGGGCTGACGCAGAGCGAGCATCGTTTCGGCCGCGCGCTGTACCGTCAACCTCGGCGTGAGTTCGTGCTATCCACCAAGGTCGGCCGCACCATGCACGCGGTACATCACGCTGAAAGTTACGACAGAGGCATGTGGTCCGGCGGCCTGCCGTTCCGGGTGCGGTTCGATTACAGTTACGACGGCGTCATGCGCTCGTTCGAGGACAGCCTGCAGCGGCTTGGACTGCCGCGCATCGATTTGTTGGTGATCCACGATCTGGACGTTCAATATCACCAGACGCCGGAGCGGGTGGGCGCGCTGCTGACCGAGTTGCTCAATGGCGGCGCGCGGGCGTTGGCGGAGTTGAAAGCCTCCGGACTGATCGGCGGGTTTGGCGCGGGGATCAATGAGTTGGGGATGATCCCGCGGTTTCTCGATCTGATCGACGTCGATTTCTTTCTGGTCGCGCTGCCGTATACGCTGCTGGATCAACAGGTGTTGGACGCCGAGTTTCCGCGTTGCGTGGAGCGGGGGATTGGCTTTGTCATCGGCGCGCCGTTCGCTTCCGGCATCCTGGCGACCGGCGCGGTGCAGGGCGCTCGTTACGCTTATGCCGCCGCGTCGCCGGAGATGCTGGAGAAAGTGGCGCGGATCGAGGCGGTGTGCGGGCGGCATGGCGTGCCATTGGCGGCGGCGGCGTTGCAGTTTCCGTTCGGGCATCCGGCGGTTGTGTCGGTGATCCCGGGCGGTTTGGCGCCGGAGCATGTGACGCGCAACGTCGCCGCGTTCCGGCATGACATTTCGCCGGCGCTGTGGGCGGAGTTGAAGCATGAGGGTCTGCTGCGGGCGGATGCTCCGACGCCGTGACGTGGTTCAGACCACGGGCTCGGTCAACGCCTCACCGCCGGTGTCGGGCGCGCGATCGAAGACGCGCATCAGGCTGACCGCGGCCGGGTCGGGGCGATTGCGGCCTTGCTCCCAGTTCCGCGGCGTACGGACATCGAGGCCGAGCAGGTCGGCGTATTCGCGTTGCGACAGTCCTCGGCGGGCGCGCATTTCAGCGATGTTGACGCTCTTTCCCGATACGGGCCGTTTCTGGCGCAGTTGCACGTTCAGGCCGGCGAGGTCGCCGGCCTGGGCACGCATCTCTTCGGTCTTCGCCACGGCGCCGACCGAGCAGCCCGATGCGGCGAGCTTGTCGATCGCCTCGTGCGCCTGCTTCAACGCGAAGCCGGCGGCGAAAAGCCGGCGCGCGACGAGAATGCCTCGGTCGAGCGCGCCGATCCGGTGCGGCACGACAAGGACGGACGCGTCAGAAGTTAAGGGCGGGCGGGAGACGTCCCCGGACCGGCCACAGACGTGCGAGGCGCGCCTTCAATTCGGAGCCGATCGACATCGAGTTGGACCTTTGCGCAGTGGATGGGTTGGCGCAATGAGGGTTTCTGACGGTACGTGCTCCGCGTGGAAGTTCGACTCGTGAGGCTCGGCCTCTCTGGCGCTCTTTTTGATCGAGGACTGAGTTATCGATTGGTCTGGCCAGTTAAGATGTCGGCGGAGGAAAGGATTTTCGCCACAGATGCACACAGATCAACACAGATGTTATTGGACCGAGGCGACGACCGGATTGAGCAATCGCCAGCAAGATGATTATGAAATCCGTCGCGATCAGTGTGCATCCGTGGCGAAAACTCCTGGTTTCTGTCGGCGGCGGTCGCTTCGGGCGCCTGTTCTGTTCCGCGGCCTCCCTCCGACCAGGCGGTGGCCCTGGACCTTTACCGTGCCGGCGCCACGATCCGCCGCGGAGCCACAGGCGCCGCGGGGATGGAACTGAGGTCGACCGCTGGCATCTGAATGGGGATTTCCTTCAGCACCGCGTTGGCGAGTTCGTTGTAGCGGGTAAAACTTCGGCGCAGGCGGGCTCGCCAGACCGGGATGCCGCCGTTGGCGTGCAGTTCATAGGTCGACTCGCGACCGTCCAAAGATGATCCGACGTGATCCCACGCCATTTGCAACAACGCCGATCGTTGCAACGCCGTGTAGCCGCCGCCGCCGAAAGATTGTTCCAGGCCCGGTCCGACCTCGGGCGACGCGAGATCGGTGTCGGACGGGGCCACGATCATCGACGACCCTGGCAAAATTCGAAGGGTTTCGGTCAGGCGTTGACGGGCTTTCAACATCGCCAGACTGCCCACCGCGGTGTGGACGTGGTTGGGGTAGCAGTAACCCTCGGGCGTGAAGCTGGGGTCCAGCTCGGCGGCGGTGATGCAACTGCGCACGGTTTGCACGTCGGCGATCATGTCGACCAGCATCTCGACCGTCGGCGTTTGTTGCACCAGGCCCATCGCGTCGGTCAGTGCCAGGCCGAGGCCCAACGCGAACTCGCCCTTCGACAGCCAGCAATAGAGTTGATGCCAGAACAGCCAGCGCGCGATCGGATCGACGTTGGCGTCGAGGAAGAACAGCCGGTTGTTCGGCACGAACACGTTGTCGAGCCACATCTGGCCGTCGAGCTCATCGTTACGGGCGGACAACGCGGAGACGAAGGGATTAGCGTCGCGCACCGAAACCTTTCGGCAGAGCACCGTGACGCCGGGCGCGTTGATTGGGATGACGCAGGTGACGCGGTGGCCGTTGTGCTCGCAGGTGGAGTTGGCGCC
>Ga0182013_10002224_pt1 | contig 25584 bp, 20 predicted proteins | sample 612S2MmetaG_FD_120487 | JGI IMG/M metagenome (GOLD analysis project Ga0182013, IMG submission 120487) | Permafrost microbial communities from Stordalen Mire, Sweden - 612S2M metaG | ecosystem: Environmental > Terrestrial > Soil > Wetlands > Permafrost | place: Sweden: Stordalen | collected...
ATAACAGGCTGATCTTCCCCAAGAGTCCATATCGACGGGATGGTTTGGCACCTCGATGTCGGCTCGTCGCATCCTGGGGCTGGAGCAGGTCCCAAGGGTTGGGCTGTTCGCCCATTAAAGCGGTACGCGAGCTGGGTTTAGAACGTCGTGAGACAGTTCGGTCCCTATCCGCTGCGCGCGTAAGAGACTTGAGAGGGGCTGTCCCTAGTACGAGAGGACCGGGACGGACGAACCTCTGGTGTGCCAGTTGTTCTGCCAAGAGCACGGCTGGTTGGCTACGTTCGGAAGGGATAACCGCTGAAAGCATCTAAGCGGGAAGCTCGCCTCAAGATTAGGTCTCTCTCTGGGTTAACCAGGTAAGGCCCCCAGCTAGACTACTGGGTTGATAGGCCGGAGGTGGAAGCACGGCAACGTGTGCAGCTGACCGGTACTAATAGGCCGAGCGGCTTGGCTTCTACTCCATATTCTTGCTTTGCGTCCACTATGCGGTTCCCGAGATGCGGTCGATATTCGACCTCCTTGGAGGCCGAAGACATCTCAATAGAGTTTCGGCGGTTATAGCGAGAGGGAAACACCCGGTCCCATTCCGAACCCGGAAGTTAAGCCTTTCAGCGCCGATGGTACTGCGCGGGGGACCGCGTGGGAGAGTAGGACGCCGCCGGACATGTTTGAAGAGGGTCGCTCCCATCATGGTTGAGCGGCCCTCTTCGCTTGTCTGGGTATTGTGATAGCTGGAGGTTGGTAGCGTGGCTGAGGGACCGGGGTCGGCGAGGGGTCGGTCATCGACCGGCGGTCGTTCGGGCGGTGCAAGGGCGAAGACCACGGGGGCAGCGAGGACATCAGCCCCCAGAGCCGGCCGGGCCGGCGGAGCAGGCGGGTCGGCTAACTCCGGCCGGGGTCGTCCAGCTGCCGGTGGTCAGGACGCACGAACGAGTCGCTCCCCTAGGACCGGAGGCGCCCCCAGGACCGGAAGCGCTCGCGGCGCCGGAGATGGTCGCGGCGCGACGCCGGGCGATCAGGACCGCCGTGGCACCGGCCGGGCTTCCCGTGCGCCGGGCTCGGGCAGTTCGGCGCCTCGCGGGCTTCGCTCCGCCGAGGGCCGCGCTACGTCGCGAACCGCCGGAGAAGCCAGGGGTAGTAAGCCGTCTTCATCCGACCGATCCGACCGATCCGACCGTCCCCGATCATCCGAGCGATCCGACCGCCCCCGATCATCCGAGCGATCCGACCCCCCCCGCCGGAACTCGGCGGCCGCCCCTTTCCGGAAGAGCGATGACGGGCCGCGCCGCGACGACAGGCCTGCCCCAGCTCGCCGGACCGGTGCTCAGGGCAGCGCCCCTAGCGGTTACCGTGGCCGCCGCGCCGAGGGTGACCAGGAGCCGAAAGCCTCCTACGGCCCGCCTCGGCCAGGCCGTCCGGGCGCCCGCAGCCAGCGGCCTCGTAGCCAGGACCCCGCACGTAGCCAGGACCCCGCACGTAGCGAGGATCGCCCTCGCGGGCAGGATCGCCCTCGCGGGCAGGATCGCCCTCGCGGGCAGGACCGGCCTCGCGGGCAGCACGCGGATTCGCTGGCCCGGCCACCCCGGCCACCCCGGCCGTCCCAGGACCGGCCAGCAGGTACCCGCCCCGGGGCCGGAAGAAGTGCTGGAGGACCGACGGCGCGCGGTCCAGCAGGCGGCTTTCAGCCGCGCGAAAACGCCCCGCGCGTTCCCGACGCGGTCACCGCTGAGCAGCTCGATCCCGAGGCCCGGGCCCAGCTGAACAGCCTCCCCAACGACCTCGCCGACAGCGTGGCCCGCTACCTGGTAGCTGCCGAACTTGACGCCGATGCGGAGCGAGGATACTCCTACGCCCAGGCCGCTAAGCGGCTCGCGGCCAGGGTGGACGTGGTCAGGGAAGCGTGCGGCATCGCCGCGTACCGGACCGGCCGGTGGGCCGATGCGCTGTCTGAGCTCCGCGCCGCACGGCGCATGTCCGGCCGCGATGACTACCTGCCGATCATGGCCGATTGCGAGCGTGCCCTCGGCCGCCTCGACCGGGCCCTGGCCCTGGTGCGCGAGGCGAAGCCCGAGGGACTCAACCGCGCCATGCAGATTGAGCTGCACATCGTCGAGTCGGGTATCCGCAGGGACCAGGGTCTTGGTGACGCCGCCGTGCTGGCGCTGCAGGTTCCCGAGCTCACAAGCGGACGGCTACGCCCCTGGTCGGCTCGGCTCTTCTACGCCTACGCGGATGCGTTGCTGACGGCCGGGCGGGCCGATGAGGCTCGCGATGCGTTCGCTCGGGCCGCTGCGGCCGACAGCCGAGGCGAGACCGACGCGGCCGACCGCCTCGCGGAGATCGATGGCGGCGAGTTCGAGGATCTCGCCGAGCTGGACTAGCGAGGAGCCGTATAGATAATGTTGGCCCCTTCCTGCCGCCGCAAGCCCGAGTCTGGGGACCATTGATGTTCGGGCAGACCGGATCCGCGGTGAAATCCGGCTCCGCCGCCGCACTTTCTGGTGGCCCGAATAGCTGCCGGGTATGGTGATGCGGGATTTGTGCGGTGCCGGAAATATTCGGGCATAATTTAGCCCGGAACGGCCAGTTTGCGCGGATGATTGGGCCTTGGTGCGGCTTTTTTGGAAGGAGCTGTCCGTCCCAGGGCCTAGGTCTCGATGCCGCGGGAGGCGGGATGGCCAGGTGGCAGCGAGACGGTGCCCGGGCAGCCCCGCCCGAGGCCAGCGGTTCCCATGTGACGGGGCAGCACCTGCCGTGCCCGTGGTGCGGCTCATTAGATTGTGGTGGATCCGGGCTCCGTGGTGGATAGGGGGTATCCCCGTGCACCAGATCCACCATCAAGCCCGGATCCACCACGCAAATCCCGGCCAGGACGCCGGGAACGGGCAGCGGGCGGGGGCAGCGGGGACCACAGCGGCCAGCGGGACGCCAGGGAACGTCACCTGGACGCCAGGGACCGTCACCCGCGCCATGACCACCGACGCCGCCCGCTCAGCCGCCACTCACTCGAAAAAAGCCACGCCCTTGGGCCTTCGTGGAGGATCGGGGCAATCATCGGGTACTTGGGTTACCGCGGAAGCCAAATTCTCCACAGCACGGGCACTCAGCACGGGAAACTCAGCAGGGCGGTTAAGCTGTGGCACCTGGCTCTGTTTTTTCCAGCCAGTGCATGATGCCGCCGACGTTGGCGGCGGCGCCGCTGAGCCGGTCGAATTTTTTGCCGATGGCTGGGTCGGCGTCGGGGTGGAACGCCGCGTAACGGTCTTTGGTCCGGTCCCGCACCATGGCCACGGCATGGTCGAGATCCAGGCCTGCGGCGCGAGCCTGACGGGTTTCCTCCACCCAGATCCTGATCTCCTCGGCCGACCGGTCCAGCGTCTCTGCGACCGGCGTGACCGGTCCGTAGTGGCTGAACAGCAGGCGCGTCGGTTGCAGCGCGGCGAACCTGCGCAGTGAGGCGAGCGCGATCTCAAGATCGAAATCCGGTGGTGGCGTGGCGGGCCGCAGATCCCCCGTGTCAGGGATGTAAACCCCCGCCGCGTCGCCGACGTATAGATCGCCGCTACCAGAATCGACCAGGCCGACGTGGTGTTTGGCGTGGCCAGGAGAGTAGTAGCTGTCCAGGCGACGGCCACCGCCGAGGTCGACCGTGCCGGTGTCGTCCAGGGCCACGATGCGGTCGGCGGGCACCGGGGCGAGCACGCCGAACAGAAAGTCAAGCGCGTCCCCGTAGACCTGCCGGGCGCTGGCCATCAGCCTGCTCGGATCGGCCAGATGCCGCGCACCCCGCCGGTGCACCACGACCTGGGCCGCCGGGAACATCGCGGCGATGTCACCCGCCCCCCCGGCGTGATCGAGGTGAATGTGCGTGACCACAACGGTCGCCAGGTCACCTGGGCCGATCCCCAGCCGGGCCAGGGCATCCCGCACCACCGGAGCGGACGGCGCGGTGCCGGTTTCCACCAGGCATGGCCGGTCGCCCCTGATCAGGTAGCCTGCGGTGATCCCGTCGAAGCCGGCCATCCTGGTGTCGATCTGGAACACCTCGTGCCCGAGCTCCGTGATATCTGTCGACTGTGTCCGGGCCTCAGCGGGGGTATTTTCGTCCACGCCACGATTATCCCAGACCTACCGGCCAGAAACTGTCCCAGACCTACCGGCCAGAAACTCGCTAGTCGTTCGGGCCGAATGTGCGCAGGACCAAGCCGGTGCGCGGCTTGGGGCCGAACGATGTGGACTTGCGCGGCACCCGCTCGCCGTGCGCCGCGATCTGGATGACGGTCTGGAACGAGAGCGGGTTGGAGATCACCGCGGTACCCCCGGGACCTTCGGTCACGACGCGGACCGCATCGGCTGCGTCGTGATCTATCAGCACGTTGCGCTCGTTTTCCGTGATCCCCCACAGGTGCCCGATCAGCAACTGCTGCAACACCGAGGCGTCCAGGCTCCGCCAGGGTCCCGACGCGCCCGCCGGCATCGACGCCGCGACCTGCACCGGGTCCGGGTGGCTGAGCAGGCGGAAGCATGGACCGCCGGCCAGCAGGAACGCGGTGCCTTCGCGTCCGGCCTCGGCCAGCCGTCGCTGCGCGCCGGCCAGATCGAGGCCAGCGGGCAGGTCCTGCACGCTGAAGGCGTTCCTGGCCAGCTCGGCCGCGCGTTCCGGGGGCATGCCGGGCAGCACCCGGTGAATCGCGCCCAGCTGTGGCGGGTAGGCCGCGGAGTCGACCAGGAATGCCAGCCCGTAGTCCCAGGGGCCGGCGCCCAGGCCCGACGCCCGCATCTTGCTTTGCAAGTCCAGGTAGGCGGCGTACCTGTGGTGACCATCGGCGATCAGGGCCCGGCGTCCGGCCAGGTCGGCGGCGATCGCGGTTTGCTCGTCGTAGTCGCCGAGCCGCCAGAGCCGGTGGGTAACGTGGTCCTCGGTGGTGACCGCCACAAGCGGCGCACGTTCGGCCACCACCCGCTCGATAATCTCGGCGGCGGTCGGCCGGTCACGGTCGTCGCCAGCGGCCTCATCGCCGTCGTAGATGAGCAAGATCGGCTCCAGGTTGGCCTGGGTGGCCTCCATCAGTTCTCGCCGGCCCGCGACCGGGCCCGGCATGACCCCCTCGTGCGGCAAGATGCCCGCAGACTCGGGCGAGCCCAGTCCGACCAGCGCCACGATGCCGCGCTGTACCCACCTGGAAGCGCCCAGGCCAAGCCCGTCCAGGCCAGGCCCGTCCAGGCCAGGCCCGTCCAGGCTCTGCTCGTACAGGTAGAGGGCGGGTATCCGGTCCCGGATGAGGATGCCTGCCGATAGCCATTCTCGCAGCAGGCTGGCGGCGACCTTGGTTGCGGTGGCGTCCTCGCCTGGCAGGATAAGACGGACAACATTGTGCGGATCTGCCGCTCGCAGGTGATCGAGGATGTCGCCGGTGATCACGTCGTACGGTGGTGAGGTGACGTTTGCGATGCCGCTTACCCGGTCACGGGCGTAGCGGAGGCCGCGGAAGGGTGCCAGCACGAGACCGGAACCAGAGTCGGACGGAAGGGTCTGCACACCATGTCAAAAGGATCAAGCGGGGGCAGGGATTCCCATCCGGAGGAAAACTTCCCTGGCCACGCCCTTCCGGACGAGGCGGAACAGGACGCTCACGCCTGGTACCTGCGTGGCATGGAACTGCTAGGACGAGGTAGCCCGGCAGCTGCGGCCCAGGTTCTGCAGCGCGCTTCGGCGGCTGAGCCGCAATCCCGCAGCGTCCGGGAGGCGCTCGCGAGGGCCCAGTTTGACGCGGGCAGGTATGCCGAAGCCGCTGAGAATTTCCGGATGATCGTGGAAGCGAGCCCGTCCGACGATTACGCGAACTTCGGCCTGGGGCTCGCCCTGGCCCGGACGGGTGACCATGCCGCCGCCGCCGAGTACCTGGCCCTGGCCGCCGCGATGAGGCCGGAGGCCATGCACTACACCGAGGCACTGCGCTCCGTGCGCGCGACCTTGCGGGCCAGGGACAATGCCCGCAAGGCGGCCCAAGAGCGGCCCGAAGACAAACCCCAAGGCGAACCCGAAGGCGGTGCGGAATGAGCACAGCGACGCTGCGGGGCTCTGCGGACCCCCTTGACACCGCCTACGACGTGGCGCTCCTCGACCTGGACGGCGTGGTGTACCTGGGCGGCACCGCGATTCCCGGCGCGGCGCAGGCGCTGCGCAAGGCCGGATCGGCGGGCATGCGGCTGGCTTACGTCACCAACAACGCCTTCCGGACGCCGGCCGCCGTCGCCGCGCTGCTGACGAGTTTCGGCGCCCCGGCCACCGCGGCGGACGTGGTGACGTCGGCTCAGGCCGCTGCCCGCCTGCTCGCCGAGCGTCTCCCGGCGGGTGCCCCTGTCCTGGTCATCGGCGGTACCGGCCTGCGGATGGCGGTGCGGGAACGCGGCCTGCGGCCGGTGAGCACGGTCGCCGCCGGGCCGCAAGCGGTCGTCCAGGGCTACTCGCCCGACGTCGGTTATTCCGTGCTGGCCGAGGGCGGCCTCGCGGTGGCCGCCGGCGCCTTGTTCGTCGCGACCAACGGTGATCTCACCCTGCCAGGCCGCCGGGGCCGCCAGCCAGGGAACGGGTCGCTTGTTCAGGTGATCGCCACCGCCACCGGCGTTCAGCCGCTGGTCGCGGGCAAACCCGAGCCGCCGCTGCACCGGGAGTCCGTGCTGCGGACCGACGCCAAGCACCCGCTCGTGGTCGGGGACCGGCTCGACACCGACATCGAGGGAGCACACCGGGTCGGCGCGGACAGCATGCTCGTGCTGACCGGTGTGACCGACCCGGCTGGTGCCGTGCTCGCGCCGCGGTCGCAACGCCCGACGTATCTGGCCGAGGATCTGGCCGGCCTGCTCGAACCGCATCCCGATGTCACGAGCCAGGACGGCGCGTTCGGCTGCGGAGGCTGGACGGCGCGCTGGGCGCAGGAGCAGCTGGAGCTGACCGGAGACGGAGAGCGCATCGACGGCCTGCGCGCGCTGTGTGCCGCGGCGTGGGCCGGCGAGAGCGTTACCGCCGAGTCGGTGCGCCCCGCGATCGGTCGCCTGGTGTAGGCTATGCCGCATGTCAGGCCGCGTAATCCTCCGTCACGGTGCCGCCGCGACGATGACGCGCGTGTCCTGTCCTTCGTGTTGTTGCTGACAACGAGCCCCAGCTGACCGTTGTCGCCCCGGCCGCCCTACACGGGCCCGCCAGGAAAACCTGCTCACGAAGGACCTTCCGTTGACTGCAGATATGTCCGTCGCCCCGGAGATCGCCAGGCTCGCCGAAACCGTCCTGCTCGTTTCCCCGCGGCCAGCGGCCCAACCCGGTCAGCCGGGCGTGCCCGGTGCCCGGCCGACCCTCGGCACGCTGGCCCGCAGGCTGCGGATGATCGCCGCCACGCCAGAGCGATGGTGGGGACTTGTCCGGTTCGACCCGGATCGCCCGGTCAACATCGCCATCGAGGTAGACCCTGGTTGCCACGCCTGGCTGATGGTGCTACCGCCGGGTGACCGCGGCCAGCCCTGTGATTGTGACGTGGTGACGATGATCGCGGGTGAGGCGATCGACGGCGCGGACACCGGCCCGATCCTGCGCCCCGGCCCGTTGCGGGTGCACGGCCAGCGACATCGGCTGCGCGGACAGGGGACCGGCTACTCGATCAGCCTGCATGCTCGCGCCCTGCCGCTGGAGACCCAGGGAACGCCGCAGGCCTAAGGCAAGGTGAGGATCTCGTACCCGTCCTCGGTGACCAGGATGGTGTGCTCGAACTGCGCGGTGCGCTTGCGGTCCTTGGTGACCGCTGTCCAGCCGTCCGGCCACATGTCGTAGTCGATCGTGCCGAGGGTCAGCATCGGCTCGATGGTGAACGTCATTCCCGGTTCCATGATCACAGTGGTGCGCGGGTCGTCGTAGTGCGGCACGATCAGCCCCGAATGGAACGTCCGGCCGATGCCGTGCCCGGTGAAGTCCCGTACCACGCCGTAGCCGAAGCGCCGGGCGTACGACTCGATCACCCGGCCGACGGCGTTCAGCGGGCGCCCCGGGGCCACCGCGCGGATGCCGCGCATCATCGCCTCGTGGGTACGTTCCACCAGCAGCCGCGATTCGGTGTCCACCTGGCCGGCGCAGAAGGTGGCGTTGGTGTCCCCGTGCACGCCGCCGATGTACCCGGTGATGTCGATGTTGACAATGTCGCCATCGTTGATCAATGTGTCGTCGGGGATCCCATGGCAGATCACCTCGTTCAGTGAGGTGCATAGCGACTTCGGGTAACCACGGTAACCGAGCGTGCTCGGGTAGGCGCCGTGGCTGACGAGGAAGTCGTGGCCCACGTGGTCCAGGTAATCGGTAGTAACGCCAGGGGCCACGGCGGCGCCGACCGCCTCCAGCGCACGGGCGGCCAGCTTGCCCGCGACCCGCATTCGCTCGATGATCTCCGGTGTCTTCACGTCCGGTTCCCCGGTTCTCGGACGCTTCTTACCCACGTACTCAGGCCGCGTGATCTCCGCGGGAACCTGGCGGGCGGGGGAAAGCCGGCCCGGCTGCAGCACTGTCGCCATGCTTTGCGAGTCTAATGTCCATGGACAACGAACAGCGATGGTGGTTCTGCCTGAAACATCACACCGTGGAGGATGACGACGGCCCCTGCCCGGGTAAGGACCGGCTCGGTCCCTTCCCCACCCGGGAAGCGGCCAGCCGCGCGCTGGAGACCGTACAGCGCCGGAATGAGGAGTGGGACGCCAAGGATTAAGTTCGGCCCCGTTGGTACCGTCGTCTTAACTTGCGCCGCCGGGAGAATAGGCTAGGGGCGTGAGTGAAGAGCTGCCGGCCGCCGCTGAGGCCCGGATGGCGGAAATCCGCGCCAGCGGCACGTGGGGTTCGGCGCTGACCTCCGACGAGTTCGCCGTGATCCGCAGCGTCGGCTTCGAGCCGGTGGGACAGGTGCTCGGCGCCGCCGTCTACAACATCGGCTTTACCGGCGGCTACAACTGCCCAGGGGCCTGGGGATCGTACGGGTACGGTGTGCCGGTCCGCACGGTCACCCAGGTGTCGGGCCGCGGCGGCTTCGGGTCGTTCGCCCCGCTGGTCCAGGCGATGTACGAGGCGCGGCACAAGGCCCTGGACCGGATGACGGCCGAGTGCGCCGAGCTTGGCGGTCACGGCGTGGTGGGCGTCCGGCTGACGATCGGGTCGTTCCCGGCCGGCGGCCTGGAGTTCAAGGCCATCGGCACCGCCATCCGCGCGCCCGGCGCCCCGCCGGTGTCCGCCGGGACCAAGGCACACCACAAGGGGGCCGTCCGGGCGCCGTTCACCTCCGATCTGACCGGGCAGGATTTCGCCAAACTGATCATGAAGGGCTGGGTGCCCGCCGGGCTGGCCCTCGGCATCTCGATCGGGTCGCGGCACGACGACTGGCTGACGGTGGGCCAGACCCGCTGGGGATCGGGAAACGCCGAGGTTGTCGGCTACACCGAGCTCGTCAACGACGCCAGGCATGACGCCAGGCAGCAGCTGGAGAAGGACGTGCGGCGGCTCGGGGCCGAAGGCGTAGTGATCGCCACCATGGAGATGCGGGTGCGCGAGCGGGAGTGCCCAGTGCAGGAAGGCCGTCGCGACCACATCGTCGAGGCCACCAACATCGGGACCGCGATCGCCAGGTTCGCGCGGTCCGAGCAGCGCCACGCCGGTCCCACGCTGGCCGTCATGTCGCTCGACCCGCAGCGCCGCCAAGCGGCCAGGATCCGGATTTAGTGAACAGTACGATGCACAGGCCGATGAAGCGGAATAAGGCGCAGGAGAGACGATGACCGACCAGCAGAAGATAGCGACGGAACTGGACGCCGCGGGCGTCCCGCAGGATGCCATGCGCCGTCTCGCGGAGCTGCAGCCTGGCCGGCCCGGGTCGATTTTCACCTCCGACTTGTCGGTCAACGAGTTCCTGCTGGTGCGCGAGGTCGGGTTCCGGCCGCTCGGCCTGGTGCTTGGCAGCTCGATCTACCACGTCGGGCTGCAGGTGGGCCGCTGGGGCTCTAACCAGGAGCTTGACGTGCTGTCCCAGGCCATGTACCACGCGCGTGAGCTGGCCATGAGCCGGATGGAGGCCGAGGCGGACGCGCTGCAGGCCGACGGCATCGTGGGGGTCAGGCTGGATGTGGAGATGAAGGAGTTCGGCGCCGATATCGCCGAATTCATCGCCGTCGGCACCGCGGTCAAGGCGGAACCAGGCGCGGGCGGCGGCGGCGTGGACAACTGGCGTAACAACAAGCATCAGCCGTTCACCTCGGACCTGTCCGGTCAGGACTTCTGGACGCTGATCCGGGCCGGCTACGCGCCGCTCGGCATGGTGATGGGGACGTGCGTTTACCACATCGCGCACCAGAAGTTCGGCAGCAAGATCGGCAACATCGGCAAGAACGTGGAGATCGAGCAGTTCACCCAGGCCCTCTACGACGCCCGCGAACTGGCCATGAGCCGGATGCAGGCCGAGGCGGAGGCGCTGCACGCGGAGGGCATCGTCGGTGTCCAGCTCAGGCAGCACAGCCACACCTGGGGCTCGCACACCACCGAGTTCTTCGCGATCGGCACCGCCGTGCGCCCGCTGCGCCCCGATCACATCATCGAGCGCCCCACCATGGTCCTGACCCTGGACGCCTGAGGCTACCCGGCGTCACGCTAACCGGTAGGTCCGCTGACCGCGTCAAGCAGCCGGGCCACTCGGTCCCGCAGACCCCGGACGCCTAGCCGGGGCCGCTGGTCGCCGGGCGTTCCCGGCGGCCGCATCCGGCCTTCGGCGTTAGCCACGCCGAACTCCGCGCTCTGCCAGCCGCCGGGCCGGTCCAGGTCACCGACCGCCGAGCTGATCAGGTGCTGGGCCGCGCCGAACGAAACGGCGTCGACCCCGTTCCGGATGGCCAGCTGCTCGTGGGCGAGCGCGTCGAGTTCGGAGTCGCCCTGATCCAGCGCGAAGATCGTGGCGCCGAGCCGCCGCGCGTCGTCGACCCGCTCCAGCAGCGGGACCGGCGCGGCCGTCGGCGACACCACGAAAAGCGTCTCGCCGCGCCGGGCGGCTTCCAGCCGTTCGAGTCCCACCCGCAGGTGTGACGGCGCGCCCTCGGGTACCTGCCAGCGAACCAGTGTCGGCGTCAGCTCGGGTATCCGGGACAGGCGGCTTTCCTCGTCCAGGTGAGCGGTGAGGTGCCACGGCTCGTCGTCGGGTGTTCCGACCAGCAGGAGCCCTCCTGGCGATCGGGTCGCCCGGCGCAGTCCCTGCGTGAAGGCACGGGTCCGCTCAAGCCACCCGGTCGAGGCGAGGAGAGCACGGAGCGTGGTCACCTGGTTCGCGTCCACCTCTCTATGGTGCCTCCAAAAATCCGTACCCGCAGCCATATCCGTACGGACAGTTGCGATCTCAGCGAACGCGCAGGTACCACCGGTGAGTGCCGGCGCGTCGTCTGGCAGGATTCAGTGTCATGACGGAACGCGAAACCCCCACCGTCGACGGCCTGACCGTCGGCATCCTCGGTGGCACCGGGGAGCAAGGACGCGGCCTGGCCCGCCGGTTCGCGGTGGCGGGGAACCCGGTCATCATCGGTTCCCGCAGCCACGACCGGGCTCACGGGATCGCCCAAGAGATCGGAAACCACGCCCGCGGCCTGGCCAACCGTGACTGCGCGCGGGAAGCGGACCTGGTGATCGCCGCGGTGCCGTGGGAAGGCCACCGCGAGCTGCTGTCCGGGCTGGCGGCGGAGTTGGCGGGCAAGATCGTGGTGGATTGCGTGAACCCGCTCGGCTTCGACAAGCGCGGCGCTTATCCGCTGCCGGTCGCCGAGGGCAGCGCGGCCGAGCAGGCCGCGGCGCTGCTGCCGGACAGCCGGGTGGTGGCCGCGTTCCACCACGTGTCTGCGGTCCTGCTCCTTGATCCCGGGGTCGAGACCATCGACATGGACGTGCTGGTGCTCGGCGATGACCGGGAGGCCACCGACACCGTCCAGGCCCTGGCGGCCCGGATCCCCGGCGCCCGCGGCGTCTACGCGGGCCGGCTGCGCAACAGCGGCCAGATCGAGGCCCTGACCGCCAACCTGGTCTCCATTAACCGCCGCTACAAGGCGCACGCCGGCCTCCGTGTCACCGATATTTAGACCCTTTTGGCCGAACGGCCGTGGCTCACCCTGCGCCTTAGTCATCTTGATGCCATGTTTGATGCGCACTATGATGTTTACGTGCGCACGACCCTAACCCTGGATGCTGACGTGGCCCGCCTGGTCGAGGATGCAATTCACCGGGAGCGGACCTCGATGAAGCAAGTGATCAACGATGCGCTTCGCCGTGGCCTAGCCCAGTCACCGTCGCGACGGGACCGGTATCACCTTCCCGTCCATGAGGCGTCGCTACAGCCAGGCCTCGATCTGGCCGGCTTCAACCGCTTGGCCGACGAACTGGAGGACGAGGCGATCCTCGCGCCCAGACGACCTTCTGCGGCGTGATCATCCCCGACGTCAACCTGCTGCTCTACGCGGTGGTGACGGCCTTCCCGCAGCACGCAACCGCGCACGAGTGGTGGGAGGACACTATTAATTCCGCCGCGGAGATCGGCCTCGCCTCCCCGGCCATCTTCGGGTTCATCCGGATAGCCACGAACCCGCGCGTGCTTTCTCCGCCCCTGCCGGTAGAAACCGCCATGGGCTATGTCTCCGCCTGGCTCGGCCAGCCCAATATAAGTCACCTGACTCCAGGACCGCGGCACATCGAGATTGCCTTCGGTCTCCTGGCCGGGGTCGGTACCGGCGCCAACCTCACGACCGACGTCCAGCTGGCGGCCCTCGCCCTCGAATACGGCGCGGACATCTGCTCCAACGACGCCGACTTCGCCCGTTTCCCTGGCTTGCGCTACCTCAACCCGCTGACCTGAGCGACCGCCCGCGGCGGGCGGCCAGGACCGGGCCGTGCCTGGGCGCCCAGCGGCCAGGAGCTGTCCTACACCAACCTGGGGCAGCCGCTGCAGTACAAGATGGGCACCTCGACCGAGCCGGCCTACATCACCGATGCGTACGACCCGCAGACCGGACGGGTCACCGAGCAGATCACCCAGACCGGTTCGGCCAACACCTCGGTCGATGACCTCCACTACACGTACGACCACGTGGGCAACGTCCTGTCCGAGGCCGATACCCCGTCGGGGAACAGTTCCGCGACCGACGTGCAGTGCTTCCAGTGTCGGCGTCGGCGGAGGGCGGCGCGGCGCCGTACTGGGATTCCTACGGTTACGGCAGCACCGGCGACATGACGGGCATCACGACGCCGGGCAGCTGGCGCAGGTCGCGACCACCCCGTCCGGCGGGTCCGCGCATGACACCTCCTACGTCTACGACGCAGGCAACACCCTGCTGCTGACCGCCGATCCCACGTCCAAGACCTTGTACCTCGGGGGATGAGGAGCTGACCCACAACACCGGGACCGGGACGGTCACCGGCACCCTGACCGTCACCCACCGGTACCTCGACCCGTACGGCAACACCCGCGGCACCGCTCCGGAGGCCGGATGGTCTGCAACGCGGGCGTGTGCGCCAGCGTCCCCTACTGGCACAAGCAGCCGAAAGCCGCCCCGGTTTCCAGGCCAGAGACCTCCGCCACAGGCAAGCAGGATTCAAAGGGCCCGGCTGACCCGTATACGTGTGCGAGGTTCGGCACCGGTTGCTCCCATAGCCGCAGCGGGCGTGACGCAATTGATCGGCTGGTCGATCATTTCCCCGCTACGGCACAGATATGTTTCGTGGTATGCATTGCCCTGAATTTCCAAGGCGGACAGCTTATTTTTACTTTAGAGGAATGGTCGCTCACGCGCATATTTTCCGCCAAATTCAAGCCGTCACTATACGCGGGGATAAGTGTTGGCGTTAACCTGGCTACCCCCGCTGAATCAATAGAGAATAATCGAGTTTTCGGCGGCTCTTACGCTGACGGAGTGGGTGGCGGCGCGGGTGCTACGGGCTTCGAATCGGCGAAGGGCTTGGGGCCGGTCCGGCCGTATGCTCACGGAACCGTGGGCGCGGAATGGAACGTTACAGGAGGTTTCGATCAAAGTTGGGATGTAAACATGCTGATAGCGCGGATTTGGGATAAGGTGTTCTAGGGTTGATGTGGATGTTCCCGGCGCACGCAGTCCCCAGCACGTAACATTTTATACTAGTGCGATGCTGACGTTGCTTAAGGTCTGGACCTTCACCGCCACGGCTACGATTCTGCCGGGCACCTGACTACTCTCATGAGCACGACGCAAAACGAAGCGCTGGCCTGGAAGACGCCGGGCAGCTCTCGCTGAGCGGGCGAACGTTACCTGACGCGCCACACGAGGACTCGCAGGCACGGTCCGAGCCGCACAGCCACGTTGCCGAAGTGGCGCCTGGCATCCCTGTTTCTTAGCCCTGGGTGGAACCCGATGACGAAGACGGCGCCTTGTTTGGCCAGGTCGGCTGTGTTCAGAAGCTGGACGTAGCCAGGCACGACCCAATATTTCCGGATTGTTACTTGACGTGCGCGCTGGGTGGGAGAAAGCTCAACAACGGCTCTGGCCGGCTTATCCGGGGCGTAGGCGCCCCGCGGCCGGCTGGTGTCCTTGGGCCGCAGACGTGACGATGGAGGGCTTGGCGATGGCACGCGGACGTCGTTTCATCACTTTGGCTGCGAGCGGGGCCGTCCTGGCCGGCCTGGCGGTCGCCGCTCCGGCGGCCACCGCGGCCACATCGGCCGGGACCGCTAAGGCGGCCACCGCGGCCGGGACGGCGCCCGGCGCGCCGGGCGCGCAGTCGTACTTCGACCTGGCCAGGAAGGACTGCGTCGGCACGGCGGCAGGCACGGGCTCCAAGGTCTGGTACACGGTGGCCGATGGGGTGCTGTCCGACGTCTACGAGCCCACCATCGACAACACGAACGTGAGCACGCTGCAGTACGTCGTGACCGACGGGTCCACGTTCAGCGACTTGCAGACCCGTGACATGACCTACACGGTGGCCGCCGACCCGACCGGCATGTCCTGCACGGTCACCTCCACCGACGCCAAGCACGGCTTCCGGCTGGTCACCACCTACATCACCGACCCGGCCAGCGACACCGTGCTGATGCACACCACGCTGCAGGACACGCCGGGCTCGAGCACCAACCTGGCCGGCCTGCACCTGTACGCCCGGCTCGACGCCCACGTCAACGGCAACGGCGGCGGCGGCAGCGAGAACGCCGGCGCCAACTCCGGGGTGGTGGACACCTCCACCAAGGCATCGATCCCGGTGGTCTTCAGCACGAACACGGTCACCGACGCCGTCAACCGCGATTACGCCGTGCCGACCTACATGGCCCTGGCAGGCACATCGGACGCCTCGGCGAGCGTCGGATACGAGGGCACCGCCAGCGACGGCCTCAGCCAGCTCGACACCGCGTACACCCTCACCCCGTACACCTCCGCGCCGGACGGCCACATCGTCGCGACCGAGGACGTGACCCCGGCCCACGGCAACGAGGTGACCCTCGCGCTTGGCTTCGGCCGGACCCAGGCCCAGTCCGTGTCCGTCGCCCAGACGTCCCTGAGCCACCCCTTCCTCCTGGCCGCAGCTAAGTACCTGCTCGGCTGGGCCATCTACGATGCCGGGCTGCGCCGCCCGGCCGCTAAGGCCAGCCTGGCCCGCTACTACTATCTGTCGGCCAACGTGCTGAAGGCGAGCGAGGACAAGACCTACCCGGGCGCGATCGTGGCGTCCCTGGCCAGCCCGTGGGGCCAGTCGGTGCCGGCCGGGGTGACCTCGAATGGCGAGCCGTCCTACTTCGGTTCGTACCGCGAGGTGTTCGCCCGTGACCTCTACGAGATCTTCACCGGGCTGATGGCCGACGGGGACGTCGCCACCGCCAGGGCGGCCACGTTGTTCCTGTTCGACCGCCAGCAGCTCCCATCCGGCGCGATGCCGCGCAACTCGCTGCTGAACGGCAAGGCCGCCCCGGACACCGGCGGCACCCAGCTGGATGAGGCCTCCTACCCGATCCTGATGGCCTACCTGTCCGGGCTCGGCGGTGACGCCACCCTGTATCAGGACCACATCCGTCCCGCCGCGGACTTCCTGGTCGCCAACGGGCCCTCCGATGGCGTGGAGCGCTGGGAAGAGCAGACCGGCTACTCGCCGTCCACGATCGCGGCCGAGATCGCCGGGCTGACCGCCGCCTCGGCCATCGCCGCGAGCCACGGTGACACGGCGCGGGCCAACCTGTACCAGGCCACCGCCGACGACTTCCAGCGGAACATCAAGTCCTGGACGGTGACTACCACCGGCCCGGACGGCCCGAGTTACTTCATCCGGCTGTCCAAGACCGGCGACCCGAACGCGGCCATCAGCTACAGCCTGGGCAACGGCGGCCCCACCCTGGACCAGCGCAGCGTGCTCGACGGCGGCTTCCAGGATCTGGTCCGGCTGGGCGAGCTGCCCATCAGCGATCCCGACGTTCAGGCCTCGCTGGCCATTATCGACAAGAACATCTCGGTGTCCACGCCCAGCGGCACCGGCTACTACCGCTACGGCAACTCGGCCGCCAGCGGCAGCGCGGACGGGTACGGCGACTGCTACCAGCCGAGCCAGGACTCCTGCACGACCCCCGGGGCGCCGTGGCCGCCGACCGACAGCGGCACCGGGCACCTGTGGCCGGTCCTGTCCGGCGAGCGCGCCGAGTCCGATCTCGCCGAAGGCGCCACCAGCGGCGCGCAGTCCCTGCTCCAGTCGATGATCAACTTCTCGTCCGGAGTCGGGCTGGTGCCCGAGCAGGCCTGGGAAGACCCGGACTTGGCGGCCTCGCCGTACGGCAGCGACCCGGCCACGGCGTCGATCGGGTTCACTGACGGCAAGGCGGCCGGGTCGGCGTCCCCGCTGAGCTGGGCCCAAGCGCAGGAACTGCGGCTGATCGCCTCGCTGGGCGTTGGTCACAACGTGGACACCCCGGCCGTCACCACCGCGCGTTACGTCACCAGCGGCCCGCCCGGCAAGCTGCCGGTGACCATCACCGCACCGGCCCAGGGCGCCACGTTGAGCACCGCCACCACCACGGTGACCGGGACGACGACGGCAGGGTCGGCGGTGACGATCGCGTCGGACGACACCACGACCGGGGCGGCCGCCTCGGTGACCAGCACGACCGCCGCCGCCGACGGATCCTTCTCGGCCAGCGTGCCGGTCGGTTTCGGCACCAACGCGATCACTGTGTCCGCGACCGCGCCCGGCGGCCGGAGCACCGGCTACAGCCAGGTCACCGTGACCGCCGAGGGCGGCGGCAGTACCGTCCTCGACGTGACCGACCCCACCGGCGACGACAACGGGCCTGGCACCTACCAGTACCCGACCAACTCCAGCTTCGTCGCCGGGTCGTTCGACCTGACCCGGTTCCAGGTCCTCAGCGACGGCGCCTACGCCTACCTGCGGGTCACGCTGGCCAACCTGGTCCCGACCTTCGGGGCGACCGACGGGGCGCAGTTGCTCGACCTCTACGTGCACGTGCCGGGCGCCTCGTCCACCTCCACCCAGGCGGCGTACGCCTCCCGCAACTACACCATCGCGCCGGCCGGAGCCTGGAGCCAGCGGATCGAGGTGCAGGGGTTCGCGTCGCCGGTGTGGGTGGACGCCGCGGGTAACTCGGTGGGCACCGCGTCCGCGCTGGCCGTGCAGGCCGACAAGACGATCACGGTCGCGCTGCCCGAGGCGCAGTTCGGCACCCCGACGTCCGGCTGGGGTTTCAGCGTCGTGCTGACCGGTCAGGACGGGTTCAGCCCCGACCTGGCGCGCGCCTTCACGGCCACGCCTGGTGCCTACACGTTCGGGGTCTGCGCGCCGGGCGGGACCGCGCCCATCTGCTCGGTCGACCCGACCACCGTGCCGAAGGCCATGGACGTGCTCACGCCCACGGGAGTGTCCCAGGCGACCGAGCTCAACCCCACCATCGGTCCCGTCGTCATCCAGCCGGTCACCGTGCCCTAAACCCGACAGCCCTCTCCGGGCCGATAAGGTCGCCGCAGGACTCATCGGCGCCACCGAGTGGCTGCTCTGGTGAGACTGGCCGCGCCCCACCCATCCGCTACCGCCAGGAGCGCCCGGCCGGGACGTACCGCAAAAGGGGCGTCCCATGATCGCGAAGACTTTTTACCCGCGGGTAAAAAGTCTTCGCGATCATGAAAGCTGCCGCCGGGGATGGCCCCGAGAGCGCCTTCGGTCACGCCGATAGCGCGGAGCCGCTACTTGTAGGAGTGCTCCTCGTCAGGGAACGCGCCGCTGGTGACGTCGGCGGCGAAGGCGGTGGCGGCGTCGTGCAGCACGGTGGTCAGGTCGGCGTATTTCTTGACGAACTTGGCGGTGCGGGGGGACAGGCCCGCCATGTCCTGCCAGACAAGTACCTGTGCGTCGCAGGCCGAGCCGGCCCCGATGCCGACCGTCGGGATGGTCAGCACCTCGGTGACCCGGGCCGCCAGGGGAGCGGGCACGCACTCAAGCACCACGGAGAACGCGCCCGCCGCCTGCAGCACCTTGGCCTCGTGCAGCAGGTGCTCGCCGTCTTCGCCGCGTCCTTGCACCCGGTAGCCGCCGAAGGCGTTGACCGACTGCGGAGTCAGACCGAGGTGGGCCATCACCGGGATGCCGGCCGCGACCAGTTCCTCGACCTGGTGGGCGACTCGCTGGCCGCCTTCGAGCTTGACCGCGTGCGCGCCGGTCTCCTTCAGGAACCGGGTGGCGGCCTGCAGCGCCGCACCGGGGGAGGCCTGGTAGGAGCCGAACGGCAGGTCCGCCACCACGAGAGCCCGGCGGGTGCCGCGGACGACGGCGGCGGTCAGGGGGATCAGGTCATCGACGGTGATCGGGATCGTGGTGTCGTGGCCGTAGACCACCATCGCGGCGGAGTCGCCAACCAGCAGGACCGGGATCCCGGCCCGGTCGAAGATCCCGGCGGTGAGCGCGTCGTAGGCGGTGAGCATGGGCCATTTCTCGCCGCGTGCCTTCGCGGCGGCGATATCGCGTATCGTCACCCGGCGCCCGGTGCCTGACCCGCCATAAAGGGCCTCAGGTGCAGAGCTGGCTTCAGGTTTAGAGCGGGCTTCAGGTTTAGAGCGGGGCTCGGGGGTGGTGGTCCGCGATCCTGCCGCGGCCATAGGCGCGCCCGTGTCCTGTGTCATCTTTGTCGGCCTCCGTCTCGTGTCGCCCCTGTGGCGTACCCGGACCCTTAGATCATGGCACGGCAACCGGGCTGAGCGGTATAGCCAATCTGTTCTGGAAGACTAGGGCGATGGCCGATTTCGCGGATGTGGACACCCTGGTGGCGAGTTTTCAGCAGCTTGGCGGGCAGCCTGGGCTGGCGTACGGTGTGGTGGTCGACGGCGAGCTCGTGCACGCGGCGGGTCTCGGCGAACGGGCCCTGGGCCGCCCCGCGCCCGACGCCGCCACCGTTTTCAGGATCGCGTCGATGACCAAGAGCTTTACCGCGTCGGCGATCCTCGCCCTACGCGACGAAGGGGCGCTGCGGCTGGACGACCCGGCCTGCACGTACGTGCCCGAGCTGGTTGACTGGCCGCCGGTCAGCCCGGACGCCGCCCCGATTTCGATCAGGCACCTGCTGACCATGACCGCCGGGTTCCCGACTGATGACCCGTGGGGGGACCGGCAGCAGGGCCTGCCGCTGGACGACTTCGCGGCCTTCCTGGCTCGTGGCGTCCGCTTCAACTGGGCACCCAGCACCCGGTTCGAGTACTCCAACCTCGGGTTCGCGATCCTCGGCCGGGTCATCACCGCCGTTACCGGTGTCGCCTACCCGGACTACATCCGCGACTGCCTGCTGCGCCCGCTCGGCATGACCCGCACCGGCTTCGAGGCCGCGGAATTCGACCAGGCCGCCGGCCAGGCCGCCGGCCACGCCGCCGGGCCGGGGCAAGCGCCGGGCGGCCTGGCCCGCGGCTACCGGCGCGCGCCGGGCGGCTGGTCGGAGGTGCCGTTCGAGGCGTGCGGCGCGTTCGCCCCGATGGGCGGCATTTTCAGCTGCGTGCAGGATCTCAGCCGTTGGGTGGCGGGCTTCGCCGCCGCGTTCCCGCCCGCGGGCTCGCAGGCCGGCGGCTCGCATCCGGTCCGCCGCGCCAGCCGCAGGGAAATGCAGCTGTCTCAGGTTGCGACCGGCTGGGACGTCGCGCCGGGCTTTCCCGGGTACCAGGCCGTCGGCCCTCCCGGGGCTTACGGCTTCGGGCTGTTCGTGACGGAGCACCCGGCGCTCGGCCGGATTGTCAGCCACAGTGGCGGTTACCCCGGATTCGGCAGCAACATGTGCTGGCATCTTGCCAGCCGGACCGGCGTGGTCGCGCTCGGCAACAGCACTTACGCCGCGATGGCACCCCTGACCGCCCGGCTGCTCGGGACCGTGCTGCGACGCACAGAACCGCCGTCTTACGGGTACGGCGTGGCCCTGAGCCGGGAGGAATCCGGGCCGTGGCCGGAGACGCTGACCGCGCGGGACGCGGTCGATCAGCTGCTGCGGTCCTGGGACGACGCCACCGCGGAACGCCTGTTCTCACTCAACGTGGCGGCTGATGCCCCGTTCCCCGAGCGACAGCGCCGGATCGCCCTGATCCGCGCACGAATCGGGGATTTCCGCAGCTCCGGGCGGCCGCCCGAGTTCGACACGCCCGCGCACTGCCGGTGGTGGCTCGCCGGGGATCGCGGCGTGGTCCAGGTGCAGATCCAGCTCACCCCGGAACGCCCGCCCCGGGTTCAGTCGCTCACCCTGGCCGTCCCGCCCGCGGCGGACTCGCCGCTGGGCGACACACTGGACGCCGTGCTCGCCTGGCTGAACGGTATCGACCGTGACTGGCCCGCCTCCATCCCGGTCGTCAGCACCGTGGACACCGGCCAGCTGGCCCGCCGCCTGCGGATGGCGGCCGTCTGGGCCGGCCCCTGCCGCGTCGCCGCCTTCCGGGCCGGCGACGGCTCAGCGTCGGCCACGGTAGAGCTGGACGGCCAGCACGGCGCGCTCATCCTGACCCTGGTCATCGACCCAGGCACCCGGCTGCTGCAGCTAGCGGACGTCACCCCCGAGCCGAGGCCCTGACGCCCGGGCCCTGACGGCCCGGGCCCTGACGGCCCGGCCCGTCAGCCTTGGTCGCCAGGATGACCAAGGCGCCGGGTCGTGCGCCGGATCGCCAGCTGCTGCCACATCAGGCCCATGCCGCCGATGAGCACGAAGGCGATACCGCCGATGACGTCCCCGCCCGCTATCGCGAGCACCCCGACGATGACGACGCAGATGTTCACGGCGAACAGGATCCTCGAACCCCATGATGGCCGTGCTGTGACCTTTCCCGGCGGAACCGCCTGGGGTGGCGGCGGTGCCGGGGCGGGAGGCGGTTCCGGCTTCGAGCGGCCGGGCCCCGGGGAGTCGATGCTGACGAACAGGCGCGGGTCGATGCGGGCCTCGATCGAGCGCACCACGGTGTCGCCGTCCGGCCACTCGGCCGGGTCGAGCAATAGCGTAAACCCGTCCCTGCCGATCAGGGCGCGCTTCTTGTCGTTCCAGCGGAGCATCGCCGCCACCGCGCCGGACCGTACCGTCACGTGCCGACCTGCCTCGACTGTCCGCATGACCCCCTGGTCGCCAACGGTCAGCGACGAACCGGAATCGATCGACCGCAGCGTAGCGCCGGTGATTGTCGCCGCCCACCAGAGCGGCAGGCGCGGCATCCTGCCCTGGATGGCCGGGACGAGCTGCGGCGTGGCCACGATCATCTGGCCGAGAAGCTGCCCGGCCGCCCCGCTGACGGCCGTATTATCCACCTCGCTGACGGCCAGCAGGGTCTCGGCTGGATCCCGCGGCCGGCGTCCGCTCAGGATGCCCCGAGCTTGCCGGCTCATGACCATCGCCGGACCGCTAGGGGATTCGTAGGCGCTGCGCAGGCGCCGGAGGTAGTCCCCGGCTTCCTCGTCGGTGCTGCCGCCTTCGGCGAGTGACTCCAGGGTCGCGAGCATGCTGTGTCCCACCATGGCCGTCTGCTCCGGAAGCGCGTCGGCGACCAGCCAGGCGTGCGAGGTGTCGCGGTCAAGCCGATCACGGGTGCCCCGCACCCCGTAGGACAACCCGCGCTCATGCCGGAGGACCTGGGTGAGCCGTTCCTGCAGGATGGCCAGGGTGACAGCGGCCGGATCTGATTGCGGCCCGGCCAGCGACAGGCCGATGCCGCCTCGTCCGGCTACGACGAAGCCAGGCAGTGTGAGACCGACCGGGCACAACGGGGTCATGGCCGGGGCGGGATAGGGAGGAAGGTCGATCCGCAATCCGCGCGGGATCGTGCCGTGGATCCACAGCACGGCGTTCCCGGCCACGAACCAGCGGCGCCGCCAGGCCTCGATCTCGGCCCAGCCGAGCCGGTCCAGCCCGTACTCCTCGTAGCCGGTAAGACCTGGCCCGGTCGCGCCGTAGCGTTCGCCCAGGCACAGGCCGAGCGCCCCGGCTGTGCCCCGGCTGGCCGCCTCCGTCTTGAGGATGCGTTTTTCCCGCTCAAGCGCCTCACCGTAGTCGGTGCCCAGCCCCTGGCAGACCGTGGCGATGAAGTCCGCCGTGTCGGCTGGATCGGCGCTCTCCATGACGAACTGGGTAAAACGTCCGCTGACCTCGGCATTGAACTCATAGGAAGCCTTCGGCCTGCCGCTGAGCGTGAGGTGCTCGATGAGGTGAGTGATCCCCGCGGTGGGAAGCGTCTCGTCGTAGCGCCCAATCCCGAACACCAGCCGACCGGGCGAACTCGAACATCTCCTCGTTCGACCCCGACCACTTGGCGGCCAGGGCCTGGATCATCTCCACGTGCGCACCCCGGTGCCAGCGATACCTGCGGATCGCCTCGTTGAAGCGTCTCCTTTTCTCCGCCTGCCCGAGGTTAAGCCCCATCGCGACCGTAATGCTTTGCGCGTGCGGATTAGGATCAGCATCGTCCATGGCCGCGGCCCTGGCGAGGTCGCGGTCGGCGTCGACCAGCCGTGCGTAGAAGACCGGCCAGGCGTCCTGCCCGACCGTGCTGGCGCGTCCGGATCCGCGTGCTTCCCAGGCCCATTTCATGCCGTGACAGCCGCGGAAAAGGTAAGGCAGCGGCGACTGGGGACGCGCTGCGGTCCACTCATCGAGCCAGGCCGGACGTCCGTCGATGCTCGCGAGTCTGACGATATAGAAGTTGCGGCTGTGGCTGTCCCAGTCCCTGGTGGTCTCGAGGAAGTCGTGAAACTCCTGCCACCGGCCCTCGGCTAGCTCGGCCCGGAAATGGTACGCGGCCGCATCGCCTGCCATCGGGTCGGTCGGCGGTCCCGTGCGCTGTTCCTTGGCGGCCTGAGAAGGCTGGGCTTGAGGAGGCTGGGCTTGAGGAGGCTGGGCTTGAGGAGGCTGGGCTTGAGGAGGCTGGGCTTGATGAGGCCGGGCTTGAGGAGGCGGAGCCTTGCTTGGTCTCTTGAACAAGGCCACGACAGGCAACCTCTCTCACACCGGGGCTGCCCCGACCGGTGCCCCGCGTCCCAGACCGCATCCGGCTGGGGATGACGATATGCCAAAAAACAGGCCAAGGAGGACCAGATCCGGCAACTGTGGCGGCGATGAAACTCACAGGTGAAGCCGCCCCGGCGGGATCGCGCGCCGCTGGAATAGATTCCGATACGAGACCGTTCCGTATCGGTGATAGCGGTACCGGACGTGCTGCTGCGGCAACACCAAAGCTAGCCAGCGGCTTCCGGTCCGCGCACAGGCGTTTCGTTGGGCCTGAGGGCTTCGGTCCCCAGGTCGGCACAGTAAGTGATCCGGAAGGAACACATGGACACGCAGACCATCTACCGTCGGCGCTGGCTGATCCTCAGCGTGCTGATCGTCGGACTGCTCGCCATCGTCATCGACAACACAGTCCTGAACGTCGCGCTGAAGACTATCGCCGAGCCGCACGGGGGCCTCGGCGCGAGTCAGAGCCAGCTCGAATGGGCCATCAACTCCTACACACTGTTCTTTGCCGGACTGCTCTTCACGTTCGGCGTCGTGGGCGACAAGATCGGCCGTAAGCGCATGCTCATCATCGGGCTCGCGCTGTTCGGCATCGCGTCACTGCTCTCGGCCTACTCTCGGTCGCCCGATCAGCTGATCCTGGCCCGGGCCGCGATGGGCCTCGGCGGGGCCGCGGTCATGCCGCAGACCCTGTCCATCATCTCCAACGTCTTCGAACCTGCCGAACGGCCACGGGCGATCGGCCTGTGGGCCATGGCGGTCGGCATCGGCATCGCGACTGGCCCGGTCCTGGGCGGCGTGCTGCTCGACCACTTCTGGTGGGGCTCGGTTTTCCTGATCAACGTGCCGGTGACCGTGATCGGCGCCATCCTCGCCGCGGTCATGGTGCCGGAGTCACGCAACCCCGAGGCGGCCAAGATCGACTACGTCGGCGTCCTGCTGTCCATCGCGGGCCTGGTGTCGCTGGTGTACGGGATCGTCCAGGGCGGTGACGGCGACTCGTGGCTGAGCCTCGGCGTCCTCGGTCCGATCGTGGGCGGCCTGGCGATCCTCGCTGGCTTCGCCTGGTACGAGTCGCGGATCCTGCACCCGTCGCTGGACGTCCGGCTGTTCCGTGACCGGCGGCTTTCCGCCTCGATCGGGGCGCTCGGGCTGGTGTTCTTCGGCATGGGCGGTGTCTTCTTCTTCACCAGCTTCTACCTGCAGAACGTCCGGGGTTACAGCCCGCTGGACGCGGGGCTGCTGACCGTGCCGTTCGCGGTCGGGCAGCTCGCGGCCGCGCCGCGCAGCGCCGCCCTGGTCCGGCGGTACGGCGCCAAGGCGGTCGGCGCGACGGGCTTGTTCGTCATGGGCATCGACCTCATCGGGTACGCCACGCTCGGCGTCGCTACGCCGATCTGGATGCTGGCCGCCCTGTACCTGGTCCAGGGCGCGGCCATCGGGGTCAGCATGCCGGCCGCCACCTCCGCCGTCATGGACGTGCTGCCGCGCGAGCGGGCCGGCGCGGGCTCCGCGCTGACCAACACCGCCCGTCAGGTCGCGGTGGCGCTCAGCGTGGCCATCCTCGGATCGATCCTGGCGGTGTTCTACCGCAACGCGCTCAGCCCCTCGCTGACCCACCTGCCCGCCGCCGCGCGCGCCGCCGCGTCGTCGTCGATCACCGCCACCCAGGCGGTCGCGCAGCAGCTCGGCACGGCCGGGCACGCGCTGCTGGTGCCCGCGAACAACTCGTTCGTGCACGCCATGCACTTCACCTCGCTGGTCGCGGCCGGGCTCGCGCTGGCGGGCGGGTTCGTGGTGCTGCGCTGGATGCCCGGGCGGCCGGCCAAGGTCAGGCCCGCCTCGGCCGCTAGCGATAGCGCTTACGAGGACGAGCTTGCGATACTGGAAGAAGCCGTCATGCTCAACAGCGCAGAGCGAGAGGGATAACACGTCATGGAGCCCGTGATCATTGTCGATCAAGGGCCCGGCACCGATGGGAAAGCCGGGCTGACCGAGGCGGCTCACCGCCGCCCGGCCAAGCCCGGCCACCCGGCCAAGCCCGGCCACCCGGCCAAGCCCGGCC
>Ga0182013_10002225_pt1 | contig 25580 bp, 15 predicted proteins | sample 612S2MmetaG_FD_120487 | JGI IMG/M metagenome (GOLD analysis project Ga0182013, IMG submission 120487) | Permafrost microbial communities from Stordalen Mire, Sweden - 612S2M metaG | ecosystem: Environmental > Terrestrial > Soil > Wetlands > Permafrost | place: Sweden: Stordalen | collected...
CCGCATATGGACTCGATGCAACCGGCGGCGCCGGCGCGGGCGGCGTCGGTGTGGGCGGCGTCGGCGCGGGCGGCGCCGGTGTGGGCGGCGCCGGCGCGGGCGGCGTCGGTGTGGGCGGCGCCGGCGCGGGCGGCGTCGGTGTGGGCGGCGTCGGCGTGGGCGGCGCCGGTGTGGGCGGCGTCGGCGTGGGCGGCGCCGGTGTGGGCGGCGTCGGTGTGGGCGGCGCCGTTACCGTGGCCGTGCGAAACGCGATCATCTGCATGACGTACCAGCCGGATTTCGACTGAGGCGCCGTCGCACTGTAGGCGCCGGTTTGTGTGACCGCCTTGTCCTCGAGTATTTGCGCGTAGCTGTCAATCAGCCGCTTGGTGAAGCCCGTTCCCGGACCCGTGATGGAGCGCTGCGAAAAATTGCTGGCCACCAGCAGGTCATTGGCATTGGTCGTCTTGATGGTGCCGCTGCTCGTCGTGACATAGTTGCCGGTGGAACCGACCATGACGTCCACGGGATTGGCGGGATCGATTCCGCTGTACTCGGCGATTCGGACGTCCGGCTGATTCACCTTGGCATTGAAGGTCACGGTGACGGTATTGCCATTCGCCGCCGCCGCGACGATGTTCTTGGCGTAATACGCGGTCTGCGTCGCGTTGCCCGAGAGCAGAACCGTATTGGCCAAGGTGTAGACGTTATTCTGAGTGTCGGTCACCGACAGCACATGCGACTTGCTGTCCAGCCAGCCGATGAAAACCACGTTCACGCTGCCTGCCTGCTGCGCGCCGGCGAAAGGGACCTGTACCGTACTGAGAATTCCGCTGGTATGGGCCGCGCTTTGAACGTAGGCGATCGCGGCCGCCGCCGGTTTGCCGGCCGCAAGCATGGCGAACAATGATGCGCCGGCAGCCATGAGGGCATGCGGCAGCGATCGCGACGAGCGCACCCGGCTGCACTCATTTACCGCGCGGCTCGGCGGGAGGAGTTCATGAACCATATAACCCTTACCCTGGTTTTTTGGTCTTTGTAATGTCGAATCCCAGGCACGAACCGGAGGTTCGTTGCGTCGGATGGCCGAAGATAGCAGATGTCGGCGCCGAAGGAGTATGCCGTCAACCGGCGACAGTTGTCCTACACGGAACAGTCCATGCCCATGCCCATGCCAACCCATGGCGCGAGCCGCCGGCGGCGGCTGCCGCTGGCGGCCGTATTGAACGAATGTATAATAAAAGTCCGGTCGGGCGCATTCGCCCGCCGCGCACGGCTGCATGTACTCTTATTTATGATTCACAGAGGTCCTTGAGCGTGACGTACCGCGGTCTGGTTGCGCGGCTGCGCCGGCTTGCTGCCAAGGGCCGCGCCGCCTGGCTGCTTTCGGTCTGCTGGTGCATCGGTGCTGCGGCATCGGCGGCCGCACCCGGCTCCACGGCGCCTTCCGAGGGCCTGGCCGCCCGGGAGATTTTGCGCGAACTCGTCGAGATCGATACGACGGCGGCCCACGGAACCCTGGCGGCTGCACAGTCTATCGTCGGCCGCTTCACCCGCGCGGGTTTTTCCGCGGCCGACGTGCACCTGCTGGCGCCGGCGGACCATGCGAGCCGCGTCAACGTGGTGGTGCGCCTCCGCGGCGCGGGGCGTGGCAAACCGCTCCTGGTCATCGGACACATCGATGTGGTCGATGCGCCGCGCGAGACCTGGTCCTTCGATCCCTTCAAGCTGACCGAGAAAGACGGCTTCTTCTACGGCCGCGGTGTCCTGGACATGAAGGGTGAGGACACCGCGATGATCATGGCCTTGCTGCGCATGAAGCGGGAGGGGTTCGTCCCTGACCGCGACATCATCGCCGCGTTCACCGCCGACGAGGAGGCGGGAACCGCGAACGGCGTGCAATGGCTGCTGAAGACTCATGCCGAATTGCTCCGCGCCGGCCTGGCCATCAATCCCGACGAGGGCGCCGCGGGCTTGAGAGCGAACAAAAGGATTTATTACGGCATCCAGACGAGCACCAAGCGATACATCACCTACCGCTTGGAAACCTCCGGCAAGAGCGGGCACACCGCCATTCCCCAGCCCGACAACGCGATCTACAAGCTGGCCGCGGGCCTGACGCGCCTGGGTGCCTTCAAGTTTCCGATCGAGCTCGACGACACCACCCGGGCGTACTTTGAGCGCACGGCATCCATGGAGACGGGCCGGACCCGCGGCGACATGATAGCCGTATCGACCGCTCGCCCGGACATGCGCGCCGCAGAGCGGTTGACGGCCAATCCGGAGCGCAATGCCAATCTGCGCACGACCTGCGTGGCGACTCTGCTCAAAGCCGGCACGGTCGAGAACGCATTGGCCGACAATGCCCAAGCCACCGTGCAGTGCCGTGTTCTGCCCGCAGACAGTCCGGAGTTCGTACGCACGACCCTGATCAAAGTCCTGGCCGATCCCGCGATCAAGGTTACGGTGACGGAGCCCGGCGAGGCCAATCCCGCCTCATCGCCGACCCTCGAGATCCTGTCGCGGGTCGAGGGGGCAGTTCATTCGCTATGGCCCGGCGTGCTGGTCATCCCTTCGATGAATATCGGCGCTTCGGACTCGGTCTACACCCGTGCTGCGGGCATTCCCACGTACGGGCTGTGCTCGATTTTCTACGATCTAGACGATGACCGCGCCCATGGCGACGACGAGCGCATCGCGGTCGAGAACTTTTATGAAGGCGTCGAATTCACCTATCGCCTGCTCAAGGCGATGAGCGGCGCGGAAGGACGCTTGCCTCGGTAGATCCGAGATCAGTCAGCCCGATTTTCCGGAAAGCTCAGGGTGTCGAAACGGGCCGCCTCGGCCTCGCCGAGCTTCTTCTGCGCCCGAATTTCATTGACGAGCTCGAGCGCCGTGCGCGAACACGCCGGCAGATCGGCATCGCTGGACTGAAGCGGCGTGACGCGTTCGCCCCAGCGGATCAGATGCGCGGATAGGGTCAGTCCGCCGCCGAATGCGGGCATCAGCACCAGGCTGTTCGGTGCAACCCGGCCTTGTTCGACGGCCTCGACGAGCGCCACGGGCGCCGTGGCCGCGCTCATATTGCCGTACTTTTGGACCGTGAGAAATACCTTGTCCGGGTGCGCGCCCGCACGTTTGGCGACCGCCTCGATGATGCGCAAGTTGGCCTGGTGCGGCACGACCAGCGCGATGTCGTCCATCGTCACGCCGGCGCGGTGCATGACATCGAGACTGGCTTCGCTCATGCCTTGCACCGCTTTGCGGAATATCTCCTGGCCGTCGAAGTCCCAGCGGGTCTGTCCGAACTGCACGCCCAGATTCGCGTACATGGTGCCCATGCCGCGCACCCGGAGGATGTGGCGGGAATCGGCGTAGCACTGCAGCTTCTCGGCGATCACGCCCGTTTCGTGTTCCGCCTCCTGCAGCACCACCGCCGCGGCGCCGTCGCCGAACAGCACGGCCACGTTGCGGTTATCCCAGTCCAAGTACTGCGAGATCAGTTCGACGCCGATGATGAGCGCGTTCTTGACGATGCCGCTCTTGATCATGGATGAGCCGATGGACAGCCCGTACATGAAGCTGGTGCACGCTGTGTTGACGTCGAATGCCGCGGCGCGGGCGGCGCCGATGCGCTGCTGCACCCCGGAGGCGCTGTTGGGCACCGTCTCATCGTTGCTGCAGCTGCCGTAAATGACGAGTTCGATGTCTTCGCCGCGCAAGCCGGCGCAGGCAATGGCGCGGCGCGCCGCGACGATGGCAAGTTCGATGCCGCGGACGTGCGAGATCCGCCTCTCCTTCATGCCGGTGCGCGTCGTGATCCACTCATCGTCCGTGGGCAGGAACGTGGCCAGATCTCGATTCGTCAGGATGGACGGGGGCAGGCACTTGCCCCAGCCGACGATGGCAGCATGCGTCACTGGAATTCCCCCAAGGCCTTGGATATGTCCTTCATTGTCGCGCATGCGGGAGGCAGCAGCCAGTTTTTGACGCAGGCGGTGCGGCGGGCCGAAATCGGCGCGCGACGGCGAAGAAGGTCATGCACAGCGCCATGCCGATGAAGGTATTGATGATCATCGGCAGGGACATGTCGTGCCGATGCAGCAGGGTGACCGCGACGAAGATCGCCGTGCCTTCCTGGCGGATCATGTGTTCGACCGCAATCGCGATGGTCTCGCGGCGGGTGAGGCGGCCGAGCTTGCACACGGTCAATCCCACCGTGATGGCCGCCAGATTCATCGCCACCACGATGGCCATCAGCGTGCCGAACGAGGCACGCAGCACGGCCCACTGTTGCACCACGATCATGGCGAATACGACGACCAGAGCGGCGGTCGCGGCGGTTTTGATGCGCGGGCCGAACTCGCGGCCCCATCGAGGCTTCAGATGCGCCGCGAACATGCCGCAGCTCAAGGGTATGAGCGTCACCATCATGATGTGGGAGATCGAGGACCCCAATGGAATTTGGATGGGCTGCGACTTCTGGAACGCGAAGAGCAGCGCGAAATGCGCGATGAACGGCAGCGTAAAGATATAGATGCCGCTGAGCGCAAGCGTCAAGGAGACCGACAAGGCCACATCCCCCTTGGCGATATCCGTGATCAGATTCGACAGGATGCCGCCCGGGGTGGTCGCGAGCAGTATCAGACCGACCATGAGCTCCGGTGTGGGCGCAAACAGGACGGCCAACAGGATGCCGCACGCCGGCACCAGCACCAGCATGCTGATGAGCCCAAGGATGAACGAGCGGCGGCCCGACAATATGGCCGCGAAGTCGCCGGGTTTGAGGCGGAGGCCGATGGTGAACATGACGAGCCATAAAGCGCCGGGCAGCAGATAGCTGTCGGCGATCGCCATCAACGTCTGCATGGATTGCCCTCGTACCGCCGCCGGTGCTTTGCGCGTTGCGGCTATAATAGGGCCATTATGACTCGCCGTATTCGTATCAGGGAAACCGGCTCGGGCCTCGACGTGGGTGTGTCGCTCCTGGACGAGCTGGCACCGCGCTCGGCCGAAGCACTGTGGCAGATCGCCGGCGCCGGCGGCGCGCATGAGGCGATTCATGCCATGTGGACCGGTCCTGAAATCTCCTGCCCGATTCCCGCCGCGAATCTGCCCGTCCGCATCGATCCTGCCGATCTGCCGCTCGAAAATGCCACGAGCTATCCGGAGCAGGGCGACATCGCCGTGATTTATGTGGCCGCGAACACCTGGAAAGGACAGCCGTCCCATGCTTTCTTCGATGTCGGTGTGTTTTACGGAACCGGCGCGCGCCTTCTCATGCCCATGGGCTGGATCCAGGCCTCGGTCTGCGGTCACGTGGTCGGCGAGGATTTCGCTGCTTTCACCGCCGCCTGCCGGTCCATCCGCCGCCGTGGCGCCTGCACCTTGAGTTTCTCGCAGGCCCCTTGAGCGATGACGTTTGCCATCCCTGATGGCATGGGCATCGTCGGCACTTCGTTGTGGTCGGCCGTCAACCCGCCGCCGGCGCCGGCCATCCCCCTTCGCGGACGAGCCTCGACCGACGTCCTGATCATCGGTGGCGGGATCGCGGGCCTGTCATTGGGGCTGCACCTCGGTGCGAAGAAGATCGATGCCGTGATACTCGAGGCCGGAGATGACGCAGTGGCCGCAACCGGCGCCAGCGCCGGCATCGTCGCGCCGCAGCTTGTGCGCACGACTCCGCGGGCGGTGCTCGAGCGCCTGGGGCCCGAGATCGGCGCGCGGCTGCTCACTCTAATCGCCGAGTCCGGCCGCTACACATTCGAGCTTGTCGATCGGCTCAACATCGAGTGCGACGCGAAGCAATCCGGTTTCCTGAGTCCCGCGGCGGGACTACAGGGCGCGAGTCGGCAGGCGCAGCTCATCGAAGAGTGGCGGCCGTTTCGCGATGACCTCCGGCACGTCGACGCGGCCGAGGTACAAACGCTGTCGGGCTGCCAAGGCTATTCCTCCGCTATTGCCGATCCCACGGGCGGCTGTCTCGATCCCATCGCCTACAGCCGTGGAATGGCGCAGGCGCTGCGCGCCGGCGGCATGCCGCTGCATCACGGCAGCCGCGTGCTATCGCTGATGCGCTCCCAGGAGGGATGGACCGCCCGGACGCAGTCGGGCGAGGTCGCCGCGCGGCGGGTGGTGCTGTGCGCCAACGGCGGCAACTCATCGCTGCATCCGGCCCTTGCACGCACCGTACTGCCGTTGCCGGTATGCGAAGTCGCGACCGTGCCTCTTGCGCCGTCCATGCGCGAAAGGATTCTCCGGCACGGCCATGCGCTCACCGATACTTCGGCCCCCGTGTTTTCGATTCGCTTCGATGCCGCGGGCCGGTTGATCACCGCATGCCCCGCTCGGAAGAGCATCGATTCAACGAGGATCGAGACTTTGATCAACCGCCGCCTCGCGGCCATGATCCCCGGGTACCGCGGTACGCCGCTCGAATATATCTGGCAGGGAACCGCCTGGCTCAACAGCACACTGCTGCCGCGCGTGCTGCGCGTGGAAGGCGGCCTCTTCGCAGTGCAGGCTTGCAATGGGCGCGGTATAGCGCTCAACACGATCATCGGCCGGGAACTCGGACGATGGCTGGCCGATCCCAACGACGGTCCGCTGTTGGTACCGCTCGAAAGACCGCAGCGGATTGCCGCATTCATGTTCGCCCGCCATTTGCCGAACGTCATGATGAGCGGCGCGACGCTCGCGAAGCGCGCCTTGGCGTGCTTCGGCCGGCGATAGATCAATGGCGGTGGTTGAGTGCTGGTCGCTGAATGCCGATCGTGAAATGCCGGTATTGAATGCCGGTAGTTAAAATGAAAAGGGCGTCCCGCAAGGTTCGCGCGGGACGCCCTTAAGACCTATCGGCGCTTACTCCTCTTTGATGAGTTTCGGCACGTAGGGCACGCCCAGACCGGTCACATCGTTGTAGCCGGCAGGCGTCGGGGGAAAGGCCGCCGACGCCAGCGAGGTGTAGTTGAACACGTCATTCACGCCTTCGCATATGTCGATCCCGCAGACCTCGAGCGCATAGGGCGCACTGGTGATGAGGAAAGGCACGGAATTGACCGTGACCACCCGCACCTCGTTGAGGTTGCTGGAATAGCCGCGCAGCACCGACACCGGGTTTTCCGGAGCCACGATCTGGTTGAGGCCGGACGCGGTGAAATCGATCCCGTTGCCGCCGCTGCCGTAGCTATACAGCAAGGGATTGGCAAATCCGACCAGCGGTTCGCCGCCCGCGTTGCGCTTCTCGTTCATGACGGCGATCACGCCTGCCATGAGCGGAGAAGCCAGACTGGTGCCGCCTTCACCGTTTTCGCAGTATTCCTGCGTCTTGGAGATCGGCGTGCAGCCGGAGTCGGCGAGCTTATTGCCGGCGATGGTGAAGGTCTCTCCATACAGATAGCCGGTGTACGGATCGGCGACCATCGCTACGTCAGGGCTCACGCGCTGCGGCGTGGACAGAGGAATGGTGTAGCCGCTCGCGAGGTTGAGCGTGGTCGCGAGATTGAGCGGCACGGCCGAAGCCTGGTACGCCGGTTGCGGCTCGATCAAGCTGATGCCGCCGCCCGCTCCCGAATAGAACGCGAAGTCGTCGAATGTCTCGCCGAACGCGGTGGTGGTCGCGAGGCCCGATGTAATCACGGACTTGGCGCTCTTCACGGTGGCGTCGTTCAGGAAGGCACGGTACGTTCCCCAGCCGTATTCGGCTTTCTTGCCGGTGTAGTCCATGATCAGCAGCGAGGTGCCGCCGACGCCGGTGACCCAGGGACTGGTGGCCGGCCAGGAGCCGGAGGCCGCACCGTTGATCGCCGACAGGTCGCCGTCATCGCCGGAGCTGAACAGGACGGTCATGCCCTGCGCCGCACCCGCCATCATGGCCTGATCCAGCATCGCCGCGTCGCCCGGCGCGATGGCCTCGCCATTGTCGCCCCAGCTATTGGTGACGACATCGGCAACGTGATTGTAGACCGTGTTCAACAGCGCGATCGTCAGCGAGGTGCCGCAGTCGCGCGAACCCACGAACACGATGTTCGCACCGGGCGCCGCACCGTGCACTGCCGCCACGTCGAGGGACTGTTCAGTCCACCAGCCGTAGGGCTCGCAGGGTTCCGACGGAGAGACGTCGTAAATGCCGATCGGAATGATCTCGGAGAAGTTCACCCCTGATGTCAGCTTCTTCAAGCTATGGTTGGCTGCGTAGCGGTTGCCGTCGGCGAGCAGGGTCGGCGAGGCGTAGGCATCGACGATGGCCACGGTCACTCCGGTGCCGTCATATTTTTTCGCCCCGCCGGCGTTCAGTCCGTACGCCGCTTGGATCTGCTGCGGCGTATAGCCGCAGTTCAACCAGGGGATGGCGGCGCCATACACGTCCGCGGCGGTGCTCAACGTGGCTACCTTTCGGCCGGGACCGAAATACGTGTTGCAGTAGGGCGAAGGGTTGCCCGCGGCGACCGGCGGCGGCGTGACCGCCGTCGATACCGCGGCGGCCGATTCCGTGACCGCATCGTCGGCCACCTGGGCCTTGGCGCCGGCAGGAGCCACGAGATCTCCCATGGTCGCCGAGCGATGAAACGGATGGCGGAATGCCGTCGTGTCATCCAGGCCTTCGACATAGACGACTTTGCCCGCCAGCGCGGCCGGCAGCGTCGGCTCTTCCCGGTTGGCACGCAGGGTCTGGCCGTTGTAGGAATACAGGTTCTGCGTCACCTTGAACGTCGTGCGCAGCTGGCTCACCGTCGCAGTCGCGGAGACGTAGGCCCCGTGGGGGCCGGCTTGCACATTGGTCATGCCGGCGCGCTCCAGCATTTTTTCCACCGCGGCGACGTCGGCAGTCGACGGCGCGAATTGCAGTCCGAATTCCTGCGCGGTCAGGAAGCGGCCGTACTGCTTGCTCGACGGCGATGAAACAGCCGTCGCCAGCTGTTTCAGGGCGGCCGGATTTTTCAGCGCCATGTGCACGGCGATGGTGACCGATTGATTGCTGGGCGCCGCGCCCATCTTGGTCGCCTTCGCCACCCAACCGGCGACATTGGCGGAGGATGGCCCCGCAGCCTGCGCCGAGATGGACGCGCAGGCGATTGCCGCGGCCATCAAGACGCCGGAAATGACTCGACTTTTGGAATATTCAAGCACGAGAGTCCCCTATAGTTTTAGATTATCGAGAACGAAGAGCACGACCGAGCCTCCTGGCCCGCGCCGCGCCCGACGCGAAGGGTTTTCGCCGCAATACGAAGCATCCTCAAGTTTCCGTCCGCTTTTTTGGATGATCTAGCCGGCGAAGAAACGTAGGCCGAGCTTTAATGATTGGCGGGCGCTAGTCAACCCTCACTGGCGGCGGTCGCCGCGGCGTCACGGTGGTGTCGGGGGCTAGGCCACCGTACCGCGGCACCGGTGCTGCACCGCACATCGTTTGCGCATCGCCCCACTCCTACTCAGTGAGCTTCACGACCTTCACCCACAAAACGTTCGCGCAAGCTAGGTGAAGCTCTTCAGAGCCGCGTAGGACAAGCCGATGCCGAGCGCCGTAATGGTTCCCGCGCTCATGACGGGGAGCAGTCGCGACCAGCGGCCGCCGCCCAGCGGCGAGCGAAAGCGGTCGCGAGCGTACAAGAAGGCAAAGCCCACCGAGGCGAGCGTGATGGCAAGCCCCACGCTGAAGGCCACGACCAGCAGCATGCCGTAGGCGGTTTTATTGAGTGCGACGGCGGCGAGCAGGAGCACCATGGCCGACGGGCAGGGCACGAGCCCTCCGGAGATTCCGAGCGCCGCGAGGCTGCGCCAGGTGATTTTTTCCCCGGCGGCACCCGGCGGAAGGTGCGAGTGCATGGGCCCGCCGCCATGAGAATGCATGGTGCCGTCGGCGTGAGTGTGCCCATGAGCGGTGACGGGTTCGAATATCACCGCGCCGCGCGTGCCCCACGACGCGGCGCGCGCCGCGCGGGTGCGTTGAACCAGCAGCACGATGCCCATGCCGAGTACCAGGACCGCCGAGATCAAGCTGAGTACGGGGAACAATCGTTCTGGCACGATGAAACGCGAGGCATAGAGGGTCGCGAATCCGAGCACGAAAACACCCAGCGTGTGGGTGATGGTCACGGTCAATCCCAAGAACGCGGCGTGCCGAGGGGTGCCGCGCGAGCCGATCAAATAAGCGCCGACGATGGTTTTACCGTGTCCCGGAGAGAGCGCGTGGACCGCGCCCAGCAGCATCGCACCCAACAGCGCCAGCACGGCGACGCGCATATCGACCCGCGGCGCCGATATGGAGCCGATCAGGGCGCGTGTCCTGGTCGCGATCCAGGCGGTGTCCGATTGCCCGGGCACAGTCGCCGAGGAAGACGCGGCCGAGCGCTTGGTGACGGGCAAGTCCTTCGCGGCTCTCGCCGCCAGCAAGACGGCACCGGCCGGCGCGCCGCCCTGGACGTAGCCCAAGTGAACGTGGCGCTCATCCAGAGGTCCGGCTGCCGGCAGCGATTGAAGCGCCTCGGTCAGCGCTCCGGTCACCGAGCTGCTGAAGGCATTGGTATCGAACACGGCAATCCCGGGCGAGGGAGTCACTACGATTTCGTGCCAGCCGAGGCGGCCCGCATAGTTGCCGTTGGTGAATTGCAGTGAATGAGGGGCTTGCGTGTTTACCGGCAAATGCGCCGTGAAGTCGACGTCTACGCGCAGGGAAAAGCCGCCCTGTTCGGCGGGCAAGCTGCTGGCCCAGTGCGCGGCGCGCAGCGGAACCGCGGCGCCGTCGACGATGAGCGAGAATTGGTCCGCCAGCGTCGGCGCCAGCTTGCCGAAGTAGGCGTCGCGCTCGGCCTGGGTGGTGACCCCATTGGCATCGGCGTCGGCAGCGTGCAACTCGCGCAGCGCCGGCAATTGGCCATAGACGATGACGTAGTGCAGATCAACGGCGCCGCTCGATAGCTTCAATCCGCAGTATTGGTTGATGGTGAAATCGCCCAGCAGGCTGGCCACGGTATCGGCGTGCGCGGCGAAGCCCGCGAGGCAGAGCAGCGCGGCCAGCATTGAGGCAAGCAGCGGCGCGCGGCGCCCGAGCCGAGGCGGTTGCATGGGCTTAACGTAAGTGGGTGTGGTCGTGTACATGCTGCATGCCGCCGTCGTGCACATGCAAGTGTGCATGCGGCGTCTGCTTCATCGTGTAGCGCTGCTCCAAGCGGCCGAACTTCCACCAGCCGACCGACAGCCCCCAGGCGAGAAGGAACAGGCCGACGATGAGGTAGCCAACCATGCCGAAGTCCAGTGCGGCGATGTCATCGAAGAACCGGCCGCGCCATCCCAGCAATCCGATGAACACCTGCAGCAATTCGACGGTGCCGATCAGAAGGGCGACGGCAACCGACAACCCCGTGGTGGTCAGGTTGTAGAAAATCTTGCGCAGCGGATTGAGAAAAGCCCAATCATAGGCTTTGCACATCAGCACGCCGTCGGTGGTGTCCATTACGGTCATGCCCGCGGCGAACAAAATGGGAAGGCACAGTACCGCCGGAACGGGCAGGTTGCCCGCGGTCGCGCCGGCGGTCATGGCGAGCAGGCCGACCTCCGATGCCGTGTCGAACCCCAGGCCGAACAGAATCCCCAGCGGATACATCTGCCAGCTGTGATTCATCAATCGGCGCAGCCGTCCGCCGAAAATACGATTGAGCAGTCCGCGCTTGTTCAATAGCGCGTCGAGGTGTGCGTGGCTATGCGTGCCCGATCGGGCGCTGTTCCAGATCTTCAGGATATCGAGCAGCACCAATAAATTGAGTACGCCGATGATCCAGAGAAACGTCCCGGACACGCCGGCGCCGATTACGGCTCCGAAATCCTTCAGCATCGGTAATTCGCTTCTGACGGCGCCGGCGGCCAAGGCGACGCCGATCGCCAGGGCCAGCACCACGGTGGCATGGCCCAGGGAAAAGAAAAAGCCCACCGCCAAGGGCTGCTTCCCCTTCTGCAGCATGAAGCGCACGGTGTCATCCACTGCCGCGATATGGTCCGCGTCGAAGGCGTGGCGCAGGCCGAACATGTAAGCCGCGAAGCCGAGCCCCACCAGCTGCGGTGACTGAACGGCATAATGCAGGTAAAGACCCCAGCCCAAGACGTGCAGGAAACCGATGAACCCGTACAGACCCGCCAACCGCCTCCATTCGGCCGGTGAGAACGCCAGGCGCGGCATTCGCCGAAGCCTGGGTCGCGCAATAAATACAAGGTCTGACACAGCTTCGCCTTGACTGGTGTTTGATGGGTATTCGTGAGCAGTCTGCGACCGGATGCAGAAAATATCGAGTTGCGGTGAATCTGTCCCGGCGCTGCCAGCGAATAACCTTCCATGACTCGACGCCGATCACTGCCCATGCTGGCGTTCGCGTGCCTGATGCTGTCTTGCATGGCCGGCGCGGCAGCGGACGCAGCGGCAGGCGCAGCGGCTGTCGGTGCGGCCTTCAAGGCGCCCTACATCCCCGCCGGCGACTCCGACGTCCTACAAGAGGTCCCGTCCGTCACCGACCCGGCGGTTGCGAGCATGCAAGGCCTGCGCGCTCAATTTACTGCCCAACCGCAAGGCCTGCCGGCGGCCATCGAGCTCGCGAACGCGTACGTCGATTATAGCCGGCAAATCGGCGATGCGCACTTCGCGGGTTACGCCGAAGCCATCATTGCACCCTGGATGGCGAAGCCGCTGCCGCCGCCCGGCGCCTTGCTGACGCAGGCAACCATACTGCAGTACCGGCACCAATTCGACGATGCACGAGTACTGTTGAACAAGGCGCTGGGTGAGGACGCGCGAAATGCGCAAGGATGGCTGACGCTCGCCACTCTCGACATGGTGCAGGGCAATTACCAGGCGGCGAGAAAAGATTGCGCCCAGGTGACCAACACCGCGGGATTCGACTTGGGGCTGGCCTGCTCCGGAAATCTCCTGTCCTACACCGGCCAAGCCTCGCGAAGCCTGGATTTGCTCGGGCACGCCGCGGGCGCCGGCGACAAGGTGCCCGCGAGTTACCAGGCGTGGATACAAGGGCTGATGGCGGAGAGCGCCGAACGCTTGGGGGATTGGCCGCAGGCCGAGTCGCACTATCTGAATGCGCTGAAACTGTTGCCTCGCGATAATTTTCTGCTGGTGGCCTATGCCGATTTTCTGCTGGATCGCGGCCGCGCCAAACAAGTCCTCCGCCTGCTCCGAGATCACACCCAATCGGACACCGCATTCCTGCGGCTCGCACTGGCGCAGTCCGCGCTGCGCAGCCCGGAGGCTGTCCGCTATACCTGGATCATGGCGGCGCGTTTCGAAGCACTGAGGCAGCGCGGCAGCGATTACTTCGGCCGCGAGGAAGCACGCTTCGCCTTGCAGCTTCAGCACGATCCACGGACGGCGCTCGACATGGCGCGGCGCAACTGGCAGGTGCAGCGTGCCCCTTGGGATGCACGCGTGCTGCTCGAAGCCGCGAAGGCGGCGAATCAGCCGCGGGCGGCCACGGAGGCGCTCGAGTTCTTGCAGCAGACCGGACTCGAGGATCCCATCGTCGATCCCTTGGCGCAGGAGCTGCGCAGCCAAATGCAGTCCCATGGCAAGTAATCACATGCGGAAAACCCTGCTCGCGCTATGTACTCTCGCCGTATCGGCCGGCGCCGGCGCGCATTCAGCCAGCGACGCCTATTTGAATATCGTGTCCGACAAGAGCCCGTCCGCGGCGGCCGCTGCGTCCTCGGCTGCTACTGTCCTACACGGCCAGTGGGATATTGCCTTGCGAGATCTCGAATTTGTTTTGAAATTGAACGATCGCGGCGACGGCGAGCTGACGTGGGGCGAGGTCAGGCGACATCAGGCCGAGATCGAAAAATATGCTTACGCCCATCTGCATATCGCCGGCGTGTCGGGCGGGGCTTGCTCCATCGAGCCCACGCGGCAAATGATCGACGAACATGCGGACGGCGCCTATGCGGCGCTGTTCTTCGACGTCAAATGCGAGCGCTCACCGGGGGGCTTTGCGCTCAACTACGATTTATTCTTCTCCATCGACCCCTCGCACCGCGGGATTCTCGTCATGCGCTCCGGCAACGAGGTCGCGACCGCTCTGTTATCCCCGCAGAACGCCGGCATCACCCTGAATCCTTGAAAGATCGCCGCGTCGATCGTTTTCTTGCATCCAAGTCGCTGCTTGCCACGAAGGAATAAGGGATCACGGATTCCGGTCTCTCAATAACACTCGGGGGAAAGTCAATGAACAGCCAACTGTCGGGGCGTGCACTATTTCTAGGCGCCGCTCTGCTGCCAATTTGTGCCATCGCATCGAGCCATCGGGAGGCGCCCTCGATCTCGGGAATGCCGCGGCTCGACGGAACGGACTTCTATATGTTTCGAAGCTATGAGACGGGCCGCAGCGGCTACGTCACATTCCTGGCGAACTACATTCCGCTCCAGGACCCCCAAGGCGGTCCGAATTTCTTCAATCTCGATTCGAAGGCGCGCTACGACATCCACGTTTCCACCAGCGGCAGCTCGGCTGCCGATCTGGTTTTTTCCTTTCAATTCACGACCACCGACAAGGGCTTGGCGGTGAATGCGGGGGGCACCAAGACGGCGGTTCCCCTGATCAATATCGGTCCGGTCGATCCCACCGGCGCCAACTTGAACGTCCTACAGAGCTACACCGTCGAGGTGATGCGCAACGGCAACGCTCAATGGGCGGAAAATCTGACCAGCGGCGGCGTGAGCTTCAACAAGCCCGCGGACAATATCGGCAACAAGTCGATCGCGGACTACGAGGCGTACGCGGCTCATTTTATCTATGAGATACAAATTCCGGGGTGTTCCACGCCGGGACGTGTGTTCGTAGGACAGCGCAAGGAAGGGTTCGTGGTCAATCTCGGCGAGGTATTCGATCTCGTCAACACCAATCCCGTCGGTCCCCGAAATGGCGAACCGAACACGCTGGCCGGCAAGAACGTGACCTCGATTGCGCTCGAAGTGCCCATCGCCTGCGTCACCACGAAACCCGAGACAGTGATCGGCGGGTACACCACGGCGAGCCTTCCGCAGCAGCCGGCGAACAATGTGAGCTGGCAGCAGGAGTCGCGGCTCGGCATGCCGTTGGTCAATGAACTCGTGATCGGCTTGCCGGACAAGGACACCTTCAACGCCAGCAGCCCACAGCACGATGCCCAGTTTCTGCACTATGTGACGAATCCGTCGCTGCCGGTGTTGCTGAACGCTCTGTTTGGCAGTGCGGCATTGGTCCCGGCCACTCCACGCAACGATCTGGTCGCGGCGTTTCTGACGGGCGTCAAGGGGATCAATCAACCCGCGAAAGTCTCGCCGAGTGAAATGCTGAGACTCAACACCGCGACGGCGCCCACGGCGATTGCATCGCAAAACGACCTGGGTGTTCTTGGCGGCGATGCGGCGGGGTTCCCGAATGGGCGCCGGCCGTACGATGACGTGGTGGACATCACCTTGCGCGTTGCGGAAGGTGCGTTGTGCGGCGTTGCCGGAGATTGCGGCACCGAAAAGGCCGATCCCAACCACGGCAAGGCTTATACGGACGGCGCCCGCGCGGCCGGTCCCGATGCGGCGCACTTGCACCTCGGCGGCGCGGTGAAGGCCACGGATACCTACCTGAGTGGATTTCCGTACCTCAACACCCCGATTCCGGGCTCGCCGAACGGTGCCCAGCCGCAATAAGGAGATCTCAGGCATCGAATGAGCCGGCCGTCGTTCGCAGGAACGCGGCCGGCCTCTCGAAGGATCGAAGCCATTGCGATGCTGCGGGAGAATGCCACGAAAACTCAGTGGGCCTTTGCGGTCCTGGCCCTGGCGACATTGAGGTGCGCTCACTCGGCCGAAACCGCGATCGAGAGCCTCGACACCATCACCGTCGTCGCCACGGGCGTGAGCAATATGAGCGCGGCTTCCGCCGGCGACATCAGCCAGGCGCAAATACTGAGCCAGCCGCTGCTGCGGCCGGCCGCCATTTTGGAGGATATTCCCGGCCTCATCGTCACCCAGCATTCGGGCGAGGGTAAGGCGAACCAATACTTTCTGCGGGCGTTCAACCTGGATCACGGCACCGATCTCGCCATCGACGTCGACGACATGCCGGTCAACATGCCCACCCACGCACACGGACAGGGCTATTCGGATCTGAATTTCCTGATCCCGGAATTGGCCGGGGACCTGCACTACAAGAAGGGTCCCTACTATGCGGATGAGGGCGACTTTTCCACGGCAGGCACCGCGCGAATCGGCCTCGTCAGCGAGGCACCGGCGTCGGTCACCCTGGGCTACGGTGAGGACGGCTACCGGCGCACGCTGGCGTTGGGCTCGACCGCGCTCGCGGGCGGAACCTTGCTCGGCGCAGCCGAAATCTACCGCAATGACGGTCCTTTCGATGTGCCGGACGATTATCACCGCCTGAACGGAGTGGTGCGCTTTCATCAAGGCGACGACCGCGACTTCTTCACCGTCACCGCCATGGCTTATTCAGGCAAGTGGAACTCAACCGACCAAGTCCCGGAACGCGCGGTGGCCGACGGCTCGATCGGGCGCTTCGGCAATCTCAATCCCTCCGATGGCGGCGAATCCAGCCGCCATAGCTTGTCTCTCACGCGCGCGATGCGCACTGATACGGATCAGCTGCAATTCTCCGCCTACGTGATCCGCTACAAGCTCGATCTCTGGTCGACTTTTACCTACTACTTGAAGGACCCTGGCGACGGCGATCAGATGCTCCAGCTCGACGATCGCGTGGTCTATGGATTCAAAGGCTCCAACACCTGGTACGCGCATTTCTTCGGATTTGCCGTCTCCAATGCAGTGGGCGTGCAGGCGCGGGTCGATGACATCCGCGATGTCGGCATTTTTCCCACCGAGGAGCGCCGGCTCATCGGTACCACGCAAAATGCCGGCGTGGTCGAGTCGAGCGGGGCACTCTATGCCGAAAACGACGTTCAGTGGAGCGATACCCTGCGCACCACCGTGGGCGTGAGACAGGACTTACTCGACTTCGACGTCAAGGACAAGATGCTGAACGGCGACGGCAGCTGCAGTATCGCCGGCGACCCCGAAGGCTGCGTCACCGGACACAGGCACTCTTCGCTGTTCTCTCCCAAGTTGGGTCTGGTGATGGGTCCCTGGGCGGGAACGACGTTCTTCGTCAATGCCGGGGACGGATATCACAGCAACGACGCCCGTGGGGTCACGCGCAGCGGACAGAACCCCGACATAAGCCCGGTCACGCCCTTGACGCGCGCCGCCAGCGCGGAGCTCGGGGTCTCAACGCATTTCGTGAACCACTGGGACACCTCGCTCGATGTATTCAAGCTGAAGCTCAAGTCCGAGCTGGTATTCGACGGCGATGCCGGCGTCACGGTGCCGAGCGGGTCGACCACCCGCACCGGCATCGAATGGAACAACACCTACCACATCAACCGCTGGCTCAGCGCCGAACTCAACGCGGCCTTCACCAAAGCGCGGTTCGACACCGATGCCGCAGCGGACGACCTCGGCTGCAGCGATGCGGCGCCAAGCCACCCTTGCGTGAATCCGCCGAGCATCGTCGGCCGCTACATCCCGAACAGTCCCACCACTGTGATCGACGCGAGCCTGACTGCGCAACGCGAATCCGGCTGGTTCGCAGCGCTGCGGGTGCGCCACTTCGGCGAGTCGCCCCTGGTGGAGGACAACAGCGCCCGCTCGCCGGCTTACTCCACGCTCGACGGCCAGATCGGATTCGAGAAGGCCGGGCAATGGCGCGCGGCGCTGGACGTGTTCAACATCGCCAATGTGAGATGGAACGACATCGAGTACTACTATGCTTCACGGCTGCAGCACGAGGCCTCGTCGCAGGCCGACTATGTGGTGCATCCCGGCGTGCCGCGGACTCTGCGGGCGCAGTTCACGTATTATTTTTGAAGCCCCCACCCTGATACCGCTGCCCGCACGAGGCCGCGACTCGTGCAAGCCTCGGGCTGAAGTGGTAACGTTATCATCGAGCGACCAAGCGCGGCGGTTCGGTGTACGCCGATCGTATAAGCCGGCCATTGGCTCGGGGGAGAGGGGGTTTGTCGAAAGCATTATTGGTGAGGCTGGTGCTACCGCTCGCGATCGGTGCCTTTGCGCAAACCGCCGGCGTGGCGCCGGCGCAGGGGAAAGCGACTGTGCGGGCGGCGCCGACACCGCAGAATGCACCGCCCGATTCGCCCCCGAAGGAGCTGCGCGAGGAGGACGCTTATGCCAGCCCGCTGGCGAACCCGTGCTCATGGGCCTTCGGCACCGCGTCGGTGGAGAAGACCGTTACCTTCGCGGGCGGCAGGTTCGCGCTGGCGGGTTTCAAGAGCAAGCTCGACACTCCGGAAAAGCAGTTCGTTCAACGGGGCGCGGTCTCCTCGGAATTCCGATTCAGCTGGGACGGGCAAGATTTGAGCGGCGCGAGCGGCGGCTGGGCATGCTCAAGCGGCCATGCTGAATCGGTTCGAGTGGGCGGGCAGAGCGCCCTCCAGCTCACCGTCGTGCTGACGCGCGCCGCCGTGAGCGCGAGCCGCTTCTACATCGTTTTCCCGCACGAGTCCCTGATTCGAGAGTGGTCGTCCTTCAAGAACATCGGCGCCTCGCCGCACGAGATTCGCGATCCTTCTTTCTTCGATGACGGCGTGTTCTCCGAGGACCTTCGCCGCGGCCGCGTGCGCCTGGTGAACATGGGAGGCGCCTACTGCTGCGGAACCCAAGGAGCCGATGGCTCGAAGGACATCGGTCCTTTTACGCTCCGGGAAGCCTCGCTCTCCGAACGCTACTCTCGAACCTTCGACAGCTACGACGAACCGGGATGCGTCGTCGATGGCTCGAAGGAGGTCGCTTGCAAGCTCACACCTTGGCAGGAGTCATCCTCCAGCTACCTGCCATGGTTTGCCATGATCGATGATGCTTCCGGGTCCGGGGTGGCAGCGGGCTTCGATTACTTCGGGCATTGGCAGTTCCGGGTCAGTGGGCGCTCCGGGGACTCCTCGATCGAGGGGAGCATCCCCAACTTTTCCCGGCAGCTCGCGGCCGGTGAGAGCGTCACGACACCCGTCGCCTTCGCCATGGTGTTTCGGAAGGACTTGGACGATATGGGCAATCGACTGCTCGATTGGCAGTATCGCTATCTGTGGGATTACACCCGCCCTGGCTATTTCGCGGGTGTGGCGGCCCCCGGCAATTGGTGCGCGGGCACGCAATGGTGCGAGAATTGGGATCCCCAGGGCATACGCCAAAAGATCTTCTCCGCGGCCGCACGCTATCGCGAGATCGGATTCGACGTGCATTGGACGGACAACGGCTGGTGGAAGGCCGCGGGTGACTGGACCGACGGCCCGGATTTTCGGCAAACGGCCGATTATCTTAAAAAGTCGGGCATCAACTCCATCATTTACTATCCGATTTACGGAGCCAACCAGAACTCCGACATCTACCGCCTGCATCCCGGCTGGTTTCCCGAACGGGTCAAGGGATACACGGATTTCGAAGGCGACCTCAGCATTCCGGAATTCGAGGACTGGATGGGAAAAACCTTGATCGACAATGCCGTTCGTTGGGGTGACTACGAATTCCGGGCCGATTCCTGGCCTCTGACGCGGGCCGGCGGCGCCATTCAGCTTGCCCAAGACCAGGCGTTCCGTCGAGTGCTGACGCGATTTTTGGATGCTCGTCCCGCCTCGGCATTCTATGCGGTGGACAGCGGCGGCAATGAACTCAGCTACGACTACGTGCGCTTTGCCTCCCATGTGCAGTACACCGATACGCCGAATGCACGCTGGGCGGCCAACGCCGCGTTTCTGTTTCCCGTCGACAAGCTCAATCCCGATCCGAATGCCTATTCGATGATCGGCTACTGCGCGCATGAGATGTGGGAGACCCTGGCGAACAATCCAGCTTTCTATTCGAGCGAGCAGGGGGACGGCCATGGGCGCGGAGACACGACCGACCCCGCGCAGATCGAGTGCGCGCGCCGGCTCGTCGATACCTATCACTACATGGTGGCCAAGGGAATCGCGGGGCGTTGGGTCCGCCAATATCATCCGGTCGATTCCGCCCGGCGCGAAAAGAGCGGGCTGTATGACTGGTTCGAGCGCGTCAGCGCCGGCGGCACTCTCGCCATGCTGCATCGGGTGGGTCCGAACGCTCCCGGCCGGGTCACGGTATTCCCGCGCGGATTGAATCCGGACCTCTCCTACACCCTGGGTTTCCAATTCGACGAAAAGCGCTCGGAGAAACACAGCGGCGCCGAACTGATGTCGCGGGGCATCGAATTCCCTCAGGGTGTGGGCCGCGGCGACATCGTGTATTTCAACATGCAAGGCCGGCCGGGCGCGGGCACCGATCGGACGGCACCCATGCCTCCCGGAGCCGTGGCGGTGCACGCTGCCACGAACGTCAACTACCCCGGAATCGAGATTACCTGGCAGCCTGGGTCCGACGACAACTGGGTGAGCCTTTACCGTATCTATCGCGACGGAAAGCCCATCGGCCGATCGAGCAAGGGGCTTTATTATTTCGACCACGGCCCGGCCGCCGCGACGAACAGCACCTACTCCGTGACGACGGTGGATGGAGACGGCAATGCCAGCCAACCGGCATCGAGCGGCCCCCGGGCGGGAATTCAAACCGTGACAGTCGACGACGCCGCGTTCGACAGGAGCGGATTTGCGCAAATCACCGAACCCAATAGTTTCGAGGGGACCTTGTCGCTGTCCCGATATCCGCTGCATTCGATGTGGCACGAATTCACCGGATCCGCCGTCGAGCTGTTCGTGAAGATGGGGCCTGACGGCGGATGCGCCAAGGTCGACATCGATGGGCGCGAAGATGCGCGCATCAATACTTATGCGCCCGATGATTTCGTCGTCCAGATTCCGATATTCAGCAAGGCTTGGGCCGCCGTCGGCAAGCACACAATCGCGGTCGAGGCGACCTATGGCTGCGGCAAGCTGCGCTCCATTCCGGCCGACGCGCGGAACGTCTATGTGGATGCGCTGCGGATCACGACCTCAGCGCCGTCGGTTACGCCGGCCGAAGGCGAATGGAGCGCGGGCGACGCGCGGAGCACGGCCGGCGCACGAAATGCCGACGGCTCCGCTGATTTCTCTTTCACCTTTAACGGCTCCGCCGTCCGCATCGTCGCCGACTTGTGCGGCGACTGCGGGGAAGCCGATGTCTACGTGGATGGAAGCGCCGAAGGGCGCATCGACTTGTATGGCAATCGGGGAAATCAGGCCCGCAACGCCATCGTCTACCAACGCAGTTTCGATGTCGCCGGCAAGCACGTCGTCAAGCTGGTGCCAAGTGGCGCCAAAAACATCGATTCGAGCGGCTTCAAGCTTCCCGTGAGGGAGTTTCATGTTTACTGACCAGCAGTCATTGACCCATTTCGCAGAAGAGGTCCGTCCAGAATGAAGATCACGCGTATTGATACCTTTGCGGTCGGCGCAGGCTGGAAGAACCTGCTCTTCGTGCAGGTTCACACCGATACCGGTCTGCTCGGATTGGGCGAGGGCACGCTCAACGGCTTCATCAGAACCACCGAAGCGGCGATCCGCGAATTGGAGCAGTTCGTCATCGGCGAGGATCCCACCCAAGTGCAGCGGGTCGCGGCGCGAATGCTGGACAGCGTATCGTTGGATGCCGGCCACATTCATCGTACCGCCATTGCCGCCATCGAAATCGCATGCTGGGATATTCTCGGTCAGCATCTCGGCGTGCCGATCTGGCAGTTGCTCGGCGGCCGGGTGCGCGATTCGGTGCTGGCCTACGCCAACGGCTGGTACAGGACCGAACGCACGCCGGCGCACTTCGTCGCCGCGGCGGAGAAAGTAGTCGCTGCGGGGTTCCATGCCCTCAAGCTCGATCCCTTCGGTAATGCGCAGGGATTCATCGAGACCGATGAACTGGAGCTTGCCTACGATATCCTGTCGGCCATCCGCGCGCGATTTCCCAAGCTGCGCATCCTCATCGACGTGCATGCGCGCTTCGTGGAAGCCGAGGCCATCAGAGCCGCGGAGAAGCTCGCGCCGCTCGACTTGTATTGGTGGGAAGAGCCGACGACGCGTGAACGCGAGGCGCCGGCGAACGCCGTCGCGCATCGGTCGCCCATCCGCGTCGCCACCGGGGAAATGTTCGATACTGTCGCTCAATTCTTCACCTTGGCGGTGGGCGGCGGCGTCAATATCTTTCAACCCGAGCCCATGTCGCTGGGCGGCATTCTGCCGACGCTGGCGGTCGCCCATCTCGCCAAGGCGCATGGCTCATGGATCGCTCCGCATCAGAGCGGCGGCCCGGTGGCCACGGCGGTCTGCCTGCAGCTGGCCGCCTGCGTTCCGAACTTTCTCATTCAGGAGAACTTCGATTTCTTCAACGAGGAGTGGACGCGGGAACTCGTGACCTGGACCCCGTCGCTCGACGCGGCGACCGGACATTTCTCACTGCCCACCGCTCCAGGCTTGGGGCTGGCCTTGAACATGGATGTGGTGGCCCAGCACCCGTACGATCCCAAGGCTTTTCTCAACATCCACGTCCCTCATTGGGAAAAGCGGCTGGGCGCGGACCGGACCGTCAAGGCCGGCGTCTGATCCGATAGGCTTTGCGGGCGGCCACGGTTAGCGACACGCCGGCATCGGCGTCGGTCGCCAACGAAACCCTCGGCGAGGACATCGGCGGCGGGGATGCGGGCGCCGAGGATGCCGGCGTAGAGGCCGGCGCGCCGATCTGCGTTACGAAGATCTTCGCGCTCTTCCATGCCGCGGGCAGCTGCCATCGAGACACGCCTCCCTCGCTGCTGTACACCAAGACTTCGCGGTCATTGACCGGCAGCATGCGGCGCGTGCCATCGACGGTGAGCACGCCGTGATCGAGCACGGTCCAATGTCCGTCATGCGTCATCCTCGAGACGGTGCCGTCGCTGAATCGGGCGACGAAGTCTTTGGGGCGAACGGCCGCTGGTGCTTGTCCTTCTTCGATGTGCCTGCCGCCGCCGCTCTCGGCGCCTATCCAGACGAGGCTTTTCCCGGTGAGATAGGACTGCGTGACGTTGCCCAGAAAGTAGTCATCGGCGATTTTTCCTGCGTCGAGCGCTTCGAGCGTGCCGCCGATCACTTCCTGGGTGCGCGGCGCGTAGCCGGCGTCGATGGACCAACCGAGAACCTGGCCCATTTCCCCGGCGTGATAGCGGCCGCCGCCGTAGATTTTTCCCTGCATCATCAGCAGATGGAAGGGATCGTCGATGTTCCGATGCAGCGCGCGCTCGAGAATGCCGAAGTAGGCATCGTCGGCGCCCTCGATGGAGGGCACGATGCCGCGTTGGTAGAACCAGTCGAGAATCTTCGCGCCATAGGTCGTCTCGGCGACGATGCCGATATCCTCGCCGGGACCGAAACTGATATCGGTGTTGCGGAACGTGTCGAGCTGTATCACCTCCTTGACGGGAACCAGGTCCAGCAGGGATTGGGCGCGCTTCTGAAAATAGCCGGACCGGTACTGCTTGGTATGCGAAATGCGGTAATCCGGAGGTCCGTCCTTGAATTGGAACGACCATATGTACGGCCGGCCTTCGCGATTGAACTGCAGAACGCTGGGATCGAACAACGGACTGCGCTGGTACGCGTCGTTCAGGTTGATGTGATAGACGATGGTGGCGTTGTATTGCCCGGCATCCTTGATCAGTGCGCGCAATCCGCGCAGGCCGCCCACACGCTCGCTGACCTGATTCAGCGCGGGATATCCCGTGTCGTGTCCGCTGAACTGCCAGCCGACCAGAACGACGTACTGCCGGGCATTGCCGGTGGCGCGCGAGACCGCGCGGATGATTCCCAGCGTCTGCGCGAAGGTGGCAATTGGCGGCGCGTAGCCTCCCGCCGGCGGATGCAGCGGCTTCACCCAATCGTTGATGACGGTGTAAGTCAGGGTGAGCGGGTCGAATTTTCGGCTCGGTGCGCGCAGCCGGTCATGCTGCCACAAGGCGGCTTCCATCCAGTTCACTTCCCCGTCGCCGTTGCGATCCTGATCGAGAACCGCGATGTGAGCGTCGAGCAGCGGCTGCACCTCGTTCTGGATGCGGTAGTAATACCTGCCCAGCCACATGGCAAAGTCGGTGGCCGCTCCTTCGCCGCCGAGCAACTGGGTCTTGAGCTTCCAGTAGGGGATGTTGTCGGCGATGGTCACCGCAATTCCCGGCAGGTCCGCCGAAGCCCAGTTGGCGTCCTTGGGCGACTGTTCAGCGCTCTGGTCGCCGATGGTCATGAAATGAGCGGTGGAATTGGATCGGAGTCCCGGAAAGTTCAGCGGCGCGGCCGCGGCGACATATTGGCCGGACGACTCGCCGGGATAAGACTCCTTCCAGGGCATCGACGTGTATTCGCCTCGGTACGCATGTCCCGTGTCCAAAGCAGCCGGAACACGCACGAGAAAGTGACCGGGGAATTCGATCGTCTGCAGGCGAAACGATCCTTGCTCTTGGACGCCGCTCAACGCGAGGTGCAGTTCGTGCTCCTGCACCTCGAATCGCCAGGCGAGATGCAGGCCTAGGCCCGGCACCGTCATGTCGTAGGTCACGGCCGTCGCCGTCGATTCCGCATGCACCTCGAAGTCGCCGGCGGTGTAGGTCTGCCCGTTGAGCTCGATGCTGGGGCGCGAGGAGGGTGGCGCGCCCGGAATGCTGCGGCCCTCGCCGGTCTGAAATTTCAAGACGCGCGGGAAATTCGGATCCAGGGTTACGGACAGTACGGGGCTGCCGATGACCAAGTCAGCGTGCGGCGGGGGCGTTTCGCCTTTCGCGAAGGCGACGGACAGCAATGCCGTCGCGGCAAACAAGTACGCGGGCGCCCGCAGGCGATGTTGGGGTTTCATTGCTCTTTGCCTCGGCTCGTCAGTGTCCAAATGATAACGATATCATTTCGGGCGGCAATGGGCGGAACCTTCGGCGTTGGCCTATCGCTCAGCGTGTCGGCGTGGCCTGCCGGCATTGGCTCGCTACGCCGATTGATGCAAAAATGCCGCCCTGCGCCGGGCACCCCGAGTCGCATGGGCCAGGAGATCTCGATGCGGCTTAGCTTTTTCGGACGCTATCTATTGGCGGCGGCCGCGTGCGCAACGCTGCTGGCCACCGCTGGACGAAGTACGGCGGCTCCGATCCCGCAGACGATCCCGCAGGCCGCTACCGCGGCGCCGACATTCGCCGCCTTCGTCGATGCCTACCTGGACCGGTTCGGCCACTATCATCCGTCGATTGCGGCCGGAAACGGTCTGCATGACCACGACGGCGAGTTGGAGGATTTTTCCGCGGCGGCGATCGCATCCGAGATTCAATGGCAGCATTCGGTCCGCCGCCAGCTCGACGGTCTCGATCCAGGCAAGCTGACTGCCGATGAACGGGTCGATCGTAGGATTCTCCAGGGGGTCGTGGACGGTTGGCTCCTGGACCTCGAGACCGTGCGTAACTGGACCCGCAATCCGATGATCTATGTGTCCACCGTCTCCGACGGCTTGCACGACCTCATCACCATGGAGTCTTCGCCGCCGGACGTACGCATGCAGCGCGCGCTGACGAAGCTTGGCGTCGTGCCGGCACTCATCGCGGGCCGCTCAG
>Ga0182013_10002226_pt1 | contig 25566 bp, 13 predicted proteins | sample 612S2MmetaG_FD_120487 | JGI IMG/M metagenome (GOLD analysis project Ga0182013, IMG submission 120487) | Permafrost microbial communities from Stordalen Mire, Sweden - 612S2M metaG | ecosystem: Environmental > Terrestrial > Soil > Wetlands > Permafrost | place: Sweden: Stordalen | collected...
AATAACCTCGTTCACATTCAGACTCTCCTGATTCGGAACACCCTTCTCAAATTGTGAGCGTATCCGGCTGATAATCTCGGTGGCACGTTGTGCATCCCTTACAATTTTGGCAAAAGCCCCGCGCACCTCATCGAGATTCGGATTATCGCCCGCGAGCTTTCGGAGCCCGACGCTGGCATTGGTCATAGCGCCACTGATCGGTTGACTGATTTCATGCGCCAGGGATGCCGCCAGCTCTCCCATGGTTGTCACCCTGTTGATGCGTGCAAGATCGCCCTGCGCCTGGCGTAAAGCCTCTTCGGTGCGCATCCGTTCGGTGACGTCGCGTACCGCGCCGGAGACAAGAGTGCCATCCTCCGTCTCCAGCGGACTGAGACTGATTTCCACGGGAAATTCGGTTCCGTCTTTTCGCCGTCCGTACAGTCCCAGACCTTCACCCATCGGCCGCACCCGCGGCTGGGCGAAGAACCCATCGCGGTGTTGGGGGTGTCGTCCACGAAATCGTTCTGGCACCAGTATTTCAATCTCTTGCCCCAGGAGGTCCTGCCGCTGGTAGCCAAACAGTTTCTCCACTTGAGCATTGACCAACACGATCCTTCCTTGGCGATTCATCACGATCACGGCATCCGGAGCGGATTCCAGGAGCCCGCGGAATTTCCGCTCGGCCTGGCGCAAAGCCTCTTGGGTTCGCTTCTGGTCGTCAATGTCTGTCGTCGTGCCGACGAATTTGAGGACTTTCCCTTCTGCATTGCGCAAGACCACGGCTTGCTGGAGGTGCCAGCGATAGGTCCCGTCCTTGGCGCGGAGAGACCTCGTTTCGAACGCAAACCCCTGTCCCGAATGCACACCCTCCCAAAAGATCTTGGCTGCCATCTTCCGATCCGCAGGGTGGACCGCGGTCATCCAGGCCTCGGGATGCGACTGGACGAAGTCAAGGGTCTGACCGGCGAATTCAAGCCAACCTTGATTCACGAAATCCGGTGTCCCATCAGGCTCAAGCGTCCAGGCGGATACAGGAAGACGCTGCAGCAGCCCAACTTGGAGTTGTAGATCGGCATAGAGGGCGGCATTCTCCAGTGAGATCGCCGCTTGCGAAGCCAGCAACTGCAGTACCGTAACCCGGTCCGGCGTGAAGACGCACGGTGTCAGGTTGTTCTCAAGGTAGAGTGCGCCGACAAGCTTCTTCTGTTTCACGATTGGCAGGCACAGTGCGGACTTGCAGCGCTTCCGCCCGATGTATTCGTCGTTCGAATATACGTGGTCCGCCGAAGCATCATCGAGAAGCACGCTCTGCTGCGTCCGGATCACGTAATGCAGCACGGATTGAGGAAGATCAGTCGGGGTGATGGCTGCCTGTCGAACCACAACCTCGATCTTGCCCGGCCCGGTGGTGGCCTCCGCCTCGATGCGCTGCTCGCCGTCCCGTATCAGGATCAGCAGCCCTCGCTCGGCTCCGGCGTGTTCAATGGCCGTGCGCATGAGCGTATCGATCAGCTTTTCCTGCTCGATCTCACCAGCTACTGCCTCTGATACGCGGATGACCGTCGCGAGATCAAGTCGCTCGACGGAGGCGAGGATGGTGCCCGTGTCAGATGAAGTCCTTTCCGCCTTGATTCTTGGATACCATTTCTCGAGTTGTCGGACCTTCGCGTCAGCGCCCCAGCGTAGATAGCAGTCCCGGGCATCCTGCAAATAGGCATGCGCAATTCTAGTAAGACCTCGTGATAAATAAAACTGCGCTGCACACTCGTTGGCGACGGCCTCACAATGCGTAAGACCGTTGTCGTGTGCTGAACGGATCGCCGCCTCGTAGAGATGTTCAGCGTCGAGCATCCGGCCTTCAATGCGCGCGATCTCCGCGTTTACGAGCGCGGTTCTGGTTTCGAAATTTGCAGGACAATGCAGTGCCCACACCTCCAGCTGCCGGTGATGGTCGTTCAGTGCGGCGATATGATTCTCTTTCTCTCCACGGGAAGCTGTATTCCAGGCTGCAGCATGCGCCAGAGCGGCATAGAATCGGAAATCGCCCGTTTCCACCTGCGATGCCGCCGGCCAGAGCAATGGATGGGCTTTATGGGACGCCTCGACAGCCGAGGCGTAGTTCCCGGCGAAATATCTGGCCTGGAGCTTTCGAGTCCAATAGAAGAATTCAGACAGAACCAGCAACGGATTACTCGCGAAGCGATCTTCAGTGTCCGCTTCGTTATAGTCATCGGTATCGAAGCATCCAAAGGTCGGAGTCAGGCCGCGAAGTGTACGTATGAGACCTAATTGCGCCTTGCTATTCTCAACCACCAGCCCAAAACCGGCCTTCGTGACGAAGTCGAGGCCCTTTTCCGCCTCGGATTGCACCTCCAAAAGGGGGTCACCCACTGCCAAGTAATTGGTGATCAACGAATGCCAGCTGTAGGCGGAGAATGTGAGATCCCCCGTTCGATATGCGACATCGAACGCACGCCGGATCAGTTCACGTGCTTTCAAGGCGTGCTTTGCCCAAGGCGTTAGGGTGCCAAACGAAGTGTACGTTCTCGCCTCGTAGCGAGTCAGGCTGCGCTTTTCGACGAGATCGTAGCCCAGCTGGCCGAATCGGAATCCATCTTTGTAATTATTGAAGCGTGGCCCAGCGAACATCCCAAACCAGATATAGCCGAAACACGACGCATCGCAGGTACCGTGTTCCAGGCAAAGACTGGCCATGCGGAAGACCACCAGCGTGGATAGATTCTCATCGAAAAACATGGCCGGATGGACGATTTCAGTGAACACATCGAGCATGTCGAGGACAGCGGAATCATCGAGCAGCGGCAAGTCTACAAGGTCCTCGATTTGGCGGTCGCCGACCAGCGACCAGATCCGGTTGTACTCCCGAAGAACATCGTCGCGCGACGGATGACTCGACCAATCCGTGCCGTTACGGCGAAGGTAATCGAGAAACACTTCAATGGCGCGATCACTGCGATCCAAGGTTGTATAAAGGGTGACCTGCAATCGCGCCACAACCGCAAAATCGTGGCGGGTCCTGGCACGCCGCGCCAACATCGTCAGACGGCCCTCGGCTGCCGCCATATTTGCCGTAAGCAGTTCGCACTCGGCGATGAGAGACTCAATCGAGAAGATAAGATCATAGTTATGCTCCCAAGCTTCCTCACTTAATAAGGAGCGTCCGGCCTGAAGGTATTTCAGCGCTGACGCGTATGCTGTGGATGCCTTGGCCCGTTTGCCCGCGATCAGATTGAGATCAGCTGTTCGCTCACGCTCACCGACATCGGTTATGAGGCGTGAGCCCCGGTTGAGTTGATTGACAATGTCGAATATCGCTTCTTCCAGCCGTCCTTGCGGGGTGCTCTCCGCGAGAATTCTGCCTATACGCAAATGGGTCTGCGCGCGCTGTTCGTCCGGAATCAGAAAGTAGGCCGCTTCCTGGACTCGGTCATGAAGGAAGCGGTAAGAATTCTCTGAGCGAAGAATGAGGCCTGCGCTAACAGCTTCCCAGAGGTGATCATGCATTTCTCCTTTTGAATCCTCATACACCGTTCGCAGTAGTTCGAATTCAGCGATGTTTCCAAGGCAGGCGAGTTGTTTCAAGGACTCCCGCGTCGCATTTGGAAAACGACTCAGCTTTCCGACCATCAGGTCCACCACGTTTGCCGTGTAGCCTTTTGCGTGAATGCGATCAATGTCCCACCGCCAAGCCGCAGCCCTTGGCTCAAACCTCAGCAAGCCCTCTTCCTCCAGCTCCTTGATGAACTGGATCGTGAAGAAAGGGTTGCCTCCGGTTTTCTCATGGACCAATTGCGCCAGAAGACCGGCGGAGTTGGGCCCGCAGCGCAGGGCGTCGACAACCAACCGCTCAACGTCATCGAGCCCGAGAGGCGCCAGCACGATTTCCTGCGGCTTTGCTCCCGCTTCGCGGATCGCGGCCAGCGTCCGCTTGAGTGGGTGTGATGAACTAACTTCGTTGTCGCGGTAGGCGCCAATCAACAGCACATGCCGTACTTCCGGATCGGTAATCAGGCGCTCAAGCAATTCCAGAGTTGCCGTGTCCAACCATTGCAGATCGTCGAGGAACAACGCCAGCGGATGTTCCGCAGTCGCGAAGACGCTGAGGAAGCGCCGGAAGACCCACTGGAAACGACCCCGCGCTTCTTGCAGTTGCAAGTCCGCCACGGGTAATTGTTTGCCAATGACTAATTCGACTTCTGGTATCAGGTTGACGATGAGTTGGCCATTCGGCCCCAACGCCTCAAGAAAGGCGCGCCGCCAATGGTCCACCTCCGCTTCGCTCTTGACCAGGATCTGACGCACCAGCATCTGGAAGGCCTGTGCGAGCGTACCGTACGGTATGTCGCGTTTGTACTGGTCGAACTTGCCTGCAGCGAAAAGCCCGCGCGGTGGAACCAGAACCTTGTGCAGTTCGTTTACTACCGAAGACTTGCCGACGCCGGAATATCCGGAGACCAGTACGAGTTCGGCGATGCCGCGCGCCACCACCCGGTCGAACGCTCCAAGCAGAGCCTCGACCTCGCGTTCCCTCCCGTACAGCTTCTCGGGTACGAGCAATCTGTCCGGAGAGTCATCGGCGCCTAGAGCGAATGAATCGATGCGACCATTCGACTGCCAATCCGTCAAGCATCGCCGAAGATCGGCTTCCAGGCCCGCGGCGGTCTGGTAACGCTCCTCGGCATTCTTGGCGAGGAGCTTCATGATGAGGTCAGACAGCGGTTTGGGAACCGCTCGACGGTCGACAGGCGCCACTGGCTGACGTGCAATGTGGCAATGGACCCATTCCAGAGGATCGGCGGCTGCGAATGGGAGCTCGCCGGTCAGCATCAGATACAACGTAACGCCCAACGAATATAGATCGCTCCGGGAATCAATTGATCGGTTCATGCGCCCGGTCTGTTCAGGAGACATATAGGCAAGTGTGCCTGCAATGATCTCCGGCGGCGCGGGCGTGAGGTGCTCGCGGGGGAGACGGGACGCGATGCCAAAGCCGGTGAGCCACACGCGACCGGAGTCGTCGACAAGTGCATTCGCAGGCTTGACGTCCTTATGGATGAGGCCCTGCCGGTGGACTTGGCTAAGTGCTGCCGCAAAACCGATGGCTATGCGCAGGAAACGAGTCAGATCGATCGGCTGTCCCTTGTTCAGCTCGTACTGCTCGATTACCCGATCCAGCGGTTCGCCACCAGAATCCTTAAGAATGAGGACCGCTCGTCCCTGGTGACGGGTCAGCGCAAGCGGCTGAGCTGCCCATGTCGCATCGAGTTCTGCCGCTAGCGAGTATTCGTGTTCGAGCCGGCGGAGACTCTGAGGCGACGGCTGTTCAGCAGCAACCGCCACTGCCAGGATAGGCATGGGGTTGTCGCGCTCTCTGCCGCGGTAAAGAGTGAAGTCCGCCCCCTCGCGAAGCGACTCCAATGGGTATTCGGAATGCTCTGCCATTGAGAACACTCTTGTTTTCAGGACCGAATGGTCCAGGATTTTCAAACAGATGGGGAATCGATGCGTTTCATCGACCAAGTGCGTTTACTGGGGAAAACTGGGTTCCGCACCGACAATCCGAAGAAAGCCATTATACGTAAGAAACTGTACTGAATTGTTGAATGTCAATTTGACAGATCGTGAGTACTCCGGTTGATACCAAGGTATCGATCGGTACCTTGGTCCAATTGATTCGTCTCCTGACCTCCGGCCTAATGAGAAGACCCAGTAAAATCTGGCTGGATCGCGCTGGCGAGCATCCTTTTCAGTCGATTGAGTGGATCAATGCCTTCTGCAGCAAAGTTGCCGGCGCGATTCAATGCAAATGGGGCCATCCGACGCCTTTTGCGTCCAAACCTTCCTGTCGACACTGTGGAATTAGCTTGCTATTTGATTGGCAAGGTCATCGTTCATGACACCGCAAACGGCAGGCTAAGCGGGCGCATTGTCGAAACTGAAGCCTATCCCGTTGGCGACCCAGCTGGACATGCTTTCCGGGGCAGGACACCACGCAACAGCACTCTTTTCCTTGAAAGAGGACACGCCTATGTTTACCTCGCCTATGGCGTGTCATTCTTATTGAATGTCACAAGCGAGAGGCCTGGAGTTGGTGCAGGAGTCTTGTTACGCTCTATTGAGCCTCTTGATGGTTTCGAACTCGTGGATAGCGTGCGTCAAAGGAAACAATGGGCCGATATAGGGAGAGGACCGGGACGATTGACGAAGGCATTACAGGTTGACCTCACCTGCGATGGATTGGATTTGTGCAGTGCAAATTCTTCGCTTTGGCTGGCTGAGACGACGCGCAAGCGTGGCACGATTGGCAAAAGCGTGCGCATCGGTCTGACTCACGCAGCGGATCGCTTATTACGCTTCTACGAACGGGGTAATGAATACATAAGCGGTCCCAAGAGGTTACTCAGAGAATGAACAGCGACGAAATCTTCAACCCATTTTCGCTCTCATAGCAAGCCGGGCAGTTAGCTTCTGATGTTATAGGCGAATGATACAGATCCCAGCAGTCGAAGTTATCGTGTTCTCAAACAATGTCCTCTAATCTAAAGGGAATCGATGGGTCTGACCGACATCATCTCGACCAACCTGAACGTAGTTTTCTGTGGAATCAATCCGGGAATGCGGTCGGCCGCACTCGGACTCCCCTTCGCGAACCGAAGTAATCGCTTTTGGCGTGTCCTTCACCTTGCAGGCTTTACCGCCAGGCAACTGGAACCGGAACAGGCGCCCCTCTTGCTCGACTATTGTTGTGGACTCACCTCTGCGGTTGCTCGGCCAACAGTCAGCGCAACACACCTCCGTCGAGCCGACTATGTCGCTGCCCTTCCTGCCTTCGAGCGTAAAATCGCGAAGTATACGCCGAGATACCTGGCATTCCTGGGAAAGCCAGCGGTCTCAGTGTTCCTGAACCAGCGCGCCATTTCATGGGGTTTACAGCCAACAATACTCGCTGGATCTGCGGTCTGGGTATTACCCAATCCGAGCGGCCTGAATTGCGCCTTCACCATCGGCATGTTGACACAAGCCTACAGAGAGTTATTCGAGGCCGTGGTCGCGCCAACTTCGCTGTGACGATCCAGATAGCCGTCAATGCGCGTTAAGAGAGAATTCATCTCGCGCAGAGCAGTTCCTGCAGGACCACGGCTTCATTGTGTTCCTGATCTTTGGCGCCGTAAACTAACGTGACCGTACCCTTCGCTGCCTCTTGACTTAAAAGCGAGAGCGGCTCCTTTTTCCTCTTGAGTTCCCCCAGGTAGCGCGACCGAAATTCTGCCCACTTCGCTGGATCGTGTGCGAACCATTTCCGAAGTTCCGTGCTCGGCGCCACGTCCTTTAGCCAAAGATCGATCTTCGCCTTCTCCTTCTTGAGGCCTCGCGGCCAAAGCCGATCCACCAGGATCCGCGTTCCGTCCTCCGCGTCAGCTTCTTCGTAAGCTCGTTTGATTCGAATGTTCAGCATCGGCTATTTACCCGTAACCTCTCGCATCACACGCGGAGAATTGCCTCCCAGCACCTTCCTTAAATCGCGATCACGCCGCTTCTTCCTCATTAAGCCAGAAAGGCAGCGACGAATCTATTGGACGATGGTATCGATCCGTGCTCGCCAAGCGGCCCAACCCAAAAATGGGGGATACCAGGGATACCGATTTTTGTGGAAATTGGTTCCCCAGGGAAGAATCTATAGACAACAGAGGAACCAAAAGACGAGACGGAAATCGTTCATTATCAGAGGTTTACTGGATAAGTCTATTCCGCAAAACAATTTACGCCAACCAACCCACAGATCGGTCCTGCGATTCGCCCCGGTATCCGCGAGTGATTTCGGGTGGACGGTGGCCAACGCGAGAGTCTGGAAGGCCCCGGCCGCCGGATCGGCCGGAGATTACGGGCCGGAGGCGATCCCGCCTTCGGCATAGATGAGATCAAGCAACTTCTCCAAACAGCGAAGGCGCTCGCCTGTCACTAGCCATTGCGTACAATTACCCTGTGAAGGCCCACACTGGGAGTGTGAGAAGCTTACGTCTAATCCCGTCAGTCCGGTATTTGCCTGGTCTATTTCGCCCCGCATCCGTCGGCTTAAACCGGCCCCCCTACCCCCCCTCCTCCAACTAAAGGTCCATTGCGGGACGGGTCGCCGTCGCAAACCCAATGTAGTCAACAGATTACGATCCGAACGCCATGACTATAGTGTAAGCATTACCCCCTATTTTTGTTCATTTTTGGTCCCTTCGTGTCGATTTATGAAGCAAAACAGGGCAAAACAAGCGGAATTTCACCCCCTGTTTTCCGCTCCGCGCCTCGCCGAAGGTTGCAGGGGGTGAGAGGTGCGGGCTAGACTTCCGTTGCATATACTTCAATCATTCCAGAGCTCGCCTCGGAGCCACTCATGACCATCGACCCATACGCTCTCACTCGCCGCAATTTCATCAAAGCCGCCGCAGCCGCCGCGCTGCTGCCCCGCGCGCCAAGGGCTCGCGCCGCCGCCTCCGATCGCATTACCCTGGGCGTCATCGGCTGGGGCATGATGGGCCCGGCCAACGCCAAAGTCTTCCTCGAACAGCCCGACTGCCAGGTGGTCGCCGCCTGCGATCTCGACACCATCGCCCTCCAGGACGCGGTCGACACCATCAATACCTACTACGGCAACACCGATTGCCGCGCCTATCACGACTACCGCGAGCTGCTCTCCCGTGACGACATCGACGCCGTCATGATCGCCGTCCCCGACCACTGGCACGGCATCGTCGCCACCGAGGCTGCCAACCGCAAAAAAGACATCTACTGCGAAAAGCCCCTCGCCCGCACCGTCCGCGAGCAGCAGGCCATCGTTCAGGCCGTCCAAAAGAACTCCGTGATCTGGCAGACCGGCTCCTGGCAGCGCTCCGTGCCCACCTTCCACAAGGCAGCCGAGATCGTTCGCAACGGCCTCATCGGCAACGTCGTCCGCGTCGAGGTCGGCCTGCCCGCCGGCCATTACGACTTCGCCGGCACCGAGCCGGCGCTGATCGCCAAACTCGCCGCCTTGCCTGAAAAAATCACCGATCCATCTCTCGTCCTGCCCGGAACTCCCGCCTGGAATCTCGCCGTCACCACCCCGCCGCCCGATCTCGACTACGACCGCTGGATCGGCCCCTCCCGGATGGAGGAATACATCGATGCCCGCGTGAACAAGAACTGGCGCTGGAACTACAACACCGGCGGCGGACAGCTCATGGACTGGATCGGTCATCACGGCGACATCGCCCACTGGGGACTCGGCTTCGACTCCACCGGCCCCTCTGAAATCGAAGGCTTCGGCCAGTTCCCCGCCCCCAGCGCCATCTGGAACACGGCCACCAAATACCACGTCGAGTGCACCTACAGCAAAGACGTCACCCACTACCCATGCGACGTGCACATCACCATCGCTGGCGGCTCACCAGCCATCAACATGGGCACCAAGTGGATCGGAACCGACGGCTGGATCTGGGTCGATCGCAGCGGTTTCGACGCCTCCAACCCACAATGGGCCAAGATGAAGTCGCTTCCTGAAGACCAGCGCAAGATCAGGCTCTACGAGTCAGCCGAGCATCGCCGCAACTTCCTCGACTCGGTCAAATCGCGCAAGCCCACCATCACCCCGGTCGAGGTCGCCCACCATTCCACCCTGCCCGGCCATCTCGGCCTCATCTCCATGCTCACCGGCCGCAAAATCCACTGGGATGTCGCCCAGGAAAAAATCCTCGACGACCCCGCAGCCAGCGAACTGCTGACCCGCCCGTACCGCGCGCCTTACAAGCTGGCATGAAAGAAAAGGGCGCGCTCAGAGTTTCGCGCCCCACAGATGTTGCCCGCCAAAATCTGCTAGCCTTACCTGTTCCGAATTTATACCGGTAGACAGGTGCCATCATGACCAGCAGGTTCGCGGGCTTCGACTTTCTCCATCTTGACCAGAGTTTCACTGAAGACGAGCTTCTTGTACGCCGCACCGCCCGCGACTTCGTCGACGATAACGTCATCCCCATCATCGAAGCCTGCTTCCGCGAAGACCGCTTTCCGCGCCAGCTCGTTCCTCTCATGGGCGAACTCGGCTTCTACGGCGCCACAATTGACGGCTATGGCTGCGCCGGCATGTCCAACGTCGAATACGGCCTGGTCATGCAGGAACTGGAACGCGGCGACTCCGGCCTGCGCAGCTTCGTCAGCGTCCAGTCAGCCCTCGTCATGTACCCCATCTTCACCTTCGGCTCCGAGGAGCAGAAGAAGACCTGGCTCCCCGCTCTCGCCACGGGAGAAAAGCTCGGCTGCTTCGGCCTTACCGAGCCCGGCTTCGGCTCCAACCCCGGCGGCATGACCACCCGGGCCCGCAAATCCGGCGACCAATACATCCTCAACGGCGAAAAAATGTGGATCACCTCCGGCACCATCGCCGACATCGCCATCGTCTGGGCCAAGCTCGAAAACGAAGACGGCAGCGCACCCGGCAACGACCGAGTACGCGGCTTTCTGGTTGAAACCGACCGCCCCGGCTTCTCCGCTCACGACGTTCACGGCAAGTGGTCCCTCCGCGCCTCCGTCACCAGCGGCCTCTCGCTTCAGGATGTCCGCGTCCCTGCGTCCAGCCTGCTCCCCGGCGCCATCGGCCTCAAGGGCCCGCTGATGTGCCTCAACCAGGCGCGCTACGGCATCAGCTGGGGAGCCATTGGCGCGGCCTCTGCGTGCTACGACGCCGCCCTCCAATACGCGAAACTGCGCAAGCAGTTTCACAATCAGCCCATCGCCAGCCATCAGCTGATCCAGGAAAAGCTGGTCTGGATGGCGTCCGAGATCGCGAAGGCCCAGTTGCTCTCGCTCCATGTCGGCCGCCTCAAAGACGCGGGCAAAGTCGGCCATCAGCACATCTCGATGGCCAAGAGAAACAATGTGTGGATGGCCCTTGAATCAGCCCGCCTCGCCCGCGACATCCTGGGCGCCAACGGCATCACCGAGGATTACCCCATCATGCGGCACATGATGAACCTCGAATCCGTGAAGACCTACGAGGGCACGCACGACATCCACACCCTCATCCTCGGCCAGCACCTCACCGGCATCGCTGCCTACTGAGCAGGATCGAGAGGAGCCATTCGCTGCCGCCGTTTGACCTCCGATTCCTCCATCCGTATCATCAAGACTGGGATTGCGCGCGAAGACGCCTTCGCCCGTCCCTACCCGGCCTTCATGGCCTGCGCTTTTTCTTAAGGCGCCCTTCCGGCGGAGTAGCTCAGATGGTTAGAGCGTGGGATTCATAACCCCAAGGTCGACAGTTCGATCCTGTCCTCCGCCACCAGTTACCAGAGGTCGTATCGGCGCATTGAGGAACGGGTGAGACGCGCCCCTCGGCACACCTCAGACAGTGCGGCCCAAGCGGCTCATTCACTCCCCTTCACCTCGAACGGCACGGTCAATTGCGAGTGATCACCGCTCACGGTGGTGGCAGTGATCGTCAGCTTGTAGCCGCCGGAAGGCGCGACCGCGCGGCCCTTTTCCGTAAACAGATCTGTGGAGATAGTGAGGCTGTCGTCCTGTGACAGGGTGCTGGAAAGATCGACGACGGAAGTGGCCAGCGCACAAGCAGCTGTCGCCGGTTGTACCGAACAGGAAAGGTGTACGCGGCCTGAGTAACCCTGCGCGTGGAGGGTGATGACGCTGGCCACGGAGGAGCCGGCATTCACCTCCACAGGCTGCCACTGAATGGAAGGCGCAGGAACCGTAGGAATCTTGTAGACCCGGATATAGTCCACAACCAGGTCCGAGGGGCTCGGGGTCGTCGAGTCAGGATTGCCGGGCCAGTCGCCTCCGACGGCGAGATTTAACACCAGAACGAACGGATGATCGAAAACCCACTCGCCGCCCTCGGGAAGATCGTTGGCGTCGCGTACAAAGAAGATGTTGGCGGGATCATCTACGTAGAACTGGATCATGCCCGGCGACCAGATGATGCCGTAGGTGTGAAAATTGCCATCGTCCACGCGGCCGCCGTCGGGCAGCTTGAAGTCGTGCCACAGGCCGTTAGCTCCGAAGTAGCGGGGGCCGTGCAGGGTGGAACGAACGATGGCGGGGCCGAGGCCATTGCTGCGCTGGGTGAGCGAAACATTTTCAACGATGGTGACGGAACCCGACGCGGGCCATCCGGACGTAAGATAGTCTGAACCCAGCATCCAGAATGCAGTCCACAGGCCGGTCCCGACTGGCAGTTTCATGCGCGCTTCGATGCGGCCGTACTGAAAATCCTTAAGTCCCCGGGTTGTAATGCGGGCCGATGTCCAAGTGCCGTCGGGTTTGCGCTCCGCGCGCAAAACCAGGTGGCCGCTCCCATCGAGAAATGCATTGGAACGGTGTGGATCGCAACCCGACGGATGGGCGCCATGCGGTGAGCAGTAGGTTTCGGTCTCGCCGTTGCCCCAACCCTGATTTCCAACTTCATCACGGCTGCCTGTGTCGTAGGTCCACTTCGCCGGATCGGGTAGCTGTTGCGCGGCGCCGTTGAATTCGTCGCCCCAGACCGGTTCACCCCATTGGAACGCCTGCGTCGCCGGCTGCTCGGGGCGCCTGGTGTGCGTGCCCCAGAAGTAGCCGGCGATAAAGATGCCGGCCGCCGCGACGACACTCAACGCGAATCTCAGGATCGAGCTGCGCCTGACGCTCAGAATATCTCGGCGCGCGATGGAAGGCTCCGGCGCCTGTTCTGCGGAGCCCTGCGCCGCGGCAGTCGTCCCGTTCTCGATCTCCGCCGTGTCCAGAGACGCATCGTCCAGCGCTTGTAAGGCAGAATCACGGCATAAAAACTGCGGTACATAATGCCCCAGCGGAAGCACAATCTGCAGTGGATGGTCGCGCCAATCCGTCTTGTACAGTTCGCGGAGCTTCTTACGCAGGGAACGGGCGGTGACGCGAACGATAGGATCGACGTGAGAATCGAAATTGGATTCCCGGCGGCCCAGGGCTTCGACGGCAATCGAATACTCCCGAATGTCGTCGGTCTGGCCTTCAAAATACTTATTGCAAATCCAGGAGAGAAATCGAACCAGGTTGGCAGAGCGGCTGAACTCGGGATGGCTCAGGACACGTTTGAGTTCCTCGCGTTCCTCACGGAATTTGTCAGAGGGAGATTGCGTAGCGTCGGGTTCATGGGGCAAAGGACGCTGAGGATCTTCGACTCCTTCCCATGATGCGCCAAGTTGCATTCTCGTCCACCGAGCCATCCCCGCAACACGCAACCATCAGAAGTCCACCCTCGCCAGCCACAATGCCTGCCTGTGCTGAGGGTGCCGGCGTTTCGCCTGGGGTTTTTACAAGCAGGAATCATAGCATTTTTACAGGCGCGAAGGAAGAATGCCGGGGTTCGCGGCGGGTGGGCGCGCCGGCCGGCACACGGGAGACACAGTAGAGTCAGCCACTTGCGACTTCAGGGCTGGCGGTTGGCGGCCCGCTCACTGCCTATCCGGTAGACACGAACGTAATCCACCAGCATGCTTTCGGGAAATTCGGTTGTAGCGTCGGGATTACCGGGCCAGTAACCTCCCACAGCAACGTTCAGAACCAGAAAGAAGGGGTGGTCGAAGACCCAGCGCTGGCCTTGGGGCACACTGCCCGGAGTTTGCGTTTCAAATAGAGTGCCGTCCACATAGAAGCGGATGGCGCGAGGCCCCCATTCGAGTGCGAAGACGTGGTAATCATCGCTGAAGCGGGCCTGATTGGGCAATGCGTACACGCCGGTGAGAGGATTGCCGCCGGAGTAGCCGGGTCCGTGCAGGCTGGCGTGAACCTTCGAAGGCTCGAAGCCTACGTTTTCCATGATGTCGATCTCGCCACATGCGGGCCAGCCGATGCGGTCAAAGTCGCTGCCGAGCATCCAGAATGCTGGCCAGATTCCCTGCCCCTTGGGCAGCTTGATGCGAGCCTCGATGCGACCATACTTAAGCTCGAGGCGGCCACGCGACTCAATGCGCCCCGACGTGTAGGGCCGCGACTGCCCGTCCTTGCCCACGTAGGGCTCGCGCCGGGCGGTAATCACCAACGACCCATCGTGTAGGTGAAGATTGGACGGACGATCGGTATAGTACTCGAGTTCGTTGTTGCCGTACCCTGAATCGTTGGTCACGATCACCCACTTCGACTGGTCGGGACGGCTCCCGTCCGGACCGTTGAACTCGTCGTTCCAGATGAGCGTGCGAGCGCTCGCAGGTATATCACCGCTCGGCGGCGGGTTGGCGGTTGCGTTTTGGGCAGCTGCTGCCGCAGCCAGGTTCAGCATGACAATTGCGCACACCAGGCAGCGCATAAATCGCGACATCGTTCCTGTTCCTTCTGTTCCGCACCTGCAAACGGCCAAATCACGGGGCCCGGAACGGTTCAACTACAAACTCCGTATGGCGTGGACCCATGCCTCTCAAGCGGGAGCCCAATGATTGCAAAAACTCAGTTGGTATAAATTCGTACGTAGTCGATCAGCATCTCGGCGGGAAACGGAGTGCTGCTGTTGGGCGACCCCGGATAAGAACCACCCACGGCCAGGTTGAGAATGATGAAGTTGGCTTGGCCTGAATCGAACGGCCATACCGCGCCGCTCAAGCCGCTCAGACTTGAAGGCGTATAGGTGACGTAGGGCTTGCTGGGATCGTCGACGTAATAGGCGACACTACCCTTGCTCCAGATCATGCCATAGGTATGGAATGTGGCCGCGGTCTCGCCCGAAGGAAACTCGTAGACCGTACCCACGTTGCTGCCGGTGAAGCCCGTGCCGTGAATTGAGCCTGCATTCCAGTCGGGCGTGCCGGCTGCATTCACGCGCTCCAGTACGTCCATCTCGCCGCAGGCCGGCCAATTGGCTGTGGTAATGTTGTTGCCCATCAGCCATGCGGCCGGCCAAAAGCCCTGCGCCTCCGGCACCTCGGCGCTGAATTCGACGCGCCCGTATTGAAAGCTGAAGAGACCCTCGGTCTTGATGCGCGCGGAAGTGTAGACGCCGGCCGACGGCTGCTCGGCCACAATGTGCAGATAACCGTCGGTGCCCACGTAGACGTTGGGAGCCGAGGCCATGCACGGTGAAACCGACGAATTCCACCCGCAGTAGTCTTCCAACTCATCGTTGCCCCACCCGCCCGCACCGGTGTCGTAGGCCCATACCGCGGGGTTGGGCTCGGCATTGGCGCCGGTCGAGTTCGAGAACTCGTCGCTCCACACCAGTGCGCCTGAAGGGATGTTTGGAGAGAACGCCTGGTTGGTGACGGAGCTGTTCGAGTCGCCGGAAGCCGCGGCCATCGCATTCAACGTCAGGTTCGAAGCCACCAGAAACGGCGCCTCGTAGATTTGTGAGGATGTAGTCGGCGTGGAGCCGTCCAAGGTGTAATAAATGGTGGCTCCCGAAGTTGTGGAAGACAGCGCGACCACGATCGCACCATTCAGTGCCGCTGTCGTGGAGATAGTGGGCGCTGTTGCCTGAGTTGTTCCCCCGCCGGTTCCAGTGGTTGTTCCACCTCCTCCACCGCAGCTGGCGAGCAGAACCGCACATGTGCACAGCGCGAATCGAAAACCTGGTTTCGTCGAGATTGCCATACGACCAGTTGCTCCTTCAGCCGGATCCGTCCCGGCCCGTTCCCCCGTTGAGATGCTGGCGGGGAACAGAACCGGAAACGGGAAAATGAACCATGACTCAGGGCAGCCGGAGTGCGGCTGCCCGAGAACGTCAGGTGAGTTAGAAAGTGAAGCGAGCGCCAAACTGGCCGATGCGACCGCCAACACCGCCGTAGTTGAGAATCTCGCCGAAGGTTGCGTCAGCCTTGTTCGTATCGGGGCCGGCCAGTGCGTCGCGATTGAAGACGTTGAAGAATTCGATACGTAACGTCAGGCTATAGCGCTGGTCGGTTCCTGCAGTAAGAATTTTGTGCAACGCCAGATCCTCGGTGGCGCCGCCAGGATTGCGCACCTGCTCCTGATAGTTCCCCGCTGTACCCAATTGGTTCGCGGCCGGGTCTGCAAAGCAGCTCTTGTTCAGCCAGGCTTGGCCGAGTTTCCGATTGCCATTGGTTAACTTGCAGCCGGAGACAAGGTCGACATAGATCGAATTGAATCCCGGATAGCTGTTCGTGGAATGCACCGATATCGGCGTTCCGGTGTTGTAATGGAAGTCGCCATCCACCGTCCAACCGCCGATCAGCTCATCCATCAGCGTGCTGACATTAGACATGAAGAATTTGCCCCGGCCGAAGGGCAAGTCATAGATCACATATCCCTTGACAATGTGGGTGATGTCGAAGTCGGCGATGTCTTTGGCTTCGTCTTTCAGGTCGTATGTATTCTGCAGTGGGCCAGTCCACCACGGCTCCTGGAAGTCCGAGTCAATATCACCGTGGGCGCGCGACCAGTTATAGCTCCCTTCAAGGGAGAGTCCATTGGTGGCGCGGCGAGTTACATTGAATTGCAGGCTCTTGTAATCGGAGTTGCCTAGCGGCGATCCCACTGAAAGCAGCGGTCCGGTATAGCCGGCAAATACCTGCGGATAGGGAACAAGCGCCACCAGCGGATATTGATCTCCGCAGGAACTCCACGCGGCACAGATCACGCTCATGCTTTGCGGTGTGTTTCCAGTCGCAACATAATTCTGCCAGTCGGAGATCTTCGGCTGATCGTGCTGGAAGAACCCGCTATGCAGGTGCGTGCTCCAACTCTGAATCCAGTTCACGTCCAGCTTGGTCACCTTGTCCAACTCGCGCTGCACGCCGAAGTTGTACTGCCAGGTATTGCCCGGCGTGAGAGATCGCGGATCGATGCTGATCACGTCGGAGGTGATGTACGTCGGGCTCTGCGCCCCAGGGGTTTTTGGCGTTACCAGCGTCGGGTTATAGCCGCCGTCCCAATTGAAGTTGCCCTCCTGGGTAATGTTGTGGAAGCCGACGTCGCCGGCTTGCTGATACGGAACGCCGCCCCAGGTGTTCATGTTGAGCGGTGTAAAGAAAATGCCGCCATTACCCCGTAGTACCGTCTTGTTGTCGATCTTGTACGCAGCGCCGATGTGAGGTGCGTAGTTGTAATAGTCCTGACGACGCTCGAAAGACTGGCTTCCGCTCGTCAGATACTCATAAGTGCCCATCAATTTTGAGGATGGATTCAAGTCATCCAGTTCGAAGCTTGACCAGTGACCGTACTTCTCTTTATAGCGATCGTTGAAGTCCCAGCGCAGGCTTACATTCACCATCAATTTCGGGGTCACCTTGATATCGTCGCTGGCATAAACTGAGAGTGCCTTGCGGCGTCCGTACTCGTTGTCCGGGTTGTTGCTCTCGGCGTTGTAAACATCGCCTAGCAGAAAGCTGGCGAAGGCGTTGCCGGTCGTTTGCCATCCGATGCCTGCCGTCGTCGACGGGTCGAAAATGATCGGATAACCGCCCATAAACGTGCCATCGTCCGTGTGGTAGTTGAACTGCATGGCGCGGAACTCTGCACCGGCCTTCACATTGTGGCGTTTGTGGCTCCAGACCAGTTGATTGCTGTAGATAAAAGTGTTGCCGGCATAAAAGTCGTTGTACTGGCTTCCCACGTCAGAGAAATTCCAGCCATTCTGGTAATTGGCCCCATTGGTGTACTCGCCGGTTTCGAAGTAGATGAGCGGGAAGTTGCCCGCGGGTTCGGTTACGCCACTGGCCAGGCCCAGTTCGCTGTCCCACTTGCCCGTCTCCGCTGTCGCGATGCTGGGGTTGCGGAAGCGATTGAAAGTGGCATAGACGGTATTGACCAGGTTTGGCGTGATAACAATCGCGTCGCTAAGGCGCGCACCCGGAGCCGTCGTGTTGTGCCAGTAGGAGTTCGCCATCGGACCGCCATACTTGGCCGTCGGCGACCAGACACCGCCCTGGTCGGCATTGATGCGAGGGTAATCGTCCCAGTAGAAAGAGCCCGCAACATGTTGCTTGCTGCTCAGGTTGTAGTCCATCTTGATGCTGGACTGCGTGTTGTGGAACCACGGATCAGGCTGGTAGGATGGGCCAGCTTCGTTGAGGGTGTTGGTTGAAGCGGGCGCATAGTATTTGTTGTAGAGTTGTAGAACCTTGGCCGATGTCTTGCTGATCAAGGCGGTGGGAATCTGGTTGTTGGCAAACACACAACCTGTTCCCGGCATGTAAATTGAACCCTGATAAACATTCACCATGGAACCGCTTTTGTCACACACCCCGGTGTTCGTCACGGGGTATGCAGTTCCGGCCACATTGCTTGTCGTCAGCACTGCGCTCATATCGGCGTACTGCAGCACGTTGCCGCTCGAGTCGAGCCCCATCATGGCGTTGGTGGGAACCGTGCGCGAGAGTGGCCCCAGATTCCACTCAGACTGCATATAGCGTTCAAAGGAGCCAAAGTAGAACAGCTTATTCTTCACGAGCGCTCCGCCAAAGCCACCGCCCCAGTCGGAAAGGGTCTCGTTCAATGTCAGATAGGCATTCTTGTTGGCTGGATCCTGGATGGCATCCAGTTTGTTCCATGAGCTCTCAGCGTCCAGGTCAGCCGAATGCATGAAGCCGAACAGGCTGCCGTGTGGCTGGTTTGTACCCGACTTCAACTCGTATTTGAAGACGCCGCCGCCCGAACGACCCGCATCGGCGCTGATGCCCGAAGTGTCCGCCTCAAATTCCTGCACGGCTTCCATAGGAGGCTGCGACTCGCTGATGTAACCGCCCAGTTGCGAAACCGCCGACGTGCCGTCGATGAGCACTTCCTTGGTCATCGCCATGCCGCCGTTGATATGTGAGCTGTAGTCAGTGCCTTCTACACCGGGCAGGTAGGCAAACATGAAATTGGAGAGGTTGCGGCTCCCCTGCACGTTCAGCGGAAGTTCGCTCACTGCCTTATTGTTCAAATTGGTAGAAAGCGTTGAATCCTCGGCTTGCAAGATCGGGGCGGCACTCGTCACTTCAACGGTCTCTGAGGTCTCGCCTATTTGTAGCGTGGCATCGATTTCAGCGACCTGGCTGATCAACAATGAGATGCCTTTGCGCTCCAACGTCCTGAAGCCGGCTCTGGAAAAACTAACTGTGTAGCTGCCTATGGGCAGATTTCCGACCCGGTACTCACCGGCGCTGTCCGTGGTTGTCGCTTCAGTTGCGTTGGTGCCGGTATTGTTGACAAGCACTTGCACGCCGGGCACCAGTGCCGATGATGTGTCCCTGACCGTACCCGTAATGGTCGCCCGATCCGACTGGGCAAACAGGGGCAGGGACAGGCCGGCTGCCAGGAGTGCCGCGAGGGCCAGGATCTTTTTCATTGCCATGGTGGTTCCTCCATAAATTGGCACATTCGATCTGCGCCGGTGCGTTCTCTGTCCTCTGCTCGTCTTTATCGTTCGTGCTCGCCGCCCAGTGAAGAGTCCCGCACAGGCTCTCAAGAAACAAGCCCATTCAACTCCAGGCTCACAGGAATTGAATAGGTAAGCCATCGATACATTTACGAGTGCTATCCCTCGGCGAGGGGGTAAAGTGAGCAAACGCAAGCGGATGTTCTTTGCCGTGGGTGTGCAACAACATCGCGCAAGAGTTTAAAAGTTCAAGAGGTTCACCGATATCCGATTTGCACAGCTACAAAGAGCCGCGGGGCAGAGCACCGCTGAGATTTACGGGTAAATCGGAGAGAAGTCGGCCCTATTTACCGTAAATTGCCCTCCAGAAGAAGCATAAAAATGATCTGGCCGATTCATCGGAATGTGCGCAAAGCGGCGCGAAATGCACGCCGACTCTATTTCTCGCGGGGGGTCGGGAAGCCGGACGAAATGGCCCCACAACCCGGAGGCTGCCGATCCTTCACTCTGTCATTGCCCCCAGGGGCGGCAGTCCCATCCATCAAACCCACCGATACAACTCCCTAAGCTCTGCAGCGGGTCTTGAGAGCCAGTCGCGTCAGGCCCGGGGCAAGTTCCTCCGGCCCTGACGATCAAACTACTGCTGGGGGCGCGTCTGTTCGGCGTCTTCCACACAGCGGAATCCGATGGCGCCGGAGCGATCGTAACTCGGCGCCATGAGCAGCAGCTTCCCATGCTGATTGCTTCTGTAGGCCTGCGGAAAATACCAGATCGACCCTTGTGGCTGGTAGTGGCTGCCACCACGCAAAATTGCGGCCCGGGTATGTTCGTCGACGTACTCATCGGTCCACTGCCAGACATTTCCAATCATGTCCATGACGCCGAATGCGCTGGCTCCTTTGGGATGAGCATCCACATCGCTGGCCGAAAGCATGACACGCCCTTTGTCGGGCACGGGAGCCGGCGCAGTCTGCGGATCATTTTGCCATGGACACGCGTATCTGCCCTGGCTGGTCCCGGGCGCGAGCCAGTCGCAGTCCCCCCAGGGAAAGATCCGGCCGTCGTTGCCCTGCTCCGCATATTGCCATTCCCACTCATGGGGTAGTCGTTTGCCTGCCCACTTCGCGTACTCGCGCGCGTCCTCAAGCGAAACCCATGTAACCGGCTTGTTGGCCCAGCCATCCGGATAGGTGCCGTCTTTCCAATCCTTCAGAAAATTGAGGTCATCCTTGGGCCTGTAGTGCGTGGCATCGATAAACTTCTTGAACTCAGCATGGGTCACGGGATATTTGTCAATGTAGAACGGCTCGATCTGCATCTCGTGCTCATGGAACCGGCGAGGTGTATCTTCCCACGGATACTGCACATCGACACCTACATCGTCGGACCCTTCAATTTCGACACCCTCGACTTTGAATACGTAGCCTCCGCCTTCGATCCGTATCATCCCCGCCGGAGCGGATTTCGCGGGCGAAGTAGGCGCAATGTCAACCAACTTTTGCGTGAGCGGCTGCCACTGATGAGATAAGCTTGCCAGCGGCTTCTGGGTCAAGGCCTGCATTTTCGCCATCAGGGATTGGATTTTGTCGCCGGCCGCATTTGGCGTTTCCAGCACCGCTCCGTAGCCGTGCGGTTCCATGGTGAACTCCAGCACGCTGTAGGCCCCTTCCTGCCTGGGTTTCAGCTCTACCCCATGGTAAAGATCGAAATAGCGCATACCTTGCCGAAAAGGCACTTGCATCTGGCGGCCGCCCAGGTCGTACTCGTTGCGATTCACGATGGTCCAAACCGTCTCATCACCCAGCGGCCAGCGGCTGGCGTACACACCGTAGCGGTTCATGGAATAAAACGGCTCCCAGTCCTGGCTGGCGAAAAACGGCGATATACCCCGCTCTATGGCCGCAACTCTCCGCGTGGCCTCGGCGTCGCGCGGAGTGATCCCGTTCCAAATCCCCCAAACATTTTCCCAACTCTCCCAACCTTCGCCATTGAAGAATGCAAATTGAAGATCGTCCGTCTTATCACGATTCCAACGGCCCTGGATATTGACCTGGTGCCGCGGTTCAAGCCACCGGTACTTGTCGACCGTGGGCACAAACTGGAATTGATATTGTCCCCAGGTGAGTACATTCCATGCCAGTGCCTCGTCCGAGGGACCGCTCTCCGGCTCGAATGCCAGTGGATGATTGATCTTGTCCGCGGCCAGCGAGAATGCCAGCGGAACACCGTCCTGCGTATCGCCGTTGACACCGTCGGCATCGACTTGTTTCATCAACCCGGCGATTGCATCCGGCCACGACACCTGCGGATCTCTCGTGCCTTCATCCCACATCATCATGGGGAACAGAACCCTCACTCCCCGGCGATGAAAGTCGGCGACCATTTGCTTCACGCCATCTACTCCTCCAGGCATGGAGCGCACCATGTCGAGTTGATCCCGATCGTCGATACCCATGTTAGGGTAGGTTGCCCAGATGAGCACTGCATCAATGCCGCCATATCGTTTGTCCAAATCATCCAGGTAACGGTCAACCGTGTACTTGCCTGCCGCCGGATCGTAAAAGTAGCGATCATGCACCATCATCTGGGGCTGGATGAAGCTGGATTGAGCCCACTTCAGGGCGGGCAACTCATACCGCGAGGCATCGTAGCCCACCCGGATCCTGCGCTCGGTGCGCCAGTGGGTGATGTCCTTCAACCATTCCTGATGGCTGAATGGCGTACATGGGGTGAATCCCCCCTCCCACGCTTCACGCAGTGTTAGGCAGGCTGGAGGAGGAATCTGCTGTTCTCTGGGCTCGTAACGAGTATCCTGCGCGTAGCTGTACGCCGGGAGAGTTGCGCATGCAAGCAGAAGAATCGCGGCCTGCGGGATGATGCGAACGATTGCGTTCACCTGGGATACCTCCAGTTGGCTGGTACCCAGTATTGTAACTTTGACCGCGGCCACACCGCCCGGCCCAGCGTTGCCGTTGCGCTCGGAGCGCAAAGTACACTGGGCCTGCTGCGGTTTTATGGACTTCGAAACCGGAGAGCGATCGCGGGGCCTTAGGAGTTGGGAGTAGAGTGCTTGTCGGGCTTCACATCCAGCTCGTTCACGACCTGCTGCACATTGGGTACTTGCTTGGCCAGTTTGCCCGCTTCCTTCTTCTGGCTTGCGGTCTTCACGCTGCCCGTGATGACGAGCGTGCCGTTTTTCGCCGAAGCGTGGATGCTCTGGTCGTCCAAATTCTGATGAGCCTTAATGGCGGCCTTGAAATTGTCCTCGATGGCGGAGTCGACGTTGGACGCGACGGACCCGGCATTCGCGGCTTCGGGCGGGCGGACGCCGATTTCGTTGGCGACGGTGTAATCCGGAGCGGCCTGCTTGGTCAGGCTTTCGGCCTGCTGCTTGGCATCGTCAGAGGCGACATTGCCTTTCAGGGTCATGACGCCCTTGTCGCGGTCCTGAGAAACGTCGATCGAGCCGAGGTTGTTGCTGTTCAGCGCGTTGGTCGCCGCTCCCTTTTCATCGGGATGGCCCTTGCTCTGGCACCCTGCAATAACCATTGTTCCGCCCGCAACAATGGCCGCTGCGAGCAGAAGCGAATGTGGGGAATCTTTCAGCTTCATCATCGTGATCTCCTTAGTCCTGATTTGTTCTAAACTGCCCGGGGTGTGCGGTTAATTGCACACGAATCTGCAGGTCAGATGTCGCACGAGAACCAGGAGTTGTTCTCAACGCTCCCGGTGAAAGCCGTATGTTTGAAGTGGGCTTGAGTCGTCTTTCCACCCCGCCAAAAATCGCAGCCTGTTCAAGCTCATATCCGGAGGAAAGCGTCCGCGCAAACCCCCCAAAAATCGACAAGACCCTCCGGAAACCCGCCCTCGCCGCCCAATTCCGGTGCCGCTTGCGCTATCATTGCGTCTATATAGGTGTGGGGCCAGCTTCCCCCGAAGGCCCTCCCCGGTGGTGTCCGTGTCTCGATTCTTTCAGCGCTTTGTCTTCGTGCTCTCCGTGGCGATCTTCGCCACCCTCGGCCTGGGATTCCTGCTCGGGGAATTCGGCATATTCGGCGTTCACGCCGGCGACCAGCAGGATGGCGCCTACCAGCAGATGCGCGTCTACGCCGAAGTCCTGCAGAAAATTCAGAGCGACTACGTCACCGACCCCAACATTGACGACGTCACCACGGGTGCCCTCCACGGCCTGCTCGAATCCCTCGACGCCGATTCCAGCTACCTCACCGCCTCGGAATACACGATTTACAAGGCTCGTCCCTCCAGCGGCAACGCCCAGGAAGGCATGACCATCTCCAAGCGCTTCGGCTACGCCACCATCGTCAACGTCATCCCCGGTTCGCCCGCTGATCAGGAGCAACTCGTCGACGGGGACGTCATTGAATCCATCGGCGGCAAGTCCACCCACGACCTTTCCCTGGCCGTCATCCGCATGATGCTGGAAGGCCGCCCAGGTACCTCCGTCGACATCACCGTCATTCGCCCCATGAAGCCCGACCCGGAAAAGGTGACCCTTACCCGGGCCCTGGTCAGCGCTCCGGAACTGGACGAGCAGGACTACGAAAACTCGACCATCCTCTATCTCAAGCCCGGCGCCCTCACCGCCGCCCGCGTCGACCAGATCGCCGCCAATATCAAGACCGCCGGCAAAGGCCGTAAGATTCTGCTCGACCTGCGCGATTCCACCGGCGTCGACCCGCAGCAGGGATTGCGCCTCGCCAACTTCTTCATCAAGCAGGGCACACTGGCCACCTTGCAGGGTCAGCAGTACCCCCTGCAGACTTTCACCGCAGACCCCGCTAAAGTTCTAACCGACGCCCCCGTCGCCGTCCTTATCAACCGCGGCACCTATGGCGCTGCCGAACTGGCCGCCGCCGCGATCGAGGACCTCAAGCGCGGGGATGTAATCGGCGAGCGCAGCTTTGGCGAAGGCTCCGTGCAGAAGACCATCGACCTGCCCGATGGAGCTGCCCTCTTCCTGACCGTCGCCAAATTCGAAAGCCCCAACGGCAAGAAGATTCAGGACGACGCCGTCATGCCCACCGTGGCCGTCAACTCGCCCCTGGAGCAGCGGGAGGAAGGCGTCTCACCCCCCAACGGCGACGAGACCCTCAATAAAGCGCTCGCAATCCTGAAAGCCAAGGGCGCGTAGCCTTAAGCCCTTTCTTCCGGAGACGTTCGATTGTCGCCGCCCATGCAGCGGTATGCTTTCATGGGCTCCGTTTCGGTCTGCGAGCGAGTGCCCGCAGCGATGAGCGCACCTGCCGGCAGGAGATTCCTCCGGGTTGTTTACATCAATCCCCATCCTCTTGAGTGAAAGAGGCAAATTCGGGCAGGCGCAAACGCGCAAAACCTGTCGGTCGCCCGCGCCGATGTTGTCAAACCGTAGTAACGCGAATGCCGGCGGATGTAAACGCTGCTGCCGTGTCGGGATCGATACCGGCGTCGGTAATCAGCAGATCAATCTCGCGAGGCGTGCAAATCACGGCAGGACTCACCATGCCCATCTTGCTGGAGTCCGCCACAACAATCACTTCGCGCGCCTGCTTCACCATGACGCGCAGAACCGCGGCCTCTTCCGGTTCGATCATGGTTGCTCCACGCTCCGGATGCATGCCTGTAACTCCCAGGAAAAGGCGATCCATCACAAACATGTTCAGTGTTTCGATTGCAGCCGGACCAACCAGGGAAAATGCCCCCGCCCACCGCATGGCGCCGCCGGTAAGAGTGGTGTGAACTTTGGCGGCCGAACTCAGCTCCATGCCAATGTTCACGGCATTGGTGACCACATGAATGTTACGTCGATGCTGAAGCTGTTTCGCCAGCAGCGTGGTGGTTGTGCCGGCGGAGAGACCAACCGTGTCGCGCTCCTGCACCAACTCCGCAGCCGCATGGGCAATGCGCTCCTTTTCCAATGCGAAGCGATCTTCTCGGACATGGAAGGATGCATCGAAGCGGAACGGCTCGTAGATTGACCCGCTGGAGAGCAAGGCGCCGCCGTGCACTCTGTGCACCAGCCCCCGCTCCTCAAGGCGGGCCAGATCGCGGCGTATGCTCGCCGGCGAAGCTGAAAGCGCGTCGGTCAGGTCATTGACCGAAGTCTTACCGCCGCGCAGCAGCAGCCGCAAGATCTCGGTGGCGCGCTTGTCTGTCTTCGAGGACATGCCTTGAGTTCGTCCGCTCCAGTTTACTCTACGGCACAGCGCGCCGGAGCCGCCGCAATCGCATCCAGCTTCCTGCGCAGGGTACGCACGTCGCCTTCG
>Ga0182013_10002227_pt1 | contig 25554 bp, 29 predicted proteins | sample 612S2MmetaG_FD_120487 | JGI IMG/M metagenome (GOLD analysis project Ga0182013, IMG submission 120487) | Permafrost microbial communities from Stordalen Mire, Sweden - 612S2M metaG | ecosystem: Environmental > Terrestrial > Soil > Wetlands > Permafrost | place: Sweden: Stordalen | collected...
ACCAACATTCAATGAACAGGGGCTCAACTCGACAATCGGTTCTGTGTGCCGTGTCCGCCAGTCCGGAATGCCTAATGAACCGCGGAGAGCTCCACCGTCTTAGGACGGGTTCACCGGCGCATCAACCACGGCCCCGCGGGCCGGATTCTTCCTTCCTGGCCTGACCCGGCTTCTGGCCGCAAAGTTGCGTCGGCCACCCTGAAGGCGCAAATGCCGTATTCTGGCACTGATGCATCCCGTCCTCTTTCACCTCGGTTTGATCCTCATCCCCGCCTACGGCGCGGTGACGGCGCTGGGCCTCGTACTGGCGCTGTTTCTGGCCCAGCGCACAGCGCGGGTGGTGGGCGTGGACCCGGGCGCGGTGTGGAATCTCTGTGTGGTGGCGCTGTTTGCGGCTTTGGTGGCTTCAAGGCTGCTGCTGGCCGCGCTGAACTGGGCCGTGCTGCGTCGGCACCCGATCTGGCTGCTGACGCTGGCCATGGTGCATCATCCGCTGCTGGCCGCCTTCGGGGCGCTGCTGGCGGCCGTGGTGGCCGTTTTGTTTGCGCGCTGGCAGCGGCTGCCCTTCTGGCCGACAGCCGATGCGCTGGCCCCGCCGCTGGCCCTGGGAATGGCCTTCGAGCAGTGGGGGGCTCTATTGGCTGGCTCGGGCTATGGAACCGAAGCCGGAAAGGGCTGGGCGGCGCGCTGGGCGGTCACCTACGCCGATCCGCTGGCGGCGCGCTGGAGCGGTGCTCCGCTGGGCGTGGCGCTCCATCCGGTGCAGGCCTACGCGGCGCTGGCCTTTCTCACGCTCTCGATTTTTTTGCTCTTTTGGCTGCCCTACCGCCGTCAGCCGGGCGACGTGGCCGGTTTTTTGCTGCTGGGCGCGGGCGTGGCGATTTTTTTCACCGAATTCTGGCGCGACTCCGAAGGCCGGGGCGCGTTGTTGGGCGGGGCTCTCGATGGGCCGCAGGCCGCGGCGATTTTTCTGGTTTTGGCCGGAGGATTGGCCCTGCTGGAGCGCGAAGCACCTGCGGTGCGGCAGACGCCTTCGGCCGGGGAGACTCAAGCCGCTGTTTTTCCTCCCTCGCGGCAGCATGAGACAGCCACGACGGGGCACGGCGCGCCACATGAGCCTGGGACGGACGGCGAAGCCGAATTCAACGGGTCAAAAACGAAAGACGAGGCCGCAAATGGCTGAATTATTGCGCACCATCGAAGTGCCGGCGGAGGCCAAGGGGCAGCGGCTCGATCAATTCCTGGTTGCCCAGCTTGAGGGCGTCAGCCGCTCGCGCGTCCAACTGCTCATCGACCAGGGCGATGTGCTCATCAATGGCCTGCACGAAAAGGCTTCGTTCAAATTGCGCGGCGGCGAGCGGATCGACATTACCGGCGAGCCGCGTCCCGCGCCGCTCAAGGCCATCGCCGAAGAGATTCCGCTGGATGTGGTCTACGAGGACGCGGATCTGGCGGTGGTCAACAAGCCGTCCGGAATGATGGTCCACGCCGGAGCGGGGCAGAACGATGACGAGCGCAACCGCGGAACCCTGGTCAACGCGCTGCTCTTCCGCTTCAAGAAACTTTCCTCGACCGGCGGCGACCTGCGGCCTGGCATTGTGCACCGGCTGGACAAGCAGACCAGCGGCCTGATCGTGGTGGCCAAAAACGACCGCGCCCATCTGGCGATGGCGGAGCTGTTTTCCAGCCGCCAGATCAAAAAAACCTACATCGCGCTCGTCCAGGGAGCCGTCGAGCGAGCCAAGGGCACCATCAACGCCAGCGTGGGCCGCGACCCGCTGCGGCGTACGCGCATGACCACCAACCCCCAGGAAAATGCCCGCGCGGCCGTCTCCCACTACGAGGTGGTCCGGCGGCTCAGCAATCGCTTCGGCAAGTTCACGCTGGTCAAGGTGCGCATCGAGACCGGCCGTACGCATCAGATCCGGGTTCACATGGCCTCGATCGGCCACCCGGTGGTAGGCGACACGCTCTATGGCGGCGCGGGCCAGCTGACCGATCAGATGGCCTCGCAGGCCGCCACCTCGAAGGCAGCCCGGCGCAAGTCGGAGCCGGAGAGGCTCCGGCTGGGCCGCAACTTCCTCCATGCCGCCCGGCTCGAGTTTCCCCACCCCAAGACCGGCAAATTGCTCGTGCTGGAGGCCCCGCTGCCCGCCGATCTGGAGGCGTTCCTGAGCCGTCTGGAGGGCGAACCGGCCACTCCTGGTACAGACCAGCCAGTCCTGGGGGAGAATAGTCCACGGTTGACGCGGACGCGCAAGGCGCCCCGCAAGGCGCCATTGATAAGTTGATAAGATGAAGGGGCTATGAGCAAAAGGATTTTCACCGCCGCCACGAAGATCGATTCCTGCGCACTGGCTAGTCTCCGCGGCTCGCTGGAGGTTTCGAGCCTCCGGGGGATCCGGATTTCGGCTCTGGTGCTGGCCGCTGCCCTTGCCGCCTCCGCCGTGCAGGCCCAGCAGCCCGCGCCCCAGCCGGCAGCCTCGCAGCCTGCTCAGCCCGCGCAGGCCCCGGCCGTCCAGACTCAGTCCGCGCAGCCGCCGGAGGCGCAGCCGTCCGCCGATCAGCAGGCGGACCTGACCGCCCCCACCATCGTCCGGCTAGGCGTCAACGAGGTCAACCTCATCTTCACCGTCACCGACAAGCACGGGCACTATATTCCCAACTTGCAGCAAAGCGACTTCGCCCTGCTCGACGACGGCCGGGCCCCGGCCAAGGTCAACAGCTTCCACCAGCAGATCAATCTGCCGCTGCGCGTGGGCATTGTCATCGACGCCAGCACCTCGATCCGTTCGCGCTTCCAGTTCGAGCAGCAGTCGGCCACCGAGTTTTTGCTCGGGGTCCTCAAGGCCCGCAGCGACCGCGCCTTCGTAATGGGCTTCGACGTGGCCCCCACCGTAACCCAGGACTGGACCAACAACATCGACGGCCTGGAGACGGGCATCAACCGGATGCGTCCCGGCGGCGGCACGGCCCTCTTCGATGCCGTCTACACCGCCTGCCGCGACAAGCTGCTGGATGTGGCGCGCGGCCACGAGCCGGTGCGCAAGGCGATCGTGCTGATCTCCGACGGCGACGACAACCAGAGCCGCGTCTACCCTGACGAAGCTGTCAAGGAATGCCAGCGAGCCGAGACCATCATCTACGCCATCAGCACCAACTGGACGCCCAGCCGCGGCAAGGGCGACAAGGTGCTCGCCAAAATGGCCGAGGACACCGGCGGCCAGGTCTTTTTTCCCCCTTCGGTCGAGCAGATGTCGGTGAGCTTCCACGAGATCGAAGAGGAGCTGCGCAGCCAGTACGCGCTGACCTACACTCCGGCCGACTTCAAGTACGACGGCCGCTTCCGTCCCATTTATCTTTACTGCAACGACCGCCGCTACCAGGCGCGCACCCGCAAGGGCTACTTCGCGCCGCAGCAGTAAGCGGAATCTCATGCTGGCCCGCATTTGCGCAGAGCACGCTAACATCGATAACTAGAATTTATCCGGTTGATACAGGAGGAGAAGTTTCATGTCCGGTTGGATGATCGATAATAGTGACCTTGCACGCTGGGAAATCGCTGGCCGGGCCCAGAAACTCGGCATTACGGGGACGCCCGATCAAGCGGCTCATTCGTTGGGAAAGATTACTTTAGCGGATGGGAGAACAGTCAACGCGTATGTAGTGCACGCGGTTGACCCAATCATCACGGACGGTTATGAAGTCGTCATGATCAATCGCAAGAACCCTCCGGGCGTGGGAAAGCCAGCTTTGCCTGGCGGATTCATCGATCCGGCGAAAGGCGGCGGCGTGGAATCGGCCATACAAGCCGCCGCGCGCGAAGCCGCGGAAGAGGTGGGAGTCAATCTTCATCAAGCGAAAGCCACGCTCATCGGCACGCGCAACTTGAATCGTCCTTTTGACGTTCGCATTGCGACGAACAACAGCCTGGAAGAAAAATACAACATCAAGGAAGGGGATGTCTTCATGGTGTCAACGCAGGCCGTGCGTTTCGACGTTCCGGATCTTGCAAAAACAAAGCTGGTTGCCGGCGATGATGCGGCCCCCGGCTCGGCACGGCGCGTGAAGATAGACTCCCTCACCAAGGACAGCATGGGGATTCCAGATCATTTTGCAATGATTGAGGCAGCATTTCCCGATCGCCTTCCCAGCCTTTGAATTTCGCCTTCCTGCCTGGCCGTGCGATTGCCCGAACCGCATGAAGCTGTGAGCCAGTTTTGCGCCGCCCGCAGCGCCAACCCCATTTCATAGGCTTGTTTCATGGCGCGGCTTGTCAGGATGTCGCCAGTTTCCCATGCGCCCGTGCCATACACGATGCGCTTTTTCTTTGGCCCCTGGCAGGCAGGAGGTGAACGCCCGGAAGCCCGTGATGGTTGGCTCCAGGGCTGCCTTGCTGCTGACCGCCGCGGTCACGATGAAATAGAAGTCCTTCTTGGCGATGCTGGTGTACCGCGCAACGGTCCGGTCAATCACGGTTTTCATCCTGGCGACATCGGCGTTTACCGTGGCCATTTGCTGGGTACTACCACGCTGGCAGTTGTGCCTGTTCACCTCGGGGCCGCGGGAGTATCCTGATTCTGCGTTGCTGTTGTAGGAGTACCCTCCCATGAGCGAAGCGGCCTCTCGAATCGCAATTCTCAAAACTGACATCACAACCCTGGCAGTTGACGCCATCGTCAACGCCGCCAACTGCTCGCTGCTTGGTGGCGGAGGGGTTGACGGGGCAATCCATCGCGCTGCCGGCCCTGAACTACTCAGCGAGTGCCGCCTGCTCCACGGTTGCCAGACCGGCCAGGCGAAACTGACCAAAGGTTATCGCCTGCCCGCCAGATATATCATTCATACCGTTGGCCCGGTGTGGCATGGCGGAGAACACGGAGAACGGGAGCTGCTTGCCAGTTGCTACCGTTCCTGTTTTGCGCTGGCGCGCAGCCACGGCCTGCGGACGCTGGCCTTTCCGGCCATCAGTTGCGGCGTCTACCGCTTCCCCCTCAGCCTCGCTGTCGAGATAGCGATCCGCGAAACGGCCGCGGAAGTGCGCAGAGACGATGCCATCGAACAAGTGATCTTTGCCTGTTTCGACGAGACGGTGTATGCCGCCTATCGGCGAGCCGCGCAACAGCTTTCCCAGGAGGGTATCGGCCTTCCATAACCATTGCCATGGAGATGGGCGCCGGTCACCTTAGCTACCTACCCTTCATAGATTACATTTCAACAATTTCACACACCGAATCGCGTCGGCTTGTAGACCCTGACCGTGGATTTAGCTGGTGTCATGGCAAATACGAAACCCCGCTGCACGTCACATTGTGGATATTATTCTCCTTATGTTCGCCTATACTGCTTCCATGGCAGGAGAAGAAATCCGGCACCGAGTCTACATGTCGTTCCAGTGCCGCTCCGGCTGGCACTGCCAATTCATCGAGGAAGACTTGCAGACTCCCCTGCCCAAGAAGCTGTGCTTCGCTTCACCGGACAAAGTCGTCGAGTCGGTTGAGCGGGGCGGCGGCTTGTCAAACCTGGAGTGGAGTGCCCGGCTCTTTTTGTACCAGTATCAATGCGAGAAACTGGTATGAGAGGAGCCATGAATGGCGCAGAGGAAGAAGTATACGCCGGAGCAGATCGTGAGCCTGCTTCGGCAAGTTGAGGTAGCCGTGGCGAGCGGCAAGACGACGGCGCAGGCTAGTAAAGAGGCGTCGATCACCGAGCAGACGTATTACCGCTGGCGCAAAGAGTACGGCGGATTGCAGGTGGACCAGGCACTCTGGGCAAAGCGGCCTTCTGCTCGGCCCTCTGCTGTGCCCGGTCGGCCCGATAGCTGCCGGGCGGGCGGGGCCCGCCCACCCATTGCGCCACAGCTCGCGGCTAACCGTCGACGGGTTCCGTTTCAAGGCGGTAGCAATGGCGGCGGCCTTGAAACCCAACTCCAACTGCGCCTGGATGTAAACCCGCTCAGATAAACTCAACTGCTCGTAGTACTTCCCCATGCAACATCATCCCAAAGCGAAATGTTGCACTTCGAGATTGAGCGCGGCGACTGATAGTTGGCTGGTCACATTTTTTCACTGATCACAGGTGCGACATCATTGTGCGCTATCATGTGAGATAAATCACGTTTGCTCTTTGCGGAGCAATTCGCGATAGAATCTACATCACGATAATGAGATTTTTTGCCAAATCCGTCGCCATAGCACTCAGCATCCTGCTGTGGTCGCTCCCTGTGCTCGCGGAGATCCCATGCGCTGGGAGCAGTTGCGCCACGGATCACTGCGCGAGTTGCTGCCAGGGAATGGGTATGGACGAAGCGGCGATGAATGCGCCGGCGGCGATGGCGCTCACCCTGACTCCAACGGAGTCTTCTGCGCCCCTGTGCAACTGCGTTGCAGTTCGTGAAGTATCGGCGCCGGTGATGATCCAAGAGGCGCAGAAGCTCGCGGCGGCAGCTACATCCTCGGTGGATTTCGCATTGCCTCTGCCGGGTCTTGCGCAATTTGCGCCGGAGGGCGATCGAACGCCGCCTCTGCGTGCCTTCAGTTGCCGCTCCCAGTCCGTCCTCTGCACTTTTCAGATCTGATTGCTCCCTCGAAAAGAAAAACTGCGGCTCCCGCAAGGGATCTGCTAGCCTTTTCTCCAATCAATCGAGGAGCAAACCATGAAATCTCCATGGCTATACGCCCTATTGGTGGCGTATTCGGCAACGTCGGGATGGGCGCAGCAAGGCCAGACCGCGCCGCAAACCGACGGCAATCGTACCCCTGCTGATGTGCAGGTACTTCGCCTGGACGATGTCGTTCGCGAGGCGCTCGAAAAAAGCCCGGAGGCGGAAAGCGCTCTGCACGCGATCAAGGCGCTGCAGTATCGCATTGCTCCGGCCAAAGCCCTGCCCGACCCCACGGTTGCAGTGGGATGGGCGGGCAACCCGGCGCCCTTCAGCATCATGGCGCACGATGCGTCGAGCTATCGCGGCGTGACGGTCTCCGAGCAGTTTCCCTTTCCCGGCAAACGGAAGCTGCAAGGGGCCATCGCGGGCAAGGACGTGGAAGCCGCGCAAGCCAATTATGAGGCGATTCGCCGCCGCCTCACGGCCGAAGTCAAAGCCGCCTACTACGAGTACTTTTACGACGATAAAGCCCTGCAGACCGCCCATCGCAACAAGGCGACGCTGGAGGAGCTGGCGCAGATCGCCGCCGCCCAGTATCGCGCCGGCAAGGCTGCGCAACCCGATGTGCTGCGCGCCCAGGTCGAGGTTTCGCTGCTGCTCAAAAAGATCGTTGAGCTGGAGGCGCAACGCTCGGCGGCGCAGGCGCAGCTCAATGCGCAGATGCAGCACGCCCCCGAGTCGCCTCTGCCGCCGGCTGAAGAAGCCGAGCCCGCCGCGATGCCAGCCTCGCTCGATCAGCTTTACGCACTCGCGGCGGAAAATGATGCCGATGCGCAAGGCGATCAAAAGCTGATCGAACGCGGCCAACTGGCCGTGGCGCTGGCCGAAAAGCAGCTCCGCCCCGATCTGGGCGTCAGCTATATGTTTCAGCAGCGTGCGGATCAGCCGGACATGAACGGACTCACCTTCAGCGTGAATCTTCCCATCTTCTCCAAGTCGAAGCAGCGTCAGGCGATCGGCGAGGCCAGCGAAAACCTGATCAGCGCGGGAAAGACGCGCGATGGGCGATTGAATCAACTTCGACTCGCCGTGCGGCAGCAGTATCTGGCGGCCAAGGCGGCGGAAAAGCTGATGAGCCTTTATACAAAGGGCGTGATTCCGCAGGGCTCGCTGGCGCTGGAGTCGTCGATGGCCTCGTATCAAACCGGCAAGATCGCCATTCAGCCGGTCATCGAAAACATCACCACTCTGCTCGATTATGAGACCGACTATTATCGCCAGCTAGCCGACTATCAAACCGCTCTGGCTCGCATGGAGAGCCTGACGGGAGAGGTGGCCCCGGCTCTCCCCAGTGTTGCAGAGCCTGCCAAGCAGCTCGTCCCGAAGGAGAAGTGAGTATGCGCCTGAATGCCGCCATGAATCAAAGAACTCTCGGCTTCGTCAAAAAAGGAATCGCTCTGGCGCTGCTCGCTATCGCGTTGGTTGCGGTCTATCTCGCCGCCACACATCGCTGGCCGTTTGCGCAGCGTGCGGCGCAGCAGGCCACCGCGAAGAGCTACGTCCTCTATTGGTACGATGCGATGAATCCGCAGAACCACTACGACAAGCCCGGCAAGGCCCCGGATGGCATGGATCTGGTGCCGATGATGGCCGCGCCGCAGGCGCCCGCCCAAAGCAACATTCTTTACTGGTATGATGCGATGAATCCGCAGAACCATTACAGCAAGCCGGGCAAGGCTCCAGATGGCATGGATCTTGTGCCGATGCCGGCTGCGTCACTGGCGCAGTCGAGCGGCGATAAGCTGCAACCAGGCGCCATTGTCGTGCCCGCAGAGAAGCAGACTCTTGCTGGAGTGCGCACCGCATTGGTGGAACGCAAGGCCCTGGCCCGCGAGATTCACACCACCGCCGAGATCGTCGCCGACGAAAGCAGAATCTCCCACGTGCACGTGAAGGTTTCAGGATTTATTGATCGTGTCTATGTCAATTCCATCGCACAGTTGGTGCGCAAGGGGCAGCCGCTCTTCACCTTTTACAGTCCCGATCTGGTGGCCACCGAAGAAGAGTACCTGATCGCCAAGCGCGGCGACCGCACACTGGCCAGCGCGCCCTTCAAGGAGATCGCGCAAGGCGCGCAATCGCTGCTGGAATCCGCTCGTCAAAGGCTTCGCTATTGGGACATTTCCGACGAACAAATTCGCCAGCTCGATCAAAGCGGCAAGGCCATCCGCACGCTGACAATCTACTCGCCGGTCAGCGGATTCGTCACCGACCGCAAGGCCTATCCGCAGGCTTCGATCACGCCCGATACGGAGCTCTATACGATCTCCGATCTGTCGAGCGTGTGGGCTCTGGCCGACATTTATGAAAACGAAGTGCCCTACGTTCGCGTGGGCCAGCGCGTTACTTTTACGCTGAGTTACTACCCCGGAAAGACGTACTCGGGAAAGATTTCCTTCATCTATCCGACGGTCGATCCGCAGACGCGCACCGTCAAGGTTCGCGTGCAGTTGGCCAATCCTGGCTACATCCTCAAGCCGCAGATGTTCGCCGACGCGCAGGTGCACGTGGATTATGGCACGCAGATCGCGGTGCCGCGCGAGGCCGTTGTTGATTCCGGCGCCGAGCAGCAGGTTTTTGTGGCGCAGGCGGGGGGCGTCTTTGTGCCGCGCAAGGTCACGCTGGGCGCTACCGTCGACGATCAGGTCGTGGTTCTTTCTGGATTGAAGGCCGGTGAAACCGTTGTAACTTCAGGAAATTTTCTGATCGATTCCGAAAGCCGCCTCAAAGGCGCGCAGAACCCTGCACAGCACTGAGGAGAGGCGTCATGATCGATAGAATCATCGAATTCAGCGACAAGAACAGGTACCTGATTCTGCTGCTTGCGGTGGTCGCGATCCTGCTGGGTTGGCGCTCGATGCGCGCGACCAAGCTGGATGCGATTCCCGATCTCTCCGAGACCCAGGTGATCGTTTACGCCAAGTGGGATCGCAGCCCGGAGATCATGGAGGATCAGGTCGCGTACCCCATCGCCTCGGCGTTGCTGGGACTGCCCAAGGTCAAGGACGTGCGCGCCTATTCCGACTTCGGGTACTCCTACATTTACATAGTCTTCGAAGAAGGCACCGATATTTATTGGGCGCGCACACGCACGCTCGAATACATGAATGCGATTACTCAGCGGCTGCCCAAGGGCGTGAACGTTGAGCTGGCCAAAGATGTTACCGCGGTGGGATGGATCTATCAGTACGCACTGGTCGATACCACCGGCCGTTACAGCATCGAGCAACTGCGTTCCTACCAGGACTGGTACATGCGCTATGCACTGCAAACGGTTCCGGGCGTGGCCGAGGTCGCGCCGGTGGGCGGCTTCGTGCGCCAGTATCAGGTGAATGTCGATCCAAACAAACTGCTGGCCTACCGCATTCCCATTCAGACGGTCAGCGATGCGGTACAGAAATCCAATAATGATGTGGGCGGACGGCTGGTCGAGTTCACCGGACGCGAATATATGGTGCGCGGGCGCGGCTACATTCGCTCTCTCGATGACATTAACAATATAGTCGTCTCTTACAATGCGCAGACCGGAACCCCGGTGCTGGTGCGCGACGTCGCGACTGTTGCTTTCGGTCCCGATCTGCGCCGCGGCGCTGCCGACCTCGACGGAAAAGGCGAAGCGGTAGGCGGTGTAGTCATCATGCGCTTCGGCGAGAACGCCGAGAAGGTCATCGAGCGAACCAAGGAGAAGATCAAAGAGATCGAGCCGACGCTGCCCGCGGGCGTAAAGATCGTTCCTACTTATGATCGTTCCGAGTTAATCGACCGCGCGGTTGAGAATCTCAGGCACACTCTGATCGAAGAGCTGGTGATCGTCAGCATCGTAGTGCTGATCTTTCTCTGGCACTTGCGTAGCGCGCTTGTTCCTATTCTGATTATTCCTGTCACCGTGATCCTGGCCTTCATCCCCATGCAACTGTCAGGGATGACGGCTAACATCATGTCTTTGGGTGGCATAGCCGTGGCCATCGGAGCGCTGGTCGATGCCTCGATTGTGCTCGTCGAGCAGACGCACAAGAAGCTGGAGCAATGGCAGGCGGCGGGCCGTCCCGGCTCCTCGCACGCCGTGGTGCTGGCGGCAGTCAAAGAGGTCGCCGGCCCGAGCTTCTTTGCGCTGCTGGTCATCGCGGTGGGATTTATTCCCGTCTTTACCCTCGAAGGCCAAGAGGGCCGCCTCTTCAAGCCGCTGGCCTTCACCAAGAACTTCTCTATGGCGATTGCCGCGCTGCTGTCGATCACGCTGGCGCCCGCGCTGCTGCGCTTTCTCTTTTCGCGCATCGATGAGCTTCACTTCCGGCCCCGGTGGCTGGCCAGAATCGTCAACTCCATCTATGTCGGCAAGATCCACAGTGAGGAAGAGCATCCCATCAGCCGCCCGATGATGAAGATCTATCATCCGGTGGTCGAATTCGCGCTCGATCATCGCTGGCTCACGGTCTCTTTGGCGCTGCTGGCGATGGTCCTCACCATCCCGGTCTACTTCAAGCTGGGCTCGGAGTTTATGCCCTCACTCGATGAAGGAACGCTGCTCTATATGCCCTCGACGCTGCCCGGCATCTCGGTCGCTGAAGCGACGCGGCTGCTCGAAGAGCAAGACAAGATACTGAGCAGTTTTCCCGAAGTGGAGAGAGTCTTCGGCAAGGCTGGCCGCGCCGAGAGCGCCACCGATCCTGCGCCTTACTCGATGATGGAAACGACCGTCGTGCTCAAAACGCAAGATAAGTGGCCCCGGCTGGAGCGCTGGTACACAAAGCAAATGCCGCAGTGGACGTGGCCCGCGCTGCGCACGATCTGGCCCGATCACATCAGCACGCAAGAGCTGATTTATGGCCCCGGAGGATTGAACGAAGCCTTGCAGATTCCCGGCGTCTCGAACGCCTGGACGATGCCCATCAAAGCGCGCACCGATATGCTTTCCACCGGCATTCGCACCCCGCTCGGCATCAAGGTGCAAGGCGCCGATCTCGATCAGATTCAGCAGATCGGCGCGCAGATCGAGAATGCTTTGAAGAATGTGCCCGGCACCGCCAGCGCTTTTGCCGAACGCACCAGCGGCGGATTCTTTCTCGACTTCGACCTCAGGCGCGATCAGTTAGCTCGCTATGGACTTACTATCGACGACGCGGAAAACGTGGTCACTTCGGCGATTGGCGGCGATGCGATGACCACCACCATCGAAGGCCGCGAGCGCTACACGGTCAATGTGCGCTATCTGCGCGACTACCGCAGTGACATCGATTTCCTGCGGCGCGTGCTGGTGGCCACTCCCTCCGGCGCGCAGATTCCGCTCGGGGAGATCGCCGATATCCGCATGAAAAGCGGGCCGGGAATGATCCGCGACGAAAATGGCCGGCTGAGCGGCTACGTCTACGTCGATGTATCGGGGCGTGATATTGGCAGTTATCTCAAGGATGCAAAAAAAACCGTCTCCGAGAATGTGAAGGTTCCGACCGGTTACCAGCTCATCTGGAGCGGACAATACGAGTTCATGCAAAGAGTGGCGGAACGGCTGAAGCTGGTGGTGCCGATTACGCTCTTCATCGTGACGCTGCTGCTCTACTTCAATACCGGCTCGGCGGCGAAGACTGCGATTATCCTGCTGGCCGTGCCATTCTCGGCGATCGGCGCCGTGTGGATGCTCTATCTGCTGCATTACAACATGAGCATCGCCGTGTGGGTGGGCCTGATCGCGCTGCTCGGCGTCGATGCGGAAACCGCTGTCTTTATGCTGATGTATCTGGACCTGGCCTATAACGAAGCCATGCAGAAGGGCGCCATTCATGGATGGAACGATCTGCGCGAGGCGATCATGCACGGCGCGGTAAAGCGGCTGCGCCCCAAGGTGATGACGGTTGCCTGCATGGTCTTCGGATTGTTGCCCATCATGTGGTCTGCGGGAACGGGCGCCGATGTGATGAAACGCATCGCCGCGCCAATGCTGGGTGGCATTCTCACTTCGTTCCTGATGGAGTTGGTGGTTTATCCCCCTATCTTTGCTATCTGGAAGTGGAATTGGGAGGTCAAGCCGGCGCAGAAACGCTTGATGCGGGCGACTGAGTCCAACCTTTCATCTTGATTTTTCGCGCGAAGTTCTGGCCGCTTCGCGCACGAGTCAAACCGGCAAGTTAAACCCCAAACCTTCAAGGAGAAAACAATGAAAGCTCAGAGAATCTTCAGCGCGGCCATACTGCTTGCTTTGCTCATGCCTGCTTTGCGCATGGCCAACGCGGCTGCACAATCCTTCACCGGCGTCATCAGCGATTCGATGTGCAAGCAGAAGCACATGATACCGGGCAAGACCGATGCCCAATGCGTCGAAGAGTGCATCAAGGCCGGGGCAAGCTACGTCCTGGTCTCAGGCGGCAAGGTCTATACGCTCAGCGTCAAGAAGGGACTTATTGCGCCCTTTGCCGGAAAGAAGGTGCAGATTCAGGGTGAACTCAACAGTAACTCCATCACAGTTATTGCTATTCATTAGCCTGCGTCAGGTCCAGCGATGCGTTCAGCAAGATGGTGGCCAGGCGCGCATACTCTGGCTGCTTGTAGACCTCGTGCTCGCGCTCCAGAATGCGCCGTGTGGCCGGGCCGCTCAAGGTCTCGTGCGCCTCGTCGACCGAGGCCAGCAACTCGATGTCGGCTCGCGTATAGAGTTGCGCGAAGCGCCGCCGCCGATAGACCGTCACCTGGACCCGTCCGCTGACCGTATAGCGCGCGATCAGCCGCGTGACCTGCGCCCGGCTCAGCCCGGTCATCTTCTCGATGTAGCGCCGCACCAGGCCTCGCGCAGCCTTGCCCAGCAGGGCGTACTGCTGCCTAACTAGTCGATCCTGAAATACGCGCAACCTATTATTAAATCAATGACATACGTGCTGGTTTGGTGATATAATATTCTCAGTAAGCGCAGTTATATAAACGATTTCCCGGGAAATCGATGCGTCCGAAAGCCGAGCCGAAGCAGCCACAGCGGGAGTTATTCCAGGTCGATTTGAGCAGTTGATCGACCTTCGTCATCCGTTAGCCGTCCTTGTTGCGTATTCCGGTGAAGTGGGCCAGAGTCGGAGCGAAGCGACGCTGGTTGTTTTCTTACATTAGCTACATGGCCCACATGAGTCAAGAAAAGGGTAAGTAAAACCTCAAGAAGCATCATTCCGTTTCCGTCTTGCCGAGTGGCAGGATCTTGAATTCCGTTGGATGTGGGCCAGCGTTCCATTCGATGTGGGCCGGCATTCCGTTGATGCGGGGCAGTCGATGGCTGCCCCGCGGGTTGTGGCGTCAAGGTTTTGCTTGACTTCCTTTTTGCCATTGTTGTTCCATCCGTGCCATCTTCGATCGGAGCGGTTCCCAGTAGCTTTCTGGAATCGCCGATTCCTTCACTTCCTCGACGATGTCGGCGAAGTATTGCAGGCTGGTGATTGGGGTTCGGGTTCCGGCGTTGAGCATGGCGACATACTTGCGGGTACATCCCAGCAAGATGGCCCGAGTTATCTGTTCCATGGAGACCCCTCGTCGGTACATGCCGAGCGCCAGCTTTTCATCGGCGGCTGAGAAGCTGGACTGAACGCAAGCCGGAGCCAGGAACAGGCCGCGCACTCTCTCGACGAACTCTCTCTCCGGCCCGAGTGTAGGTTTCCGCCCCTGGTACGGCTATTCTGAAAGCACGATGTGTGGCCGCTACGCCCGAAAATCCGCGCAAGAGCTTTTGGCTGAGTGGTTTGAGATGGATCTCGAACAGATGCGTTGGGCGCCCACCTGGAACGCTGCCCCGCAGAGCTTTCAACCGGTGGTGCGGCTCAGCAGCGGCGGCAGCCAGCGCGAGGCGGCTCTCTTGCGCTGGGGGCTGGTGCCCTCCTGGGCCAAAGACGCCCGCGTCGGATTGATCAATGCCCGCGCAGAGGAAGTAGCCACAAAGCCCGCCTTCCGCGTCGCACTGAAGAAGCGCCGCTGCCTGGTCCCCGCCGACGCCTACTACGAGTGGCGACAGACCGGAGCCAAAACAAAGCAGCCCTATGCGATCGCGCTCGCGAGCGGCGAACCAATAGCCTTTGCCGGCCTATGGGAAAGCTGGCGCGACGCCGGCGGCGATGCGCTGGAAACTTTCACGATTCTCACCACCGCCGCCAACGAGCGGCTGGCCTCGATTCACGACTGTATGCCGGTCATTGTCGAGCGCAAGGACTACGACCGCTGGCTCGATGCGGACGAGAAAGCAGCGCCGCACGCAGACCTTCTGCATCCCTATGCAGCAAACCAAGTGCGCGCCTGGCCAGTCAGCGACCGCGTCGGCAACATCCGCAACAACGACGCATCCCTGCTCTATCCAGTCGACACTCCGGATAAACCCGCTCAAGGGCAGTTGTTTTGATTGCACTTCTGAAGCAAAGGTGACTTATGAGGACCATTCGGTCCTCTTTGAGTGATTTGGTGATTGCGTACTCGGCAGTAAGCGGTAAGCTATCCGAGATATTATTGCTCGGCCTCTAATGGCTCGCCTCGTGGATGCGCTCGGCTGTAAGCAGCACATAGGCGGGTTGATGAACAAGTACCTCATGCTTTTCCTGACGGTCACTTTGACTTTTATGTGCCGCAATCATCAACGCGGCAAACGTGCTGACGGCCGCAATTGTGACGGAGGGGTTTGTGGTGCCTAGGGCAACAATTTCAAAAGCAAGCGCCAGCCCTCCAAACAGCTTCTCCCTCCTTCGAACGGAGGGTAAGCTGAGACTTGCGAGCTGGCCTTGCAGCTCCCGCGCAGCTATCCGAAGTTCGGCCGCTGCTTCGAGAGCACGTTCTTCTTCTGCCTCATCCGAGACGTCCTTCAGCGACATGAGCTCCCGCTGCACCTTCGCCCGAAATGCAGGCAATGCCTTTTGTGCTTCCTCCCGCACCTGCAACGCTTGAGATGCAGTCAAATGTTGCAGGGCAGGCAACTGGATGGTCCGCAACATTGACCAGTCTGGCAATGTTGAGCCAACTTTGCGGCCATCCAGTAGCCGGTATGCTGCAGCCTCTTCTGGCGTGCTCGTGACCACGGTAGTATTACAGCGGTTGCCGTTAAAACTATCGAACACCACATCATGCGCGCATTGAGCGCAATGTTCCTGTAGAACATTGCTATATTGCCGAACGAGATTCATCGCACTCTTGCCGGTCAACAATGTGTCCGGCCTTGTTGCTGCAATTGCTTCCCTGGTCGCTGGAGTTGTAAATCGAAACTCGACCCCGCTGTTCATGAACAGCGGCGAGCCAAAGGACAGGCGCCATCGCCGGCCATCTTTGTATCTGAATACGTCCGGTGAGGAATGTGTGAACTCTTGCCACAACCGGCTTGTGACCTGCTCTCGTTCCGACTCCATCACCTTCGCGCAATTGGGGCAGGATAGGTAGGCGGCTGGGCTGAAAACAATGACGCCGGCCTCAAGTAACGGTTTCAGGACCTTCAGTACATTTAAGGACCAGAGTACTTCTCCGGCGGTTGCCTCGATATAGGTGAAGCTGAATGGGTCCGGTATAACAACCCGATCAGAATAAAGACAAGCTGTGCGTGCAAAGTGGTGCGCGTAGTTTATTACGCACTGAGGCTCTTGACACTTGCCCGCGGAGGAGAGCGGGTTTAGCCCACTTCCGGCATAGATATCAAACTTGCTGGGCCGCGCTCTGAGGCGATCGGCATACTTGAAAGTACTAATCCCCGCACAGCACTGATCGAAAAAATCTTTAACGAATGACCTATCGCTGAGCCTTTTACGAACATCGGCCAGCACGAATTGATTACCCCGGAACTCGTCCAGCATGAACGCGATCGACGGTGGAAGTTCGGCGGGCACGGTTACACTATACATCACCCCGCCGGATTACTCCCTGGAGACGCCGATCGCGCCATAAATGATTGGTCCGCGCGGACAGGATAAGAAGCTCGATACTGGCGGACGTGCTGCACAGCTCTAAACCATTCTGGCACATGAATATGACACCTGAGGAACATCATGAGAAGTTGTCTATTTCACCCAGCCGACAGGCGCCGTTGCTCCAGTTCACGGCGTGAGCGGTCCAGCTCCTCTGCGATGATTTTCTCGTCCGGCAGGATAGTTTGGTACTCGGATGCAAGAATCTTGTTGGGGAGATTGTCGAGGGCGTAGCGGGCTTCCGCGGCACCCTTTTCCGCACAGAGAATCAGGCCAACTGGCGGGTTTTCTCCGGGTTTCATCCAATGTTCGCGGGCGTAGTTGAGGTAAAGGTGCATTTGACCGGCGTCCGCATAGCTGAACTTCCCGATTTTTAGGTCCGCCAGAAGCAGACAACGTAGACGGCGGTGGAAGAAGACGAGGTCGATGCGGAACCAGGAGTCGTCAATGCGGAGGCGGCGCTGGCGGCCTACGAACGCAAAATCGTCGCCCAATTCCAGCAGGAAATCGGTGAGGTGCTGGGTGAGCGCCTCTTCCAGATCCGATTCTGAATATTCGTCTTTGAGGTCGAGGAATTCGAGAACGAATGGGTCTTTGATGGCTTCTTCCGGTGTGATTGTGTCGCCCGGTTCGGCGGTCTCAGTCTTCTGGAGCATGGCGGTCTTGTTCTGCGAGAGCGCGATGCGCTCGTAAAATTGGCTGCCGATTTGACGATCGAGCTGCCGGACGGACCATCCTGAACGGAGAGCTTCAGTTTCGTAGAAGTCCCGCGCCTCTGGACGCTTGACGGCAAGCAGCCGGACGTAAGCGGACCAAGGCAACGCAAAGCGAGAGGCGAGGGCTGAGAGGGTTGAGGTGCCGTCATCTATAGTTATTGAGCGATTGAGTAGTTGAAGATTTTGCAGACGGTGTCTGCAAAATCTTTTCCTCAGACCAAGCCAGGTAAAAGCTTCTCATTTGGGCAAGATTGCGTGCCCCAAAGCCTCTTCCGAAGGAAACTGAGAGGTCTTCCGCTAATCGCTGGATGAGCTCTTCTCCGTACCCGGCCCTCTTCTCCCCGGCTTGTTCAGACTGAACGATTCTTCGCCCAATTTCCCAATAGGTCGCGGTCATGATCGAATTGACATTTCGGACGGCGGTGGAGCGTGCCGCTTTTAGCAGTTCGACGATTCCTGTGCGGATGTTGTCGTAATTTTCAGGCATGATGGTCAGGTCGGTCATCGCGATTCCTCCGTTTCCTGTCCGTGGATTCGGCTGCGGACGTTGTGGAGGCCGGCGCAGCCTCCATTCTACTGTTTGCATCCGTCAGACTCCCATCTCGATTCCCTGGGCGATGGACGGTGTTTGCGAGACTTCCAGCGCGGAGGTCTTGGAGACATCGGCGCTGAGTTGCGGGTTGAGTTTGGTGATGTCGTCTGTATAGAGCGTGGCATCGTGACTGGCGCGGGAGATGGAGACGTAGCCGAAGCGTGAATTGAGCAGGTCCGGGTGAACGCCGGTGTCGGCGTTCACGAGGACGCGCTCGGCGGTGAGGCCCTGGGCACTGTGGCTAGTCACTGCGTAGCCGTGATCGAAGTGGCGGTATTCTCCGGCATTGAATTCGACCTGGCGGTTGCTGTCGAGGCGGGCCGAGACGCGGCCGTCCGGCGCGATGGACTCGATGGCGGCAAGGTCGCGATTGGCAACGCCTAGCGATTTGTCGGGGGCGGTGAACTGGATGCGGTCGTCGATGGAGAACTCGCGGTCGATCTCGCGGTAGACGCTGACACCGGTCAGTCGCGCTTGGCCTCGAAGAATTGCCGCCGCTGCTCGATGGCGGCTTCCACAACTGGGTCGTCATAGTGCTTCAAATGGAATCTCCGGCCGGTTCTGCTTGAAAAGATATTGATAGATGTGGAAGCCGGGACCGAAGGCTTTTAGCGCTGCCTCCAGCCGCTTCACGGCGTACTCTTGTTCGCCGTGGTCAAGGCTCTCGTAGTCCACGCCGGAAACGCACAACATCGTGCCCACGTCGCCGCTCTTGGTGAGGAACGCCGTCTCATTCCAGAAGCCATACAGGTTGATGTGGTCGTTCAGCGCAGCCGCGTCTTTCCACGGCTTGATGACCTTGTCGAGCCGCAGCATCAGATCACATCCACACGCGGGATGCCTTGCTTGGCAGCGTCATAGCGCACGTTGTAGCGCTCCGATTTTGCCAGGATGCGCAAGAAAGCCGGGTCGGTATTCGTAACCCAATGGCCAAACGCGAAGCCGCCAGCAAAGACGGCAATTCCAGCCAGCAGGCTGTTAAAGAGATTGAACGCGCCCACCGCTCCGACGCATACGAAATAGAAAAGCGTCCGCTCGATGCCGAGGTATGTGAGGGGCTTGTGCAGACTCTTGTAGACCCGGTTCCTCCGCCGGACTGTTGTGTGTGTCTGCATCCTCGCCCCTCACAGCTTGAGAAATGGTTGGATTGGCATGGTTTGCGTAGCTTTTCTGAAACAGGCTGGGAGTTGCCTACACTCCCCACAGCCAGGTCAGTACGTTGGTGGCCATCACGGCAATCCCCGTGCCGGCGGCGACACCGGCCAGGGTCTTCTTCGCGCCCGGTTCGCCGTGTGCGAACTGGTAGCCGCCAACCACGATTGCGATCAGGCTGGCGACCTTGGCAACCGTGCCGGTAAAGAGCGTTTGCATGGCGGTGAATCCGCTATCGAACGGCGATTGCGCCAGGGCAAGCGCCGGAAAGAGGATCAGCAGGGTGAATAGGCTAAGGCAAGGTCGCATCCGGCGGTTGAGTTTGAGCCTGACAATCATCGGCACCTCCAGCGGCCCATGCCGGGCCGCGATATGCCGTGAGCGTATGACGGCTTTTTTCCGCCGTCCAATACTTTTTATATATCAGGTGATAGCTGGGACATATCACTGGCGGTCAGCAGGGGTATTTTCAAGACTTTGGTGTTGGAGCGAAGTTGTGAAGAAGGCATTGTGGGCTGTCACGAGGCGTCAGGTTTTAGGCTGCCGATTACGGTTTGGCCGTCTGAAGAGCCCTACGCCGCTCCCAGGACCGTTTTGAAATGGTGCAATTTGATGGCCGGGGCCGAGGGCCACATGGCCAGCCCTCGTTCACGGGAAGTTTTGCGCCAACTGAAAATGCATCCTGGCGACATCGACGTTTTCGGGGAGTGATCCCGACAACAACGCGTAACCGGCTGTCAATGAGTGCGTTGGCCTGTTACCAACAGATGACAGCCTGAACTCCTAAAGTTACTTCATCTAAGTTGTTTGGAATGTCCAACTCTTTCTGGCGGCGGTCACTGGAGCGATTGGAGTTGCCCTTGCTGCAGCGTTGACTGCGGCGGCGCTTGGCATCCTAAATGTGCTACTTCCGGGCAAATCCTTGAGCAATGTTTTGCAGGTCTCAGCGAAAAAGCCGCTCGTTATTTCAGAGTCAATGGAGTGCCGAACGCGTCCGGTCCCGGCCATTTACAATCAGTACTTGCTTGGTGGCCGCGAGTGTCCATTTTGTGAAAATCACTAATCGTCTCGTGTTCTCGGCACGCGTTGGGAGACTTTGTTTATGGTGGGGAGGCGCCGTGCTCGCAATCGGAACGTTCGCGAGGATTACCAGAGAGTTGATCGAAGGGGAGACCGGCGCATTAGACCGCGGGATACTGCTCCGAGTGGCGAAGTTCCGTACCCCATCGCTTACAAGAGCAGCGATTGATGTGACCGCCCTAGGGTCGACCGCACTGGTCATATTGCTCTCGGGGTTTGCTCTTCTGGTGTTACTTGCGATGCGTGATCGAAGGGGAGCCCTCCAATTGCTCCTAGCCTCCGCTGGAGCTGGAATTCTGACCTTCGTCACAAAGAACATGATCGAAAGGGTTCGTCCGCTAGATGTGACTCAACTGATCGTAGTCTCCGGCTTCTCGTACCCGAGCGGACATTCGGTCTCGACTTCGGCGCTCTATTTGACGATTGCGATTATCGGATGCCGATATGTGCAGCGAGCAAGTGCAAGGGCCACGATGGTCCTTGCCGCTTTCGTAGTGTCTGTCCTGGTAGCTGCGTCACGCGTTTACCTTGGGGTTCACTATGCAACTGACGTCTTGAGCGGACTCTCGCTCGGGGTGGCATGGGCGCTTTTGCTCACCGGTCTCTTCACACTCCATGCTCACCGTCGCGATGGTTGATCTTGCACGAAAGGTGAAATCTCTTTATGGGTGCCCTCGCTCGTCATCCTGCCTTTCGCGATGTTGCCCCCTTCTTGATTTTCTTCGATGCAGAAATCTTGTAAGACCATACCGGCTTTGTCTATTCCGTCGCATTCACCCCTTATGATGCTCTCGCAGGTAACTGGTACAAGAGCGGCGCACAGATAGTTGCCCGTAATCCATGGTTCCATGATTAGAGATGGTAGCATGACATCCAGAGGCTGTTATGAACTTTATTCACATAGAATGAAAGAGTTATGAGCCGGGCCATAGATCGGGCAGCATATTTTCAGACATAAGAATTACCGGACCGGGTACACAAGACCCGGTGGCAGGCCCTACCCCTAGTCAACACCGCGGCGGCGATCTTCGATGAGCGCAAAATCCCCAAAGCACTCATCGAGCGCAGATAGGGAACGAAAAGTCGCCCAGGGGTAAGAATTCCGCCTGCCCACCCGGCACCAGTTCCCCAGTTCCCCAAGTCAGATCCCTCATGAACGGGAGCAATATCCTCCCTCGCAGGATTCAGCTCATCGCAAAAATGGACGACGCCGGAGTATAGACTATTTCTTTACAGGCCCAACTTCACGATGACCATTGAACAGGAACTGCGCGACAAACTCCGAAAAATTTCAGCACTTTTTGAGGGCGCAACCACCACCGGAGAACGAGAGGCGACTGCGGCTGCGATCGACCGGTTGCGTAAGGTGCTTGCTGCTGCAGAGCAGGTTGAACCCTCCACGGAGATGCAATTCACCAATCTCGACCGGTGGCACCGCAAGCTGTTTCTGGCGCTGTGCCGCCGCTACGGCCTCAAGCCGTATCGCTACCGCCGCCAGCGCTATTCAACGATCACCCTGCGGGCGCCCCGGTCGTTTTTGAACCACACCCTCTAGCCAGAGTACCTGGAAATTCAAAAAGCACTTGATGAATACCTGGAAGAGGCCACAGAACGCATCATCCGCGAAGAGGTTTTCGTGGACGACGAAGAGGCCGTGGAGATTGTTGGCAGCTTGGGACCTGGCAATTGAGCCTAGGCTGACCAAAAGGATTGAACGCAACCCGGGATACCTCCGGCGTACGATGGCGCCCGGAAATCATGGCATTTCTTGCCTCTGCGAAAACGTGTTTCTATAACTTACAGATAGTAATCGTGGCCCCAAAGATCGATCCCAATCCGCAAGCAATGAGCTGCGCGGCCCTGAATCCAAGCCCAACGATGCAGAAGGCAGTCAGGAGCACTGCGACCCTGCTTCATGCCATCCGGAGACGGAGAGGGCTCGCAAAGATCGACCCCTGCTGGGCGTTTGCGGCCATGGTGACCTGATCGATCTTGTCGAGAAGCTCGATCAGCTTGGTGGAAAACACATCGTTCCACGTGTCCTGCTCGGTAAGACGAGCAAGAGTCTTCTCCACCAACTCTGTATCATTGGGCGAAAGCAAATCGCCAACCCTTTTCAAAATGCCCACTTCGTCCCCCAAAATTTTCCTAAAAAGTCCACATGAATATCTCGCAAACCAATTTCGTTGATTGATCTTCCTTCGGCTTAGAAAGCTTGGTAGCTGCTTATCCGAGTTAGGCTAATCACCATAAGCAACAGCACTAGCGAGATGTCTCGATCTATGAGATCTGGAAAAGTGCAGTGACGTAAAATCCGCAACGCACTTGCCGATACTAGAGTACTCCCCGAATGTCGCCTTCTCGACTGTTTTCTGAGGTGAAGGCGCTGCTCTGCGCAAGCGAGCGGCAAGCCGGACGCTGAGGCCAGCCGAAAAGCCGGGAAAATGCTATGCGCGGCGCCAACGGGGATGTTCGCCTTGTCCGCTGCGTTCTGACCTGGGCGGGTGTTTGGCACTGCCAGAGTTCGGAGTTCGTGCATTCATAGTCTCGGATGATCGGCCTTTGACCGGCTGCGTGGCCAGCCGCCTTTTCAGGCTTCGCGCGAGCACCGGAATCGTTTTGGGATGTAGCTGCTTGTTGTAGACGAAAGCCGTTTCGACCGTCCAATTCACGCCAGCGATGGGCCGGGTGGTCAGTCCGGCGGCCAGGACCGTCCCTTCGCGGAGCAGAGCAAGGCCACAGCCGGCCTTGACGAGGGCCTGCATCTCGACAGGGTGGGAGGCCCGCGAAAATTCCTTGAGCTGGACTCTCGCCTCTTCAAGCAGCGACAGCAGCCAGCTATGGGCTTCAGGATGCTGTCGCGGATGGCGCAATACCCCAAGATTGCTTTCGAGGTCAGTGGGCAGGATCGCGGCCTTGTCGGCAAGAGGATCGTCGGCGCGGAGACAAGCTACGAGTCGATCCTGCCGGAGCGCTTCTTCGCAGAGGCGGGAATCGCTGATCGGCAGCGTCATAAGCTGATTATGAACATTGGCGGCTGGAAGACGCGGAGTATGTTTGACCGCTACACCATCACCGACCCGGAAGCCATGCGGCGGGCAATGGCCATCGTTATAAAACACCCAAAGCCTACAAGCCCAAAACCGCAAATGAATACTGAGAAGGAGCTTCCGGCGAGCCGAGCAAGGATTCAGTAGAGTCGGTCGGCCTAAGAGCAGACTCATAGGACCGATACTTCGGGTGTCGCCGTTCAAGAACTATCGGATGTGCCGATGCAGGAAGCTGGCGACCCTGCTCGAATTGTCAGATTGTATCCACTCCGTGTTGATATTGCTATGTGAGAACACTCCCGCGAACTTGACGAATGGAATCATAGGAAGCCACTGGGGATTGAAGGGATTTGCGGCGTCAGGGTGTAGCAGGCCAACTATGCGCATTTCACGGTAATCGACTGCAATTAGCAGTATCGCGCCGATGCTTCTTAGTGCCGGCTTAATGATCGGTTTTCCCGAAGCGTCGAGCAAGCCAGTCGCACGCTCAAACACAGCATCCTTGAGGTTCGTGCTCATGTAATGAGGGCCACCTCCAATCGGCACGTTGATCTGAGGCGCGGAAGTCATCAGGTACTTGGCGGCCAGATTGTCCATAAGCAAGCTAGCAAAGACATAATCCGAAGCGATTGCAAGAACCGTGGGTAAACCATGCCCTGCGAGCTGAGTGGCCTTGCTCTTTGCTTTCGCCTTCAGCTTATCTGTAATGAGAGCAAATGCGCCTCCACCTGAACCGGTGACCTCAACAGGCAGGCCCGACCGCTCCGAAACCGTTTCTGAGTCCAAAGATGTTGCCTATACAAGAAAGCGGTTTACGCCCGAGTGGGTGCAGCTGAAATCTGGGCCGCCCGTGCCCGCGTCCTCGAAAAGTCTTGGCTCCAGTTTCTCTGCCCTGAGCCACGAGAATACTACGGCCTCAGCCCCGGCAGCTTTTGGATCGCTGCCCTCGCGTTTCAGGAATTGCGTGCAGTGGTTGGCGAGATCACGATTGCGCGAAAGATAGCAATGGTAATTCTCAAGCACATCTTGAAGCGTGTCTCCTGTGTTGTGCAGTGCCGGAGTATGTCGCATCCTACCTCCTTACTAATCGTAGAGGATTACCCAGTCTATTTGTCCTCTGCTTGGAGCGCACAGAACTCGGTCCACCATCACCGACCCGGAAGCCATGCGGCGGGCGATGGCCGTCGTTACAGCCCCCGCGCTGCCGAACAGCCCCCAAACAGCCCCCGTTAGCCTACCAGACAAAATAATTGCAAAGGCGTCTATACAGTGAAGTTGCTCATATTTAATGGTTTATGGTGCCCGGAGGGGGAATTGAACCCCCACGGCCTTGCGGCCTGCGGATTTTAAGTCCGCTCAAAAAGCTTTTGCATAAAGTTGCACGGAGTCGCAAGATGTTGCTATATAACTCATTCCATGTAAGATGAATGCAGGTAGGTTGTACATGGTGCAAGCATGTGCAAGCATAAAAGTCCGAAACGAAGTATCACCACAAGTATCACCAGAAATGTCACCCTCGCCCTTCGCCGGCATCGACCACGGCTTCTCTTTCCCCTACCATGTACTTCGATCGGCATCGCCTTCCGCGAAACTGCCCAACATCCTTGGTTGATTTCCGCTCTTGCATATTCGCCTCATCTTCGCCTATACTCGCTCAATGGCATTCGGCTTCCCAACCGTCGAGCGCAAGGTCTTCGTGGTCACCTGCAAACGGTGCCGCCGCGATGTGCCATCCGGCGTCCGGGAGTTCCCGTTCCAGTCGATCACGGTCAAGTGTCCCCTCTGCGGCGAATTGCGCCGGTACTTGCCCTCCGAGGTCTTCCTCGGTCGGCCTGACCAACTCGTCACCCGTCAGCAGCGGGCTGGAGGCCGGTAGCATTCGACCCGGACGCCGGTATGCACCTGATGACCTCGGCTCTGTGAATATCTTCGCTTTTACTTCGCCTATACTACCTCCATGCCTCCACGAGACCAAACCCACCGTGTGTACCTGTCCTTCCAGTTCCGCGACGGCTGGCAATGTCAGTTCTTGGAGGCTGACCTCCAGACTCCCCTGCCCAAGAAGCTCCACTTCGCATCCTCCGACAAGGTGATCGAACTGGTTGAACGCGCCGGGGGATTCATCGACCAGGAAACCCGGCTGATGGTGGATCAGGGGATCGAGATGGGGAGGGGTGGGCTGTTTCTGCAACTCACTGAGGAGCAGTACGCCAAGCTGACGATGCGATGAGCTAGCGTTGCAGCCGCCGACTCCCAGCGGAGATGCCTCTCATCTCGGCACTTGTTCTTCGTCTTCCATTCGCCTATACTCGCTCAATGGCATTCGGCTTCCCAACCGTCGAGCGCAAGGTCTTCGTGGTCACCTGCAAACGGTGCCGCCGCGATGTGCCATCCGGCGTCC
>Ga0182013_10002229_pt1 | contig 25549 bp, 21 predicted proteins | sample 612S2MmetaG_FD_120487 | JGI IMG/M metagenome (GOLD analysis project Ga0182013, IMG submission 120487) | Permafrost microbial communities from Stordalen Mire, Sweden - 612S2M metaG | ecosystem: Environmental > Terrestrial > Soil > Wetlands > Permafrost | place: Sweden: Stordalen | collected...
CCAGTTGCATCAGCGACCGACCCGCATGCAGCGACCCGGTAAACCCGACCGCCTTCACGCAGGGATGCTCCACAAGCGCCGACCCAACAACAGACCCCGAGCCGAACAGCAGCGCAAACACGCCCGCCGGCAGCCCGCACTCCTTGACGCTGTTCGCAATCACCTGCCCCACCAACTCGCTGGTCCCCGGATGCGCCGAATGCGCCTTCACGATCACCGGATTCCCAGCCGCAAGCGCCGAGGCAGTGTCTCCGCCCGCCACCGAAAACGCCAGCGGGAAGTTGCTCGACCCGAACACCGCAACCGGCCCCAGCGGCCGCAGCACAGAGCGGATATCGGCGCGCGGCAAGGGCTTCCGCTCCGGCATTGCCGGATCGATGCGCGCCATGGACCACGATCCCTCTTCCACAACCTGCGCGAACAGCCTGAGCTGGTTCACGGTCCGGCCAACTTCTCCCTGCAGCCGCGGCACCGGCAGCGCCGTCTCGCGATGCGCCCGCTCCACCACCTCTGCCGTGATCGCCTCAATCCCCGCCGCAATGTGACGCAGGAACTTGGCTCTCTCCGCGCCCGACAGCTTGCTATACGTGGCGAATGCGTCGTCCGCCAAGCGGGCCGCCAGATCCACATCGTCTACCGAGACCGAGTGGTAAACAGGCTCCAGGCGAGAGCCATCCGCGGGCGCCATGCCCTGAAACGCCGCGCCGGTCCCCTCGCGCGCCTCGCCATTAACGATCGATTGCCCAAGCAACATAATCCACTCCTGTTGGGGAAGAAACACGCCCACTAACCACTAGTTTACCCAACCCACCTAACCGCCTCGCTTGCCCTCCCCCTCCCCAACAGGCGAAAGTAGACACAGCATGCCCCAGGCATTCCGCTCAACCCGCGTCCTCACGCCGGATGGCCTAACCCCCGCCACCCTCCTGGTTGACTGTGGGCGAATCGTGGCGGTTCAAAGCTGGGGCGATGCTCCCACCAGCGCCAGCCTGCGAGACTACGGCGATTTGATGCTGCTACCCGGCCTGGTGGATTCACACGTCCACATCAACGACCCCGGCCGCACTGAGTGGGAAGGCTTTAAGACCGCAACGCAAGCCGCAGCCGCCGGTGGTGTCACGACCCTGATCGATATGCCTCTCAACTGCATCCCTGAAACCATCGACACAGAGGCCCTGGTCGCCAAGCGCAACGCGGCCAAAGGCCAGGCCTGGGTCGATTGGGCCGCATGGGGAGGCGTGGTGCGCGGCAACGCCGATGCGCTGCGGCCGCTCATCCGAGCCGGTGTCCCTGGTTTCAAATGCTTCCTCATTCACTCTGGAATCGATGGGTTCGCCTGGGTGGATGAAGCCGATCTGCGCCTGGCGCTGGCCCAATTGCGCGGAGCTGGCCTGCCTCTTCTCGTCCACGCTGAACTGGCAGGCCCTGTCAACGCTGCGACCAAAACGCTGAACGAGAAGAACGCGGACTGGCGCAAATACTCCACCTATCTGGCCTCACGACCGGACGCCGCGGAGGTGGAAGCGATTGCCTTGCTCATTCGCCTGGCAGAGGAGTTCTCGACACCCATTCATATAGTGCACTTGGCCAGCGCGCAGGCTTTGACTCTTCTAGCCGCGGCCCGCGAGCGCGGCCTGCCCATCACCGTCGAAACCTGCGTCCAATATCTGTGGTTCGCCGCCGAAGAGATTCCCGACGGCGCAACGGAGTTCAAATGCGCTCCGCCCATCCGCGATGCGGCCAATCGCGAAGCATTGTGGGACGCGCTGGATAAAGGCCTCATCGACATGGTGACGACCGACCACTCCCCCTGCCCGCCTGCGATGAAGCGGCGCGAAGAAGGCCGCTGGGATCTTGCCTGGGGAGGGATCGCCGGCCTGGGCCTGGCCCTGCCCGTTATGTGGACCGCCATGACTCAGCGTGGATTTGGCATCGAGAGAGTTGGGGCATGGATGGCCTCAGAACCCGCTCGACTCGCGGGCCTCACCGGCAGAAAGGGCGCCCTTGTCCCCGGCGCCCACGCAGATTTTGTGGTCTTCAACCCCGACACAGAATACACCGTGGCCCCGGAACATCTGCATTTTCGCCATAAGCTTTCGCCTTACCTTGGCGCGAAATTGCGGGGCAGCGTGCTTGAAACCTGGCTGCGAGGAGAGCAGGTTTACGGCGGGGATCAATTCATGGGCGAAGCCCGCGGAAGAGAGCTGGTGCGCGCATGAGGAATCAAGCTCTCCGCGCAATCGCGGAATGCAGACAAATCGCCGCCATGAGCGAAGATCCCAATCGCATCACGCGCCGTTTCCTTACCGAGCCCGTGCACCAGGTTCATGCTCACCTCCGCGAACGCATGGAATCAATCGGCATGACTGTGCACGTGGACGCTGCAGGCAATCTCCGCGGGCTCTGGCGGCAGCCTGGCGCAAGCAGCAAGCGGCTGGTGATGGGCTCGCACATCGACACCATTCCGGATGCGGGCGCCTTTGACGGCGTACTCGGCGTTGTGATGGCGCTTGAATGGGTTGAGATTGCTAAAGAGTTGAAGCTCCCCCTGGCGATTGAAGTGATTGCTTTCTCCGAGGAAGAGGGCGTGCGTTTCGGCGTTCCTTTCATTGGGAGCCGTGCCGTTGCCGGACGATTCGACCCAGCCCTTCTCAATTGTGAGGACTCCGACGGCATCACTCTCCTGGATACAATTCGCGCCTTCGGCCTCGATCCCAATATGATCGCCGATGCCGCACTCGATCAGGACGCAATCGGCTTTGTCGAGATCCACATCGAGCAAGGACCAGTGCTTGAGTCTGAAGGATTGAGCCTTGCCGTGGTCTCTGGAATTGTGGGCCAGACGCGGCTCACAATCGAATTCACTGGCCAGGCCAATCACGCCGGCACAACGCCCATGCGCCTGCGTCACGATGCCATGGCCGCTGCCGCCGAATGGGTCACTGAGGTTGAGAGGCTCGCTCTGGCAACGGAGGGCCTGGTGGCCACGGTTGGCAAGGTGGATGTCGAGCCCAATGTTGGCAACGTCGTTCCGGGCAAAGCGCAGGTCAGCCTGGACGTGCGGCACGCGCACGATGCGTCGCGCACATCTGCCGTAGAGAAATTGATTGAGAAGGCAAACGCAATTGCTGAACACCGCTGTCTCGCCTTGCAGCGTACAGATCGGCTAGACCAGCCAGCCGTTCCCATGGACGAACGTTTGACTTCGTTTCTCGCCGATGCCATCGAGGCCGCGGGAATGCCGCTGAAGCGAATTGCCAGCGGCGCCGGCCATGATGCCATGGTGATGGCCGGTCGCTTACCCACGGCGATGCTCTTCCTTCGCAGTCCCGGCGGCATCAGCCACCATCCCTCCGAAGCTGTTCGGGAAGAAGATGTGGAGGCGGCGTTGCACGTAGGCCGCAATTTTCTTGAACGCATGGCCGCAAGCGCCCGTTAAATTCGCTAGAATCGAACAACGCAATTCCCCGTGAGGTCATGAATGCACCACCTCGGAATTACACGAAGCAGCCTCAAACCCGATCACCTGCTTCAAACGCCGGACACATTCATCCGCACGCCCCTTCCAGGCGCAGAAGGTGTGGAGTTCGTGATTCATGCCGCGCCGCAACTGGGCGCGCGCTTCACGCAGATGACCGCCGAGTTCGCCTCCGGTGGCTCGCTCGGTCCCACACCTGCGCAGCGATTTCTCTACGTCATCAAGGGCAAGCTGGAATTGAAGGCCGGTGGCAAGACCCACATCCTAGCTCCCGGCGGATTTGCATTTCTTCCCCAGGGCACGCCGCACACCGTTCGCGCGCGGTCATCTTCGCGCGCTGCGGTCATTGAAAAAATATATGAGCCCCTCGCTGGCGCGGCACCTGCGAAGATCGTCGTTGGCAACGAAGCCGAAGTCAAACCAGCGCCACTGATGGGCGATGAGTCGCTGCGTGTCTGTTCCCTGATGCCAGACGGACCGCCCTACGACTTCGCCGTAAATACCATGACCTACGAACCCGGCGCCGCGCTCAGCATGGTCGAGATTCACGTCATGGAGCACGGCCTGTTGATGCTCGAAGGCGGCGGCATCTACCGGCTTGGCGATTCGTGGTACCCCGTCGAAGCAGGAGATTTTATTTGGATGGGCCCCTACTGTCCGCAGTGGTTTGGCGCTCTAGGCAAACGCCCCGCAAAGTACCTCATCTACAAAGACTGGCGCCGTCATCCGCTGGGAGCGTAGTCAATGAGCACTCACCCGCAACTCACAATCGACGGGCTAATCGCCGAACTCTTGACTCTCGGCAAGATCTCCGAATCCGAACCTCCCGTAGTCACCCGTGTTGTCTTCAGCGAAGCGGACATGCGCGCCCGCGCCTACGTCCGGGAACTCTGTGAGCGTGCTGGACTGACGATCAGCGTAGACGCCATCGGCAACACCTTCGCCCGCTGGCAGGGTAGCAATCCCCAGCTTGCGCCGGTAGGTGCCGGTTCTCACATCGACGCCATTCCCAACGCCGGCCTGTACGACGGATGCGTGGGCGTCCTCGGCGGCCTGGAAGCGATTCGCGTTCTGCAGAAACTCGGCTTCACGCCGCGCCGCTCAATCGAGCTCGTCATCTTCACCGCCGAAGAGCCAACCCGTTTTGGCATCGGTTGCCTTGGCAGTCGCATGATGGCCTCCGTTCTCACTTCGCAACAAGCGCTTGCACTGCGGGACAAAGAGGGCCGCGGCCTTGAGGAATTGCGTGCGCAGGCTGGCTTCACCGGCCCACTGGAATCTGTCGCCGTGCCCAAGGGCCGCTTCCATCAATTCGTTGAACTTCACATCGAGCAGGGACCGTACCTCGAACAGGAAGGCTTCGACGTCGGCCTCGTCACGCACATCGCCGCGCCTGCAAGCCAGCGCATCGTAATCGAGGGCGAAGGAGGACACGCCGGCGGCAAACTCATGCCTGGCCGCAAAGATGCGCTGGCCGCGGCAGCGGAGTTGATCCTCGCACTTGAGTCGGCTGCAAAGTCTACTGGAGCCATCGACACCGTCGGCACCGTTGGTGTCTGCGAAGTGTTTCCCGGAGCGGTCAACAGCATCCCCTCGCGCGTCGTCATTACGACAGACATTCGCGATATCGACCGCGCCCGCCGCGATGACGTTCTCGACATGCTGCACGGCGCGTGCACTCAGGTCGCTGCTCGACGCGGCGTAACCATCACGCCTGAACTCCTGAATGCTGATCCGCCAACCACATGCGACCCCGCAATTCTGGCGGCCCTTGAATCTTCGGCGATTAAAGCCGGCAAAGCCTACAAGAAAATGGTCGCCCGCGCCTATCACGACTCCTCGTTCGTTTCCTGCATCGCGCCCACGGCCATGCTTTTCATTCCCTGCCGAGGCGGTGTGAGCCACCGGCCCGACGAGTATGCCTCGCCGGAGTGGATTGGTGGCGGCGTCCATGTTCTGGCGCGTACCCTCGTCGAACTTACGAAATAATCCCCGCCGCTTTGAATCCTGACCGCGCCGTTGTATGCTATGCCTCAACCATTAGCGCGAATCCCGTCTTCCCTATCATGAGCACGACCGCAAAAACCCGCATCGTCGGCGCCTCCGCTCCCCGCAAGGAAGGAGCGGACAAGCTGCTGGGCCGCGCTCTCTATATAGACGACATCGAACGCGAGGGCATGTGGTTCGGGTCGACCGTTCGTAGCACCATTCCCCGCGGACTCATTCGCTCCATTGGTTTTGACCGTCGCATCAACTGGAGCGACTTCACAGTCGTCACCGCCGCCGACATCCCGGGCGAGAATCATATCCAGCTCATCGTTGCCGACCAGCCCTGCCTCGCCGATGGGCAGGTAAACCACTGCGATGAAGCCATCCTCCTCATCGCGCACCCTGACAAGCACAAGTTGCGCGATGCGATAAGTGCCGTTCACATCGAGTACGAAACACTCCCGCCCATCTTCACCATCGAAGAAAGTGAACACCGGGATCAAATCGTCTGGGGCAAAGACAACCTGTTCAAGAGTTTCCTGCTTGAAAAAGGCAACGTGGACTCAGTGTGGGAAAGCGCAGCGCACATTGTTGAAGGTGAATACCGCACCGGAGCGCAGGAACATCTCTACATCGAGAACAACGGCATCATCGCCGAATGGAGTGCGGAGAACGGCGTAACCGTTTGGGGATCGCTGCAGTGTCCTTACTACGTGCACAAGACGCTGATCAAGATCTTCGACCTCCCCGATGACAAAGTGCGCGTAATCCAGACAGAGACCGGCGGAGCATTCGGCGGCAAAGAGGACTACCCATCCACTCTTGCCTCTCATGCCGCATTACTCGCCATGAAAAGCGGGCACCCGGTAAAGATGATCTACGACCGCATGGAGGACTTGGCCGCCACGACCAAACGCCATCCATCGCGCACGCGCCATCGCACGGCGCTCGACAAAGATGGCAAGCTGCTGGCCATGGAGATTGATCTCGCCACCGACGGCGGCGCCTACGCGACGCTCTCCTCCACCGTACTGTCGCGCGCCACGCTGCATGCGCCGGGCCCGTATTCGTGCCCCAATGTACGCATCGGCGCCAAGGCATGGGCCACCAACAATGTGCCCTACGGAGCCTTTCGCGGCTTCGGAGCGCCGCAAACCATCTTTGCCCTCGAGCGGCATATGGACGAGATCGCCTCCGCGCTCAGCATTGATCCGCTCGAATTGCGGCGAAGAAACTTCCTCCATACCGGCGACACAACTGCAACCGAACAACTGATGCGCGAACCGTTGATCATGGACCAGTTGCTTGATCGCGCACTCAAAGAGAGCGACTATCATACCCGGCGTGCGCGCTTCGCACGCGAAAACCCCACGAGCGCCATTAAACGCGGCATCGGCATCGCCTGTTTCTATCACGGCTCCGGTTTCACGGGCTCCGGCGAACGCATCCTCAATTCGCTGGCCGGCGTCGACGTTTCTCCCGAAGGCAAAGTACGTGTGATGGTGTCGAACACGGAATTTGGCCAGGGCACAAATACTGTGCTGACGCAGATTGCAGCCGAGGCCATCGGCATCGACTATGACGACATCATAATGGCCGCAGCCGATACCGGCTTGGTTCCGAATAGCGGCCCCACAGTTGCTTCGCGCACCGTGATGGTGGTTGGCCGCCTGATCGAGCGTGCTGGCCTTCAACTCACCGCCACGCTCCGCGAACAGGCGGGCCTCGGCGACAAGTTCACCCGTGAGGAGTTCTTCGCAGCCTGCGAGCGCGTTCGTTCTGCCAAAGGCGAAGTCGTCTCGCTGGTCCGCTACGAAGCGCCGCCCGGCATCTTCTGGGACGATGAAAAATATCACGGCGAAGCCTATCCCTCGTATGCGTGGTCCGTTCACATGGCGCAGGTTGCCGTTGACACGGTCACGTTTTCAGCGGAAGTGGAAGAGTATTGGGCGGTACAGGAAGTTGGTCGCGTCCTTAATCCAGTACTCGCCACCGGGCAGATAGAAGGTGGCATCGCCCAGGGCATCGGCTATGCACTCTACGAAAAAGTCGTGATGCAGAACGGGCGCATGGCCAATAACCAGATGACCAACTACATCATTCCCACCGCCGAAGATGTTCCGCCGATTCACGTGTTCTTTGAAGAGATTCCATTTAAATATGGCGGCTACGGCGCAAAGGGCATTGGCGAACTGCCCCACGATGGCCCCGCGCCCTCCATCCTCAACGCTATCAAAAATGCAACAGGCGTCAGCTTCCATTCGATTCCGCTCCTGCCCGAAGATCTGTTTGCTCAGCTAGTCGCGCGTGAGTCTGCTAAGGAGCACGCTACTCTATGAGCGAGACCTGGCCCACGATACACTTCACCATCAACGGTACAGCGTGCGTCGTGCAAGCGCCTCCCATGAAACGTCTTCTCGATGTGCTGCGCGAAGATCTGCACCTGAAGGGAACCAAGGAGGGCTGCGGCGAAGGTGAGTGCGGCTCCTGCTCAGTGCGTATGAACGGCGAACTGGTCAACAGTTGTCTGGTTCCTGTTCTACAGGCTGGGGGCGCCGACATTCAGACCGTTGAAGGCCTTGCCGCGAACGGCAAGCTTCATCCAATACAAAAGGCGTTCCTCAGCTGCGGAGGCGCACAATGCGGCATATGCACCCCTGGAATGTTGATGGCTGCCGCGCAATTGATCGACCGCAATCCTCATCCCAGCATGGCTCAAATTCGCGAGGGCCTTGCCGGCAATCTCTGCCGCTGCACCGGCTTCATGCGCATCTTTGAATCGGTGCTGGCAGCCGCAACTCTCGCTCCAGATCCCGCCCCGGAGGAAACCCCGAATGCGCGGTAATGCGGAAGCTCATGAGTTGATCGCACCCGGCAGCTTGCCCGCTGTTCTGGACCTGCTCGCTTCCGCGCCCGGTGAATGGACGCCGCTCGCTGGAGGCACCGAAGTTATGGTGGCCTTCGCAGCCGGCCGCCTCGGCGCGCAGAAGCTCGTCAACCTCTGGGGCATTCCCGATCTGCGCTTTATTAGAACTACCTCGAGCAGCATCGTTATCGGCGCCTGCACAACCTTTCTCGACCTCCGCGCACATGCCGATCTCGCCGCCGAGTTGCCGCTCATTGCCAAGTCTGCAAGCTGGATTGGCTCGGTTGCGAATCAGAGCCGCGCCACCCTCGGCGGAAATCTTGCCAATGGTTCTCCGGCGGCAGACTCCTCACCCGCTTTGCTCGTCTACGATGCTGAGATTGAGATGGTGTCGAAGCGCGGTAGCCGTCGCATCCCATACGCCGAATTCCACACCGGCTACAAGCAGAATGTAATGGCGCCGGACGAACTGCTCTACGCAATCCATCTACCCAGGCGATTCGCAGATCACCGGCACTATCTCCGCAAGGTCGGGACGCGGCGCGCCATGGCGATCTCAAAGGTCGCTCTCGCAGCATCGACACTTCTCGAAGACGGCGTCGTAAGTGAAATTCGCCTCGCAGCGGCAAGCCTCGCGCCCTTTCCAACGCGCCTGTTCAAGACGGAGGCCGTGCTACTTGGCCAGCCGTTGACCAACGAGGCATTGCTGGAAGCACGCGGCGCACTGTTCGCTGAGGCGCAACCGATCGACGACATTCGCTCTACCGCCAACTATCGGAAGCACGTGGTGGCCAACTTGCTCCACGAGTTCCTCCTTGGACTTTCCGCGGAGGGCGCATCGCGATGAATGCCACTCTCGATGCCTGGAACAAAGCGGACGAAGCGGACGCATATGACGCCATGATTGCCTGTTGCGGCGCGAAGCGATGGGCTGCTGCCATGATCGCCCTGCGCCCGATCGGCAATATCGCAGAGCTAAGCGAAGCGGCTGACCGCGTGTGGACTACGATGAAGGAACCCGACTGGATGGAAGCCTTCGCTTGCCATCCGCGTATTGGAGAGCGTCCGCCGCGGCGGGCCGCACATGCGGTTGCAAGATCGGCGGCATGGTCGAAACAGGAGCAATCGTCCGCGGCAAGCACTTCAGAAACCGTGCTGGCGGAAATTGCCGCGGGAAATGCGCGCTACGAGAAGCTCTTCGGTTTCACCTATATCGTGTGCGCCACCGGAAAGAGCGCAGATGAAATGCTCGCAATCCTCAAGCGCCGCCTGGCCAGCAATCGCCGGGACGAATTGCTTGAAGCGGCCGAGCAGCAACGCCAGATCACGCAGATTCGTCTGGGAAAGTGGCTTGTAGAATGACTGGAATCACAACACACGTTCTCGATGCGGTGCTGGGCAAACCGGCCGCCGGCATTGTGGTCCTCCTTGAACGACGGGAAGGCGAAGCATGGAGCACAGTCTCCAACGGCGTTACAGACTCAGACGGCCGCTGCCGCGAACTCGCGCAGGATGCGAAGCAGGGCGCCTATCGCCTCACGTTTTACACAGGCGAATACCTGACGCAAAAAGATCGCGCCAGCATTTACTCGGAGATCTCGATCACCTTTCTCTATAGCGGCAAGGAGCATTATCACCTTCCGCTGCTGCTAAGCGACAACAGCTACACAACCTATCGAGGGAGCTGAACAATGGCCAAGCTGGGTCAGAATCGCTACGGGAAATCGCATGTACGGCTGTCGCGGATCACGCGCCGCGGAGACTCTCACGAATTCAACGAGTGGAGTGTTCAGGTTTTGCTTGAAGGCGACTTTGAGACTGCCTTTACTGAAGCCGACAACGGCAAGATACTGCCAACCGACACAATGAAGAACACGGTTTACTACATAGCTCGCGGCTCTAAAGCGGCAACAATCGAAGAGTTCGCAATGGAACTCGGCGACTATCTACTCGCCAACAACGCGCAAGTCACCGGAGTCGCAGTTGAGATTGAAGAGCGGGCCTGGGAGCGAATAATCGTTGACGGCGTGCCGGATGCAACCACCTTCAAACTCGGCGGACCTGAGGTCCAGACAGTCCGTGCCGTTCGCGACCGGGGCCGCGAATGGTCGATCACGTCCGGCGTTGATGGTCTGACGATTCTGAAAACAACCAAGTCAGCGTTCACCGGCTACATCAAAGACAAGCTGACCACACTCAAACCTGCAACAGACCGCATCTTCGGCACACGTGCCACGGTTACTTGGGACTACGAATCGGCCGCGCAGGACTTCGCAAAAGTTCGCGCAAGGGTCGTCTCCGCGCTCCTTAAGGAGTTCGCCGCTCACCACAGCATGAGCGTGCAGCATACCTTGTTTGACATGGGCAAAGCCGCTCTTGCAGCCGCGCCTGAGATTGCGCGCATTCATCTCACCATGCCCAACCTCCACCACATTCTTGCCTATCTAAGCCCCTTCGGTCTGGATAATCCAAACCATATCTTTGTGCCCATCGATGCGCCGTTTGGCTATATAGAAGCCACTATCGAGCGCTAAGACCATAAAGGAAGAAGCCAACAAAAAAGAACAACCTGAAGAAGAACGGATTCGGTGAAAGGCGGATCGATGACTGGACCTTCAACCTCCACAGAAGAAGTCAACACACAAGAAGGCCCACCGGAGAGCTACGGTCTGCGCGCCGGTGCGCTGGGACCGGTCGAGACACTGGCGCAATCGGTCTCCGCTATGGCTCCAAGCACATCGGCCTCGTTGACGATCCCGCTTGTCTTCGCACTGGCTGGCAATGCCACGTGGTTCGTCTATCTGCTGGCCACCGGGGCCACCCTCTTGGTCGGCTTCTGTGTCAGCCGGTTTGCGCGGCTCTCCGCTTCGCCTGGCTCGCTCTATGCTTACACCGCAAATACCTTGCCGCCGTTCTTCGGTGTCACCGCCGCGTGGGCACTCCTGCTGGCTTATCTCGGCACTGGCGCATCGGTGGCGGGTGGAGCGCTCTATTACGCCGACCTGTTTTCTCAACAGCTCTTTCACTCTGCGCCGCCTGCGCTGCTCACCCTCGCAATCGTCTGCGGCGCAGCCGGTTTCATCGCCTATCGGGATGTAAAACTCTCCGCTGAGTTGATGCTTTGGATCGAAGTGTTCTCGGTAAGCTTCATCCTGATTGTGCTGGCGGTTCTGCTCTTCCGCTTCGGATTTCAATTCGATCTGGATCAGCTCCGACTTAAAGGCGCGTCAATCTCCACACTTGGACCTGCGCTTGTGCTTTCCATGTTCAGCTTCGTGGGATTCGAAGCGGCCACCACCCTGGGCGGCGAAGCACGCGAGCCGCTTAAAACCATCCCTCGCGCCGTTATTCAATGCGCAATTCTCGCCGGCGTGTTTTTCATGATGTGTTCGTACAGCGAAGTATTGGGCTTTCGCGGCCAGTCATCGCACCTTAGCGATTCCACAAGCCCATTGCATCTTCTCGCTACCAAAGCGGGAATCTCCCCGATTGGCGTAGCCATCGACATTGGCGCCGCAGTCAGCATGTTCGCCTGCGTGCTGGCATGCGCCACGGCGGCCGCGCGCGTGCTTATGCGCATGGCGCATGGCGGTTTGCTTCCTTCTGCACTTGAGCGCACGAGCGAACAGCATCACACGCCGGGCACCGCGGTTGCAGTGTCCACGGTGCTCATGTTTGCTGCCACTGCCGCATTGGCTTTCAGTGGACATTCCGGTTCTGAAATGTACGATCTGCTCGGTTCGCTCTCAGTCTTCGGCTTTCTCACGGTCTACGCGCTTGTGGCGCTCGCGCTGCCCTTCGCGCGCCGGGCGATGGGCCAGCATTCGCACCTGGTCGCAATCGTAAGTATCTTCACAGTCTTGGTCATGATCCTGATAGCCGTCTTTGACCTGAGATCTTCGTCCGATCCAGTCCATGCGCGGATTTCTTACATCTATCTCGGGTACATTGCCTTCGGCATTTTATGGTACGCACTGCGACGCAAGATGGCAGTGGCGCTCCCGGGCTGAAGGTTCAGGGTTGCTGTTCCGCATCCGGCTGCAACAGAATCAAGAGCACGAGGCCAACAACTACGAAGTTTCGGAAGGCCGCCTCCTGCCCGTTCCAGGTTGGAGACTGCCACATCAAGAACCACTCTCCTCCCACTGAAAGAAAAGCAACCAGCCACATGAGGAGGGAAAGAGTGAGCCCGATCACTGGGACTCGCTTGGCCGCATTGAATTCTGCTGCACTCCGCCTCAGGGCACGAAGCAAACGTGCCACCCCCCACCACAACAGGATCGCGGAAGCGATCTCCCACGCAATGATGCTCCCGAAAAATGCCCAATGCCACGTCGGCGACGGCATGGCCCGCCACATTCCGTTGTTACCCGGAAAAGTCGTGTCCATCTTCAGCACGTGGCGGACAAACTGATAGTTCGAGTTGGGATCCGTCAGATTGTTAAAGACGACCAGCGTGTAAAAAAGCGCAAGGCCCGCCAGCAGTAAGAGTTTTGCGGTGCGGGTGATCATTGGTTCGGCCTCACGAAAACAACTGCTCTGATTCTTGCGCATGTTGCTACCAGCACTGTGGAAAACTTTGCCACCTTGCTCATGCTAACTTGACGCTGCGCCGATTCAGAAGAAAATCTCTCCATTCGAAGACTGCTTCGCCGCTCGGATTGAGCGTGAAATAGTCCGCCTCTCAAACCGCAAATCTTTACGTGATCCTTACACATGAATGGATATTCTTCCTTCACTTGTAGATTCCAAAAAGAGTCGGCCACGACTCGGCCAGCACTCTCAATAGGTCCTCCTTTTCCACTCATTTTTTCAGGATCCCGGAATGTCAAAGATCTAATCCTCTTATGCTGTACCTAGTATTTTTTGAAACATTGCGGGAAAGCCCCACTTCGAGGTCAGCCAAATGAAAAATTCCGCACATATTCTCTCCTTTGCACCTTCTCGGTTGTTGGCGATCGCGGCAACCGTTGCGCTGTGTTGTGGTTCGTTGTTTTCACAGCAGACGCTCGGCGGCATTACCGGCGAGGTAACGGACCCTTCAGGCGGCGTTATTCCTAACGCCACTGTGACGATAAAGTCGGAACAGACCTCGCTGACCCGCGACACCAAAACCAACGCCTCGGGCTCATACACCTTCGTGAATCTTCCCATCGCCTCCTATACCCTCACCTTCACGGCAGACGGATTTGTTGTGCAGAAGACGCAGCACATCGCCGTGCAGGCTGATCGTACCGCTTCGGTCAACGCCGCGCTCAAGCTAGGCGGAAATACCGAAACGATTGAGGTGGAAGCAACGCCGCTGATGAACGCCGTGGATACCACCAACGGCTACGTGATGGATACGCAGCAAATTGACGCCGCGCCTCTGCCCACAGGAAGCTTCACGGGGCTGGCCACGCAATCGACCGGCGTCAATGCTGAGCTATCCGGCGGCACCGGTGCCAACTCCGGTCTTGGCAACGCGCCCATCTGGGCCAATGGCCAACGCGACACCAGCAACAGTTTCTCTTTGAACGGCGTGGATGCCAGCAACCTCTTCAATGGCAAAAGCACAAGCCAGGTGGAATCTTTTCGCGTTGTCAACAACACAGGCCAAGCCAATAACGCCGGGGGCGGCGTGGTGCCAAGCAGCGCCTCGGTTTACCTGGCCATTGGCAACGCCATCCCGACGCCGGCCCCGGAGACGATCGCGGAAGTTCGCGTGAACGCTTCAATGTACGACGCCCAGCAAGGCTCCAGCAGCGGTGCACACATCGACATGAGCACCAAGTCGGGAACCAATGTTTTCCACGGCGCGCTCTACGCGCATCGCGGAACCAACTGGATCAATGCCGCACCCTTCTTCTTCAAGAAAGACGCCAACATTCCAGCGGCCGACAAAAACCCGCAACTGCATCGTTACACCGCGGGCGGCGAATTCGGCGGCCCGATCATCAAAGACAAGCTGTTCGGATTCGTTGCCTATCAGCACTTGCATGTCTCCGACCAGGAGACCGGAGACGAGCTTTTGGTCGTTCCTCCTGGGCTGAGCGATAGCAACCGCGGTGCGAGTGGACTCGCCGATATTGTAAATAACAACTGGACGAATAACGAAGGCATCTCTGGCGTGACGGCCAGTTCCGCTGCATGGTCATCAAATCCCGTCGGCCTCGCGCTCTTCCAAATGAAGTCTCTGCCCGGCGAACCTGGAAATTGGCTGATCCCCGATCAGAATGCGACCGGGACTCCGAACATCTTTTCACCCTATAACGCATTTCTGCCCGGTACGGCTACCTTCATCTCCGATCAGGCTGTCGCCGATCTGGATTGGAACGCAAGCCCCAAGGACACCGTCGCTGCAAAGTACTACTATCAGCACGATCCCAGTTCTTCGCCCTACGCATACTCCAACGTCCCCGGCTTCACTGAGCACATGGATGCCGGCTCGATGGTGCTGTCGCTTAACAATGTTCAGACGATCGGCACCAGCTTGAGCATCTCAGAGACAGTGGGCTTCCTCCGCGAAAAGAGCTACAGCACAAACGATCAGCCCTTTTCTCCGACTGACGTGGGAATGAGCTCCGCTTTCGGCAACTATTTCCCTGGCATTACCATCAACGACGCAATAGGTGATGCATACGATTCGCCTACCGGGTCACTCTACGGGGGCACTGCACCTTCGCTAGCCATCGGGCCCGATGCCGCTTCGCAGGGCGCAAACACCGGCCTCTTCCAAAATCGCATCATGCCATCCGGAACAGCCATCTGGAGCAAAGGCCGCCACTCGGTTAGCTTCGGCGGAAGCTGGTCCTATACACAGCTGGACGTACGAGATAAGCGCACCGGCACAGGCAACGTAGCTACACCGGACTTTGTCGCCTTCTCCAATGACTGGGTCACGCCTTATTCGACGCAGAACTTTACGGCTACTACATTCCTTCAAGGCAACGCCAATCGCTACTACCGGGCCAATGAAACAGGCCTCTTCCTTCAGGATAAGTTCCAGGTAAAACCGAACCTGAGCATTACCGCGGGACTGCGCTACGACTGGGATGGTGGACTCACTGAGAAATACGGAAATATCTTCAACTTCGATCCCAGCCAATACAGCTACAATGCTGGCTCCGATACCATCACCAACTCCGGCTTCATCATCGCCGGCAATAATGCGAACGGGACCAAGGGAGTCAGCGATACCACCCTCACCGGCCGCCAGTGGGGCATCGCTCCCCGCGTCGGCGTTGCCTGGCAGCCTTCTTACTTCCACGATAAAGTTGTGGTCCGCGCGGGCAGCGGTTTCTACTACGATCGCGGCGAATTATTCACTTACCTCTCGCCTGGTTATGCGGCCGGAGAAATCTCCGGAGGTCCCTACGGCTCCGTCCAAACGCAACCCTTTGTCAGCCAGCAGCACTGCCCCTATAGCTCTTCCTACAACAGCGCAAATCCGACTTATCTCTATCTCTTCTACATTCCTATCTGCGGCGGTAACGGAATTACGGGCACCGTCGACAACTCGGTCTATAACCTTGCGACACCCTGGGGCACCACGCGTTCGGCGCCGCCATCCAACCCCAAAGCGTCCAACATTTCAAATTATCTGCCCAACGCGGCGGCAATCATCGACGGCACCGTCAATGGCTCTAATCAAGATCAGCCCTTTACCCTCGGCGTCTACAACCGCGCCAACAAATTGCCCTATAGCATCAACTTCACGCTCAACTTCCAGTACCAGCCACGCAACGACCTGATGATCGAGATCGGCTATGTAGGCAACCTGGGCCGTCATGAGGTCATTCCCGTTCCCTTCAATCAATCCCAGATTGCCACGCAATCCAATCCCACCCATCCCGGCGGTTTGGCCACGCAATCCTTCAGCTATGGCTACACCGTGCTCGATCCGAATACTTTCTTTCCTGAGTGCGTCAACGATCCTACCGAGGCGACCTGCAACTACGGCACCATGCTTAATAACTACGAAGGCGGAAACGTCGACCTTCGCGTCCCCTATATCGGTTATTCGTCGGAGTCGGAGGCCTACACCACGGCTGGCATCTCTGCCTATCACGCCCTGGAAGCACACCTCGAGAAGAAGATCAGCCATGGTCTTCAGGCCGGCGTTTCTTACACCTTCTCCCATGCAACGGATGAGCAAAGCGGCCTGGGCCTTTTCTATAACGGCAACAACCCGAACAATCTTCGCGAGGGCTATGGATCGTCTGATTTCGATCGTACCCATGTGCTGAACTTCACTTATAGCTACACGCTTCCCACCCTCGTTGACGAAGCGACATTGGCAGGAAAGTTGTTGGATCGCTGGTCCTTGACCGGCATGGCGATCTTCCAAAGTGGCCAACCTTACAGCGTGATCGATTACTCGGGAGCGGTTGGGAGCATCTACTACAGCACATTCGACGGCATCACCAACCCGATCGTCCCTCTGGCGCCCGGGTGTACGCGGAAGAACGCACTTACTGGCGAGAATGGCGGATTCTATAATCCGGCAACCGGCGCCGGCGCGGCGCTCAAAGCCTCCTGTTTCGACATCCCAATTCTTTCTCCCGGCACCAACGGCGTTCCCCAGGGCGACGACTTTGAAACTGGATTCACTACCGGTGAGCGCAACATATTCAGGCAGTCCTGGCAGAAACGCGCCGATGCGTCTTTAGTCAAGGTGCTTCCAATCCGCGCGCAATACTCGCTTCGATACACCTTCGAAGCCTATAACCTCTCCAACACGACGAGTTTCGACATTCCGCAGAACAACGTGAATCAGAATCAGGGCTTCAATAACGTGCCTCTTGCGGTCGGCTCCATTGCGGCCGCTCAGCCGAGCGGGTGCGGCACATCAACTCCTCTGCCCGGCGGACTCTACAACTGCCCCGCCGGTCTGGGCATTGTGAAGCACACCATTGGCGCCCCCCGGCAAATTCAAATGTCTCTGCGATTCGACTTCTAACTCCCAACCTCTCACAAAAAAGAGGACAGCTCTCATCCGAGCTGTCCTCTTTTTTTGCGTTCAATGATTGCCGGCGTCCCTCACTCTTCCCCGATATCCTCATTCCAAATCTCAGGGTGCTTCGTGATGTAGCCTTCCAGCAACTCGCGGCACTCGCGGCTGTCGAGGTCGATCACCTCAACGCCGTTTGCTCGCAACCAGTCCAGGCCTCCGGCAAAGTTCCGGCTCTCGCCAACCACCAGCGTTCCGAAGCGAAACTGCCGCACCAGTCCGCTGCAATACCAGCAAGGCGCCAGAGTTGTCACCATCACCAAATCGCGGTAACTCCGCTGGCGTCCCGCTCGGCGAAAAGCATCGGTCTCTCCGTGAACGCTCGGGTCGCTCTGTTGCACTCGGCGATTGTGGCCCCGGCTCACGAACTCTCCGGCTCGCGTAAAGATCGCCGCGCCGATCGGGATTCCGCCTTCTTCCAAACCCGCCCGCGCCTCTTCAAGCGCCACTGCCAGCATTCGATCGTACAGCCCTTCGTTCTTCACAATTTCCCTCTGATTCCAAGCATAACCGGTCGCTCTCGCCATAGAATTAGCCTCGCCGCTGAACATGTTCCTCATCGATGCAAAGCCCCGTCGCCCGGCCGCCGAAATTGTATACACTCACGGTATGGTCGTTCGACTCAAAGACATTGCCGAGGAACTCGGTGTTTCGATTGTCACTGTGTCGAAGGCGCTGCGCGACCGCCCCGATGTTGCCAAAGAGACAAAGGCGAAGATTCTGGAGCGGGTCAAGCGTTTGAATTATCGCCCCAACCTGGCGGCACGCAGTCTGGTCACGGGGCGCAGTTCTCTCGTTGGGCTCGTGGTGCCCGACCTCATTCACCCATTCTTCTCGGAGATCGCAAAGGCGCTCGCCGCGCATCTGCGCAAGAAGAACTACTTCCTGCTCGTCTCATCTTCAGAGAGTGATCCCACGCTCGAGCAGGACGAGATTGAGCACATGCTTGCTCACCGGCTGGATTGTTTTGTAGTCGCCTCTTGCCAGAGGAATGCTGACAACCTCAGGAAGATCGGACTGGCAAGCGTTCCGTTGATTCTCATTGATCGGAGTTTTCCCGGCTTTTCAGCGAACTTTGTCGGCATCAATGATTACAGAATCGGAGAGCTTGCGACCGAACACCTGATTGCACAGGGCTGCAGGCGCATCGCTCATCTCCGCGGGCCGGCGACTCATGTTGGCAACCGCAGATTTCAAGGGTACCGCGACACGATGAAGAAACACGGTTTCGATGTGCCCATGAGTTATGTGATCGAGTCAGGCGAGGCGGCCGACTCTGACGGCGAGACCCGTGGAAGGAAGGCGATGAATGCCGTACTCGCCCTGAAGCCCCGCCCGGACGCCCTCTTTTGCTTCAATGACACAGTCGCAGTCGGAGCAATGGATCGAGCACTTGAGGCAGGCTTGCGCATTCCCCGCGACGTGGCGTTCGTAGGCAGCGGTAACTTTCATTACAGCGGCAAACTGCGTGTTCCCCTCTCCAGCATCGACCAGAAAGCAGGCGAGATGGGCGAGCAAACAGCCAAAATGATCGCCAGCCTTCTGGCAAAGACGCCGTCCAACCGTTCGCGCTCCAAGGTGCTGGAGCCAACTCTGGTTGTCCGCGCCTCCTCGAAATTGATGTAGGCAGATATCCTCTGACAGCGCGCCTCCGGCATTGATTCTTATCGATCGGGATTTCCTTAAACTACGTCGGACCAAGATACACGTGCGCCAGCCGTACCGTGATCGCGCCCTCGCCAACAGCCGGCGCCACGCGGCTGATCGTGCCCGCGCACACATTTATTTGGGTTGCGATAATCGATTAGGCGGGTAAAATGTCGGGATGCCTTTGAGCGCCACGATCGAAAAACTGCCTGAAGCGAAAGCGGTTGTTACGCTGTCTGGACAAATGACCCTTGGAACTTCCCTGAAAGTCGCCGACTCCCAAATCCAGGGACTCATCACCGACGGCGTCACCAAACTGGTGATCGACCTTTCAGCCGTGGACTATATGGATAGCGCCGGCCTCGGCATGCTGGTATATGTCTTCGGGACCCTCAGGGAGAAGGCCGGTTCGCTGCGCATCTGCGGAGTGGCTCCTCGACTTCTGTCGTTGTTCAAACTCACGAAGACCGACACTTTTCTTTCCATCGATCAAGACCGTGCCGAGAGCCTGACCGCGTTGGCTAACTAGCCGCGCAAAGATGTCTGATCGCGAAATTGAACTCGAATTGAAATCCAGGGATGCACTCCAGCGAGTCGGCCTGCAACTGAACATACCCGGACTTATCGCGTCCTGACTTCAAATGAAAGACGTCGTCGCAACCAGGGAGCGAGATCCTTGCTCAGAGGCGAGCGGAAGTGTGATGGTAATCCGTGCTCCACTGCCTTCACGATTTGAAGCTGCGACGGTGCCCCCGTGTGCGCGAACGACAGCATCGACGAAAGCCAGGCCCAGCCCATGCCCATTTGAGTCCCGGCCTTTCACGCGGCGCTCAAAAATGTGCTGCAGCACATCAGGATCAAATCCTGGTCCATTATCTTCGAGAACCAGACTTGCAGTCTTCTCTTCATCCCGCAACTCGATCGTGAGACGAGACCCGCTCGGCAGGTGCTTCAACTCGTTGTCGAGAAGATTCGCCACCATGCGATGAACAAGCGCCGCATCGGCGAATATCTTGACTGGACCTTGGCTGAGCAGCCTTACCTCAAATCCCTTCTCTGACATAGAAGGTTCGTAGAGATCAATCATGATGCTGAGCAACTCATTCAAATCGATTTCGCTTCGCGTAAGCCGAAGCGCATCCGCCTTCGCCTCGGCAACATCGAGCGATTTGTTGAGAAAGTCGGTAAGCCGATCCAGTTCGTCAATAGCTGAGACAATCGGTTCAGAACGGTCCCCATCGGCAGCCGCCGACAGCGACATCTCAAGCTTGCCTCGAATTGCGGTGAGCGGGCTGCGCAGGTCGTGAGCAAGCGAATCTGTGATTGTGTGCAATTGATGCATCGAGCTCTCGATGCGGTCGAGCATTCGATTCAGGGTCAGAGCCAGTTGTGCTACTTCGTCGTTGCGCATTGTAGTTGGCACTCTGGTATTCAAATCCGAGTGGCCTATTCTTGACGCGGCGTCCGTGATTCTTCGCACGTGACTCAGCATGCGCCGCGTCGTAAAGAAAACAATCGCGAATCCGAACAGAATAATCAGCATCGCCCAAAAAAGAAATCGAAGCCGGAGGTTGTTCAGCACACGCAATTCATCCCGCTCGGAAAGCCCAAGATAGATCAGGCTTCCATCATCCACGCGATCCGACGCAACCCTGAACGGCACGCTAAATCCGCTTACATTAATATCCGTAGGCTGGTCGGGAACCATCCTCTTCTTCCGAATGGCGTTCAGGGTTTCCTGACCATCGCCTGATCCAACCCACAGTTTCAGCGAACCATCGGTGCCTTCCTGGAGGAAAAACACCGAGTCATTCGTCCCCGCCTCGTCGCGAGCCTTGTTCGGAACTTCCTTGCTTGCCAGTTCGGCAACCTCACCCACAACTCGCTCATAGAGAGCGTCCTTGGGCGTCCGTTCAGCCACATCACCCAGGGTTTCCACCTCTCCTGAAAGCCATGCGTCGCTCCGGCGCTGGATGTCTTCGGCGACAAAGCGGTGCAGAAAAATGAAGACAATCGTTGTTCCAAAGGCAAAGGCCAGGGTCGCCCAGAGCGAGATTCGCCAGGCAGCGCTATGCACCCTTGAATTATCGATCTTTGAGAACATAGCCAACACCTCGCAGAGTGCGAATCAAGGGCACCTGCCCTTTGCCGTCAACCTTCCCGCGCAACCGGTAGATGTGGACATCCACAACATTGGTATCGGGTTGAATACGCATGCCCCAGACTTTATCGAGAATCATTGAGCGCGTAACCACGCGGCCGGCGTTTCGGCAGAAGTATTCCAAAAGCACAAACTCCTGAGGCGTGAGTTGCAGCATCTGGCCACCGCGCGATGCCTCGCGCCGCAGAAGATCCAACTCCAGATCGAGCACCCGCAGACGGGTTGCTTCATTACCCGAAGAGGTGTTGCGCTTGAGAAGATTCCTTAATCTCGCCAAAAGTTCCGCGAGCGCAAATGGTTTGGTCAGGTAGTCGTCCCCACCCTGCTCCAGGCCGTGCACCCGGTCATCCACGGATCTTCGCGCAGACAGAATCAGCACCGGCGCCCTGACGCCCGACTGGCGCAGGCGAAGAATAAGACTGATTCCGTCGATGTCGGGTAACCCAAGGTCGACGATCAGGATATCGAAGGGACCTTCGATTGCGAGCCGCTGGGCCGTCTTGCCGTCCGCCGCGGCTTCCACCTCGTATCCGGCCTCCTCAAGTGAGCGCTTCAGGAAGCTCTGAATGTCGAGTTCGTCTTCAACAAGCAGGAGTCGCATAAGTGGATATTAGTGCATCTGTAAAGGAACTTCATGCCCCTTTGGCCCATTCGGAACATAAAGTTACCCCACGCCCCTTCCCGGCGACGAGATGAACACTTTGTCATGATCGCGACGGGTTGCTGTCATTTCTTTAGACTATCCTTGAAAGTAGTCCTCAAAACATGAACAAATTGTCATCGGCAAAGGCAATCGAGCGTGCTCTCGAAAAGCGTTCCGCCTTCGTCTCACTCAACAGAATCTATAGCGGTCTCACACATTTCCAAATGAACAGACGGAGATCCCTACACGGTGGAAAGTTTCGTGAATCGAGGCAATACGAAAATCAGAACGCTGATGGAAGAACCAATGGAAGTTCCGGAGTCGAAGCCATTCGCATATGCATTTAGTACCGGTCTTCCGCTGCCTCCCACGCTTGATCCGCATTTCGAAGAAGCGCTCCGTCATGTGTTGGACAATCCCGGAAGCCTGGTCCGGCCGCGCATAGTCTTCCAGGTCGCAACGGCCTACGGCCTGGACCCGGTTCCTGCCAAAGATCTGGCCATTGCGCTCGAGTACTTTCATACCGCTTCGCTCCTTTTCGACGACCTACCCTGCATGGACGACGCCAAAGAGCGGCGCGACGTTCCCTGCGTTCATATTGCCTACGGAGAAGCCGGCGCCATCCTGACTGCGCTTGCCCTCATCAATCGCGCTTATGCTCTCTGCTGGCGTGCGGTTCTCGCATCTCCTCAGGAATGCCAGCCAGTCGCCCTCGCCTACCTTGAGCAACGTCTCGGCACGGAAGGTTTGCTCAACGGCCAGAGCCTCGATCTGCACTACTCCACCATGCCGCACAATCGCGAGACCACGGAAAGCATCGCCCGCGGCAAGACAGTTTCGCTTATCCGGCTTACCCTGGTTCTGCCGGCCATGCTCGGCGGCGCATCCAGGCGCGAGATTCAGCTTCTGGAGCGCATCGCACTCTACTGGGGCCTCGGGTACCAGATGGTCGACGACCTCAAGGATGTTTTGGAGAGCACGCTAGATGCCGGCAAGACCGTCGCGCGCGATCTGCTCCTCGACCGGCCCAACGCTGCGCACGCAATGGGTGTTCCCGGAGCCATCTTGCGTCTCGCTCGGTTCCTCCAACTTGGGGATACGACGCTTCGCCAGCTTCTGAAAGCAAAACCTGAGTTGGGCTTCCTTGGCAAACTGCGGAACGACCTCCAGGAGGAGCTGGTTCTTGCCACCGGGAGTGCCTGGGCGACCGTCCCGGGAGTTTGCAAGTGATCTTTCTCAAGCTGATCCTGACCAATCTCCAGCGCCATCGCATTCGCACCCTCATCAGTGTGGCCGGCATCGCATTCAGTGTCGCGGCTATGCTCACTGTCGTCACTATCCTTCAAGGCGCCATCGGCATGTTTTCCGGCATTCTCTCCAGCGACAGCGAGATCATCGTCTTTGAACGCAATGTCTCTGACCTCTTCTTCAGCAATGTTCCCGCTGCGGCGGTTGCGGAGATCGCCGGCTGGCCGGTTGTGTCGCATGCCGATCCGGTGCTTTTCGGAATCGTCTCCAGCGCCGACCATCCTATCATCACTTGCTTTGGTATCACTGCCTCCGACGCACGCATCCGCAAGGCGACATGGATTGCAGGCGATCGGCTGGCCTTCGCGCAGAACGCCGATGATGTGGTTCTGGGCGAGCGTGCGGCTGAGTTCCTTAATGCAAAGCTCGGCGACCATGTCCCCATTGGTCACGGCACCTTTCACGTGATCGGAATTCTCAAGACAGCCAACGGCTTTGAGGATGGCGGCGTCTTCATGCCGCTCGCTTCCGCGCAAACTTTCTTTCACAAGGACGGCACATCCTCAGTCATTACCATCAAGCTTCGCAACAAGGACGACGCAGCCTCGTTCAAAGCGATGGTCAAGGCGAAGTTTCCCAACCTGATCGGACTCGAGGATGCCGAGTTCACCCGCTCCTATTCGCAGTTCAGAATCCTCACGGCCACGGCCTGGGCAGTGGGTGGATGCGGCCTCGTGCTTGGCGGCCTCGGCGTTGCAAACACCATGATCATGTCGGTCTTCACGCGCATTCGCGAAATCGCGATCCTGCGCGTCAATGGTTTCTCTCACATCCAGATCGGCGCCATGATCTTCGGCGAATCGGCGGTCGTTTCCACGGTCGGCGCAGTCTCCGGCCTGCTTTCCGGAACCTGCTTCCTCCTTATCCTCAAGCAAGTCCCAGCTCTGCATGGATATATCGACGTTTCCCTGCGGCCGCTCATCATGCTTATCGTCGTCTTGCTCGCCTTGTTCACTGGAATTGCCGGCGCGCTCTACCCTGCAGCCTACGCCATGCGCATCCGTGCGGTGGAGGCGCTCCGTTTCGAATGAGTCTCCATGACGAAATGCCGAATCAATCTCGACGTATTGTGCTTCACGCCGAAGACGTGTGGAAGAGCTATGACGATGGTGCGATCACCGTTCTGAAAGGCGCCAACCTTGAAGCTGCTGAAGGGCAATCAGTCGCTCTTTGCGGCCCGTCTGGCTGCGGAAAGAGTACGCTTCTCCACCTGTTTGGCGGTCTCGATCTGGTTGATCGCGGTCGGGTCTCGGTCAACGGCATCGGGATAGATCGCCATCGCGACTTGCTTCGCCTGCTCAGACATGAAGTTGGTTTCGTATTCCAGCTCCACAATCTGATTCCTGATCTCACGCTTGCCGAAAACTGCCTCATTCCTACCGTCGCCGCAGGCGTCGATCGTGCAACCGCACTGGCGCGTCTAAAACAACTCACAGACCGCACGGGCCTGACTCATCGCCTCGATCAGCGCATCCAAAAACTCTCAGGCGGCGAGCGTCAACGCACCGCCCTCTGCCGCGCACTGATGAATAGACCGAAGATCCTGCTCGCGGATGAACCCACCGGCTCACTTGACGAAGGCACCAGTGCCACCGTCTTCAATCTCTTGCTCGATCTCGTAGCCACTGAAGGTATCACTCTCGTAATGGCCACGCATGATCGAAGCCTGGCCGAACGTTGCGATCGTCTTCTTGAAATGCACGATGGAAGAATCCATGAGTCCCAGCAAGCCTAGTGAATTAGCACTCCCGGCCGCCGCTCCGCAGGCTGTCGCAGGCGCCGCGTGGCACAGCCTGATCTGGCTTGTGATCGCCAACGCCATCGGAGTCATGATCGCAATCCTCCTGCTCTTTCCCGGTCTGAACACAGCACTGGGCGAGTGGACCTATGGCCGCTGGATCATCGTGCACATGAATATGGAGCTTTACGGCTGGACCAGCCTGCCGTTGGTCGGCTTCCTCTTCAGGGTCTATGGAGCAGACCGCGGGCCCACTGCGAATTGGTGCCGGCCCGTTCTCTGGGCCTTGTCAACGGCGCTGGCCGTGGGCGCGCTGTCCTGGCTCTCCGGTTACTCCAGCGGTAAGCTCTTCCTCGATTGGAGCGGCTATGCGCGCGTTCTGTTTGTGGCCGCGCTCCTTGTACTTTGGCTTCTCCTCGCCTTCGCATTCTTCACAACCTGGAGCCAGCCGGATAATACTGGCTTGACCGCACGTACGATAAAACTCGTTGGCCTCGTTATCCTGTTGGCCGTCCCTTTTCTCATTTTCATTGCGGCCAGCTCCGGCAACTATGCTCCCGTCAATCCGGATACAGGTGGTCCTACTGGCGCCAGCCAATTGGAATCCTCTTTGGCGATCGTCGCCATCCTGCTCACGCTCCCTTACGGACTCACGCATCGCAAGGCCGTACGCTCCAGAATCATCACCGCCAGTTGGTTCATCCTCTTTGCGGAATCCCTGCTTTGC
>Ga0182013_10002231_pt1 | contig 25540 bp, 32 predicted proteins | sample 612S2MmetaG_FD_120487 | JGI IMG/M metagenome (GOLD analysis project Ga0182013, IMG submission 120487) | Permafrost microbial communities from Stordalen Mire, Sweden - 612S2M metaG | ecosystem: Environmental > Terrestrial > Soil > Wetlands > Permafrost | place: Sweden: Stordalen | collected...
ACAGCAGCCCTTGACGGATGGCTGCACCACTACAACCATCACAGACCACACTCAGCACTCAGCCACAAGCCCCCGATCGCCAGACTCAGCGAACGAACCAACCTGCTCAGTACTTACAGCTAGGCGGCGACGGGGGCGCCGCAACGCGGCGCCCCCGATGCGCGCCGCCTAGAAGGCGCCTTCGCCGAATTCACCTTTTTCGTAAGCCGCCAGCGTTTCCGGACTCGAGTGGACACACTGCCCGCCGCGTTTGCCACCGACCGTGTTGCGTTCGGTGACGCGCGGGTACAGGGGTTCCTGTCCAAATTCCGCCTCGCGGCTGTTCCACACCATCCCGTTGCCCTTGCAGGTCAGGTTGCGGGAGATCCGGTTTGCGAGGATCTCGATCGCGTCCGGGTCTTCGAAATGGTTGTTTTCGATGCGCATGTCGCCGAAGACGCGATCGCGCGCAAGGCCGAGCCAGCACGAGTCCAGTTCCCTGACCGTCACGTTCCCGTGGATCAGGTCATCCTCGTAGTCGCTGTAGATCGCGCACTCGCTCTCCGGCGCGCCGCCACCGACCTGGTTGACGTTGCCGAAGATCCGGGCCGCGTGCAGGATGATCCCGGCTGCCCCCCGGCCGTTGACATTGCCCCGGATCACCGACCGGCTGGTTGCCGTGTTTTCCTCGTCGCCGCTGCAGGTGAAGTAGAACGGCTCACAACCGATGATCGCCACGCCGCCTTCCTTGACCGTCAGATTCCCGAACAGCAGCAGCCGGGGATTCGCGCCGCCCGGCCTGACCGTGTTGAAGGCGAAGTTCGCGATCAGCTGACCGCCCGGCTCGACGGTCAGAGCGCCGCGAACCTTCGCCTGCCCGCCGTCCACGAGGCACGTTCCGACGACTTCGACCGGCGCGGCGGTGTTGCCTTCCAGTGTCTGTGGCCCTTCTGCCCCGCAGGTGTGGGCCCGGGCGGCCGAAGCGCCCGCCGGGACGGCGAGCGTGACCACCGCGCCGGCCGCGATTACCGCAAGGCGCCTGAAAACCTTCCTTGACACCATCTTTCCCCCTCACTTACTCGCGTTTAGGCGATCGACGTGGCGTACTGAGGCTCGGTCGATCCGGCGATCGTAGCCGCAAACTGCGACCTCGTGTTATCGATTGCCGACGCTTGGCCCATGCCATAGGCTGGCCCCGTGTCCGCGGTCGGCGAACCCCGATGAGCAGCGCGCCCGAGAGGGCCCGGCCCCCGCTCTCGGATTCGAGCCGGCGAGGTTCGCAGGCCGGCCGGTGACCGGTGTCGGCGCACTGCACGAGCCGGTCCGCACCGACCTGCGCGTGCGCTACGCCGAGTGCGATCAGCAGGGGATCGTGTTCAGTGCCAACTACCTGCTTTACGCCGACGTCGCGTTCACGGAGTTCTGGCGGCACGCCGTGTGCCCATGGCAGCAGATGGTCGAGCGCGGCGTCGATGCGGTGGTCGCCGAAGCGCGCCTGCGCTTCCGAGTCGCAGCGCAATACGACGACGAGCTCGACCTGCGCACCGCCCCCCGCCGTCTGGGCGAGACGTCGCTGACCAGCGAGATCGCCGTGCTGCGCGCAGGCGAGGAGCTCGCGGCGATCGAGCTGCGCCACGTCTGCATCGATGTGACCACGCGCGAGAAGTGCGCGTGGCCCGACTGGATCAGGGTCGCCCTGGCGCCCGCGACGCCCAGCTGATGAGCGTCAATGCGAACTTTTTCCGGAGAATGCGGGATCGTCGTGCGCCGGCCCCTTGCGCGAGATGCCCCGCTGCGTAATGAATGCAGGCAGACGCGGTTTGGAGCCGCAAAGAGCGAGGCCAACGAGGTGTGAGGCCGCGCCACCGACACGGAAAGCCCTTGTGGTCGACCGGAGAGGTTCCTCGAACGGCTCCGGGCCGCGTCGCTATTTAACCGGGGTGCCTGCTTGAGAGCCTTGGTCCAGCGGGTCGCGCGAGCTTCGGTCGCTGTCGCGGGCGAGCCCGTCGCCGCGATCGGACCCGGCCTGCTCGTGTTCCTTGGCGTGACGCACGAGGATCAGGACGCCGACGCAGAGAAGCTCGCGGCGAAGGTCCGCGCGCTGCGCGTGTTTCCCGACGCCGACGGAAACATGAACGAGGCACTCGGCCAGCGCGAGATCCTCTGCGTGAGCCAGTTCACGCTCTATGGCGACGCGCGCCGCGGCAATCGCCCGAGCTTCATCGCGGCCGCCCGACCCGAGCACGCCGAGCCGCTGTACCGGCTCTTCTGTGAGCTGACCGACGCCAAGCGCGGCGTGTTCGGGGCGATGATGGCCGTCGAGCTGGTAAACGACGGGCCCGTGACGTTGCTGCTCGAAAGCCGCTAGCGGCCCGACCAACTACGGCTCGACCGTCACTCCGTTCCAGAACGCGTAGTGGCCGCGGATCTCCTGCGCGGCGGACTTGGGCTCGGGGTAGTACCACGCCGCGTCGGCGTTGCGCTCGCCGCCGACCTCGAGCGTCTTGTAGCTCGCCTCGCCCTTCCAGGGACACGTGGTGTGCGTGGCGCTGTCGACGAGGTAGCTGTCGTTGACGCTCTCGGCCGGGAAGTAATGGTTGTTCTCGACCACGACGGTGTCATCGCTTTCGGCAATCGTGGCGCCGTTCCAAACCGCTTTCATCGCTGCTCCTGTCTTTCGGGGACGGGGTTTTCAGGCTAGCCGAAGGGGCCGGATCACCCGATCTGCGTGCCGAGCCATGCGGCCGCCAGGCCGGCGGCCAGCGTCACAAGGATCAGAACCCAGGCCCGGCGGCGCTGGCCGGCGGCCGCGAGCTCATGCGCCGCAAGCTCCCAACCCGAGAACGTGGTGTACGAGCCGAGCAGCGCGCTGCCGGCGAGCAGGAGAGCGGTGTGTCCGACGTGCGTGGCGAACAGCACGCCGAGCAGGAAGGCGCCGCTGACGTTCACCAGCGCGACGCCGAGCTCACCGTGGCGGGCACGCAGCGCGATCGTGTCGGCCAGTGCGACGCGCGCGAGCGCGCCGACGCCGCCGATCAGCGCGACGGTGATCCAGAGCACGAGCCCGCTCATCCGCGCGCGAGCGCCTCCCCCGCACGTACCGCCAGGTATCCCGCGACGAGCGTCACCACGAGGTAGCTGACGAGCGTCACCCAGCGCCCGCTCTGGCCCATCCGGACGACCTCCAGGGTCAGCGTCGAGAACGTTGTCAGCCCGCCGCAGAAGCCCGCGCCGACAAACCCGCGGGCCTTCGCGCCCCCGGAGCCCAGGAGCCGCACGGCCGCGAACGCGATGATGAACGCTCCGAGAAGGTTCACGCTGAGCGTCGGCCACGGCCAGAGCCCCGGGTGCCAGGGGAACGTCTCGGCGAGCGCGACCCGCCCGAGCGTTCCGAGTGCCCCTCCGGCGAAGATCGCCAGGAGCTCACCGGGCGGCAGCCGCGAGCTCGCGGGCGCCGCGCTGTGACTTGCATGTGCCACGGCGGCGGACCTTAGCGCCCGCAGCCGCCAGTGGGCGTGATAGAGACTCCCTGATGGCCGCGCCGCCAAGTCCGCCGCCCAGTCGTCGCTCGCGGCGGCCGCTCGTGATCGCGCTCACGGTGGTGGTGCTGGTCGCCGCGGTTGCGCTCGCGGTGACCCAGATCAACCTTGCCAGCGTCGGCCACACGCTCGCGCACGCCCACATCGAATGGGTTCTCGCGGGCCTGGCCCTGATGGGCAGCTCGCTGTTCCTGCGTGCAACGTCGTGGATCCAGGTGCTGCGGGCCGCGCTGCCGACGCTACGGGTTCCCGTTGCGCCGGTCGTGCGCGCGACGATGATCGGAGTGATGGGCTCGGCGGTCTTCCCTGGCCGTGTCGGCGAGGCTGCGCGCGTGCTGCTCGTCTCGCGGCGACTCGATGCGCCCGACCGCCAGATGATCCCGCTCGTCGCGGGCACGGTCTTCTCACAGACGCTGATCAACCTCGGGGCACTGACGCTGCTGGCGATCGCGGCGCTCTCGGGGATCCCGGCGCTCCACGGTCGACTCGGCGGCCTGAGCGGAGCACTGATCGTGCCGGCCGTGATCGCGCTGCTGTTGATTCTCGGCCCGCCGCTGCTGCGCCTCGCACGGCGCTCGAGCCACCCGCGCCTCGCGCACGGCGCCGAGCGTGTGGCGCGCGTCCTCGCGCTCGCGCGCGGCGGGATGACGGTTTTCGCGAGCCCCCGCCATGGCCCGCCGGCCGTGCTCGCGCAGCTCGCCGCGTGGGTGCTGCAGTGGCTCGCGTGCTGGTCGCTGCTGCTCGCCTTGTCCTTTCACACTCATTCGAACGCGCTGACCGCCGCCGGGGTCCTGCTCGCCGTCAACGTCAGCGCGGTGCTCCCGGCCACGCCGTCGAACGTCGGCGTCTTCCAGGCGGCCTGCATCGTCGTGCTTGCCGCCGCCGGGGTGGCAGCCGGGCCGGCGCTGGCGTACGGCATCCTGCTCCAGGCAGTCGAGGTCGTGACCGCGCTCGGCCTGGGGATCCCGGCGCTGCTGCGCGAAGGGCTTTCGTTCACGGAACTGCGCGGCGGCCTGCGCCCACCCCAGGACGGCGCGGCCGCGCCGGCCGGCTGACGGCGCTCAGAGGCGCGGACGCGCCGCGAGCCACTCCTGGACCGCCCCGGCGACCCGACGCAAGACAAGCGCCGCGCGCGGTCCGCGCACCAGCGCACCGGGGCGCAGCAACTCGTGACGCGGGCTGTCCAGGACCACCCGCACGACGCCCAGGTCCCGCGCGAGAGCCGGCTCGGCGAGCCACAGCGACTCCATGTCGACGGCGAGCGCTCCGTCGGCGAGCAGCTGCGCGCGGCGCGCGCCGAGGGCAAGTTTCGAAACGCTGACGATCGGCCCGCTGCGAACCTTCATTCCCCGCCCGGTGAGCGTCGTGATCAGCTCCCCGGCCAGCGAGCACTCGACCCGCTGGGAGCTGTGGCCTTCGTCGGCGGCCCCGTAGACGTTCTCGGCGACGATTACTTCTCCCGGCACCGAATGCTCGTCAAGGCCGCCGCAGAACCCGAGGATCAGCAGCGGCCCCGTGGCACTTCCGGACAGCAGCGCGCCCGCGGCCCGGGCATTGACTGGCCCCATGCCTGTGCGGTGCACGCGCGCTGCGGGCACGAGCGGCGTGATCAGCGCGGCCTCGAGCCGCATCGGCGCCGCGATCGTCGCCAGCGCGGCGCTCATCGCACGACTTCGACACCCGGCGCGATGAGCACTTCGGGTGCTTCGCCGGGTTTGGCGGCCATGATCGAGTGCGCGGCCAGGTCGGCCTCGCTGACCACGCGCGGCGTCCGAGCGCGGAAACGGTAGGCGAGCAGCCCATGCGCCTGCACCGTGCCGACGAGCGCGAAACCGGGTGCCGGCGGCGACTGCGCGTCGCGGGACAGCGGCGGATAGCCGGCGCTGTCGATTTCCGAAACCCGGACCGCGCTGCCGGCCGGCAGCACCCTCAGCGGGCCGAGGTAGTACTGGAGCGGCGTCGTGCCGAGATGCACGGCGGTTATCGCCCGGCTGTCGCGGTTCGCCTTCAGCCCCGCCGCCAGGCCCCGCCAGTCGCCGCGCTGCAGGCGGTGGTTGACCGTCACGTCGAGCGTCACGAGCAGCATCGCCGCGACCGCGGCGAGCGCGCAGGCGAGCCCGGGCAGCCCCGTCGAGCGCGAGCCGAGCATGATCGCGAACATCACGGTCAGCGGCACCATCGCGGCGATCAGGTTGCGGGGCGTCAGGTAGTCGAGCCCGGCGAGTGCCAGCAGGATCGGCAGGAGCACGGCGGGACCCCAGAGCGCGAGCATCGCAAGCGTCCCGTCGAGTTCGCGGCGCTCGACCTGCGCCGGCCGGCGCGAGGCGCGGTAGAGCCACAGCGCAGCGCCGAGGAGGAACGGCAGCGCGACGAGCAACTCGACCGAGTGGCCCAGCGGTGCGCCGGACTCGCCGAGCAGCCAGTACTGGGCGATCGCGAGGATCCTTTCCGAGAGCGTCCACTCGCCGATCCATTGCGTGTAGTGCCCGCCCTGGGCGATCAGCAGCGGAATCAGGGCCACGCCGACCAGCACGAACGCCGCGACCGCCGGCCAGGCTCGGCGCCGCAGCCGCGGATCGACGAGGATCCAGACCGCCATCGGCGCCAGCAGGAAGAACGCGAAATAGTGACTCGCGAGGCACAGGCCACCGCCGACGGCGAGCAGCACCGTGGCTCCGCGGCGATCGTGCAGCACGCGCACGAAGCCGAGCGTCGCGAGCGCGCCGAGCATCGCGAACAGCGAGTAGACGCGGGCTTCCTGCGAATACCAGACGAACAGCGGGCCGACTGCGACGAGCGAGGCGGCGAGGAGCGCCGCGCGGCGTCCGGCCAGCTCGCGCGCGGTCGCCCAGGCGAGCGGCACCGTGGCTATCCCGAACAGCGCCGAGGGCAGTCGCAGCGCGAACTCGCTCGAGCCGAGCAGCCGGTAGTCGACCCACTCGATCAGGTACCAGAGGAACGGCGAGTTCTCGGTGTGCACCATCGAGCTGAACGTCGCGCTGAGCGACGGGTGCAGGGTCCGCACCGCGGTGAAGGCCTCGTCGAACCACAGGCTCTGCGAGCCGAGATTCCAGAGCCGCAGGACCGCGGCCAGCAGCGTGATCAGTGCGAGCGGCCACCAGCGCGCGGCGCCGCGCGCCGACGCCACCGGGGGCGCGGCGGGCTCGGCCTGCGTCAGCGCCGGCAAGTTTCGGTCACCAGCTTCTCCCCGTAACAGTCAAACCGCCGCGCTGGCTCGTCGTCGGAATATGCGGGCAGCCGGTAGCCGCCGATCACGTGGCGCAGCCCGTGGACGTCCGGGCCCGTGATCACCGCGCACTGACGGACCGTGGATTCGGGCGGTCCGGGCTTGAGGTTTCCGCAGACCACGTCAATCGTGTTCGTATATCCGAATACGCCCTGCTCGATCGCCGGTTCCTTGGTGTCCAGTCCTGTGAAGTGGCTCCAGGTGACGAGGTCGACCTTCAGGCGTTCGTTGACGATCGTCTGACGGGACGTGTCGTTGATCGACATCACGAGCAGCAGGATCCCGGCGATGATCAGCACAGCAGTCTCGATCCGCCAGCGGCGCGGGGACCGGGAGTCCTCGTCGCGAGGCCCCAGACGGGCGGCGAGGCCGGAGCGACGGTCGACGGAGGAACTCATTGGACGGGCACCAGCAGCGGCGAATACTGGTGGATCACGTAGACCAGCTGCACGAGCAGCACGGCGGCCAGTAGACGGCGATCCTTGGAGACCACGGCGAGCGGCAGCGGCCAGAGGATGTACCAGGCGAGCAGCCAGGTTGTCGTCACCGAGATCGCGAGCAGCGCCCAGCCGGAGGCCGCGATCCATTCGTAGCCGCGCCAGGTACGCCACACGAGGTAGGCCAGAACCACGACCAGGACGCCCTTGAGCAGGTCATGGTCGATCGGGAAGACGCCCGGCTTGCCGATCAGGTGCGCGAACTCCGTCGCGAAGGAGTCGGTGGAGACGAACGACGAGTCGCGGCTCAGTGCCGCAAAGATGTCCACGCCCTTGATCCCGAAGACGGCGTCGGCGACGATCACGCCGACGATCGCCATCGCGAGCGCGCCGAGCACCGCCGGCATTTTGCGTCGCGAGAGCACCATGAACGGCAGCACGGCGCCGGCGGTCACCTTGATCAGGGCCCCGGCGACAAGCGCGGCCCCGGCGGTCGCTTCACGGCCCGCTGTGACGCGCGGGGCGACGACGAGCGCGACGGCGCCCATCATCAGGAACATCATCAGCAGGTCGTTGTGCGCGCCGCCGGCCCCGTACAGCAGGTAGATCGGGTTGACGCCGACGATCAGCGCCGCAGCGGCACCGTCGAAGCCGCGGCGCTCAGCGATCCGCCAGGTCGCCCACAGGATCCCGGCCGTCGAGCCGAGCGCGATCAGCTTCATCGACCAGATCGTCCCGTCGATCCCGAGGTAGGCGAACGGGTACGTCAGCAGGGTGTAGAGCGGCCCGTAGGCGGTCGGCGAATAGATCCAGTCCTTGCCGACGAAGTGGTAGATGTGGTCGTACCAGATCGCGTGCGGCCCGTGTTCGTAGGGGTTGATCCCGTGGATCGCGCCCATCCGGGCATACGCGATGTAGCTGAAGACGTCCGTCGAGATCAGCACCGGTCCGAGAAGCACGATCGTGTAGAGGACGACGAGCAGCCAGATCACCGCGCGCGGACTGAGCGCCAGGCGCGGCAGACGCAGCGCAAACGCCGAAAGGGTCGCGTACGCGAGCGTGAACACCAGCAGCGAGAGCAGAAAGACGTCGTAGGTCAGCTTGCCGGTGAAGCCCCCGATCCAGCCCGAGATCCGTGGCTGCTCGGGAACGTCAGACTCGTGCCCCCACGACGCGGCCTCGAAGATCAGCGCCGTCGCGAGCACGATCAGCGCCGCGGCGACATAAGCAAAGGCGCGCCCGCTGCTCGACTGGCTCTTAGGCGCCGCTGCCGGCAGCGGCTGTGTTGCGGCGCTCATCGCCGGGGCCGGGTGCAACCCGGGATGTCCCGGCCTGCGACCGTTGGAGCTGTTCCCACGGGACAGAGCCTACCGGTCGCCGTCGCGGCCACCGGCCCCCTAGGAGATCAGCAGCGGCTCGGCTGCCGGGCGGCCCACGGCGTGTCCCTGGGCCATGTCAACGCCGTATTCGCGCAGCAACTCGAGCGTGCGCTCATCGCCGACGAACTCGGCGATCGTCAGGCGCCCAAGCCCCGCGACGATCCCCGCGAGCGCCGACACGACGAGCTGGTCGGTCCGCGAGTTCGGCAGCGCGCGGATGAACTCGCCGTCGATCTTCAGGTAGTCGAACGGCAGATGCTTGAGGTACTGGAAGGACCCGAATCCGGCCCCGAAGTCGTCGATTGCGATCTCGCATCCGAGCGCGCGCACGCGGCGGCAGACCGCACGCGCGCCCGCCATGTCCCGGATCGCGGCGGTCTCGGTGACCTCGAGCGTAAGCCGCGCGGGTTCGACGCCGTGCTCTTCGAGCAGCCGCTCGATCTCGTCGGGCAGCGACTCGTCGGTCGCCGAGAGGCCGGAAATGTTCACCGCCAGCGCGGCACCGAAAAAGCGCGGGTCGTAGGCCAGCACCCGGATCGCGCGTGCGATCACCGCGCGGTCGACCGCCACGATCAGTCCGCTTTCCTCGGCGGCCTGCAGGTAGCGCCCCGGCGTGCGCAGCGCGCCCCCTGCGGCGGGGATCCGCAGCAGCGCCTCGTAGTGCGCCACGCCGCCGCCGCGCAGGTCGATGATCGGCTGGTAGTACAGCGTGAAGCTGTCCGCCGTCAGCGCGTCGGCCAGCGTCCCAAGCAGCTCGGCACGGCTGGCACGCCGGTTATCGCGCGCCTGCAGACCTTCACGCGCAGGCAGCGCGGTTTCGATGCTGTGTGCCATGCCGGCACTCATCTTCGACGGCGCCGCGGATAGCCCTTCGCGGCGGCTAGGAGGGGGCGCGGCGCTGCTCGCGCCGCGCACGGTCGCTGATCACGAGCAGCAGGGCGATCAGCACGAAGTTCATCACCACCGACGAGCCTCCGTAGGCCACGAACGGGAGCGTCACACCGGTCAGCGGAATCAGCCGCGTGACGCCGCCGACGATCACGAAGACCTGCAGGCCGACGATCGCCGCAAGGCCCGTCGCGAGCAGCTTCGAGAAGGAGTCGCGCGCGATGATCGCGGTCTGCAGGCCGCGCGCGACGAGCAACAGGTAAACGAGCAGCACTCCCGCCGCGCCGACGAGTCCAAGCTCGTTGACGATCACCGCATAGATCATGTCGCTTTCCGGGACCGGGAGAATCGGATGCCCCGGCGAGAAGGAGAGCAACGAGCGATCGAAGCCCTTGCCCAGAACCCCGCCGTCGGACTGCGCGAACAGCGACTGGGCAAGCTGGTAGCTGCCGCCGGGGGCGTTGTAGAGGCGCGGGCTGAACGGCTCTTTCCAGGCTTCCACGCGCGACTCGACGTGCCCGACGTGCGTGGCGACGAAATACGCGCCGACCGCGAAGAGCACCATCCCGATGAGCGGAAAGGAGAAGCGCCCGGTCGCGACGTACAGCAGCGCGAGAAATGCTCCGTAGAACATCAGCGACGTCCCGAGCTCGCGGGTGATCAGCAGCGTCGCCATCGCCAGCCCCCAGACCGCCAGCAGCGGCCCGAACTGCTTCATCGGCGGCAGCGTCATGCCGAGCACGCGGCGGCCTGCGGTGACAAGGATCTGGCGGTTGTCGCGCAGGTAGCTGGCGAGGAAGATCACGATTGCGACCTTCGCGAGCTCGGCCGTCTGGAAGGTCACGCCGCCGAGGTGGATCGCGAGGTACGCGCCGTTGACTTCGCCCCCGATCCCCGGCAGGCGAGGCAGGAGCGCCGCGATGATGCCGACCAGGGCGATCGTGTACCGGTAGCGCTCGAGCACGCCGACGCCCCGCTTTCGCAGCGCGATCACCGTCGCCGCGAAGAGCACCAGTCCGAGGATCATCCACTGCGCCTGCTGGCGCGCCAGCACCGGATCGATCCGGTAGACCATCACGATGCCGATGCTCGCCAGCACCGCCGCGAGCGGCAGGATGTACGGGTCGGCGTCGGGGAGCGCCACGCGCAGCACGACGTGCGCCAGCAGGCACAGTCCGAGGAACAGCGCCCCGTACGCCAGCGACGCGCCCGTGGCTCGCGACAGGACGGCATTGGTGTTCGCCGTCAGGCTGTTGTTCTGCTCCTGGACGAAGATCGCCGTGAACCCGGCCGTGACCAGCAGGGCCGACGGAATCAGGCCGAGCAGCTCACGGTTGCGCGGGCTGAGCACGCCTGAAGGCTAGCCGCGCGCACGGCGTGCGGCGGATCCGGCGGGCAGCAAACCTAGAATTCACCGATCCACGCCGCGCTGCCTGTCCCCGGCGGCCGACCGGACAGCCCCGACACCAGTGCACGAACCCAGCGAACTCACCCGCGGCGGCATGCTGCGCCGCTTCCTGCTCGCCGCGATCCTGATCGTGCTGGTCGCAGGCGGCGCGACGGCGGCCGTCGCGCTGAACACCGTCGGCGGCCTGGCCGGCGAGGTCTTCAATGCGGCCAACAAAATCCACGCGCCGAAGGGCTTGGTCGTCCCCGAATACAGCGGCGGCCCGCAGACATTTCTGGTGCTCGGCTCGGATCGGCGCAGCGGCTCCAAGAATGCGTGGGAACGCAGCAGCGCCCGCAGCGACACGATCCTGCTGGTCCGCTTCGACCCCGAACAGGGCCAGACCTCTGTGCTCTCGATCCCGCGTGACCTGCTCGTGGCGATCCACACCCCCAGCGGCGGCATCGACTACCCGTCGAAGATCAACGCGGCCTACAGCGTCGGCTCCGAACTCGGCGGCTCGCAGGGGGCCAGCCTGCTCGTGGCGCAGACGATCAAGCGCGAAGTCTTCCCCGAACTGAAGCTGAACGGGATCGTCGACGTGAACTTCCGCGGCTTCATCAACGTTGTCGACACGCTCGGCTGCGCCTACGTCAACGTCGACCACCGCTACTTCAACGAAAACGTCGGCACCCCGGAATCGGACTACTCCAACATCAACATCGAGCCCGGCTACCAGAAGCTCTGCAACGAACAGGCGCTCGAGTACGTGCGTTACCGGCACACCGACACGGACTTCGTGCGCGTCGCCAGACAGCAGGACTTCCTGCGTGCGCTGCGCGAGCAGGTCGACCCCGAACACGCGCTCGAACAGATCGACCGTGTCGCGAAGGCCGTCGGCGGGGCGATCACCTCGACCTTCCCGGCGAGCAGCGCGGAGCTGATCGAACTCGCGAAGCTCGTCGCCTTCTCGCAGAACCGCCCGCTGCGCCAGGTCAAGTTCCAGTTCCTCAACGAGGGCGAAAAAATCGGCGAAGGCGACTACGTCACCAGCTCACCCGAACTCGAGCGAGCCACGCTGCACGAATTCCTCTATGGCGCACCGCGGGCGACCCGGGTAGCCGCGATCGCGCCGCGCCGGGGCCGGCGCGCGACGCCCGCGACCAGCTCACCGGAACTGATTGCCGCCAGCGCCGGATCCGAAGCCCAGCAGGCGCAGCGCCACACACCGCTGCGGGTTCTCTACCCGGCACTCCAGACGCCGCAGGCCGAACCCCAGGAGGTTCGCGACTACCGTCTGCTCGACAGCGAAGGCCGGGGACGCAACGCCTATGTCGCGGTCTTTCAGCAGAACATCATCGGCGGCTACTACGACGTTGAGGGAACCGACTGGCTCGATCCGCCGCTCTTTGACCACTCGCGGACCGAAGTCGTCGACGGGCGGACGTTCAAACTCGTTGACGACGGAAGCCACGTTCACGTGATCGGCTGGCGCCAGGGGGCGGACCTCTACTGGGTGACCAACACGCTCACGGAGGAACTGTCAAACGCGCAGCTGCTGGCGATCGCGCTTTCCGCGCGGCCGGTCCCCTGACGCCCTAGCGTGCCGCGTCGAGCGCCTGGTTGACCAGCGCGTCCGCGTCGGCGTTGCGTGCCCGCGGCACTGACTCGATTGACCACGCGCGGAAGTCGGCGAGCGCGGCCAAGGCCTGGGCGTGCAGCGGCTTCATCGCGGCGTGCTTGACCTTGTACTCCCCACGGACCTGGCGGACGATCAGCTCCGAATCGCCGATCAGATGGATCTCGTCGGCGCCCAGCTCGCGCGCCCGAGCGATGCCGAGCAGCAAGGCACGGTACTCGGCGACGTTGTTTGTCACCTCACCGAGCAGCTCCGCGTCTTCGAGCAGCACGTCCCCTTCCTCGCCGCGGACCACGCACGCCGCGGCCGCCGGGCCCGGGTTGCCCCGCGCGCCGCCATCGACGTTTACCGTGAGCCGCAAGCGCCGGGGGCGGCCGTCAGGCGCTCGGCAGCGGAAGCGGATCGCCGACTGCGCGCGGACGTCGGCGGTCGCGCCTTTCACGGCGCTCATCTCCCCCGTGCGAGTTGCCCGCGCGGGCGCGTCGGTCAAAACTGCGCCGCTCGACAATCACCGTGACGTTGGCGTCATCGCGGTAATGCTCGGTCAGCTTGGGATAGAGCTCGTCGGCGAGCTCGGTTGGCACGACGCAATAGATCACAGGTTGATTATCAGGTTCGACGTGTGGTTCGGCAAGGCCTGCAGGGTCAAACACTTGTCCAGACGAGGCGACCGGTGCCATCGACGAAGACGTTCGAGAGGCGCTCCTCGCGTGGCAGGTCGCTCAGCTCGGAACCTTGGTCGATCACGCGCGCGGCCGGCTGTTCATCGGTCAGGTCGACCTCGTAGCGGTACCACGACAGTTCCCAGGCGACGAGGATCCGGACGACGGCCTGGTGGTGTTCGGCGCTCCAGATGCTGACCTCCGGGACGCCGAGCGACTTCGCAACGCCCGAGATCCGCCGCGGGAACTCGCTCGCGTTGAAAACCTCGGCGGCCAGTTCGGCGGGCGTGCGCTCGAGCGCGTCGGCGGCGTCCAGCTGCTCGTCGGTCTCAACGACGGGCGCCGAGTCGAAGGGCTCGAGCGAGTCCACTTCCTCGCCGGCTTCGTCGCCCGCCTGTGGTTCGAACGCCGGTACGGGCACGGCCGGTGCTGCGGCCGCGACGTTGTCGATCGCTCGCGATTCGTAGGCCGGAGACGCGCGGCGCTCGGGGCGCTCGCTGCGTCCGGATCCACGCAGGCGGCGCAGCAGGCCACGGCCGTTGCGCTGGCGCGGCTCGCCGAGTTCGAGGCCGTCGACGCCTCCGGTCGCCCGACGCCATCCGGCCTGTGAGGCTCGGGGGACGCAAAGCTCGCAGACCGTTCGCTGGCGGCCCGCGTCGATGAAGACGTCCGCGTGCTCGCCGCGCAGCAGGGAGCGTTCGCAGACGTCGCAGCTGACCTCCGGGTGGAAGGTGACGATCGTCCGTGTCGATGCGGTCTCGGGCACGTGGATGGTCGTGGTCAGGGTCTACTCGTCGAAGCCGTCGCGCTGTAGTCGCGAGCGTAGGCGCAGCACTGCTTTGGTGTGCATCTGCGACACGCGCGACTCTGTGACTCCGAGGACCTCACCGATCTCCCGGAGCGTCAGCCCCTCGTAATAGTAGAGGGCGATCACTACCTTCTCGCGCTCGGGCAGGTCGGCGATCGCCGAGGCGATCTGGTCGCGCACATCGCCGACGTCAAGCGCCTTTTCGGGGTCGGGGGCATGTTTGTCGACGATCGTGTCGAGCAGCGAGACCTGATCGCCCGAGGAGTCGGAGATCGTCCACAGCTCGTCGAGCGCCACGAGCGTCGTCTGCGAAATCATCTGCAGGATCTCCTCAAGTTCGGCGACCGTCACGTCGAGCCCGGCGGCGAGCTCCTCGTCGGTCGGCGCCCGGTGCAGCTCGTGTTCGAGCTTCGCGTTCGCCCGCTCGACTTCCCGGGCCCGCGAGCGCACCGAGCGCGGCACCCAGTCCAGCGACCGCAGTTCGTCGATGATCGCGCCCTTGATCCGGGTCATCGCGTAGGTCTCGAACTTGATTTCGCGCCCCAGGTCGAAGCGCTCGATCGCCGAAATCAGACCGCCGAGGCCGTAGGAGATCAGGTCCGATTCTTCGACGTGCGGCGGCAGCGTCGCGGCAGTGCGACCCGCAACGTACTTCACGAGTGGCGAATAGGCGACGACGAGACGCTCGCGGGCAGCCTTGTCGCCCTGCGTCTTGTATCGCTTCCAGAGCTGGCGCAGCTCGATCGGCTTGACGTTCGTCTCCACTACTGACCCCTTACGCCCGCGGATGGCTACGCCGGTAGGCGCTCACAAGCCGGGCGGACTCTACCCGAGTGTAGATCTGAGTGCTTGAGATCGACGCGTGCCCGAGCATCTCCTGGATCGAGCGCAGGTCCGCGCCGCCGTCGAGTAGGTGTGTGGCAAAGGAATGGCGCAGCGAATGTGGCGAGGCGCCGAGGGCCGCGCCGGTGCGCCGCTCCCAGCGAGCGAGCCGCCTGCGGACATCTCCGGTGCCGAGCGGACGACCCGTGCGGCTGAGGAAGATCCGGCCGGGGTCCTCGCCTGCTGCGCGCAGGGCCGGCCGTCCACGCTCCAGGTAGCGCGCCAGCGCCGCCAGGGCGAGCTCCCCGACGGGCACGAAGCGGGTCTTGCGCCCCTTGCCTTCGACGCGCAGCTGCTCGCCATCGTGGTCGACGTCCGCGAGCTCGAGCGTCACGAGCTCCTCGGCGCGCAGCCCGCTCGCATACGCGAGCTCGAACATCGCCCGGTCGCGCAGCTCGAGCGGGCCCGTCGCCGGAATGCCGTCGAGCAGCCTCGCCGCGTCGCCCCGGCTGAGCACCCGCGGGAGCCTTTCGGGCCGCTTGGGGGTTGCAACCAGCTGGGCGGGGTTTTCAGTGATCTCGCCGCGGCGACGCATGCTCTCGAGCAGCGCGCGGATCGCCGCCAGCTTGCGCGCGCTCGTCGACGGCGCGGCGCCCTCCCGGCTGAGGTCCGCGATGAAGCGGCGCACCGCGCGCGCGTCCAGCAGTGCCGGCCCGTCGATCGTGTGCGCCAGAGACCAGCTCGCAAACTGGCGCAGGTCGGAGCCGTAGGCCCGCCGCGTGCGCTCGCCTGCGTCGCGGCGCACGAGCTCGTCGTCGAGTCGTTCGAGCGCGGCCTGCCACGCCGGCGTCAGTTCCACGGTTGATTCGAGCGCTGGCACGCAGAGAGTTTCGACGCCGGTCGCCGCCTGCCTCCAGGCGCGGCGGCGTTGCCTGTCAGGCCAGGACTGCGCCTTCCGACGCGCTGCCGACGAGCTTGGCGTACTTGCGGACCGCGACATCGATGTGAGGGTCGGCTTTGGCGGCGGGCTCGTAGGCCGCGCAGCGCGCGGCGATCGTCTCGCGGTCCAGCGCGACGTCCAGGGTGCGCGAGTCGACGTCGATCGTGACCTCGTCCCCGTCGGCAACGGCCGCAATCGGACCGCCGCGCACCGCCTCAGGCGCGACGTGCGCGACCATGAAGCCGTGCGTCGCGCCCGAGAAGCGCCCGTCGGTGATCAATGCGACCGAGTCGCCAAGCCCCTCGCCGACGATCGCGGCGGTGACGGCGAGCATCTCGCGCATCCCCGGACCGCCGGCGGGTCCCTCGGCGCGAATCACCACGACATCGCCGGCATTGACCTCGCGGGCGAGCACCGCAGCCATCGCCGCCTCCTCCCCGTCAAACACACGCGCCGGGCCGCTGTGACGGCGCCGTGCGTGGCCCGCGAGCTTCACGACGCAGCCGTCGGGCGCAAGGTTGCCGCGCAGGATCGCGAACCCTCCGTTGGGCTGGAGCGGATCGTCGAGCGGGCGCACGACCGGCTGACCGGGCGTCTCCGTGGCCTCGTCGGCGTGCTCGCCGATCGTCCGGCCGGTGACGGTGATCGCCTCGCGGTTCAGGGCCCCGGCTTCGGAGAGGCGTTTGAGCACCAGTGGGACGCCCCCGGCCGCATAGAGGTCCGTTGCCACGTAGCGTCCCCCCGGCTGCAGGTCGCAGAGCAGCGGCGTCGTCGCGGCGATCTTGTCGAAGTCGCCGATTGACAGCTCGACCCCGATTTCGCGCGCCACGGCGAGCAGATGCAGCACGACGTTGGTCGATCCGCCGCTCATCGCGGCAGCCGCAATCGCGTTTTCGAGCGACTCGCGCGTGATCACCTCGCTCGGGCGCAGGCCGCGGCGCAGCACGTCCATCACGAGTTCGCCGCAGGCCTTGGCGACCGTCACCTTGTTCTGGTCTTCGGCGGGGACCATCGACGACGCGGCCGGGGAGATTCCCAGCACCTCGAAGGCCATCGCCATCGTGTTGGCCGTGAACTGGCCGCCGCAGGCGCCCGCGCCCGGCGACGCTGCCTCCTCGATTCCATGCAGCTCCGCATCGTCGATCTTGCCCGCGGCATGCGCGCCGACGGCCTCGAAGACCTGCTGGATCGTGATCTCCTGGCCCTTCCAGTGGCCGGGCCGGATCGACCCCCCGTAGAGCATCAGCGACGGCACGTTCAGTCGCGCGAGAGCCATCACAGTGCCGGGGATCGTCTTGTCGCACCCGGAGATCGCGACGAGCGCGTCGAAGCGGTGCGCGGAGCCGACGAGCTCGATCGAGTCCGCGATCACCTCACGCGAGACCAGCGAGGCACGCATCCCCGGTGTGCCCATCGTGATGCCGTCGGAGATGGCGATCGTGTTGAGCTCCATCGGTGTGCCGCCAGCTGCACGGATGCCCTCCTTGACCTTCGCCGCGAGCACCCGGTTGTTGAAGTTGCACGGCATCGTCTCGATCCAGGAGTGCGCGACTCCGACGATCGGCTTGGCGAGATCCTCGGCGCTGTAGCCGATGCCGTGCAGGTAGGAACGCGCCGCGGCGCGCTCGGGCCCCTCGGTCAGCGCGCGGCTGCGGTGCTTGACGTCGAAATCACTGCTCATGCCGCGCGCACGTTAGCGTCCGCGGGCAGCCCGGCGCCCTCCCACCGTTCCAGGCGCGTGATGTCACCGCGGACGGCGTCGGGATCGATCTGGCGTCCCGGCAGGTGCATGTTCGCCTCGCCGACGAGGCAGCGCTCGTCGGCGGTCAGCGCAAGCCACTTCGCGAGTACGTCGTCGGCGTCCGGCAGGCGGTCCGAGCCGTAGGGCCGCTCGCCGTCCGGGAAGCGCACGCAATACTCGCTCAGCAGGCGCCGCTCGCCCGGCACGTAGGCGACGATCGGGCGGTGCGGGTAGATCAGGTACGCGTATCCCGCGGGCCGCGGGCCGATGCCGCCTGCGACGCTGATGAAGCCAAGGTCGCGGTACATCGCCCACTCGCGCTCCCCGACGCAGGAGCGCAGCAGCTCGCGGGCACGCTGCTCGGCGCGCCGTTCGCGGCCCGGGTCGAAGTCCGGCGCCGCCGGCGCCGGACGGCCCCCCCGCAGGCGCGCCGCGCGCCTGCGCGCGCCCGGGGCCAGGGCCTGGCCCGCGAGTACGGCAAAGAGCAGTCCGGCGAAAGCCAGCGAGGCAGCCACGGCCTCAGCCGCCGGCTGCTCGCGGGAAGAAGATCACCCGCTCGGCGTCGCGGGGAACTTCACTGAAGTCGCGGACCATCGTCGCGCGGCGCCGGCCGCTCTTGTCCTGCAACGGCACCGCCGCCCACAGCCCGGAGTCGAGTTCCCGGCGAAAGGTCTCGATCAACCGCTGCTCGTCCTCGGATACCTCGACGTCGCCCTCGGCGACGACGATCTCTCCGTGGCCGGGCTTCATCCGCAGCAGGCGCATCGTTCGGGGGATTATGTCAAACGCCACTAGGGGCGGGCGAACTTCTCCAGGCGCCGCGCCGGGAAGATCGAATAGTTCCCGATCGCGGTCGCGAGCAGCCTGCCGTCCGTGTGCTCGACGCTTGAGCGCATTACGGCGAGCGTACGGTTGCGCCGGTCGACGCTCGTACGGCAGAGCGCCTCGCCCTCAACCGCGGTCTGGACGTAGTTGATCGAGATCGAGACGGTTGCAATGCGCTCCTGCTCGGGCTCGATCTGGGCCCAGAGGGCACTGCCCATGCAGTAGTCGACCATCGCGTACGTCGCGACCCCGGAGAGGATTCCCGCACCATTGATGACCGCCTGCCCGATCGGCATTCGCACCAGCTCGGGCGTCTCGAAGACGAGACCGAAATAGGCGCTGACCGGATCCGAGAAGCTGCGGCCCGGCGACGACGGCTTGGCGGGATCGCTCATCTGGCGGAAGGCTACGGGAAGCGGCCACGGTCGGCAGTTGGCGTTGCTGTAGGGCGACGCGCGCACGCCGCGCGCCTCTGCATCCCTGCTGCACGCAGTCGTCGCTTAGCGTCCGAAATCGTGGACCAGGAGGAGCAACTCACCGAGTTCGTCGCGGCGCACCTGCAGCGGCGCGGCGTCACGCCGCTGTGCACGCTAGGAGATGGCCGGCACAGCGCTCTGCTTGCCGCCGACGGCGACGAACTCGTGCTCGTGCTCGTGACGGGCCCCAGCGTCCGCCCGGCGAACGTGCGGGTTGATCGGATCGCCGTCGAGTTCACGGACGGAGAGCCCGTCCGGCTTGATCACGAAGAAGCTGCGGTCCGCCTGTCGAGCCCGACGTAGGCCGACGACTGGAAGGACATCCGGTGCAGCGGCGAGACGCCGGTACGGATGATCGCCTCACGGTGCACGGTCGTCGAGTAGCCCATGTGTTCGCCGAACCCCCAGCCGGGATGTTCGCGCTCGGCGATCGCCATGTAGCGGTCGCGGCTCACCTTCGCGATGATCGAGGCCGCGGCGATCGCCGCGCTCGTCGCGTCGCCGTCGATGATCGCCCGCTGCTCGTACTCGAATTCCGGGACCTTGAACCCGTCGACCACGTACGCCACATCGGCATGGCCGGCGCCCGCACCGAGCATCGCGTCGCGCAGGGCGAGCAGGTTCGTGCGGTGCAGACCCCGCCCGTCGATCCCCCGCACGCAGCGTGAGACGACTGTGACGCGGGCGGCGCTGCGAACGATCAGCGGGTAGAGAGCCTCCCGCGTCTGCGGGGTGTGGGCCTTCGAGTCGTTGAGGTTGGCGAGCGCCCGCAGCTCGCGTGTCGTGACCCGCGAGTAGTCGAACAACACCGCGGCGGCGACCAGCGGTCCCGCCAGGCAGCCACGTCCGGCCTCGTCGGCTCCGCAGACGAGCGGCTTGCCGATCCGGCGATCGAAGGTGAAGAGGCGCTGGCCACCCACGGCGCGTCGCTGCCGGCGCCGCGCCCGGGCGCCGCGCTCGCTAGAGCGATCCGATCCTGCTGGGAGGCCAGTAGGTGGCGAATGCTTCGCCGATGATCCAGGAGGTTGGGACGGGCCCCCAGAATCGGCTGTCGTCCGATTCGCCACGATTGTCGCCCATCATGAACCAGTGTCCGGGCGGAATCTTGATCGGGTGCGGGAAGTTGCAGGCTTCCTCGCTCGGGACGGCGCAGGGTTTGATGTACGGTTCCGATTTCTTTTTCCCGTTGACGATCGGCTGGCCGTCGACGATTGAAAGCGTGTCACCGGGTCCCGCGACGATCCGCTTGATGAAGTTGGTTTCCGACGGCTTGCTGTTCGGCTTGGGGCAGGCCTCGTAGCCGCGCTTGTAGTCCGGCGAGCCGCATTCGCTGCTGCCTTCGCCGCCGCCGTCGCCCGCACCTTCGGGCGGGTGGAAGACCACGATCGAGCCGACGCTCGGGTCGCCGAGCGACTCGCCGATCCGGTCGACGAGTACGCGCTGTCCGATCTCGAGCGTCGGTTCCATCGATCCGCTGGGGATCTTGTACGGCTTGACGATGAAGGCCTGGATCAGGTAGGCCAAGCCAACCGCGATCGCGACGATCACGACCAGCTCTATCGCGGTCGCCATCGGCGAACGGCTTTTCTTGGGCTTGGCGGCGCTCGCCACGCTACTCGGCGTCGGCGGGGGCGTCGGCATCGGCCTCCGCCTCCTGCGCAGCCTCAGGCCCGTCAGGGGCTGTGCCCTGCGGCTCGGAGGCCTGCTCTGGCTCTGCGGCGCCCTCGGCGTCCGGGGCCTGCTCGCCGGCGGCCTCCACACCGGCCTCGTCAACCGCGACGTCGACCGCGTCCGCGTCGAGAACCGCGGACTCGGGCGCCTCGTCGGCGAGCTCATCGGGCTCGTGCATCAGCCCCGGCTCGACGGTCTCCTCCGGACCGGTGTAGCGGCGCTCTTTGACGCGCGCGCGCTTCCCGACGCGGTCGCGCAGGTAGTACAGCTTCGCGCGGCGCACGTCGCCGCGGGCAGCGACCTCGATCTTGTCGATCTTCGGTGAGTGCACCGGGAACATCCGCTCGACGCCAACGCCGAACGACTGCTTGCGGACGGTGAACGTCTCGCGCACGCCGTGCCCCTGGCGCTTGATCACCACGCCCTCGAAGACCTGGATCCGGCTGCGGGTGCCCTCGACGACCTGAAAGTGCACACGCACGCGGTCGCCCGGCTCAAATGTGGGAACGCGCCGCAGCTGGGCGCGCTCGATGCTTTCGATGACGCTGCTCATGTCTTGTCCAAAAGGGTCTCGCCGCAGAATTGCACGGGAAATCCACTGCCCCGCGGCGCGAAGCGCCATGTTAGCGGAGCCGGCGCGGCGCCCCGCTACATACCTTCGCCCCGCGCCTCGCTCTGCTCGCGGCGCCAGCGCGCGATGCGCTCGTGGTTGCCCGAGAGCAGTACATCGGGCACATCCCAACCGCGGTAGGAGGCCGGCCGCGTGTAGTGCGGATACTCGGGGTTCCCGTCGAGCGCGGCGCTGAATGACTCCTCGAGCGCCGAGTCCTCGTGACCGAGCGCGCCGGGGAGCTTGCGCAGGACTGCATCGCAGAGCACCATCGCCGCGAGCTCGCCGCCGCTGAGCACGTAACGGCCGATCGAGACCGATTCGCTCGCCATCTGCTCAACGATCCGCTCGTCAAAGCCCTCGTAGCGGCCGCAGAGCAGCGTCAGCTCGTCCTCCGCCGCGAGCTCGTCGACGAGCTCGTCGTCGAGCAGCCGCCCCGACGGCGCGAGCGCGATCACGCGCCTTTTCTCGCGCACCTGATCGCCGTCGCAGCCGTAGCGTGCCCGCAGTGCCGCGTCCATCACGTCGACGCGCAGCAGCATCCCCGCACCGCCGCCGAACGGGGTGTCGTCTACCTGCCCGGCGCCGAGCGGCGTCGTCGTGCGGGGATCAACGAGGGTTATCTCGCTGCCTGCGGCGCGTGCATTGCGCACGTGGCGCTGCTCGAGCAGCCAGCCGAACCAGTCGGGAAACAACGTGAAGACGTCGATCTGCATCGGCTAATCCTCGCGCAGGAAGCCGGCGTCGACCTCGACCACCCCGCCGCGCACGTCGAGCTTGCGAATCGCGGCGTGGACCAGGGGGACGATGATTTCGCCGCCGTCGTCGAGCGCAACCTGCAGCGCCTCGCAGGTCGGCAGCTCGATCATCCGGACGACCCTTCCGAGCTCACGGGCGCCGTCGCTGACGAGCAGCCCCGCCAGTTCGTGCGCCCACCATTCGTCATCAGCGAGCGCCGGCAGGAGCGCCGGGTCGATCGCGAGCTCGCTGCCGCGCAGCGCGAGCGCCGCGTCACGCGAGTCGACTCCCGCGACGCGCACGATCGGCCGCTGGTCCGTGCCCGCGCGGCGCTCGATCGTGAGCTCCTGCGAGCCGACACGGATCACGGTGCCCAGGCGCAACGCGCGCGCGAGCGGGCGCGTTACGTAGAAGCTTCCATCGAGTCCGTGCGGGCGCCCGACGCGACCGACGGGCAGCTCGTCGCTGCTCGGCGCCTCGCTCAATCGACGATGTCGACGAGCACGCGCCGGTCGTCGGCCGCAGCGGCGGCTTTGACGACCGTGCGCAGCGCGCGGGCGGTGCGCCCGCCGCGGCCGATCACGCGGCCATAGTCGCCGTCGTCGACGCTGAGCTCGAGGACCACAGTCCCGTCGCCCTGTTCGAACTGCTCGACGCTCACCGCGTCGGGCTCCTCGACGAGCCCTTCGGCGAGGTACTCGAGCAGGTCGCGGGCTGGCGTCTCCTCGGCCATCCGCGCGCTCCTAGCGGGTCGCGGTGTCGATGCCCTGAATGCGCAGAAGCTTGCGGACCGTGTCGGTCGGCTGTGCGCCGCGGGCGAGCCAGCTGCGCGCGCGCTCCTCGTCGATCACGATCGTCGACGGGTCGGTCTGCGCGTTGTAGTGGCCGATCGTCTCGATCACGCGACCGTCGCGCGGCGAGCGCTGGTCGGCGACGACGACGCGCCAGATCGGGTCCTTCTTGCCGCCCACGCGAGTGAGCCTGAGCCTTACAGCCAATGTTTTCCTCTCTTATGCCTCCGCGCGCACGCGCGGCCTGCGGACCGTCAGCTTAGACGGTGCAGACTCCGATCGCGGCGCGTCATCGCGCCTGGCGCATCAGGGCGCCGAGGTTCGGGCGTCCGCCGCGGCCGATCGTGCGCATCACCTTGCGGGTCTGCTGGAACTGCTTGACGAGGCGATTGACGTGCTGGACGCTGGTCCCCGAGCCGCGCGCGATGCGCAGTCGCCGCGAGCCCTTGATCAGCTCGGGCCGCCGGCGCTCTTCGGGTGTCATCGCCAGGATGATCGCCTGCACGCGGTCGAGCTCACGCTCGTCGACCTGACGCAACTGGTTCTGGGGCAGCCCGGGGATCATCCCCAGAACGTTCGCGAGCGGGCCCATTTTGCGCACCGCCCGCAGTTGTTCGAGCATGTCGTCCAGGCCGAATTCGTCTTTGCGCAGCTTGCGTTCGAGCGCCAGCGCATCCTTCTCCTCGAACTCCTGCTCGGCCTTCTCGATCAGGCTCATCACGTCGCCCATGCCGAGAATCCGCTGCGCCATGCGGTCCGGGTGGAAGCGTTCGAACTGGTCGAGCTTCTCCCCGGTCGAGGCGTAGAGAATCGGCCGTCCGGTGACCGCCCGCACAGAGAGCGCGGCGCCGCCGCGGGCATCGCCGTCGAGCTTGCTGATCACAACGCCGTCAAAGCGCGCGGTCTCGGCGAAGCTCTCGGCGACGTTGACTGCGTCTTGGCCGGTCATCGCGTCGACGACCAGCAGCACGCAGTGCGGTTTGACGCGCTCGCGGATCCTGGCAAGCTCCTGCATCAGCTCGGCATCGATGTGCAGCCGCCCGCTGGTGTCGACGATCAGCACGTCCTTGCCGTCCTCGCGCGCGCGGTCGAGCGCCCAGCCGGCAATCTCGACCGGGTCCTTGTCGGTGCCCTGCTCGTAGACCGTCGCGCCGGCCTGGGCCCCGACGCGCACGAGCTGCTCGACCGCCGCGGGGCGGTAGACGTCGCAGGCCGCGACTGCAACCGACGAGCCGTTCTCGCGGGCGAGCAGCTGCGCGAGCTTGGCTGTCGCCGTGGTCTTGCCCGACCCCTGCAGGCCGGCCATCAGGATCACCGTCGGCGGCCGCGGCGAGAACGTGATCCCGGCGGCATTTCCGCCCATCAGCTCCGTGAGCTGGTCGGCGACGATCTTGACCACCTGCTGGCCGGGGTTCAGTCCGCCGACGATCTCGGCGTCGATGCACTTCTCGCGCAGCTCGCGCGTGAACTCGCGCACGACCTTGAAGTTCACGTCGGCCTCGAGCAGCGCGAGCCGGATCTCGCGCATCGTGCGGTCGACGTCCTCCTCTGTCAGCGTGCCGCGGCCACGTACCTCCGAGAGGGCGCCCTGAAGGCGCTCGGCGAGGGCGTCCAGCAGCTCTCAGCCCTCGTGGGAGTCGAGCTTGGCGGGACTGTCGCTGACGCCGAGTGCCCTGCCGAGGCCGGCGAAGGCATTCGCGAACTCGGACGGTACGACGAAGACCTTGTTCGCGTCGCCGCGCGCGAGCTCGGGAAGCATCTTGAGGTATTCGTAGCTCAAGAGCTCGCTGTCAGGGCGTCCCTCGTGAATCGCGGTGAAGACCGTGTCGATCGCTTTCGCTTCGCCCTCGGCCCGCAGGATCGCCGCTTCACGCGAACCTTCGGCGGTCAGCACCGCTGCCTGCTTCTCGCCTTCGGCGGTCAGCACCGCGGCCTGCTTCTCGCCTTCGGCGGTGAGGATTGCCGCGCGGCGGTCACGCTCGGCGCGCATCTGCTTCTCCATCGCCGTGCGGATGTCCGGCGGCGGGTTCACGGACTTGATCTCCACGCGGTTGATGCGGATCCCCCACTTGCCGGTGGCCTCATCGAGCACCGTTCGCAGTTGGGTGTTCACGCCCTCGCGGGAGGTCAGCGTGTCCTCGAGGGTCAGGCCGCCGATCACGTTACGCAGCGTCGTGAGCGTCAGCTGCTCGATCGCCTGCAGAGGGCTGGCGACCTCGTAGGTCGCCGACCGCGGGTCGGTGATCGTGAAATACAGGACAGTTTCGATTTCGACGACGACGTTGTCTTCGGTGATCACCGACTGGGGTTTGAAGTTCACGACCTGCTCGCGCAGATCAACGAGCGGCCGCACGCGTTCCATGAACGGGACGATGATCGTCAGGCCCGGTTCGAGCGTGCGGCTGTAGCGCCCGAGGCGCTCGACGACTCCGGCACGCGCCTGCGGGATCACGCGGATCGCACGCGAGGCCACGAACAGCAGGAACACGATGATGGCGATCGGTACGGCGATCAATGCGACGGCGATCGAAGCGATCATCGTCCACCCCCTATGTGTGTGGCGGTCACTGCATCACCAGCGCAGTTGCCCCGCGGATTTCGACAACCTCGACCTGCTCGCCGGCGTCGATGACCACATCCTCGTCGAAACTGCGGGCGGTCCAGACCTCGCCGCCCTCGATCCGCACACAGCCGACGCCCTCGGTGTTCGCGATCCGCTCGAGCACCGTCGCGTGACGCCCGATCAACGCCTGGGCCCCGGTGCGGATCGCCGGCGGCAGGTTGCGATGGCTGCGCGCGATCGGGCGCAGCCCGACGACGACGAGGCCCGAGAGCACGAGGAAGATGAGCACCGAGAGCAGGAACGAGAGGCCGATCGCCGCAGCGATCGCGGCGGCCGCGGCGCCGACCGCGAAAGGCAGCAGGTAGAAGCCGCCCGTGTGCATCTCGCCGATCCCCAAG
>Ga0182013_10002232_pt1 | contig 25538 bp, 27 predicted proteins | sample 612S2MmetaG_FD_120487 | JGI IMG/M metagenome (GOLD analysis project Ga0182013, IMG submission 120487) | Permafrost microbial communities from Stordalen Mire, Sweden - 612S2M metaG | ecosystem: Environmental > Terrestrial > Soil > Wetlands > Permafrost | place: Sweden: Stordalen | collected...
GTCGTGCAAGGCATCGGTTGGGCGTTGAACGAGGAATACATCTACAACGCCAAAGGGCTGCTCGATAACGCCGGGTTCCTGGATTATCGTTGCCCGGTGGCGTCGGACATTCCGATGATCGACACCATCCTGGTCGAGGTGCCGAACCCGGTGCATCCGTACGGCGCGAAGGGGGTGGGCGAGGCGAATATCTGCCCACCGATGGCCGCCATCGCCAACGCGATCGAGAGCGCGACGAAGACTCGCATGACGCATCTGCCGATGTCGCCGCCTCGGGTGCTGGCGGCGATGGACGCCGGCCAGAAGTGACCGCGACCGTCACCTTCACCTCGGGCTTCGCGCGCAAATACACCAACGGCGTGCGCGAGTTCGAGGTGGAGGCGGCGAACCTCCGCGGCGTGATCCGGGAAATGGAGAAGCTGTTCCCCGGCCTGGGTCACACGCTGGAGGAAGAGACCAACGTCGCCATCAACGGCGAACTGCACGAGACCGGCTATTTCCAGCCGGTGCCGCCGGGCGCGGAGGTATTTTTCATCCCGCGCATCGAGGGCGGGTAATCGACCAAGGCCCGCTCGCACGGCTTCCTTTATCGCGGAAAGAGTTGAATCACCTGACCGGACGAGGCCTGGTGCCTGCCAGGCGACGTGTCGCCGAGAGGGCACAATCGGGCCGGCCATGCGGCGTGCGCCGTTGACCTGCGTCAATGCGGGGTCATCGTGTTATCTCCATTTACGCCGTATGGAACATTCGATCGTATCACGTTGGCGGCGCGCCCGAAGCGGAGCGTATCGCGCATCGGCACTGGCGGGGTGGCTTGTTATCGCCATTGCCATTTGTCCCCCTGTCAAAGCCCAGGACGCCGGCGATCCGATCGCGGGACGTAATGTGGCCCTGGCGTGGTGCGCCAACTGCCACGCGTTTCCGGGCAGCACCCAGGCAACCGCGACGGGCGCGCCGTCATTTCCCGCCATCGCGTCGAACAAGGCGCTGTCACCGCTGGCCTTGCGTGCGTTCCTGCAAACGCCGCACGACCGCATGCCCGATCTTCACCTCAGCAACAATGAGACGGACGACCTGATCGCGTTCATCCTTTCCTCGCGGGTGAAATGATCGGTCGTGTGTGCGACTGAGACTTCGCGAGGATCGCGGCGACTGCTCGAGGCCAATGGCATTTAGTTTCACATTCAAACCAATCTGCTGGCGCGATGCCGAGGCCGGTGGTAAATCGCGTCCGCCCGCGCCTCCGCCTGGCATCTCGCGAGATCACCGCCCTTGACAGCGGGCCTTCCCACCGCCGAGATCGTGCCAGACCCGACAAGGCATCACGTGCCACTGCTTTCGCTGCATACCCCGGTTGGGGATCTCTCGGTCGCCGAGGTCGACGGTGCCATCGTCGCCGTCGAATGGGGCTGGGGGCGCGACCAGGACGAAACCACGCTGCTGCGGCGGGCGCGTGAGCAATTGCACGCGTACTTCGATACGGCCCTGACGGATTTCGACCTGCCGCTGACGCCCGAGGGGTCTCCATACCGGCAAAGCGTCTGGCGGGCGCTGCTGGCGATCCCGTATGGCGCGGTCAGAACCTATCTCGACATCGCGCACGCCGCCGGTGGCAGTCCCCGCTCGGTGGGCGGCGCGAACGGCGCCAATCCGATCCCGATCATCATCCCTTGCCACCGGGTCGTAGCCACCAATGGCATAGGCGGCTATTCGGGCGGCGACGGACTGCCGACCAAACGCGCTTTGCTGACATTGGAAAATCCATGTTGGGAGATCCCCTCGCGGGAGCCATCCCGCGCGGAATATCGCCAGGCGACCCTGATCTGAACCGGGACGGAGAATGACATGACGAAGGCCATCCGCATCCACACCAACGGCGGTCCCGAGGTGATGAAATGGGAAGACGTGCCCACCCCCGAGCCTGGGCCCGGTGAGGCGCTGATCAAGCATCACGCGGTCGGCCTGAACTACATCGACGTCTACTTCCGGACCGGCCTCTACAAGGCCCCAAGCATGCCGCTGATCATTGGGTCCGAGGGCGCGGGCACCGTGACCACCGTCGGCGCCGGCGTCACCGTGGTAAAACCGGGCGACCGGGTCGCCTATGCCGGCCCCATGGGCGGCTATGCCACCGACCGCGTGGTGCCCGCCGATCGGCTGGTGAAGCTGCCCGACTCGATCAGCTTCGAGACCGGGGCCGCGATGATGCTGCAGGGCATGACGGCGCAATACCTCGTGCGGCGGACCCATCCGGTGAAGGCCGGCGAGACGATCGTGGTGCACGCCGCGGCCGGCGGGGTCGGCCTGATCCTCTGCCAATGGGCCAAACATCTGGGCGCGACTGTCATCGGTGTGGTCTCGTCCGAGGAGAAAGCCGTGCTGGCCCAGGAGAATGGTGCCGCGCACACGGTCATCGGTTCATCAGGCCTGGTGGCGGCGGTGAAGAAAATCACCGGCGGCGCCATGGTGCCCGTGGTCTACGACAGCGTCGGCAAGGACACGTGGAACGCCAGCCTCGACTGCCTCGCCCCACTGGGCCTCATGGTCAGCTACGGCAATGCTTCGGGGCCGGTGCCGCCGTTCGATCTGGGCGTGCTGGGGGCCAAAGGCAGCCTGTTCCTGACCCGGCCGACATTGCCCACCTACACCGCGAAACGCTCGGATCTGGAGGCGGTGGCGGCGGATCTGTTCAGCGTCGTAAGCTCTGGCGCGGTGAAGATCCAGATCAACCAGACTTTCCCGCTACAGGACGCGGCCAAGGCCCACATCGCGCTGGAGTCGCGGAAAACCACCGGCAGCACTGTGCTGATCCCCTGATCGGAGCCTGATCCCGGCCTCGATTGATCCCAGCGGGGATTGATCCTGGTCAAGGCCGCGCAGGCGCTTTCGTGCGTCAATGTGCGTACCGAGGTGCTGGAGGAGATAGCCATGGACGCCGCCGAGATCATGACCCGCTTCGTCATTACCGTGGCTCCGAGCGCCACGATGACCGAGATCGCCAAAACGCTGGCCGAGCACGCGATCAGCGGTGTGCCGGTGTGCGAGGCGGGCGGCAAACTGGTCGGCATCGTCACCGAGGGCGACCTGGTGCGCCCGCTGATGCGCAGCCGGGAGCGGCGGCGGGACTGGTGGTTGCGGCAACTCGCCGAGGGCACCGAACTGGCGCCGGAGTTCAAGAGTTACGTCTCGGGCGCGCAAAGTTCCGCGCGGGAACTGATGCGGGCCAACGTCGTGACGGCGACGGAGACGACGCAGGTTGGCGACATCGCGGAGCTGATGATCACGCACGACATCAAGCGGGTGCCGATCGTTCAGGGTGATAGGCTGGTTGGGATCGTCACGCGAGCGGATCTGGTGAAGACGATGGCGCGCAATCCGGGGGCGTTGCTTAGTCCGTCAGGCTAACGAGGTGAGGTGACGGGTCCAGGTGGGGCGGCCGTGGCCGCCGCACCGTGCCGTGTCGATGCCAACTGACAGTGTCTTCCAAACCGCCGTCACCCCAGAACAAACCTCATCATCCTCCTGGAATCCCGGCGTTCCGAACAAGAGAAATTCCCGGTCGCGCGCACCCCGGCCTACTTCAAATGCCGGTCCCACATGGCGAACATGTCGGTCCACGTTTGCTCCGACGCGATCGTTTCGTAAACCGCCCGCTCGGGGAACGCGAACCCGTGATGCGTGCCCGGAAAGATCTTGATTGTATTTTTCACGTCGGTCTTCGCCAGCGCCGCCTTCAGGTCCGGGATCACGTGATCCGGCACCGACGCGTCGTGTTCCGCGAACGCGTAGTAAAGTTCGCCCTTGATTTTATCGACCAGCAGATGCGGCGAATCCGGTTGATCGGTGACGATCCGGACCCCGTACAACGACGCGGCGGCAACCATCCGATGCGGGAACCGGGCCGAGACGGTCGTGATGTACTGGCCGCTCATGCAATATCCCACGCAGCCGACAGGCCCAGGTTTGACGCGCTCGTTGGCGTCGAGCCAACCGAGCATCGCGGAGGTGTCGTCGGTCACCAACTCATTGCTCAGGCTGTTCATCGAGGCGCGGATCACCCCCGACATCGCGTCCGTGCGCCGCGGAATGTCGAACAGCACCGTGCCAAGCCGGTAATACATGTCCGGCAGGATGCAGAAGTAGCCGTGCCGGGCGATGCGCCGCGCCATGTTGCGGAGTTCCTCGCGCGTGCCGGGCGCGTCCATGTAAAAGATGATCGCCGGAAACGGTCCCTCGCCGTCCGGACAGGCTACGAATGAAGGCATGACACCATGCTTCGTGGTGACGCTGACGTGCTGTTCGTACATCGGGGATTCTCCTTCGGGTTGCCCCGAGTGTTGCCCGGGACCGGCACCCCGCGCAACCCGATGGGCATCCCGCCGTTGATTGATCCGGGTCAATGCCGCGCGAACCCCACCCTGCCATCGTGGGTCTCAAGAAGGAGGCTATGCCATGACCAATCGCCGGATGGACGAGATCGTCCGCAACCAGCATCCCGAGACGATGCCCGAAGCGGCGTCGGTACGAGAGGCGTGCGCGGCGATGGACAGGCGGAAGATTGGCGCCGTGCTGGTGACCGACGAGGGGGGTGCCCTCAGCGGCATCTTCACCGGGCGCGATCTGGTACGGATCGTCGCCGCCGGCCACGATCCGGATAAAACACAGTTGTGCTCGGCGATGGCTCGCGATCCGCAAACGATGCCTCCGGGCCGTCACGCCATCGACGCGCTGCGAGAGATGCACGACGGTGGCTTCCGTCACATCCCCGTGGTGGACGAGGGCAAGATCATTGGCATCGTGTCGCGCGGCGACTTCCGCGGTCTGGAGCACGACCGGTTGGACGAGGAAACCGGCTACTGGGAGCGGATCGGCTAAGCCACCGTCACGCCGCCCGGCCGCGCTCCAGCGCTCGCGCGGTATCGCGTTTGGCCCGTTGGCCCGCCGCCCGGGCGGATTCTGAAACAGTGAGCATTTCCAGTAAAAAAAGCGTGCTGTTTGGCTTTATCGCTTGTCATTTCGATGCGAACGTTAGTGCCCGGCGATCCAGCCGCCATCGATGGGAAGCGACGCGCCGTTGATGTCGGCACTGTGCGGGCCGCACAGAAACGCGATCAGGCCGGCGACGTTGCCGTCCTTGACGAAGCGCCGCGAGGGCTGCCGAATCGCCAGGAAGTTTTCCTCCGCTTCCTCGAACGTGCCGCCGTCGCGCTGCATCTCCTGCCTTAACCGCCATTCGATCGCCGGTGTCAGCACCGTTCCTGGGCAGACCGCGTTGCAGGTGATCTCGGTCCGCGCGCATTCCAGCGCCACCGCGCGAGTGAGGCCCAGAAGCGCCGTCTTGGTGGTCATGTAATCGACCCGGTTGACCGTCGCGAAATGGCTGTAGATCGAGGCCATGTTGACGATCCTGCCCCAACCTTTCGCCTTCATCGCCGGCAGCGTCAGCCGGATGGTGTGGAACGGCGCCGACAGGTTGACCGCGATCGCCTCATCCCAATGCTCGGGGACGAAATTCTCCACCGCGCCAAAGTAACGAACGACGGCGTTGTTGACCAGAATGTCGGGCGACCCATGGGCGTTCGTCGTGCCCTCGATCATCCCGGCGATTTGTGCCGGGTCGCGCAGGTCGGCGTTGTGATGCGCGGCGCGCACGCCGAGGATTTCGATTTCGGCCACGCGCGCGGCGATCGTTTCCGCGTCGCCAAAGCCGTTCAGCATGACATCGCAGCCAAGCTCCGCCAGCGCTTTCGCGGTGGCGAAACCAATGCCGCCGAGGGAGCCTGTGATCAGCGCGGACTTACCATTCAACATCGCGTTTCCTCCGTTCATAAGCGAGAATGTAGCGCGGGAAAGCGGGCGGACCAGAGGCGCGATCAAGGGGCGTGGGTTGCCGGGGGACGGTTCCTCTGTTGGAATGAATCGAAACAGGGAGGACGTTATGGGACAACTGGACGGCCGGGCCGCCATCGTCACGGGCGCGGCATCCGGCATCGGCGCGGCGACGGCGCGCGCGCTGGCGCGGGAAGGCGCGAAACTGGTGCTGACCGACCTCGACGACACGGCGGGCCTCGCGCTGGCGGAGGAAGTCGGTGGCGTCTACATCCATCATGACGTCACAGACGAAGACGCCTGGCCGGATGTCGTCGCGATGGCCGAGAAACGATTTGACCGCCTGGATATTCTGGTCGCCAACGCCGGCATCGGCATCATGGGACCGGCGATCGACATGACGTTGGCCGATTGGCGCCGGCAGATGGCGATCAACGTCGATGGCGTCTTCCTTTCGGTCAAGTATTGTATTCCGGCGATGCGCCGGGGCGGCCGCGGCGGATCGATTGTCATGCTGTCCTCGATCGCCGGTCTGCGCGGGTCCGCCGGTCTGGCGGGATACAGCGCGTCGAAGGGCGCGGTACGGCTGTTCGCCAAGTCGATGGCGCTGGAATGCGCCCAGGCCGGTGACGGCATCCGGGTGAACTCGGTGCATCCCGGGATCATCGCCACGCCGATCTGGACGAAACTGCCGGGCGGCGCGAATGTGCCACTCGATCCAGAGCAGATCGCCGCGGCCTCGGTGCCGCTTGGCAAAGCCGGCCAGGCGGAGGAAATCGCCAACGGCATTTTGTTCCTGGCCTCGGACCAATCGAGCCACATGACCGGATCGGAACTGGTCATCGACGGCGGCATCACCGCCGGACGCATCACACGATTAGGGAGTTAAGCCGATGCACATCAACACCATGCGCGCCGGACTGGAACGTGGCGAGCCACAGATCGGCACCTGGCTCACGATGGTGCGCAATCCGGCGATCCTGTCGCTGATGCAGTCCGCTGGCCTGGATTTCGCTCGCGTCGATATGGAGCATACCGCGCTGACGATCGAAAAGATCGCCGATCTGGCGGTGCTGTCCCGCGCATTGAACTTTCCGATCGCCGTGCGCCCGCCCAAAGCGAATCGCGAGTGGATCACGCGGTTACTGGATGTCGGTGTCTGGAACCTGCATTGCCCGCAGGTGGAGAACGCGGATCACGCGCGGGAGATTGTCGATGCGTCGCGCTATGCGCCGATGGGGCTGCGCGGCAACGGCGGCCTGAGCACGGCGACCGACTTCAATCATACCGTTCCGTTGATGGAACGCCGCGCGCACGCCAACCGGCAGGTGTTCGTGACGGTTATGTTTGAAACCGCCGCCGCGTTCGACGATCTCGACGAGATCGCCGCGATGCCAGGGATCGACGCGCTGACCATCGGTCCGGCCGATCTCGCGCAGGACCTCGGCGTCGCCGGAACGCCGGATCTGGGCCGGGTGCTGGACGAAAAACGCGACCAGATCCTGGCCGCGGCGCGTAAGCATAACAAGGTGTCCGCGATGCTGGTTGGCAGCTTCGAGGAAATGCAGCGCTGGAAGGAAGCCGGCGTGACGTTGCTGGCGTACTCCAGTGACGCCGACATCCTGTACAGTGGTTACGCCGCCGCGATGAAGCGGATCAAGGGGTTGTAACCGCCCCGGCCGTCGCTTCCCGCAGTCGCGGCATCACCTCTTTCGCCAGCAGCCGGATGCTTTTCTCCGCTTCTTCGTGCGTCAGGTAGCCGGAGCGGCCGATGAAAATCAGGTGCCCGAAGCCGCCAAGCGTGTCGTAAGCGGCCATGATTTGTTTCGCGACCGTCTCCGGGTTGCCGGCGAACATGATCTGCCGCTGGATCGCCTGCTCGGCGGTCATGTTCCGCAACGCGTCCGCCGGCCGCGCGACGGGCGCCTCCCCTGGCCGCGGTTTGGTGCGGTACACGCCGGGCGCCATATCCGGCGGCATGCGGCCCGGCAAAAACTTTGAAAACTGCGGCGCCTGCTTCAAACTCGTGTTGAGGAACCAAAGCAGCTTCGATCCAACTTCGACGCCCTCTTCATCCGTGTCGCCTACGTAAACAAATCCGGCGTAGGCGAAGCGATCCAGCGCCGGCGCGGGCAAACCGGCTTCCTCGCGTGCCTCGCGATACGCGGTCCATGCCTTTTTTGTGCCGTCGATGCCGCGCAGCACGACGGAATTCACCATTCCGCGGCGGCCGAGTTCGCGAGCTGTGTCAGGGTCGCCGGTCGCCGCCCACATCGGCGGGTGCGGCTGCTGATACGGCCGCGGCCAGAGATTGATGTGACGATGCGCGAAATGCTTGCCTTCCCAACGCGCCGGACCGTCCTGGTTCTTCAGCGCCATGGTGATCAGGTCGATCGCTTCCCAGAACCGTTCAAGATTGCCCACCGGATTGGCGTTGCCCGACGCCATCTCACTATCGCCGGACTTGACGAAGCCGATATCCAGACGCCCGCGCAGCATGACGTCGGCGGTGGCGTATTCCTCGGCCACGCGCACGGGATCCTTGCGGATCGAGATCAACGTGCCCTGCGAGAGAACGCGCACGTTGCGGGTCTGCCGCGCCAGCGCGCCGAGCACGATCGGACTGGCCCCGTAAAGACTGTTGATGCCGGCATGATGTTCGATCGAGACGATGTTGATGCCCAGATCGTCGCATAACAGTGACTCGTCCATGCACTGGTGGAACAAATCGGCGGCGATCTTCGGATCGCACAGCCGGCCGGGCAGGCTGGCCCGCACCGAGTCCGCCGCGTCGAGAATGTTTTGCGGAACGAACGGATAGGTATTCTCATTGTGAAACCAGAGTTGCATCCGTCAGCCCTTCACGAACGAAGCGATCAAAGCGGCCAACTCCTCCGGCCGCTCGATCTCCGGGTGATGCCCGCAACCGGCGATGGTCTCGAACCGCGCGCCTGGAATCGCCCGCGCGAACTCCCGGCCATACGCCGGCGTGACGATGCCGTCGCTTTCGCCCCACACCACCAGCGTCGGCACCGAAATCCGATGCAGCCAGGCGCGCAAACGCGGATTGTACATGTAAGGATGCCAGGCATAGAGGCACAGCGCGTCCCGGTCCCGTGCGTAACGGACGATTTCCGCGTCCTCCATCGCGTCGAAGTCGGGAGCGAAACGATCAGGATCGTGCCACTCGGCGCGGCGCACCTCGTCCGGCGAACGATTGAACACATCCAGGATATCGGCGGTCTCGCGGTCGCTGATCTTGATGCCCACAGGATCGACCAGCACGAGGCGCGTCAGCCTTGGATGGCCCAGAGCCGCGACCTCGGCCGCCAGCCAACCGCCAAACGACAGTCCGGCCAGCGTGATGCGCTCGCCTGGTAACGTGTCGAGCAAGGCGCGTTGCAGATGGATGAGGTCGTACATCGTCTCAAAGTCCGCCGGCCTTCGCGATTCCCCAAACCCTGGGCAGGCCGGGGCGATGACCGCGCCGTGCCCGGCCAACAAAGAGGGGAACTGAGAGACAGACGTCAGACTGCGCATGCCGTGCAGCAGGACGATCGGGTCGCCCGTGCCACCTCTTAGAACCTCGAGGTCGATGCCGTGGATGATCAGCCGTTCGGTCGCGATCATGGTTGCTCCTGTGGGGAACGAAAGGTCAGGGCTCCGACCCCTCGAACCCTCACGCGACTTCGTTCGCCAACCGTTGCAAATAATAAGCCGGGTCGCCGAACAGCCGCTCGATCACCATGCAGCGCCGGAAGTAGTGCCCAACAGCATACTCCTCGGTCATCCCGATCCCGCCGTGCATTTGCACCGCGCTCTGCGACACATACCGTCCAGCCTGACCGATGCCGACCTTGGCGAGGGCGAAGTCGTGCCGGCGTTCCACCGGATCCTCGTTATCGGCCGACATTGTCGCCAGCATCGCCATGCTGCGCCCTTGTTCCTGCGCCATGAACATGTCCGACAACCGGTGCTGCACCACCTGATAAGATCCGATCGGCTGACCGAATTGCACCCTGGTCTTGCTGTATTCCAGGGTCATTTCGTTCATCGCCTCCATCGCGCCGACCGTTTCGGCGGCGGTCGCCGCGATGCCGGCCTCGAAAATCTTTTCGACGATCGCGAGGCCTTTGCCCACTTCGCCCAATACCTCCCCAGGCGCGTTCGAAAACGACACGTCCGCCGCTCGCGTTTCGTCGCGCGTGGCATAGAAGCGGCGGGCAACCCCCTGCGCTGTGGTATCGACCAGGAACAGCGTGATGCCGTCTTCGTCGTAGCGGTCGCCGCTGGTACGCGCGCTGACGATCAATTTGTCCGCTGCCTCGCCGTGCGACACCACGGTCTTCGAACCATCCAGCACCCAGCCGCCATGACTTTGCTTCGCGGTCGTCACGACATCGGTCAGGTCGTAGCGCGCCTGCCGCTCTCCATGCGCGAACGCCAGCTTCAATCCGCCTTCGGCGATCGCCGGCAGCAGCGCCCGTTTCTGCGCATCACTGCCCGCCGCCTGAATCGCGGTGCCCCCGAGCAGCACGGTCGCCAGAAACGGTTCCAGCACCAGCACGCGGCCGAACGCCTGCATCACCAGCATGACTTCCTGCGCGCCGCCGCCAAAACCGCCGTACTCCTCGGCGAACGGTAGCCCGAGCAAACCGAGTTCGGCGAACTTCGACCACATCTCGGTCGAATAGCCTTCCGGCTTCGCGAGGTATGTCTTGCGTTGCGCGAAGCTGTAGTTATCCGCGAGCAGCCGCGTGACGCTTTCGACCAGCAGGCGCTGGTCGTCCGACGGATCAAAGTCCATTACAGCCCCAATACCGCTTTGGTGAGAATATTCTTCTGGATCTCGTTCGTGCCGCCATAGATCGACGCGGCGCGCAGGAACAAATAGCTGCCGGTCGATGCGCTACCGGCCTCCATCAGGTCATCCGGCTCATTCATCGCCGCGAGTTCGGCAGCCCAGATCGGCGTCGCCATCGGACCCGCGACATCGACCGCGAGTTCAGTCGTTGCCTGCAACAATTCGGTACCTTTGACCTTCAGCACTGACGAAAGCGGATCGGGCCGTCCGGCGCCTTTCGCCTTATCGTGCGCCGAAACGACCCGGTATTGCGTGATCTCCAGCGCCTTCATGTCGACTTGCAACTGCGCCACGCGTTGACGGAACGCCGGATCGGAGATCAGCGGGCGGCCGTTCATGTTGACCTCGCGCGCCTTGTCGATCGAGGCGTTGACCCGCTCCCGCGACTTGCCCAGACGAGCGATGCCGGTGCGTTCATTGCCGAGCAGGTACTTGGCGACGTCCCAGCCTTTGTTCTCCTCGTGCACGCGCAGGTTCGCCGGAACCTTCACGTCGTCGAAGAACACTTCATTCAGATGATGACTACCATCGATCGAAATGATCGGTCGCACCGTGATGCCGGGCGTCTTCATGTCCACCAGCAGGAACGAGATGCCCTCCTGCCGCTTGCGCGCGTTCGGGTTGGTACGCACAAGGACAAAGCACCAATCGGCGTGATGCGCGGTGGAGGTCCAGATCTTCTGACCGTTGACGACGTAATGGTCGCCCTCCAGCTTCGCCGCCGTCTTCAACGACGCCAGGTCCGACCCCGCGCCTGGCTCCGAAAATCCCTGACACCACCAATCGTCAAGGTTGGCCGCGCGCGGCAGGAACCGCTTCTTCTGTTCCTCAGTGCCGAACTGTAACAAAACCGGCCCGATCATCGTGATGTTGAACGAGGACAGCTCCGGCGCCGGCGCCATCTGGTTCTCTTCCAGAAAGATCATCTTCTGGATCGCGGTCCAGCCGGGTCCCCCCCACTCCTTTGGCCAGGACAATCCGGCCCAGCCCTTGGCGTTGAGAATCCGCTGCCAGCGAACCGTGTCTTCCTTGCCCGGGCTGTGGCCGAGCTTCATTTTGGCGTGAATGTCGGCGGGCAGGTTGTCGCGAACGAACGCGCGCACCTCCTGGCGAAACGCGATCTCGTCCGGTGTGAAGCGCAGATCCATGAATGCATCCTCCTACTGACCGGTAGCGTAGCCAACCCCCACGCCCCGCGCAATCTGGCGGGTCACAGCCGCGCGTCGACCGAACGTTCCGGTAATAATTCCTTTGACGCGATTTTTGATCCTATAGATGGTAGGGGATCGAACAAGGAATTTGACCCATGCGATCCATTTCGACCGACTACATGGAACAACCCGCCCCGGTGCGCCGGCAGACGGAGCGCGCGCCCGCCCGCGTTAACGGAGAACTGCGCAACGGCTACCGTCCGCGGCCCTCGACCATCGAGCGCTCGCGCGAAATCCGTGAGATCGCCGCACGGTACATCGCGAAGTACGGGCTGTGGCGCTTCAGCATGCTGTCGCTGGCGAAGCACCTCAACTGTTTGCTGCCGACGTTGTGCTATTACTACAAAAAGCGCGAGGAACTGATCGCCGACATCGTGCTGCGCCACGTCGAGACATTGCGCGCGCGAACTGGCCTCGCGATGGACGAAGTCGAGGACGGGAGTCCTGCCAATGAGCTGCACGCCTTCGCCCGGGAGTATCTGCTGGTCGCCCTCGCCGAGCAGGATTTTCATCGCCTGATGGTCGGTTACGCCGATCTCGCCGGCCCTGAAGACGGCAAACCGTTCATCACCCGCCGCGAATCTTTACGGGAGATCGTGGAAAGCCGGCTGACAGCCCATGCGCCGAGCCTCGCCGGCAAACCGGACACGGCACGGGCGCTCAGCCGCGCGATGCTCGATTCCCTCAGTGGTGCCGCGACCTGGCTTGAGCCGTACGGCGTGGTGAAACCGGTCGCCTATGCCGCGATGGTGACTGACTGGCTGCTGGATCAGGCGACGCGGAGCTAACAGGTCAGCCGATCGCGCAAGCCGCGGTCCAGCAACGTCGTGAGCTCGGCCGCGGGCTCATAGTCCGGCATCAGCCGGGCCAGCTCCGGGTCCTGTTCCGTCGCCGGATGGAAATAGATCTCCGAGCGCCCGTCTGGCAAATGCTCCAGCAGACGGGCGACCCGCTCGTGCGTCATGTGGCCGCTCCAGGCGAGGCCGAAGCAATGATCGTTGACGCGCATGCCGGCCGCGCGCGCCTGGTGCCGCAGCAGCCGGGTCCAGGCATACAGGGCGCGGTCGCCGAGGCCGGTCCGCGTTCCCAGCCGAGCCAACGTCGCCGGAGGCTCGGCCGGAATTCTGACCGACGTCAGGCCGAATTCGCGGCCAATCTGGATCATTATCCGCCCGACCGTTGGATGCAGATGCATGTGCTTGTGCGCGTTGGCGTGATCCAATGTCAGGCCGGTCGCCGCGAAAGCCGCGAACTGCGCGCGGATTTCCCGCGCCAGTTGCCGCCGCGCCGCCGGCCGAAAGAAGTAACGCACCCCCAATCCCAACTGATCCGGCGGAAACCTTCCCGACCCATCCACCAACAACGGAATGTCAGCGGGAGGCGACACCGCCGGTCCTTCGATCACCACCAGATGCAGCCCGACCTTAAGTGACGGCATCGCTCGCGCGCGCCTGACCGCGTCCTCAGCCGCCGCGCCGGCGACCATCAGGCTTGCCTGATCCAGAATGCCCTCGCGATGCGCCCGCTCGACGGCTGCGTTCACCGCGGGCGTGAGGCCGAAATCGTCAGCCGAAAACACGACTTCGCGCATTCAGTCGAGTGGCTCCATCGCCGGGTAGGCGGCCGATGAATATTCGATTCCCTGATGAGTATGCGTTCGCGCCGGCGCGGTCTCCCGACCGCAAGGGAAGACGTAAGATGGGCAGTACCAGGCCGTAAGCGCGCGGCGTTGCGACGGCGGCGCGGGCCACTCGGCGGCGTGGATCAGGTTGGGATGGCGGATCATCCGTGTGCCGAGGGACGTGGTCAGGCCGCGTGGCTCCTGGCCATGCAGCATGGCCCGTACATGCGCCTCCCGGCCCGCCCTCGCCTGATCCAGGCCATGCGGATTGTCACGGTATGCCTCCGTGAACGTCACATGACCGCCCGGCCAGGGCAGGTCGGGCAACCGATGACTGCCGGGCCATGCCAGAGCCGGTCCCGCCGGCGTATCCTCCAGCGCGAACGTCACGGCGACAAAGTTCAACGGCAGAGTATAGGCGTGCCAGGCGACGTCGCGCTCCGGCGCCGCCACGTCGCGCAGAAACCCCCGGCTCGCGGTCAGTCTGGGCCGAGCGCCGAACAGCAGCGACAGGAAATCCGTGACCGTCTGGTCCAGCAGCAGGTCGCGGACCGCGCGAGAGATCATGTGCGGATCCAGGATCGCCACCGGCTGCTCGGTCAGTTCGGGTCGCCAGGGCTCCGGCGCGCTGCCGGCGCGTGCGAACCGGAGGTCCGGAAACCGCCCGGTGAACGCCTGATCGACAATCAGCGCGGCGCCGTCGATCCGTTCCTGGTCGTTCGGCCGGTCGAGCGTCACGATCCCCTCCAGCGCGAAAATCCGCAGCATCGCCGCGTCCCTCCGCCGGATCCAGCCCAGATCGAGCCGCCCCTGGATCAGGTCCAGCGCGTTCGCCTGATCCGTCCAGACCCCTCCGAACGGCGAGGGCAACGCGGCGCCATTGCCCGGACGCGGCGCTTTGGCGTTCGGCAGATAACCCCGGGCGCGGCCAAGCGTGACGTAATGCGGCGCGGCGTCCTCAGGGTTGGCGGGCCGGCCGAGGTCGCGCTCCACATCCGGATAGGCCGCGAGATAGAAGGCGGGATCGACGTCGTTGGGTAAGCGTCCCTCGTGCCGCCCGTGATGGAAGAAGTGGTTCCAGGCGGTGTCGATGACGCCTTGCATCATGGCCTCGGCGATCCCCGGGTAGAGGCGCAGATACCCCGCTTCGTCGAACAGATCGGCGTCGTCGAACGGCGGCATGTCGGTCAACGGTGGGTTTCCTCTCGCGGCGCCGCGGGGCGCTACCATGGGTGGTGCGCGGGTTCAACAAACGAACATGCGGGAGATCTCGGCCGTCGAAACCTGGACCCGTCCTGGAAAATGGCGCAGGCTGTGGCCATGTCCATCATAATGCACGACCTCGCCGGCGCCGACCCCGACCTTCGGTTCAGCCCGTATTGCTGGCGCACGCGGTTCGCCCTCGCGCACAAAGGCCTGCCGGTCGAAACTCTGCCATGGCGCTTCACCGAATCGGACGCGCTCGCGTTTTCCGGCCAGGCCCGCGTGCCCGTCATTCGTGACGGCGACCGCGTCGTTTTCGACAGTTGGTCGATCGCCGAATATCTGGAGGACATTTGTCCGATGCCCGCTCTGTTTGGCGGCCCCATCGGCCGGGCGCATGCTCTGTTCATCAACGGTTGGGCCGATTCCGTGCTGGTCGGGGGTATCGCCCGTTTCATCGTGCGCGACCTGATGGATGTGATCGATCCGAAAGATCAGGCGTACTTCCGCGCCAGCCGTGAAGCGCGCTTCGGTATGACCCTGGAACAGGTTCAGGCGGGACGCGAAGACCGGTTGCCGGCATTTCGCGACTCCCTGCCGCCGATCCGTCTGGTGTTGCGGCGCCAACCCTGGTTGGGCGGGACCACGCCCAGTTACGCGGATCATATCGTGGCGGGGACGCTGATGTGGCCGCGCTGCGCCAGCCGATTTCCGTTGCTGGCCGAGGACGATCCGATATCGGAATGGTTTGGCCGCGTGCTTGATCAGTATGGCGGTCTGGGCCGGAACGCGAAGACCCCCTGAGTGGCACCTCGCTTTCAGCGCCTGACGGTCGTCCGCTTGCGCCGAACGACCGCCGACTCGGTCGTCGTCACATTCGACGCGCCCGCCGCGTTTCGCGCCTTCGAACCCGGGCAGTACCTGACGTTGCGCGCCACGATCGAGGGTCACGATGTGCGCCGCTGCTACTCGATCTGCTGCTCGCCCGACGAGGACGCGCTTCGCGTCGGTATCAAACACCTTCCCGGCGGCGTCTTCTCAACCTGGGCCAACACCGTGCCGCGCGAAGGCGACTCGCTGCTCGTCATGCCGCCCGAGGGCCGCTTCGGCGTGCCGATCGATCCGGCGGCGTCACGGGTGTTCGCGGCCTTCGTCGCTGGCTCCGGCATCACGCCGGTGCTGTCGATCATGAAAACCCTGCTGACGCGGGAGAAGGGCAGCCGGTTTTTCCTGTTCTTCGGCAATCGCTCCACTTCGGACATTATGTTCCGCGATGAGATCGAAGACCTGAAAGACCGCCATATGTCGCGGCTTTCGGTGTTTCACGTGCTGTCGCGGGAGCGGCAGGAACTGGATATCCTCAACGGTCATCTTGACTCCGAGAGAATCCCCGCGCTGACGCGATTGATGCCGCCGCCGGATCATGTGTTCGTTTGCGGTCCACAGGCGATGATCGAGGGCCTGGAACCCGCTCTGGCCGCGGCCGGCATCGCGCGGGATCGCATCCATGTCGAGCGCTTCACGCCCTCCACCGATGGCGGGCGCGCTCCGACCGTGGTGCCGGAAGGCACGCCGCCCGCCGCGATCGCGACGTTGATCGTCGATGGCGCGCGGATCGAGGTGCCGATGGCCGACGGCGAAACGATCATCGACGCGGCACTGCGGGCGGGCCGCGATCCGCCGTTCTCCTGCCGGGCCGGGATGTGCTGCACCTGCCGCGCCCGCCTGGTCGAAGGACGCGTGGAAATGGCGGCGAACTACTCGCTGGAGCCATGGGAAACCGACGCCGGCTACGTGCTGACCTGCCAGGCGCGGCCGCTGACGGAACGGGTGACGGTCGACTACGACCAGGTGTGATTTCGCCGACCTGGGCGGTTTCCTCGTTTTGTCCCGCGGCCACGCCACTCGACCGGTGGGCGCCGTCGCATCGTTCGGCGCGATCTTTCGCACCGGGATGAGCCTGGCGTTCGCGCCAGACGGAAAACGCGGTCGGTCTTTACTCTGAGTTAACGGATATGGCCGATGCTGTCGCGCGAGTGACATCCGGCGTTCCTCACATGAAAGCTTCGTTCTCATGATACTGCTCAGCCGCCTTAAACTTCGAAGCAAACTGGCTCTGCTACTGTGCATGGCGGCGCTCGCGGTGGTCGGCTCGATCGGTGCCGGTGCCTCGATGATGCGGCAACGCATGCTCGACGACCGGATCGATAAGCTGCGTATCGCGGTCGATATGACGCTGAGTCTCGCCAAAGGGCTGGAGACCGAGGTCCAGGCGGGAAAACTCACGCACGAGCAGGCGTTGGAGCGGTTCGTGGCCGAGATCCACATCCTGCGCTACGACCGCGGTGCCGGCTACCTGATCGTGCAACGCGATGACGATGTGGTCCTGGCGCATGGGCTCGACCCCAAACGCGAGGGCCAGGTCAGCACGGTCAAGGACGCGACCGGACGATCGAACGGCGACCAGATACGGGCCGTGCTGCGCGATATCGACCAGGCTGTCATTTCGTATCCTTATCCAAAGCCAGGCGAAACGATGGCGAAGGAGAAGTTCTCGATCGTGGCCCGCTTCGCCCCCTGGAAGCTGACCGTGTTCTCGGGGGCATGGGTGGACGACGTCGAAGCCGACTCACACGCGATCTTACTGCGACTGACCGTCGTGGGCGGCCTGATCCTGATGGCGACCATCTTCGTCGCCTGGCTGATCAACAATGATATTTCGGGTTCGCTCGGCCGGCTGCGGACGGCGATGGAACTGCTGTCGCGGGGCGATCTCGCCGTCGCGGTGCCAGGCACCGGGCGGCGCGACGAGGTGGGCGCGATGGCCGAGGCGGTGTTGGTTTTCCAGGAAGGGATGCGCACGACCGCCAGGCTGACCGCGGATCGGTTGGTGGACGAAGCGCGAGCCATCGAGGAGAAGCGCGCCGCGTTGACCCAAATGGCCGACGCCATCGAAACCGAGACCCGTACGGCGATGGATCAGATCGGCGCGCGGACCGAAGCGCTGGCGGTCACCGCGCGGAGTATGACCGCGTCGGCTGCCCGAACCGGCGCTTCGGCCGAGAGCGCGAGCACGGCGTCGTCGCATGCGCTGGCGACCGTGCAAACCGTGGCCAGCGCCGCGGAGCAACTCGCGGCCTCGATCAAGGAGATCGGGGCGCAGGTCGTCCGATCCACCGCGGTGGTCGGCCGCGCCGTCGAGGCCGGAGTGGAAACCCGCGAGACGATCGAGGCGCTGAACGAACAGGTCGAGCGGATTGGCGCGGTCGCCGACATGATCGGTGAGATCGCCGCCAAGACCAACCTGCTGGCGCTCAACGCCACGATCGAGGCGGCCCGCGCGGGAGATGCCGGCCGCGGCTTCGCCGTCGTCGCCTCCGAGGTGAAGGCCCTGGCCAATCAGACCGCCCGATCGACCCAGGAGATCGCCAGGCACATTGGTGAGGTGCGCACGGCCACGGGTGCCTCGGTCGCGGCCGTCGCGCGCATCGAGGAGACCATCACGGAGGTCAACGTCATCGCTGGTTCGATCGCCGCCTCGGTGGAGCAACAGGGCGCGGCGACGTCGGAGATTGCCCGCAACATCAACGAAACCGCGAGCGCGGCGCGGGAGATGACCGGCCGTACCGACGAAGTCTCGGCGGAAGCGAAGGAGACCGGAGATCGGGCCGCCGAGGTCCTGGCGAACACCGGCGCGCTTGGCGTCGCGGTGACCGACCTGAAGCAGTCGGTGATCCGGGTGGTCCGGACCTCCACCGCCGAGGTCGACCGCCGCGCCGGTTCGCGTCACGACGTCGATGTGGCATGCCGGCTGATGGCCGGCGGACAGACCCATGCAGCGCGCCTGGATAATCTGTCCGAGGGCGGTGCGCACGTCGTCGGGGGGCCGACGCTACCGATCGGCTCGCGCGGCACGCTGAGCGTCGATGGTGTCGGATTTTCGCTGCCGTTCACCGTCAGGAGCAGCGACGGAGGCTCTCTGGGCCTGGCCCTCGCGCTGGACGAGGCGACCGCGGCGTCGTTCAGCGGCGTGCCGGAACGGCTCGCGAGGCGGCGCGCCGCCTGACGAGGAGAGCGCTCGGCCAGATCGAAATGGCAGGTTCCAGGTCCGGTCGAGATATCGGCTGGACTGTCTTACCGCGGTAACGGATCGCGCTGTACCTGCTATCGTAGCGCACGAGAGGCAGCAGCGACGCGAACGCGCTCGCGGGTCGTGTCCGGACCTGTTAATTCCCACCGCCACGCCGGCCCATTCCGAGGCCGTGTCAGGGACGGACGCCAGTGCGATCGCGCCACGAAACCACTGACCGCGCGGCCGGTCCCGCGTCTCAGCCAGGCCCAGGATGGCTGATATTACATGGGTGACTGGAGAATACTGCTCGCGACTCGTCGATTCCGCGGCCTCTGGATCGCGTTGCTCTGCGCCAACCTGGGCTCCTGGAGCTTGCTGGCAGCGTTACCGATCCTGGTGGCCGAACGGTTTGGCGCCGGTGGAGCGCTGGTGGTGTCGCTGAGCTGGCGTATCCTGCCGAAGATCCTCCTGGCGCCGGTGTCGGGCGTGCTGCTGCGACGGTTTGGTCCAGCCCGTGTCGCTGGGCTCGCGCTGCTGGCGGAGGCCGAGCTGACCGCCGCATTGCGCTGGTGCCGGGACTTCACGCTGTTGCAATGTGCGATCGCCGGCATCGGTGCGCTGGACGTGTTCGTGATGCCCGGACTGCTGTCCTTGCGCGGCGCGGTCACGCCGAAGGGACTGGAACTGGCCGGCAACAGCCTGTGTTCGATGGCGGACCGGATTGGCAAGACCGTCGGCCCGGCGATCGGCGGCCTCGCGGTGGTTGCGGGTTTCGCGCCGGCGTTCTGTGGTTTCGCGTTGGCGATCGCGCTGGCGGCGGTCCCGGTGGCGCGACTGCCGCGGCCGCGCGGCGAACCGCCGTCGCCGGGCTGGCAGGTGCTCCGCCTGCCGGGCGAGTTCTGGCGCCTGTTGCGTGGCGATCCGGTCCTGGTTGGGCTGCTGGTCTGTGCCGTCAGCTACATGGTCATGCTCGGTGGGCTGCGGCCGTTCCTGTTCTGGGCCAACCGCGAGTGGTTCGGCGCCGCCGACGCAGCCTGGACCGGCTTGATGTCCGCCATGGGCGCAGGCGCGGTGGTCGGCGCGCTGGTCGCCGGGACGTTCGGCCGGTCGCTGCAGCGGCGCGCGTCGGCGTACACGCTGACTCTGGTCTTCGGCGTCGTCGAGGGACTGTTCCACCTGTTGCTGCTGCTTTGCCCGGCGGGAGAGGCCGGGTCCTGGATGGCGATGGGCGTCCTGACGATGGCGGGCATTCCCGAGGTGATCTCGACCGCCACCTGGTTCACGGCGCTCCAGCAGCGCCTGCCGCCCGAACGTCAGGGCCTGTTTCTGGTTTTCACGGCGCCGCTGTGGGATTGTTCTTACGCCATCGGCGTCATGTCCGCCGGATTGCACGCAAGCGCGATGCTCGCGCTAAGTCCGTGGTGGGCGATGCTGTCGCTGACGGCGACGTTGCCGATCCTGCCGCTGCTGCTGTCGGACGCGCGACGCCGCCCACGGCCGGCGGAGGCGATCTGACGCGCTATTGCTTCGCCGTGTCGGCGGGCGAAGGTGGCAACGAGTCCTGCCCGATGCCCACGGGGGTGACCAGATCGGCGCGCACCTTCGCCAAAGTGTCGGCCATTTCGTCCCGCACCCTGCCGTCGCAGACCAGTTTGGGTGCCAGGGACTGAAACTCTCGCGTGACCGTGACCTGCCGCCCGTTTGTCGCCCAATGAGAACGATATCGGGCCACGTCGTTGTCGATTTTGATGTCCGGGGGCAGCCCGCCGAGGGCGCGGCCTTCGGGAAGGGTCATGCTCAGTTCCTCGGTCTGCACGCCGGGATAGCAAAAGGTGGGCTCGGTCCGGCGGATGTCCGGCAGGAACATGGGGCCCGCCAGGGTATCGCCTGGTCTGGGCAGCAGCCGCAGTCCTGTCCAGAGCATGAAAAATCCGCCGCGCAGCAGTTGTGCGTGATTGTCCAGGTGGAACGTGCCGGTCACGGTATAATCGTCGCCAGCCCCAGTGGGAGGAGCCCCTGTGGGGGGGCTTGTGGTGGGCGGGCTGAAGGAGAATGTGCCGGTGCCCGGCGTGCCATGCTGGCGCAGCAATGTGGCGGCGGCGCCAGGGTTATTCTCTCCCATCGCGCGGGCCGCGCCGCGTAGCCGCAGACCGAACGCACCACGCGCCATCGTGGTCGTCGTGCCGGTGACGTCGCCGTTCGCTTCCATCGTCATGTCGGTTTTCATATCGGCGAGCGTGTCGCCTGACGCCGGCAGAGGGATGTCACGCCGCGCGAGACCTGAGGAGCCGTTCAGGTGGATGGCGGGCTTGCCAAGCTCGGTGAACGGCAGGATGCCGAACGGCGCCACGCCCACGGTGGAATCGACGTACGTCTTAAATCCGGGGAGGTAGAGAATCAGATGGTTCATCGGCCGCAGATTGGGCGGATCCGCGATCGTCGAGTCGTTGGTGTCGTTGAGCAGCACGAACTCCGCCGGAATGCCGCGCGCCGCGAGCAACGCGTAAAGCAGAACGACATGATCCTTATTGTCGCCATATAGTTTCGTCATCACCTGCTCGGCGTCGTGCGGCTCGGGATTGCTTTCCTCCAGCGGAATTGGAACGACGCGGATATGATCGCGCACCCATTCGTACAGCAGCCGCGCCTGTTCCCTGGGATCCGTCTGACCCTCGGTGAGTTTCGCCGACATCGCGGCGATGGCGGGCGTCACTTTGGCATGCGGCGTGAAGACCGAGGCATAGGCGGCGGCGAACGCGTCCCAGTCGCGGAACGTTGACACCGCGAAACGGGGAAGCCGGTCGAACTGGCCCAGTACGGTGACCTCTCTGGTCTGCTCAGGGACTTTCGGAGCGTGGAAATAATGCACGATACGGTCACGGATCGTTTCCGACTGATGATCGAACACGCGCGTTTCGTAATGCAGCGGCATATCGGCCGGGACGCTGATCGTGTAGTTCGTCTCCTCCCAGCCGACGCCGCGATCGAGCACGGGAGCGGCCATGAAGCCGCCAGGCACGCGCGGGTGAAACACGCTTCGCCGTGTTTTGACCACCAACAGGTCGCCGGTCTCGACGTTGGAAAACGTGATGATCAGGCGGTCTTCGTCGGTGAATTCGTGGAAATACATATCGCCCGTGGGCGGATCGTCACGGATGGCTTCTTTCGGCAACACGAGCGAGCGGCCGTCGGGCTTGTCGATCCGCGCCTGCAGGACTTCCAGCTTTTCGGTGCCGGTGGACCAGGTCAGCGGCATGCGCACGACGTGCGAGGGGTTGTCCTTCGGCGCCCGGATGCTGACATCCGCGTCGACGCTCCATGTGTCATCCGATCCGACGGTCCACTTTGAGGCGACCTGATCGAACGTGACCTGATTGTCGGGCACGGCGGCCGGGGCGGTTTGGCACGCGCCGGACAGCAGCATGGCGAGCATCGCCGCGCGGGCCCCGAAGGTCGCGCCACCGGCCAATGGCGCACGACGATGCGGCGGGCAGACCGTGGGCCGTCCGGACGAACCGTCTGTCATCGTGACCTCTCAATCATGGCCGGGTTCCGGCAGCGTGGTGAGAGGTAGCGGGATGCCGTTCTGAAAACAACCAACGACGGGGACTGTCAAACAACCGATGACGGGCATCGTCGTCGCTGGTGCGCTTCAGCGCCAGATCAGCGGCGCCTCGGTGCGGGATTGCAACGTTTCCCGCGTCAGTCCAGGCACCATATCGAGCACGGCGAACCCGTCCGGCGTGACCTCCAGCACGGCGATGTCGGTGTAAACGCGCTGCACGACGCCTTTGGCCGTCAGTGGATAGGAACAGGTGGTACGCAAGCGGGGGCCGCCGCCGCGTTTGTTGTTGTGCTCCATCGCGACCCACAGCCGCTTCGCGCCGACCGCGAGGTCCATGGCGCCGCCGACCTGCTTCGTTGGTTCGTGAGCGGAATGAGCCCAGTTGGCGATGTCGCCGTTGGCGGCGACCTCGAAGGCGCCGAGGACGCACAGATCGAGGTGGCCGCCGCGGGCGATCGCGAAGCTGTCGGCGTGGTGCACCAGCGCGGCACCGGTGATCAGCGTGATGTGCTGAACGCCGGCATTCACAAGGTAAGGATTGATGTTTTCCTCGGATGGCGCGGGTCCGATACCAATGACACCGTTCTCGGCGTGGAAGATGACTTCGCGGTCTTGCACGAAATCGGAGACTTTCGTTGGGATGCCAATGCCCAGGTTGACGAACCAGCCTTCGGGGATGTCTCGGGCGATGCGGGCGGCGATGCCGTCGCGGTCGAGGGGGCGGATGTCGGACATCGTGGTTCCTTAAACAGGCCAGTTCTTAAACGGGAACATGCAGGACGCGTTGCACGAAGACTCCGGCGGTGTGGACGTGCTCCGGTTGAATGGCGCCGAGATCGACGACGTGCGCGGTTTGCACGATCGTGGTTTTCGCGGCCATCGCCATGATGGGATTGAAGTTCCTGGCGCTGTCGCGATGCGTGAGGTTGCCGAAACGATCGGCCTGCCAGGCATCGATCAAGGCCACGTCGGCGAAGATCGGATATTCCAACAGGCACAGGCGGCCATTGATGGTTCTGGTTTCGCGGCCCTCGGCGAGGATCGTGTCGGCGGCGGTCGGCGTGTAGAAGGCCTGAACGCCTGCCCCCGCGGCGCGAATGCGTTCGGCGAGGGTGCCTTGGGGGACGATTTCAAGTTCGAGGTCGCCTTTGGCGAACAGGCGGCCGGCGACGGAGTCCGCGCGCACGAAACTGCAGATCAGGTTGCGGATGTGGCCGGTGGAAAGCAGGTCGGCGATCGGGCCTTCGTCGCGGCCTCCCGCATTCATGACGAGGGTGAGATCGCGCGCCCCCTGTTCGGCGAGTCCCCGCATCAGCGTCGCCGGCGTTCCTGGGCCGAATCCCGCGGCGAGGACGGTGGCGCCATCTTGAATCCCCGCCACCGCGAGAGCGAGGGACGGGACGAATTTATCGATCATCGGACGTTCCCTTGGACAGGGGATGGTGGCATGTGGGAGTGGGCGTGGGAAGGGGAATGGCTGGCCGGGCCAGGTCCAACTGGGGTGAGGTTCGTTTTTTAACGCAGATTAAGCAAAATGATGGCACGGATTACACGGAAAGGGGTGATAAACGCATGGTCACTTGTGCCGCGGATCGCGACCCGGCCGCGGGAACTTGATTCGTAAGCCACACCCGCGTTCGGTGTAATCCGTGCCATCATTTTGCTTAATCTGTGTTAAAAAACCTGTCGATCCATTCACGAACTCTCAACACTTTTCGCCGATCCTACGCGTCTCAATCAGGATCGGACGCATGACGCGGGATCTCACCCAGCGTGCGAAACCGATCAGTTTTCACCAGGAGAGAAGCAAATGGCTAAGAAGAAAGGCAACGGGGCCGCAAATGGCGCCGGGGCAGAGCATGAGCCTACCGACAACGTCGTCAGCGAGCCCACGCCAGCGATGATCGCCAAGGCAGCCCGCGAGTCGAAACATGACTTACGCCCCGATTTGAATGATGCGCCGCAGATTGTCGCGGTAAATGACGTGAACCTCGGGCAGTCGCGGTGATGCGGACCCCCTTCTTATTCCACGGGCTTTGCCGGAGGGAATCGGGGCAGCCGGTCGATCGCGTCGCGGATGACGAAGGCGCCCGCCGCCACGGTGCAGGCGAGGAACCCGAACAGTATGGCCAGTCCGCACGCCAACATCTCGGGCATGAGGAAAACGGGGCCGGTGCCATCGGCCACCGTCTCGAAAGCGGCCCAGAGGCCCAGGGCTCCCGCCGCCATCGCGACGAGGCCCAGGCCGAAGTGCAGATACAGGACGGCACGCATGAATTGTCCCCTTGGGTTCGTTTCTTGAGGGCGACGCTACGCGAACACCGGCTGCCGGCAAACCAGACGACGGACTGGCGCCTCTGAATTGACCACCCAGACCGGGTGCGGGGGAACGCGCCTGGCTGGCAACGAAACAATGATGGTGGGATCGATTTGGCACAGAACGTGTCATCGCGGAGAGAGATCGAGGCGCCGCTGTCAGGGCCGCGTCCACGTCTCGCTGGCCAGCGGCGGGAGCCTCGCAACCGCGTGACTCCCGCCATGGTCTCGCATCGCTTGCGCGACATTACCCAACCCCAGTCTGTTTCTTTTGTAGCGATCAGAGACATTGGCGGGGCGTCCAAAAAATCCAGACCACATCACGTTAAAAATAATCCACGAGCCGAAACGATCGCGAAACAGCCGATACTGGCCTCACCTATCGCATCATCGGTCTGACGAAGGCGTTCATCGTGCTCTGGGGCCAGGATTGCTGGAAGGAGTGTATCAACATTGTTTATGTCATGAACTGGCGAAGGCGGAAATTCCGTTCGCGCATCAGGTGCGAATGCCGATCCATTACGACGGCGTGGAGATCGAATCCGGCTATCGCGCCGACATTGTCGTACGTAATGAAGTAATTCTGATACCGAAATGTGGTGAGCAACTCATTCCGCTGCATGAGGCGCAGTTGTTGACATATATGCGGCTGAGCGGGTGTCAGGTTGGACTGCTCATAAACTTCAACACTACATCCCTGACTGATGGAATCCGCCGCCGGGTCCTGTAAGCGGTCGCCCTACCCATTGGACAAGCAACCCTACCCGTGAGTATCCTTCCCCCATAGACGCCCGACGGGAGGAAGAGCGCATGAGTGTGACCTGGAAAGAGTCAGTCACGGAGATCGCGGGAACCAA
>Ga0182013_10002233_pt1 | contig 25517 bp, 19 predicted proteins | sample 612S2MmetaG_FD_120487 | JGI IMG/M metagenome (GOLD analysis project Ga0182013, IMG submission 120487) | Permafrost microbial communities from Stordalen Mire, Sweden - 612S2M metaG | ecosystem: Environmental > Terrestrial > Soil > Wetlands > Permafrost | place: Sweden: Stordalen | collected...
AATTGCCTCCAACCGTGGATGAGGGGTTAGGGCAACCGGATCGCGATGCACATCAGGCAACTCGGCTCCGACCATGAATCGAGCCAGTTCGGCAGCACTGACCAGCTTCGGACTGGCGGTGCCAACCACTCGACCACTGCGCAAAACCGTGGCTGTGTCGCAAAGCTCCCTGATCTCGTCGAGCTTGTGACTGATATAGAGAATGCTGCAACCTTCCGCCGCAAGAGTGCGCAAAACCTCGAACAGGCGTCGCACCGCTTGCGGCGTCAAAACCGAGGTCGGCTCGTCCAGGATCAGCAGCTTCGGATTTTGCAAAAGACAACGGATGATCTCGACCCGTTGCCGCTCGCCAACCGACAAATGGTGTAAAAGCCGGTTGGGGTCGACTGGTAGACCATAGCGTTCGGATAGCCGGACGATTCGTGTCGATAGTGCTGGAAGATCGAAACGCCCGCTCATTGCGACAGCGATGTTTTCCACGACCGATACGGACTCGAACAGCGAAAAATGCTGATAGACCATCCCTATACCCAGCCGCCGTGCCGCAGCCGGGTTTGCGATTTTTACTTTTTCGCCGTTCCACAAAACATCGCCGCTGTCAGCTTCGACGGCGCCGTAAATGATCTTCATCAGCGTGCTTTTGCCGGCGCCGTTTTCGCCCAACACGGCATGAATTTCGCCCGGGCCGACCTGCAGTGAAATACCGTCGTTCGCGACGATGCCGGGATAACGCTTGGTCACGCCGCACAGTTCAAGCCGATATGCGCTCATGGCTTTCGCGATCCGCAGCGAACCGCCCGCCGGCGCGATATCACAGCCATGCGATCCGCTGCATCGTTCCTTCAGCCCTTCATCTGGCCCAGCATGCCAGCTACGAGCCAGTTGGCGCTCCGGACATCGGCATCCGCCATGACCGCGCCCTTCGCGATACGTATGGCTCCGCCCTGATCCTTGATTTCGCCTGCATAAGGCTGCAGTGCACCGGACTTTATGTCTTCTTCCGCCTTGGCAAGGATGGCCCGCACATCACCGGGTATACCAGCGGCATAGGGCGCCATTTTAACCACACCATCTTTCAGGCCTTGCCAACGCGATTGCGGTTTCCAGTTGCCGGCAACAACGTCCAGCGCATCTTTAACGTAAATGCTGCTCCAGTCGACGGTGAAAGCCGTTAATTGCTTTGTCGGAGCGAATTTGCTCATGTCGCTTGCATAGCCGGTGGACCAGACACCGCTCTGCTCGGCAGCCTGAACGGCGGCCGGACTGTCTGTCATCGCACAGATCACGTCGCAACCTTGAGCGATGAGCGCGAGCGCTGCCTCTTTTTCTTTGCCCGGGTCAGACCAGGAATTCATAAATATTATGTTGCAGGTAGATTCCGGTCGCACGCTTTGTGCACCGAGCAAGATCGCATTTGCCGGTCCGACGATATCGGGAATCGGGAAGCCGCCGATGAAGCCCAACTTCCCACCTTTGGACATCTTCCCGGCAGCGATACCGCCTAGGAATGCACCCTCATAATATTTTGCCTCGAACGCACCGAGATTCCCGAGAACCTTTGATCCGGCGCAACAGTCGAAAGCGACATTGGGAAATTGCGGCGCGACTCTGGCGATTGGGGCGCCGTGTGAAAAACTCGTGCCAAATATCAATTTGTGTCCTGAGGCCGCAAAGCCGCGGAACACGCGTTCGGCATCCTGGGGCTGAAAGACATTGTCTATGATATTGACTTCGACCCTGTCGCCCATTGCGGACTTTATCGCTGCAACGCCCAGGCTGTGCTGCTTGGTCCAACCGACTTCTGCAACCGGCGAAACTAAGGCGATTCCGACTTTGAGAATTTCGTCGGCTTTGGCTTCCGAACAGGTGTAACCGGCCGCCAGGCAGGCTCCGGCGGCACCGCAGTACCGAATAAGATCGCGTCGTGAAAGGTGACGTATCATGTCATGCGCTCTTCCAACTCCGGCCCCGGTACAGAAAGATCTGACCGGCGCCAGGTATTCCCATCAATCGATAACAGTTCTCGCTGATCGTCTCATCGGGCGGTCAGAATTTATACCCGAGGCGAACGATAAACTGCCGGGGTGCCTCGTAGGAGCGTGAGGTCTCACCGCCGTACTGGTTGGTGAATTGAGAAACGACAGCAGCCTTGTTGAAGACATTGTCGATGGCGAAGGAAGCATCCCAATTTTCATCGGCAAACGAGTAATCGAAATACAGATTCCACAAGACGTAAGAGGGGGCCGTATATATCGGGCTGTTCCCGAAGACCGTGTTGGAGAAGCTGTCGCGATATTGGACTTCAACGCGCGAAAGCAATTGTGAAGTGTCCGCAAAATCGAGTGTGTGGCTCAAGGTTGCTGATGCCGTGATCTCGGGAAGCATCGGCGGGCTGTTACCATAGACGTCGTGATATGCCGGACCGCGATACTGCTTAAATAGTGCCAAATCCGACGGCGCATAGCCGTTTGGTCCGGGGAAAATCCCGTCCAAATTAACACCCTGCGATAGGGCGAGAGCGTTCGCCGCATTTCCCGCGACATTGTCCAGTGCCAGGAAGTGAGAGGTGATCTCTCCCTTTTCGATGGTCAGGTTGGTATCCAACCGAAGATTGTAGGGCAGCAAATACGACAACTCCGCCTCAGCGCCATAGATGTCGGCGCTGGGAATATTCGCGACTCCGCCCTGATAGGTTGCCAGATCCTCAGCTTCGTACTGCAAGTTATTATATTGGTAGTAGAACGCAGCAGTATTTACTCTGATCTTATTGTCCATGAACGAATTTTTTGATCCGATTTCATACGACTTTATATCTTCGGGTTTAAACTCGAATGGGACCACCTGGGGTGCAGGCGAAATATTGCCGCCGCCGGGCTTGAAGCCGGTCGTAAAGCTGGCATAGAGCATGTTGTTGGAGGTCAAATCCAAATCGATTTCGGCCTTGCCGGTCAGGACATTGGCGCTTTGCGATACGATGATCGGCTGGGCACTAAAGAAATCGCTGATCTCAGTGCGATCCGAATCATGAGTGTAACGCACACCGCCGGTGAAACGCAGATAGTCGGTGAAGTGATAGGTGCTTTGCCCGTAGAATGAGTATGACTGCCGGTAAAGTCTCGAGGCGGACTGGAAGTAGAGATTGTCGAAATTTCCGGTGACTGCCGAAGCACTTAATTGATTCGCGGCATACGGGTCTGCGGGCGTAACCGAATATTGATCGTAGCCGACCTTTTCTTTTGAATTCAAAAAGAACGCGCCGACAATCCAATCGAGATCGCCACCCGGCAAAGAACTCAGATCCACTTCCTGAGTGATTGCCTCAGACTTGTGGAAGAAGAATTCAACATCGTGGTAAAAATTCGGCGAAATAGCAGATGCAAGCGCCGTGGATAAGCCGTCTTCGTTCACCGAGCCCGACTGTTTGACCGACTGCCAACTGGTCAAAGACTTCAAACTGGCAAAGGGCAAGTTGTAAGTCAGGGTCGCGCTATAAACTTCCTGGCGGTACATGAACCGACCCGGCCAATCCGACGATTCCTGATAGGGGTTCGGATTGGGGTCGAGGATGTTTTTGAATTCGGCTTCATGATTGTCGGCATCGGCATATTCGGCGCGAATCAGAGCGCTGAAATCATCGGTCGGTTTCCACAGGAATTGAAGACGCGCATGGACGCTATCGTTGTTGCTGAGGTCGTAGTGTCCGTTCGTGCCGGGGACCTGAGTCGCGTTGGCGTAGCCGTCATGCCGGTCCTGGTCGATCGAAGCGCGAATGGCGAACTCGTCGTTGACCGGCACGTTCAGCGCACCCCGGAACCGCACCAGATTGTAGCTACCAACGCTGAGGTCCGTGAATCCGTTGATATCGTCCGTCGTCGGCAGTTTAGAGATCACATTGATCGCCCCACCGACCGAGTTTTGTCCAAACACGGTCCCCTGCGGCCCTCGCAAGACTTCGACATGATCAACATCAAGGAAGCCTGTGCCGAGCGCGACAGGATTGGCAATGTAGATGCCATCGATATGGTACGAGACCGACGGTTGCGCCGCATCGTTTTGCGGCACGTTAAAGCCGACGCCACGGATGGCGACGCTATTGTTAAAACCTTCGCTGGTCGTGATGACCAGACTGGGAACCTGACCGTTCAGATCGACTGGATCAACAACATTTGCTTGATCCATTTGCACCCCCGAAACGGCCGTGATCGCTTCGGGTGCTTTTTGAATGTTGACTTGGCGCTTTTGCGCGACGACCACGATTTCCTCAAGCGCGCCGCCAGTTGGCGATGCGGATGGCTGATCTTGGGCGAGAGCGGAATTGATTGCAGCGAGACAAATTACCGAGGCTGAGGCGAACAGGCGCTTTGCGAGTCTTTTGTGTTTTTTGGCTGACATCCGATCACTCCTGCAAAATATTCGTTTTTATCGTCGTTGCGATAGCAGCACCCAAGTCCAGCAACGCTTTCATAGTGTGGCAGGTGAGACCTTCGTCTCGTCAACCCAACTCGCCTTCCCCTTTTTTATGTCTGGCCTTGCTTATCAGAATACGCACGCAGTGCCGCTCGCAACAGCAGAATATTTCGCGCGGCCTGATGCCATTTTAGCATCACTCGGATCGTTCCCTTCTACCTCCATTCCGGCCGAGCCCGCGATGCTCATCAACCCCCTTCATTGAGATGACTATAGGTCGCCGCGAAACGACCTTCGAGATAGTGGCCAGCGAGAATCGGCGGGTACCCAGCAGGGTGTTCACTGCTGACACAACTTGGGAGGGGAGCGATTACGGTGTCGTAGGATGGGCCGAAGAAAAATGGGATCGAATATCGTTCGCGATCGCCAGTGTTAACAACGCGGTGAACGGTAGAGACAAATCGGTTATTCGACCAACGCGACATCATATCGGCGATATTGACGACAAAGCTGCCGCGAATCGGTGGTGCGGCTACCCACTCACCGCGCAAATTCAGCACCTGCAAGCCGCCGACATCATCCTGTGCCAAGATGGTGAAACATTCATAATCGCTGTGTGCGCCGGCGCCGATCTGTCCCTCCGGCGCGCAATCCGGCTGAGTGGGATAATGCAACAAGCGCATCGAGGCGAGCGGCATTCGGACGAGGGGGTCGAAATAATCCTCCGCCAAGTCGAGCGCCAGCGCGAACCCCTGCAGCAGGCGCAGGCTTAACTGCAGCATCGCCTCAAAATATTCGTAAATGTGGGATTGAAACGCCGGATCGCCGGCCGGCCAGACATTCGGTCCGTATAGGCCCTGATCACTGCTGAGGATCGGATGGGTGAGCGGCACCTCGAGCGCCATGTCGAAGGACTCTTTAAGGTCGCCCTTGCCATTCGCCGTGTCGAAATTTTCTTCCAGAATCGGCGTATAACCACGCAGGTGCGGTGATTGGCTGATGTGGATTTCCGATTTTGCCGCCAGCGGTTGGTCAAAAAACCGTTTCGCCGCAGCAAACGCCCTGTCCCGCAACGATGCATCGACACCGTGATTGACGAGGTAGAAAAAGCCGACATCGACACAGGCCGCGCGAATCTCCGCCGCGACCCGAAGCTTGTCGGCCCGGCGATCACTCATCATCAGAGCAAAGTCGATAAGAGGTATCTGGGAGAAATCTACCCCACGCGGCACTGAACCGCCTTCGCTATAGTGGCGGGTACCGTTACCGGTTGTTACGGCTGCCAAACCTGCTTGTCCCGATCGTCGACGTTCGCTTCAATGATTCCAAAATCCGATATGGGCTTCGGCGATCTCGTCGGCGAGTTCGTCGAATGGTCCGCGGACTTCAACTTTGCGCTGGCCGGCTGCGAACACCGTACGTGACGGAAGATTCTGCGTTAGGTTTTCCGGGTCTCCGTTGGTGAGTTCGAGAAGCCGATGTTCGGTCATTCCGAACACGACCGCACCGATTCCCGCCCAATAGATTGTGCCTGCACACATGCAGCAAGGCTCGACCGAGGTATAAAGAGTGCTGGTCGCCAGAACGTCCGCTGAAAATTCCCGGGCCGCGAAACGTGCCAGGTTTGTCTCGGCGTGGCCGGGCCCGCGGTCAGTCAGAATGGTATTTTCGCCTTCGGCCAAGACATTGCCTTCAGTATCGACAAGGACCGCCCCGAAGGGATGATTGCCTTTGGCCTTTGCCTTGGCAGCCACCTCAGTCGCCAAGCGAAGATAGGCCAGGTCGGAGTCTCGGCTCATGGAATCACCTGTTTTGGGGGAAGAGCTAATCAAGCAGCCTTGCTGTTTTGCGCGAAACGTTGAGTCCCATAGGTCCAGTTTTTTGCCAGGAGCCAGCGACGGTAGGCCATCGACATTGCGTCGGCACGAGCCGGCTTTTCCGACTGGCCGATGAGCGGCAAAAGGAGCGGAATATGGTTCTCGAGAATCGGCTTGTCCTGGCCGAAAATCAGTTGCTGAAAAGCGATCATGCCCGACATCGTGCTCGTGTCATCCTTCAGCACCATGAGAAGATGTGCCCGCAGTTGTTGCTCTGCCAACGGCTGGATGAACAGACAGATTACGTCGTTACCAGTGTGGGGAGCGGGCGGTGATTTGTATAGAATCACATTGAACGGCGACACGACGCGATAGGTATAGTCTGTCTCTTGAGCCGTCGCAGCGCCGGCCGCTGCTTTCGGTTGGTGAAAGCGACAATCGATCGCCCACAGCTCGTCCACAGTTTCCCGCAACTCAATGCGATAGGCATTCACCTCCGTGCGCGGCTCCGCTCCCAAAATGTCCGTGTGGACATAGGGAAAATGTCCCATATCAAGAAAATTCTCTACCGCCCGTAGCGGGGACGTGCGCACGCCAAACGACCCGCATTCGACGATACGACCGTCGGTTTGCGCATACTCGGGCAACAAAAAGAGGGGCTTATTGGGGGCGCCGAAGCAAAACCAAATGAAGCTATATGCGGTCTGAAGGTGAATGCGCGGTTCCGGACGATCGGAAGCTGCCGATAATTGTGCAGATAGATGTCCGTCCATCGATCTCTGAAGGCGCAGATTCCGCTCGGCGATACGGACAATCAATGTCGTCCCCGGTTGCAGATCGGCGGCCGAAGCAACCACGATCCATTCGCCTGAAATCTCTGCGGGAAATAGCTCGGCAATTTCGTTTGACGTCACGATGGCTCCCCGGATGGGATGTGGGTGCTCAATTCCGTCGCCCCTTCGATACCTTAAGTTGAATCAACATCACCGGTTAGGCTGCCAGGCCGCGTAATCGCGCGAGCTTAAGTGAAATATGTTCGCCGGAAACAACCGGAGCATATTTCGGAGGATTACCCGGGCCCGAGCATGTCGGTAGGCACGAGACAGATGTGTGATAGTTGGGCTGTGTAAAAAAGGCTATGGACTGCCGCGCATTTTTGGCTCCGGCACCCTTCGAGTTTACGACACGGTGGAGCGTCGAAACCCACCGGTCGTTCGTCCACTGGGCCATCAAATCACCTATATTCATCACGAACAGATCTGACGTCGGGACGATGTCGAGCCATGTTCCGGTCTTGTCGAGAACCTGAAGCCCCCCCGGATCGTCGCCGGTGTTGAGTATGGTTATGGTGCCGAAGTCGGTATGAGCCCCGGCCCGCAGATGCCCCGGATTGGGCGAACAGTCCTGTGCCGGATAGTAATTCACCACCAGGTCGCTGGTGTGCCGATCGAGCCGCGGTACAAAAAAATCGTCATCGAGACCGAGGCTGACGGCGATAATTTCCAGAAGCCTTTTCGAAAGCCCCTCCAACTCGGAGTAATATTCCTCGCACACTTCACGGAATTGCGGTGGCGCGTCCGGATAGACGTTCTTCGAAAAATAGACGGCTTCGTCTGGAGATAATCCGTCCGGCGTGCTGAGCGGACCCATACCGAAACTTTCCTTTCGATCCTGTGACTTTGAACCGTCCGCACCCGGGGTCAGCGTATCAGCGAGATATGACGATTCCGGTCCCTTCCACCCGATATCCTGGAGCGACGGCACCTCCCATTGGCGTTTGTAATGCAACGGTTGGGAAAAAAACTGAGCCGAAACCTCATGCATCCGGTGAATAACGCCTTGCGGAACGCCGTGCCCGGTGATCAGTAGAAAGCCAATATCGCGGCAAACTTCGTCGATAGTTGCCGCAATCTCCCGTCGGCCGGCTGTTCCTTTGGCGGAAAACGCAGCGAGATCGACGATCGGAAAGCGATTAGCCACAGTCTGTTTCTCTCCCGCGATCACTTGAGAGTGCTGCCGGATCTGGCGGCCCATACCCTCGCGTCTCACCATTTATCGATGGGAATGCCTGGTCACGTTATCGATGCCGCCATGTTCGCACTAGCAGAAGTTTTAGAGCAATCCGATGCCGATTTCGCATCGGGGCGCGCGAAAGCTCAGCCCGCCGAGGCACGATGCCGAAACGGCATCACAACGAACGAAACTATCTTCTAGTCCGATCGCCTCAGCGCATTTAACCTTGGCTGGACAATCCGGAATACTCGCCAACAGCCTGGAGTTCCAAGACTCAATGCCGAAGGATAATTCGGATACCGGACCGATAGTGCTCGGATGTCTGCTCTATACGGCCGGATCGGCGATCCAATATGTCACCCCGGCATATCTGTCCGAACTGGCGACACGATTGGACCTCAACGAAGCGCAAATGGGCTCGATCAGTGCGGCGGAAAATATCGGAATTGGTGTCGCCGCGTTACTGGCTGTGTTTTGGGTCGGCCGGATCGACCGGAGACTCGCAGCAAGTGTAGCCGCCCTCGCCTGCGCCGGCCTCGACATCGTTGCCTTTTTAAGCCGAAGTTTCGAGATGCTTCTGGTCGTGCGCTTCTTGGCCGGGTTTCTGGGAGAAGGAATTCTCTTTTCCCTGTCGTTCCTGGTTTTGCGATCAACACGCAACCCCGAGCGTTCACTCGGAATTGCGCTCACGACCGTAGTGATGTTCGCGTCGCTGGTCCTCGCTGCTGCACCCACCCTTAACCGATCCTCCATGGGAAGCGGCGTCTTGCTTCCGCTCGGCGCATTGCCGTTGGCAGTCATATTCGCCGTCAAATGGATGCCTCATCGACATCTTCCCAAGACGCCTCAATTGAAGACAGGGAACGCGACCGAGAGCATCCACGGCCGTTGGGCAGTAATCGCGCTGATCGCGATGGCGCTCTGGTTCGCCGCGCCGGGCGCGTTCTGGACCTTCGCAGAGGCCGCCGCCGCCGGAAAACACTCGTCGGTTCAAGACATCAGTATCGCCCTAGCCGTCGGCAATGCTGTCGGATTATTGGGGTCCTCGGTGGCGGCCTGGCAAGCGAACCGGTGGGGTCGGTCATGGCCGATCGTGGGAGCAACTCTCTGCCTATGCTTGTCGGTCGTGGCATTTCAGCATAGTTGGCACTTCGCGGCTTTGGCGGCCTCACTTTCAGGAATCAACATTTTCTGGAATTACGGCGCTGTCTACCAGATGGGACTGGTCGTTGCACTTGACCCAACCGGCCGAGCAACGGCCGCCATCTCCGCACCGCAGGTTCTGGGCTTTGCAGCCGGTGGGTTTGTGTCCGGACTGGCAATCTTCAGTTTCGGTTTTTCGGCGCTCACAGCGGTAGTCTCGTTGTTCGCCGTTGCCGGTCTATTGTTGTTTTTGCCCTGTTTCCGGGCAGACCGAATGCAAGCGCGATGATCTGCAACATTACAGGCAATAGGGAGAGATCTGGAAACGAACCGCTCTTATGATGCCGGTTCGGCATCAGGGTGATGAATATTTTCTGCTATTTGAATTGCTGCAGTGCGACTAATGATGGGTGCAGTTGTCCACCGTCGAAGGATGTTCCTCTATTTAACTATGTGATTGATTTGCAATCCAACGGATCTATATCCTGATACCTCGCCTAAACTCACTAACGAATTCTGCAATTTTCGCGCTCCATGAAGTAACTATTTCTCGGACGATCATATGGATTTGTGGCAGATAGGTGATTGGGTAGAACTTTTATTGCGGTGGGTGCACGTCATTGCGGGAATTGCTTGGATTGGATCGTCCTTTTACTTTATAGCCCTTGATGCCGGATTGAAGAAAAATGATATGCTCGACCCGGGCGTCGGTGGCGAAGCCTGGCAGGTCCACGGTGGCGGGTTCTACCGAATTCAAAAATATATGGTCGCGCCGAGCTTCCTCCCGAACGAGTTAACCTGGTTCAAGTGGGAAGCCTACTCGACGTGGATCTTCGGCTTCGCGCTGCTTGTCGTCGTTTATTATAGCAATCCCGACCTCTATTTGATCGACCGCTCGGTAGCTGATATCGGCAGCGCGAACGCAGTCATAATCGCCCTTCTGTCATTGCCGATCAGTTGGTTGATATATGATTCCATCTGCCGCTCAGCGTTGGGCAGAAATCCTGCGCGGCTTTCTATTGCCGGTTTCGTTCTTTTGGTTGTCGCCATCTGGGGGCTGACCCACCTATTCAGCGGACGCGGCGCCATGATGCAAATCGGCGCTCTTGTCGGCTCGATCATGGTCGCGAATGTATTTTTCGTTATCATTCCCAACCAGAAGAAAATCATCGCGGCGCTTTTGCTCGGCGAGAAGGCAAACCCCACTCTGGGTTTGCAGGGAAAGCAGCGGTCCCTCCACAACAATTACCTTACGCTGCCGGTCGTTTTCTTGATGATCAGCAACCATTACCCGTTCCTCTCGTCCGGGCCATCCAGTTGGCTGATTGTAAGCGGCGTTTTCATCATCGGATTTCTGGTCAGGCATTTCTTCAACCTGAAACACTCAGGTCGCGCGCCGCAATGGTGGCTTCTTCCGCTGGCGAGCCTCGTGACTCTGGCGCTCATGATCTCGACCACCAGCTTCGTGCGAGGCACCGGCGCAGCGAGCGAAACTGCGACACCGGTGGACTTCTCGGAGGTGCAGCGAATAGTGTCGACCCGATGCCAAGTCTGCCATTCTGCTGTGCCGCGTTTCCAGGGTCTGTCGCAGCCCCCCAAGGGCGTCATGTTCGATAGTCCGGCAGAGATCGCGACGCTGGCCCCGCAAATCTATGTTCAGGCCGTTGCCAGCCACGCTATGCCGCTGAACAATCTGACCGAAATAACCGACGATGAGCGTCGCAAGCTGGCCATCTGGATATCGTCGGGAGCAAAACTGCCGTGATGAGGATGCAAACCCTACGCGAGCCGGCTTTGGGCATTTTACTGCTGTGATCACGCTGACGGCACTCAATCGGATGGACAGAGAAGAGTTCGTCCATACGCTCACCGGCGTTTTTGAACACTCGACCTGGATTCCCGCAGCCTGTTTCGAAACGCGGCCGTTCGCTTCCATCGAAGCGCTGCACAGCCGGATGCTGGAAGTTGTCTCAAAAGCCACCGAAGGAGAGAAGCTCGGCCTTCTCAACGCTCACCCAGAACTGGCGGATAAAACGTCGAGAGCGGCGCCGCTGACAGCCGAATCGTCGGCTGAGCAGGCTAGCGTTGGCCTGGCTCACCTCGCACGCGACGAGGCAATGCATCTCGCATCGCTGAACCAACGATATCGCGATCGGTTCGGATTTCCGTTCATTATCGCGGTGCGCGGCCAGCGTGATCGGCAGGCTGTCCTGCATGCACTCGAGACCCGGACCAATAATGTCTATGTTCAAGAGATCGAAACGGCGCTGGGCGAAGTCGGCAAAATTGCCTGGTTCCGCTTAGCCGATCTCATTCAGCCATGAGCGCATCATCATGAACGAAAAAATAGCCGGAAGATTGACGACGCACGTCCTCGATGTGCGGTCGGGCCAACCGGCGCGAAGGCTGGAATTTACGCTCTTCCGCATCGTCGGGGACGATCGACACCAGATCGGTCATGGTCGAACCAACGACGAAGGCCGGACGAATCAACCTTTGCTCGAAGGAGCTGCTCTAACGAGCGGTACCTATGAGATTGTGTTCGCGGCGGGAGCCTATCAGGAGAACCAAATGGAGGTTTCCGGATCAGGCTTTTATGACTTTATTCCGATCCGCTTCCAAATAAGCGATCCATCAAGCCACTATCACGTCCCTCTCTTGCTTTCTCCGTTCGGATATTCGACCTACCGCGGTAGCTAAAGCCCAACCTGACCATCTCAGCGCCTGTAAGGGGCGCTGAGAGTCGAAATCGGGACTATTGCGGGCGCCCAGTTGCGCTTCGGAAGGCCTGCACGATCTCGCGAAGTTTGGCCTCGGTTTCGGCAGAATCGGCCGATGGGAGGAAGGGGAGCATGAAGTCGGTTTGACCGGCCACGACCCTAGCCGGCACGCGCTCCATTGTTCGTGGTAGGTCCAACTTGCGGTCTGCTGTCCAGACGGCGGGCAGAGGTCCGCTGGCCTGAAGCCGGTCGGGATTGCCGCCGGCCTTGGCAAGCGCCTCTTTCATCCGCGGCAGGGATTCCGTCATATCGCTGTCGTCTTTGCCCCAAGGAATCCAGCGTTCGCCGTAACTGACGAGTCGACGGACGGTGGTGTCGCGGATGGTGCCGCTGATCCAGATCGGCACGCCGCCGTCCTGAAGCGGCTTGGGCATTTGATGGATGCCGTCGAACGTCAACTCAGGCGATGTGAAAGAAGCCCGGCGGTCGCGCCACAGAGTCTGAATGACCTCCAGGGTATGATCCAGAAGCTTGCCCCGCCGCTCGAACGGCAGGCCCGCCGCATCGTATTCGGCCTTCTGCCAGCCGACGCCCACGCCAAGGTCCAGCCGCCCTCCCGAAAGCACATCCAAGGTCGCCGCGCTTTTGGCCAGCGTCACCGGCCGGCGGAGCGCCGCCAGCAATATCTGCGTTCCCAGGCGCACCCGCGTGGTCTGGCCGGCGATGACCGCCAGCGTTGTCAGCGGGTCCAGCCATTGGCCGTCGGGTCCTGTCGGCTGCTTGCCACCCTCGCGACCGCCGACCTCAGGCTTGGCATATTCCTCCAGCGCTTCGCCGTAGACGACGTGATCCGACACGTTCACACGGTCGATACCTGCCGCATCGCAGGCCCGCGCGAAGGCGAGCAGGTGCGACCAGCCGGCCGTGTGACCTTCGGGTGCGAAATTGAGCAGATGCAGCGATAGCTGCGGCTGGAGTTTAGAAGTCATAGTGATTTCCCCCTGCGGGCAGCCCCGGTAAGCCGCCGTACATGCAATCCGTATCGATGAGCTCTCGTTTGATGGGGGCCGAGGCGAAATGCAAGTGTCCTGCACCGCGAATGTCCAAGAATGCCATCCTAGCGAAGCAAGGTTGCGATTTGCGCCTGCTTTAGATCAAGGTTGGCGCTAGTTTGACTGTTAAGGACGGGGAGCGCTTTAGCGCGGCCCCATGGACCCGGATTATGCATAAATGATTGAGGGAGAGTTTGAATGCGGAATATAGGCGTTATCGGCCTGGGCAGCATGGGGCGTCCCATGGCCGAGAATCTCCTGAAGGCGGGCTATTGCGTCAGCGTCTGCGACATTCGGGAAGAAGCACTCAAACCCTTTCGCGCGAAGGGTGTCGCCGCCAGTGCGCGGGCAGGCGATCTCGCCCAGAGCGACCTGATCATTGTCATGGTCGGAAACGATGCCGAGGTTGCGGACGTGACAGTAGGGCCGGACGGCTTATTGTTATCGATCGACCCTGAGCATGCGCCTTATGTCGCCATCATGAGCTCAGTTCTTCCCCGCACGATCGGCGAAGCGGCTGCAGCGCTTGGAACGAAGAATGCCGTCGTCGTCGATGCCCCTGTCAGCGGCGGCCCGGTTCGGGCTGCCGATGCAACGATGAGCATTATGGCGTCGGGCTCAGATGAGGTTTTTGCCAAACTGCAACCTGTCTTGGACGCACTTGGTCGGCCGGTCTTTCGCTGCGGCCCGGTCGGAAGTGCTGCCGGCGTTAAGATCGTCAATAACATTCTGGGCGTGGCGAATATGCTGCTGATGAACGAGGCGGCGCATCTCGCCGCCCGGCTAGGCATCGATCTGCCGTTCCTGACCGGCGTAATGGAGGTAAGTTCCGGGCGAAACTTCGCCTCGGGGAATTATGGCGCCTATCGCGACCTGTTATTGGCAAATTCCGATGACCCGGATGTCACACGACGGCTGCTCGCCATCCTGCGCAAGGACCTGAAGCTGGCCAGCACATTGGCCAAGGATGTCGATATCGGCACGCCCATCCTGCACGCGGTCAGCAAGGCGACCGATGCCCTGACCGAAGACGATCTATCAGCCCGCTGGCAGGCGCTCGGGCGGAAAATGCGGGAATAGATCGGGCTGAACGGGAAAGCGAAAGGCGATCAGCCGACTCGCGTTGCTAGGCCGCGACGGATCAGCCGCCTTCCCAAAAGGAACGCAAGGAAGCCAACTTGCCGTTGGGCGACATCTTGTAGACGTTGAGCACCGGCACATCGAATTTGACGCCACCCTTCAGGGCGATATGCAGTGTGGCATAAGCCGCCACTTCGTCGCCGCCGATCGCTGTATGGTGAATCGTGTAATCGAAGGATTCCTGGTTCGCCATAAATACGTCCCAGAAGGCGGCAATCGCGTTTCGACCTTGATGGCCTTTGCCGGTCGCGTCGAAGCGAGAGACGCCCACCGGGTCCTGCACCATTCCGTCCTCCTCATAGAGCGCCACCCACGCCTCTTTATTACGGGCCTTTACCGCTTCGAGCGAAGCTTTGGCGAGGTCGCGGGCTGTCGTCATTCTGAGGCTCCCATGGGGTCGAATTCGTTGAAACTTTCTAGACGGTGCCGGGCTCGACTACCAGCGGTCCCAATGCATAACCTCACTGGCCGGCACGCGCTGACCTCGCTTGAAATCGGTCCCTAAAGTATAGGCAACCGGTATAAGGCCGACCTGGGTATATCTCTCGAAAGGAATGCCCAACAGATCCGCCATTTCGCGTTCGCGCCACAGATGGACTGTCGTCAGTGCCGTGCCCAGCCCACGCGAGCGAGCCGCCAGCATAAAGTTCCAGGTCACAGGCCAGACAGATCCCCAGAGGCTGGCCTGATAGAAACTGTTCTGGCCCTCCATCCGCCCGAGCAGTGTCGGAATGACCAACAGTGGAACTTCATGCATGTGGTCGTTGAGAAAGGCAGTCGATTCGCTCATTTGCTCTCGACGGTGCGAACGGCCGACATCGTGGGTTCCATAGATCGATGGATCCTTGGTGATCATATCGACGAAATGCTGCATCCCGGCACGATAGATGTCCGCAACCTTGGCCCGCATCGCCCTATCTTCGACAATCACGAATTCGAAAGCCTGGTTGTTGGAACCATTAGGCGCTTGGAGTGCGAGATCGAAGCAGGTCTCGACCAGAGAGCGCGGGACCGGACGGCTGAGGTCCAAGCGTTTGCGCACGGTGCGGGTCGTTGTCAGCACCTCGTCGACAGAGAGATCGAGCATCACGGTGTTCCTTCCCTTTTTTCCAAGCGGCGACTTAATGTTCTCAAATTAGCTGTCGTATCTTCGCCACGACCTTCGCCTTGGGCGTATATAGCAGCCAAGTCACCCGACGCAGCCGAAAAATGGATAACGCCTGCGTTAATATGGCTCTGAACTCGAACAGCGCCGCGCGACCGGAGTGTTTCAGCTTGAAAGAATGCCTGACCAGAAATCCGATAATGAAAACGCCGCTTACAATCAGCCAACTGGATGACCCAGATGAGAGGAACGGATAACGGTTGCTGTTCATCAAGAAGACGGCCGACAGCGTCGGGTAGTTGTTGCGAAGGGATCGCTGTTTTCCCTACAAGTGCAGGGTGTGGTTTGCCGTCACTCTGGAGCGGTGACTTCGTTTCAAGCGGTGATGGCCTCTGAGCCCCGTTCCGCCCCCAACTCCTCGATAATTCAGGGCAAGTCGACAATAGGGCCATATGGCCTGGCAAATGATGTCACGCGGAAACTGATGGCGGCCTTCGATATCGGTTGCATCGTCTATTATCTTAGCCGCCTCGTTCCTTTGACAATGCTCGCCGGGACAAAGTGCCCGCCGCAACGCTTGCTCAGCTGTAAAATACGTAATATCTAACTGGATATAACGTATTTTTGTTTTTATAACAGCTTCTCCCAAGGGCAAGTACGATGCGGTCTGTCAGGTGGCGCGCCATTGGAGCGCTTGCTTCAACATTCGTTTTGAATCATGCCGCGCACGCTGAACTTCCTACCGTCCCGGCTCCGGCTGCCCCTGGCACCTTCGCACCCTGCGCGAGTGCGCAGGAGGTCTTCTTCAGCGATTGCCCGCTGACTTGGCGAGGTATCACCCTGTACGGCACCTATGACCTCGGGGTGGGCTGGGTGAGCCACGGCATACCGGAGAACGGCAACAACTACGAAGGCGAATCACTGGTTAACCGAAACGGCAACCACTCACGATTGCTGATTGCGCCCAACAACCTGTCGCAGACGGGTCTGGGCCTCAAGGCCCGGGAGGAGTTTCTGCCCGACTGGTCGGTTGTGTTCAACGCTTCGACCGGCATCAATCCGCAGTCCGCCCAGCTCGCCAACCTGGCAGCCACCAACATCCGCGATAATGGTCTCCCCAGGAGCAGCTATTCCTTTGCCGGCGATGGCGCGCGGGCGGGCCAACCCTTCGACGACGAACTTTATGGCGGTGTATCGTCCGCGGAGTTCGGCACGCTGACCTTCGGTCGTCAGCGCGCGCTCGGTACCGATGCGATGCTCACGTATGATCCGGCCGGCGGCGCCTATTCCTTTTCCTTCATCGGCTATAACGGCCTGATGGCTGGCGGCGGCGACACCCAGGACACCCGATGGGACGACGCCCTGAAATATCGCGTCACCTATGGCCCGGTCCATTTCGGCGCGATGTATAAATTCGCAGACGGCCAGGGCGGTTGCTTCTCGGCCTCTTCCAGCTTTACCGCCACCACCTGTACGCCGGAAGCGGCACGTAACTCGGCTTACGGCTTCGACCTCGGCGGAACCTACGCCAAGCTCTCCGCCGACGTCGTCGTCCAGCATGTCAATCAGGCGATCAGCGTGCTCAACCCCTTGCTGGGTCCCACGAGCCGAGCGGCGCCCTATCAGTCGACCCTCGACAGCATCAATACAAACCCCATCACCGGGACCAATCTGATCGGAACGAACAACAGCGAATATGGTATCGTGACCGACAACACCGCCGTGATGGTCGCTGCCAAATATACCTGGGACCAGTTCAAGTTCTTTGCCGGCTACGAATATATCCGGCTGACGAACCCGAAGAACCCACTGGGCATCGGCGCCACGGCCCAGGGCGGTTACGTCTTGAGCGGCATCGAAGACAATAATCTTGATTCGCCCAAGATCGTGCAGGTTTTTTGGACAGGTGTGAAATACGCCTACGACAGCAAAACCGCCCTCACCTTGTCCTACTATCATGAGGATCAGAACGACTTTCGTATTCCGTCGACCTGCTCTCCAGCTGCCGGTTTCCGCGCTTCCTGCGCGGGCACGCTCAACGAGGTTTCGTTCTACGTGGATTATCACTTCACCAGGCGCTTCGACGTCTATGCCGGGATTGCCTATTCCGACGTCTCCGGCGGTCTGGCCATCGCTATCCCTCACGGTCCGGGCGTCCCCTATTACTACGACGACAACATCGCTCCGACACTTGGTGCTCGTTACGCATTCTGATTCGTTTTTGCGACAAGCGACCTGCACCCTGCAGACGTGAAAGCAGGTCCCGCGAGCTTCGGCTCGCGGGACCTGCTGCGCCTCATCGTCCTTTCAATTTCGCTACGAATAAATCATGGGCACATGGTACCTATTCAAGGGAAACACCACCAATTCAAGGGAAACACCACCAAAACCAGCTGCGGTCACTCAACGCCCAGTTCCTCGTCGCCAAGCAACGCCTGATGACTGCCAAATAGGAAAGCGGAAGCTATATCTTCACGACCTTCCTGAAAGGCAGCGCGCCAACCGGCATACAAACTCAGACTGAGAACACCCATCTGATCACGCAGACGATATCAGGGATTCGCCGATATTAAGGCGTGTTGCACCACGTTTTAACACCCGCCTTGGGTACGTGCTGGGGCCAGAACCGGAGGTCAACGACACGTGGCGGCGAACGCGCGGTGAAGCATTAGATATTCATGACGACCGGCGCCGTGTTGGACCGATTCCCGCTCTCCGTCCGCGCAAAGCTGAGCGCTGGGCTCGGCTATCACCTCACGTTCAGCCAAAATACAACCCGCGAGCCACTGACACCCCAATATCGCAACAACTTCATTTTCTCGACCAGTCTGGCTCTCGGTGATTATTTTTGCGCAGGTAGTACCTAGTAAATGCCGCGATTACTCAGATTAGGGGCATGATCACCCATTTGAATGCATCGTTCGTTTGGCGACATAATATCTGCGCCGAGGTAAGCGTCCATAATGTGCGCGTGACGTGGTTCAGCGGGAGTCGCAAGCCACAGTTGCTAGAATTAAGGCACCAATCCAAAGCGACTTGGCCACCAATGCATTCTGAAAAAAACCGCACTGCAATCCACTTGCAGGCTTCCGCCGTTTAAACCGCAATATCAGGCCTGATTAGCCTGCTAGCTATGGGCGAACTTGAACATATATCAAGCGGACCCCATACCGTCAACGGCGAATCCGCTCCTGCATCAGTGCTGTACTTATATATCAGTACTTCTTAAGCATTTTTGCAACAGTTCATTTCTTAATCTTACTAACTTCGAACCTTTTACGATCTATAAACGAATTTCTAGGTTTCCTTTGTCTTCGATTATGGGTATGGGATGCGCCGTTATCGCTGGCCGGGGCATTCGGCTTTCGGTCGTTAATGGATCAAAAGGGATACGAACAAATGCGCATAAAACCATTACTGATGGCTGGTGGCATTGCTGGCTTGGCGCTTAGCATGACCGGCCACGCAAGTGCGGACAGTGCGAGCCAAACCGCTCAGATTCGCGCACAGCAAGCGCAAATCGACTATATGAAAAGTCAGATCGAGATCATGCAGGACAGCCTGAAAAAGATGCAGGCGACCACAGATGCAACGCAGAAGGAAGCGACCGAGGTCGCTACAGCGGTTGCAAAAGTTACGCCGCCCAAGGGCAAAAAAGGCATCCAGGTCGGCGCCGTCACCATCACCCCCGGGGGCTTCATCGAAGCGGCAGGCCTTTATCGCGATAAGAATATGACGTCGGATGTCGATACGAAGTTCAACGCCGTGCCCTTCGGCAATACCTCAAACGCCCATGTCGATGAAAACCGCTTCTCGGCACGGCAAAGCCGCCTGTCTCTCTTGGCAACGAGCGACGTGGACAGCTCAACTCATGCCGCGGCTTATTATGAAATGGACTTTTTGGGCGCCGCCGGCACTGCAAATTCGAACCAGAGCAACAGCTATAACCTGCGCATCCGCAACATCTACGCAACCATAGACTGGGACGATCTGGGCCTGCATTTCCTGGGCGGCCAGAACTGGAGCCTAGCGACGATGAACACCAAGGGCATCACGCCGCGCAACGAACAGGTTCCGCTGACCATCGACGCACAGTATGTTGTCGGCTTCGATTGGACCCGCACCCCACAGTTCCGCCTGACCAAGGATCTGCTGGATAAGACCGTGTGGCTGGCAGTGTCAGTTGAAAACCCGCAAACGACAGTGACCGGCACCGCACCCAGTGGCGCAGGTACTCTGGTTAGCAACACGAGCGGCAATCTGTTCGACTCCAGCACTGCCTATTCGATCGATGCCGCGCCAGACGTCATCGTAAAGGCGGCATGGGAGCCTGGGTTCGGCCATTACGAGGTTTACGGCATCGGCAGCTTCGAACGTGACCGCGTCAACTTCAACAACCGCACCAATGTTGCCGGCGGCGTCGGTGCCGGGGCCATCGTTCCGGTTATCCCCAATTTGCTCGATTTTCAGTTGAGCGGTTTGATCGGCCAGGGTGTCGGACGCTATGCCACCAGTCAGTTGCCCGACGCCACCTTCGGCGCCAACGGCAGCATCCATCCGCTGACGACTTACAGCTTGCTGGCTGGTCTCATCGCCCATCCGGACCCGTCGCTGGATATCTACAGCTATGCGGGTATCGAACACGCCGACCGCTGGTATCAGTCGATCGGCAAGACCAATTATGGCTATGGCAACCCGGCCTATGTGAACTCCGGATGTCAGGGCAACGGTCATATCGAAGGCACAGCGCTCGCCTGCACCGCCAATACCCGCGACATTACAGAAGCGACCGTCGGCTTTTGGTGGAAGTTCTACCAGGGCGATTTCGGCAGCGCTCGCTGGGGTACGCAGTATGAGTATATCGCTCGCAATGTCTGGGGCGGAGTCGGCGGCGGCGGCACCGCTGACAACAATATCCTGATGACCAGCTTCCGGTTCTATCCGTTCTGATCCGGTGAAACGGGCGGCACTCTGCCGCCCGTCTTCTAAACCTAGTCACGTAAAGCGGCCCACCAGCTATAGTCGGATGGGCCGTTTTTTTTATCTGAAATAACATAATATTTATGTTTTTAGAAATAATTTGACTGGCTCATTCTGTGTATCTAATATAGCAGATGTTGTGATTCTATGGTTCTAAAGCTCTCTCATATCTGTGGTATAAAATGCATCCGATCGCTCCAGTGTTTCGTCGCGCCCTCAAGTCAGACAAGTTGCTCAAAATCGCCGTTATATCATCGGCATTTGCCATGCCGTCACATGCCGATCCCTTGGTTTCGTCACAGATTTCATCGAACACAGCGCCTGCTGAAACAATCACAGTAACCGCAAGGCCCGGCAGCACCTCCTCGCAGCCGACAGATTTTATAACCATCGACCCCACGCAGGCGGAGGATCAGGACATCCTGAATGTTTCGCAAACTGCCAAGCAAGCTCCCGCTCTACTCGCCAAGACCAATAGTGGCGTCCCACTCGCTGCGCGATTTTTCCTTAGGCAGCCAGTTCCGGATTCAACCAATTTTTTCACCAAGACAGGTGCAAACACTTATGTGGATGGCGTCTATTACGGACGTCCCTATGGCGGGCTGTTTGATTTCATCGATATAGACCAAATCGATGTGATTCCATCTGCCCAGGGAACCTTGTTCGGGCGCAGTTCGGTTGACGGCGCCGTCCTGATCACCACGAAGCAGCCGGGAGAACAATTGGCTGCGGTAGGCGATCTCGCCTATGGCACCAAAGACTGGGTCGATGTCCGCGGTGCGGTGAGCGGTCCCATTGTCGAGGACAAGCTTGCCGCGTCCTTCTCCGCCCTGCTTCGCAGTAGAGAAGGCTTGGTAGACGCAACAAAGCTTGGCACGGACGTCAATAGCCGCGACTACCAGGCCGGACGGGCCAAACTGCTTTTTACCCCGACCGATGCCTTGGATGTGACACTTTCGGCTGATGCTTTACGCGATCGGTCGTCGCCGAAATACCCGTCGGCGCTATCTCCATTTACCCCCGGTCAGGATCCGGTAGCGACCGCAAATCGCGATATCTTTACGACTGAAGCCGTTACCCCCGATCTCAATCGGCTCGATCAACAGGGCCTTGCGATCGTCACGAATTACAGGCTGGACAATCTCACCATCAAATCGATCACTGCCTATCGCGATATCGAATCGACCTCATATGTGACCTACGACGCAACCCCGGCAAATGTCCTCAGCACCGAAGCAATCGTCCATCAGAACCAGCTGACGGAGGATTTGAGCGAGAGCGGCGGAAGCGACACGCTCAAGGAGACGCTGGGCCTCTACTATATGAGGAAGGACACGAAGCAGACGACACCCACCGGCAGCTCGCCGAATTTCTCCCGCGAATACGATTACTCCTATGCCGGCTATGGCCAGCTGACGGCGACAATCGTTGAGGGTGTCGATCTGCTGGGCGGGTTTCACTACGCGATAGAAGACAAAGATTTCTCCAGCGACTTTTATGCCGGCAACAAAAAAGCCACCCTCAACGGTAAGACGAAAGCGATCCCTGCTTCTGCGCTTTCCCCCCAATCGACCAGTGACACCTGGTACGGCTTTACACCCAAGGCTGGTCTGAACGTACAGATAACGCCCGACCTTCTCGGTTACTTCAGCTATACGAGAGGATATAAGAGCGGCGGCTGGAACAATCGCCTGCCGCCCAATTACAATTCGACAGGCGTCATCGTCACTCAACCCCTTCAGTTCCTCCCAGAATCGGCAGACGAATTTGAAGTTGGCGCGAAGGCCAGTTTTTTAGACAATCGCGTGCATGTGAACCTCTCGGCATATATCCACGACTATGCCAATTTGCAGATTCCCGTTCTCCTATACGGTGCCTCGACCTCCTATCTCACGACCGCCCCGGGCGCGCAGGTGACCGGACTTGAACTTGATCCAAGCTGGCAAGTGACCAATGAGCTTCAACTTTATGCGCTGATCGCGCTCCAGCACGGTAATTACACAAACGGCAAATTCGCTTGCCAAAACACCGTCGGCGTCACGATCGATTGCAGTACGGACAAGCTGGTCGGGTTGGCGCCGCTACGCGCGTTGCTTGGACTGGTCTATGCGCCCGAACTGCCCATCCCAGGACAACTGAGATTCGGACTGTCGATCAATTACAGCGACAAATACCAAAACAGCATCCTCGGCGTCCAACTGGCGGCGACAAACAGCCGTTCGCTGGTCGATGCCTCGATAAACTACGATCTACCGGATAATCACTGGACACTCAGCCTGGAAGGCCGAAACCTGACGAATGTCCACTGGTTCTCAAGTGCCGTGCAGGACGGCAACTCCGTGGCCGTTTATGCGGATGATCCGGCGACCGTCATCGTTCGCGCCCGTTACAAATATTAAGGATGGGTTCAACCGAACGCGCCAATCGAGATCAGCTGCTCGATTTGGCGCGTTCGGGCAATGTATCGACAACGTCGTTGCTGGGCAGATCGGCCGTGCTCCACCCCCCACCAACCGCCCGGACCAGCCTTATGTTGGCCTGCAGACGGCGCGTATTCAAATCCAGTAGAGTTCGCTCAGCCTGCAAGGCGTCGGTCTGGGCCACTACAACGTCGAGATAGCTGGCGGCGCCATCGTGATAAAGTGTCAACGAAAGGTCCGCGGTGTGCTCGGCGGCCTCAACTGCCTGGCTTTCGTCCTGCGCCTCTACCCCTAAATTATGCAGCAGCGCCAGATTATCCTCTACCTCCTGGAAGGCGCCCAACACGGTCGAGCGATATTGACTGGCCGCCTCATCAAGCACCGCATAGGCTTGTGCTTCCGCCGCCTGCCGCAGTCCTCCCTCGAACAGTGGCAGGACCAGACCCGGTCCGACCGACCAGAAACTGAAAGGCGCGGCCAGCAACCCGGCTCCGCCACCGGTATCTTGAAACCCGCCCATTAGGTTGAGCGTGATGGTGGGATAAAAGGCGGCGCGGGCCACACCGATGCTGGCGTTCGCGGATGCGACGCGGCGTTCTGCAGCGGCGATATCGGGACGGCGTTGCAGCAGAGCGGAAGGAAGTCCGGTCAGCACCGCCGGCAAAGGGATATTCACGACCGCAGACGGGATGGAGAAGCTTGAAGCGGGCTCGCCAACCAGGCTCGCGATCGCATGTTCAAACAAGGCCCGTTGCGCGCGGGCATCGGACGCGAGCGCCCGTGCGGATTCGAGTTGACTCGCCGACCGGGAGACGTCGATTCCCGACGCGATTTTGCCCTCGTACCGGTCCTGGGTCAGCGCCTGCGCTCGCAAATAGGCAGTTTCTGTATCGGTCAGCAGCTTCAGTTCCGCATCCAGGCCGCGCAATGCCGCGTAATCGCTCGCAAGCTCGGCGTGAAGACCCAGCCGGACGGTCTCGACATCGGCGGCGCGCGCCTGAGCGGTCGCTTGACCGGCCGCGACGGTGTTGCGGATTCGGCCCCAGAAATCCAACTCGTAGTTGGCCTGAAGGTCGATAGTATTCGCGCCGTATTGATTTGGTTGATTTGCCGATCTCAGCGGTCGTTTCGCCGACTGGCGGTTTTGCGTAGCCGATCCCCCAAGATCGACGAATGGAAGGAACGAGGCACTCGCCTCGGATGTGAGAGCGCGGGCTTCGTCATAGCGCGCGACGCTCGCGGCGAGATCGGGATTGGCGGCGTCTATTCGCCCTTCAAGCTGATCAAGCGTCGAATCGCCGTAGTCGCGCCACCAGTCGCCTTTTGGAAGGTCGTCGGACGGCTTTGCCGGCTGCCAGGGTCCGGCTTCCTTGTATGCAACCGGCGTTGGCATCAGCGGGGGCTTATAGTCTGGCGCCAACGAGCAACCGCTTATCGAAACAATACTGAGGATCGGCAAGTACCGGTACTTGTTCACGGCTGCGTTCCCGTCGCAGGACGTGAGGCGACTTCCGCGGATTTGGTGGGAACCGCCGGCTTCACCACATCGCCCTCGGAAATCGAATCCGATGGACTGTTGATAATCCGGTCCGTCGCGGTCAGTCCCGAGGCGATTTCAACTTCCGTTCCCAGATCGCGGCCGATCGTGACCGGTTTCAATGTGACTTTATCGTCAGGGCCGACGGTCGCGACCTTCAACCCGTCCTCGCGAAACAGGAGCGCACTGGTTGGCAGGCGCAGCGTGTCGGGACTGTCCGGCAATTTGAAATGGACCTCGGTATAGGTTCCCGGCTGCAAGTCGCCATCCGGATTGGCGGCATGCAATTCCACCAGTAATGTTCGCGATGCCTGGTTGATGGCATGTGATGTGGTCGCCACAGTGGCCTGAAAGGTCCGGTCGGGCCGTTGCGGCAGATGCAGTTCGGCGGTCTGCCCGGCGACCAGATTTCCCGATAGTGCCTGCGGAACCCGAACATAGATCCGCATTTCGTGAACGTCAGCGACGCGGAACAGCTCGGGCCCGGTCCCGCTGCCGGCGTTGATCAAGGCTCCAACGTCGGTCTCGCGGGCCGTGACGACGCCATCGAATGGCGCAACAATTCTCTTGAATGCCTCCAGCGCCATCAGCCTTTGGACATTGGCCTGGGCGGCGACCACGGCCGCCTTCTTCGATTGCGCATCGCCCGATTTTTCATCCGCATCCTGCTGTGAGACCGCGTCTTTCTTGACCAGAACTTGCCAGCGTTTGCTGGTCATCTCCGCCAAGTCCTCGTTGGACTGCGCCGCAGCCAGATCGGCCTTTGCCTGATTGAGCTGCTGATCCAAGTCGGGTGCATCGATCTCGGCCAGCAACTGGCCGGCTTTGACATGAGCGCCGATATCCTGCTCCCAACCCTTAAGGTATCCACTGACCCGCGCGTAGATCGGAGCCTCAAAATAGGCCTGGATATCGCCGGGCAAGGTTAGGGTCTGATCCGTTGTTCCCTTCTTGGGCGACACGAGAGAAACGGTCGGAACAGCTTCGGCGTCGGTTTTGTCGGCGAGGCTTGCCTCATTGAGTATCCGCGACCCAATGCCTACGACGGCAACGACGAGCGCGATGACACCGGCAATAATCCCGATCTTCTTGAGACGTCGGATCGATTGCTGCTTACCAACGGGAACAGTCATAATCTCTCCAGCAATTAGGCGGTCGGGAGTGGTGCGGATGACGGCGCCAG